>Ga0209063_1000302_pt1 | contig 39384 bp, 44 predicted proteins | sample KloWWTmeKNB19Kit_FD_187177 | JGI IMG/M metagenome (GOLD analysis project Ga0209063, IMG submission 187177) | Active sludge microbial communities from Klosterneuburg, Austria, studying microevolution and ecology of nitrifiers - Klosterneuburg... | ecosystem: Engineered > WWTP > Aerobic digester >... | reverse complement strand
TACAGGACAGCTTGTTATCTTCTCCTTTGGTGGCAAAGGCCACTTTGAAGTCATTTTTGGCGATGTCTACTCCTACGCATTGTACTTTCATCGTGTTGGGGGTTTGAACTGTGATCGAACGGATCCACGACATGTCACCCATCTCCCTATCGAAATTCCTTTTACTTTATTCGGGCTCGATCGCTCGGCCTTAAGTACTGTTCCTTCTCTTGAAGATGCCAAGCGTGCAGGCCATTCCTGCGTCACGGTGTAGCGGAGTGCTCACCTAGGGTCCCATGGCCTTACACGCCGAGGCGGCACATCATGTATGAACATCAATGTAACCACCCGGATCGGACTGAACGGAGAACTCCGTCGTCTTCACTTCGGCAAACATAAAAGGGTCCGCTATCTGTCAGAGAAGCCTGTTAGCGAGACCCTACTGATGCATGGATTGCAGGCACTCAGCCCTTCATTTTGCCGGGGTCTTGACGGCTGTCGAAGATGTCGGTGACGTGAATGATGGTGCGCCCAACCCGATAGATTATCTTGATGTGCCCGACAATGATCCGTCGATACCGATACCGGGAACCACCCATCAAGTCCTCCGTGGCCCCCCAAACCGGATGCCCTTCCAAATACCTCAAAGCCTTCCTCACTTCCGCATTCACCTTGCGAGCCTCTCTCGCGGTCATGTATCCGCGAGAGAACTTTAGCGCTTCGCGAAATCGACCTCGCGCTGCAACAGTGAGAACAACATTCACTGCGGGTCTGTTTTGGTGCTGCGACTGCGCTGTGCTTTTGGCCTCCGCGCTGCAGCTACTTTTCCTTGTTTACCGGAGTAGATCTCAGTGATGTACCGCTCCATGTCTTCGTGCAACTCATCAATGCCCATGGTCCGCCCGGCCTTGATATCGCGTTCCGATTCTTTCGCTACCTCCAACATGCGCCTTTTGACCGCTTCGGCCTTTGTTTCCTGCACAAGCGTGGAATGGACTTTCACCAATTTCTTTTCATTGGTCTCCTTGTCCACAAGGGCTTTGATCTTCTTCTTCAACGCGGCAGTTGTCATCGGTCCGGGGGGTCGCTCAAAGTTAGGCAGACTGTTTCGCTCTTGGCAGGCACATTCTCCTCACATTCGTGTCCATGCTGTTCAAACCCGCTTCAACAACTCCAGCGCCTTCCGCTCCACCTCCTCGCTTTCCCACTTGCTTTCAATACCCGGCATCGCCAGTACTTCCTCCATGATGCGGTCATGCCGCTGGCCTTCACGCAGCGCATCCACATAGGGGATGTCGGTGAATTTCACTTGTGTGTACAGCGGCAGCCACTGGTCCGGGTGCTTGGCCTGGATGCGACCTTCGATCTTCTTCCGGAGGATGAACCTCGGGTCGGCGACGAGGTCGCGCATCTCCGTGAAGTTGCGCAGGCTGAGGTCCGCGATAGCGTGGCCGTTCGCTACGCGATGCTGGTCATAGGCGTGGAGCACCGCGCCCCAGTTGTCGTCGCCGTGTTCATCCAGCAGATCGTTCAGCACTTTGCAATCCTCATAGCCGGCGTTCATCCCTTCGCCGTAAAAAGGCACCATGGCGTGGGCGGCATCGCCGAAGAGGGCGGCCGTGGAACCGTGCGTCCACGGGCTGCAGCGGATGACCACCAGCGTACTCTGCGGATGGCGCATGTACTGCTGCGTCATATCCGGGATCAGCGCGTAGGCATCCGGGAAGTGCTGCTTCAGGAAACGATCAGCCTCGGCCTCGGTGCGCACCTTGTCGAAACCGGCGTCGGGTGCCTCGGGACCGGCGTTGTGCGGCATGAAGAGCGTACCTGTGAAGCCGCCGTCCTGATTGGCCAAGCCCATGAGCATGTAGTAGCGGCGCGGCCAGATGTGCAGGCATTGCGGGTCCATCAGCGGGCTGCCGTCCGGCCCGGCGGGGAAGGCGATCTCTTTGTAATCGTGCTCGATGTATTCCTGGCTGTAGTTGAAGCGGCCGTATTGCATCTTGGCCCGCACCGCGCTGAACGCGCCGTCGCAGCCCAGCACCACGTCGGCCTTCACGGTCTTCGGCTCCTCCCCTTTCCGGCTGAAGGTGCAATTTGCGTTATCCAGGTCCACGTCATCGCAGCGATAGCCGAAATGCAGCGTAACGCCCGGTATCCGCTCCGCTTCGGACAGCAGGCGGTTGTTCAGTTCCCCACGGCTCACTGAGTAAATGGCCTTGTTCTCGATGCTGTACGGCAGTCGGTTGGTCTTGCCTTGCGGATCGTGCGTCATCCGGGCATAAACCGGCACCGTGATCTCGCGGATACGCTCATCGATGCCCGCTACGCGCAAGGCCGTCCATCCGCGATGGCTCACCACGAGGTTGATGGAGCGGCCCGCGTACTGGTCGGCGGTGCGGGGGTCGCTACGCCGCTCGTAGACATCCACTTTGTGGCCCCGCTTGGCCATGAGCACGGCGAGCAGGCTACCTACCAATCCGCCGCCGACGATGGTGATGTTCTTCATTGCTGGTGAATAGAACGCAGATGACGCTGAAAGAGCTGATCTACGCTGATTTGAATTTGGCGTTTGGAACGCGGATGACGCTGATCGTTTTGATATACGCAGATCTGAGATGGTCAGAGATCACCGCTCTTTCATCAGTGATCCCAATGCTTCCCCGAACCGCCAAACGTCCTCGAAGCTGTTGTACATCGGCACCGGCGCAATGCGGATCACACCCGCGCTGAGCGGGGCCGAAGCGTTCGGTTCTCGCCAATCCAAGGAAATTCCTTGCGCGGTGAGTTTATCAAAGAGGTCCTTGCCCATGCCGTGTGCGAAGATGGACAATTGACATCCGCGCTGTTCCGGATCACTTGGCGTGATGATCTCCAGTTGGACGTTGTGCATTTTGTTGATGCCTTGGATGATGGCTTCGGCATAGCCCGTTAAGAGCAACGCCTTCGCGCGCAAGCGCTGCATCCCCGCACGACCGAACTGCTCCAATGAAACACGGTGGATCGCCATGTTGAAGACCGCTGCGTTGCTCACCTGCCAGCCTTCCGCGGTCGGCATCGGACTGAACTCCGGCCCCATCTGGAAGCGTGTGTTCTTGTCGTGGCCCCACCAACCTGCGAAGCGCGGAAGATCGGCCTTCAGATGGCGCTCATGTATGAACGCGCCGCCCACGCTGCCCGGACCGCTGTTGAGGTATTTGTAGGTACACCAGCAGGCGAAGTCCACGTTCCAGTCGTGCAGTTGCACCGGCATGTTGCCTGCGGCATGCGCCAGGTCGAAGCCTGCGATGGCACCCAACTCATGCGCTTTGGCAGTGATAGCTTCCAGTGCGAACGCCTGGCCCGTGTAGAACTGCACGCCGCCGATCAGCACCAAGGCCAGCTCATCGCCCAGCTCATCGATCTTCGCGAGGATATCCTCCGTGCGCAAGATGTGCTCGCCTTTGCGCGGCTGCACCTCCACGAGATGCTGCTTCGGATCGAGGCCGTGGAAGGCGATCTGTGAGGCCAGCGCGTAAGTGTCGCTCGGAAAGGGACGCTGCTCAGTGAGGATTTTCACGCGCTTTCCCTTCGGCCGGTAGAAGCTGACGAGCAGGAAGTGCAAGTTGCTCGTGAGCTGGTTCATCATCACCACCTCCTCAGTGCGCGCGCCGACAACTTTCGCAGCGCCATCCGTGAGTTCTTCGTGGTAACTGTACCAAGGATGCTTCGCCTCGAAGTGGCCTTCCACACCGAAACGCGCCCAATCCTCCAGCTCCTGCTTCAGCGCGGCTTCTGCCCCCTTGGGCTGCAAGCCGAGCGAGTTTCCGGTGAAGTAGACAGCATCTTTTCCGTTGTCTTGCGGGATAAGGAATTCACTGCGGAAGGCACGGAGCGGATCCTCTGCGTCCCATTGGCGGGCGGAGGCTACGGTATTTTCGGGAAGCGTCATGGGGTGCTGCGAATGTAGCGGGCATCGTTTGGTTTCTACCACTAAGGACACGAAGGACACAAAGATGAAATCCTACTGCCGACTGCCACTGCCAACTGCCGACTGTACGTTCAACGCTTGGTGTCCTTCGTGGTCGTCCTTCACCCCAGCATCACCCCCGCCCATGCGCACAGCGGTACGGCGATCATCACACCGTCCACGAGGATGGCGTAGTAGAACGCGTCACGCTCGGGTTTGGCGCGCACGGTGAGCACCACCCCGAACGTATAGCCGATCAGGATCACCCACGAGGCCGTCATGTAGCCGAGGCCGCGCAGGAAGATCACCTCGAACGCTGCGGAGCACAGCAGGAAGAACAGCGCGATGCCTTTCGCCGCCCGGGTGCCGAAAACGATGGGCACGGTGCGCAGGGCGGGATCGTCGCTGGCCTGGTCGCGGACGTCGAAGAGGATGGCCAGGGAGAGGATCAGCGGCACGCGCATGCAGGTGAGCGCGATCACGGTGAAACCGGTGAAACCTACCGGATCGAGATGCAGCGGTATGGCCACGGTGACGATGGCCCACAGCCCGGCGATCAGCAGGGCCTTCAGGAAGGGCACCATGCGCAGGCCGATACCGATGCCCTTGGAGGAGGTGAACGGCGTGACATAGAAGAACGTCAGCACCACGGCCGGGACCATCATCTGCCAGATCTTCGACCACAGCGGCCACAGCAAGAGGAACGCCGCGATACCGCACAGGCCCACCAGCACGTTCATCACCATCTTGTTGGAGCGGTACCAGATCAGGTTCGCATATTCCTCGCCCTCAGGCCCCTTGATCCGCGCCAAGCGCATCACCCCGTATGCGGTGAACGAGCCAAGAAAAGCCGCCAAGGCATAGCGCTGTGCGAGCGCTCCCTCGTGCAGGAACATCGTGGTCCATAGGATCTGTGCCGCGACCGCGAGGGCTACCCAGACATGGCCATAGATCAGCCACTGCAACACCGGGTTGCGGACCTCGCCCCTCATAGCCTACCGGTTCTGCGCGGGGTTGATCACATAGCGGTTCATCGCCAAGCCGAACACGACGCCCACGGCCGTGGAAAGCAGGCTGCGCACCACTCGCTTGGGCCGCCCCGCAGCGCTGTAGCCTGTTGCATATACAGGGTCGCCCTCCATGTTCGGGTCCGAGATGGAGCCGCGGGTGACGTAAACGCGGGGCCATGCCATGATGCCGGCATAAACCGGAGGGATGATCAACGAGTTCACCTCGAGGTCCAAGGCCATGGTAAGACCTGCACCGAGCGCAAAGCCACCAAGCATGGGCAGGATGGGCCTGTAGCCCTTCCGCGCATCCCGCTCCCCGTTCATGAACCAGCGCATTTCCGGTATGGTATAGTCGTTGCCGAAAAGGGTGTCCTTGAAGTACCATACCTTCTCATCGCCCAAGCTGTCGGTGACGCTGAAAACACTGCTGGTGGGCTCGGAGCGCTCCACCATCTTGTGCCTTTTCGGCACCAAGTAGCGGATCTCCAAGGTGCTCTGTCCGATCACCTTGCCCTCCAGCACCTGCCCGTTCATCAGGCTGATCTTGTCCTGTGCTTGAACGCCGGACATCAAAAGCAGCAGGAAGGCGGGCAGAAGGATGCGCATGTGGAGCGCGAAGTTGGTGCAAACCGGCGGAAGCGCGTTGCCTTATGCGATCTTTGCAGCATGGAATGGAAAGTCACCAAGCTCTATAGCATCCTCAACTTCAAGTGCCCCTTCTGCCATGAGGGCCAATTCTTCGTGGCCCATCCGTATAACCTGAGGCGCGCCGGCGACCTGTTGGAGCGGTGCCCCGCTTGCCAGCGCAAGTACAGTATAGAGCCGGGCTTCTACTTCGGGGCCATGTATGTTTCCTATGCCATCACCGTGGCGGTGGCCGTGAGCATCTGGGTGGCTATTCAAGTGTTGGCGCCGGACCTTGCATTGCACTGGCAAATTGGACTGATCGGCATGGTGCTGTTTCTCGGCGCACCACTGTTCTACGCGCTCAGCAAGATCACGTGGGCCAACATGTTCTTCGAGTACAAGGGTCCGGGCGTGGTAAAGGAGAAACCCGGACGGTCTGAAGGTTGATCCCCGGTCGATCTGTACCTTGCGTCCATGTTCATGGAGCAGGCATTGAAGGAGGCATTCGACAGCGTGGCCGTGCGGCGTTCATTCCCCGTCGGCGCGGTGATCATGAACGTTGGGGACGTCATTACCCAAATACCGATCGTGGAAAAGGGAAGCCTGCGGATCCTTGCACAGGACGAGGAGGGCAAGGAGCGCTTCCTCTACCACATCATGCCGGGCGAGACCTGCTCACTTTCACTGACCTGCTGTGAAGCCCGGAAGACCAGCGCCGTCATGGCCGTGGTGGAGGAGGAAGCCGAGCTGCTGATGATCCCCGCGCGCTATGCCGACGAATGGATGGTCTATCCGGAATGGCGCCGGTACGTGGGCGCGGCGCAGGCACAACGCTTCGGGGAGCTGTTGGAGACCATTGAAAAATTGGCCTTCCTCAAAATGGACGAACAGCTCTGGGACTACCTTGTGAAACGTGTGCAGGCCACGGGGAACACCGCGTTGAAGGCCACGCATCAGGACATTGCGCAGGAACTCGGCTCACCACGCGAAGTGGTGACGCGCCTGCTACAACAGTTGCAGCGACGTGGGATGGTGACGCTTTCACGCGGGGTGATCGAAGTACACCTTACCGCGGTGGGAGAGCCGCTCCCAAATGGTCGACTTGGAGTGACCGAATAGAGTCCGGGCGGCAACTTCGGAGCTGATCACCTCCCGCCGTTCGGCGGGTCAGATCCTGTAAATCCTGCAATCCTGTCCACGCCACCTGTCCGGTCCGACCTCACAGGAATGGGCGCAGCGCCTCCTGCATCTGCGCTGCGCTCATCACGCCGCTCTGCCTCCACACCACCTGTCCTTTCTTGAAGATCGCCAACGTGGGCACGCCACGCACCTTGTATGCCTGGGCCGCCGCAGGGTTCTTATCGATGTCCACCTTGATCACCACCGCTTTGTCGCCCACTTCACCCTTGAACGCGTCGAGGATGGGCTTCATCGTCTTGCACGGCCCGCACCATTCGGCAAAAAAATCCACGACCACGGGCTTGTCGCCGTTGATCAATTCCTTGAAGCCTGTTTTTTCAGCCATCGTCAATGCAATTCTTCGTAATCCACTTCCTGAACAATGTTCCCGGTCTTCCGGTCCGCCGGCGGGGCTGCACATGAGGTACCGCAGCAGCCCACGTTGAGGATGGCTTGCAAGCCGAATACCGCCGCGACAACATAGGCGACCCATTCGCCGCTGGAGACCGCTGCCCCGAGGAACGCCCCGGCAAGCACCAAGCGCAGCAAGCGGGCGAAGTTCCAGTTGCTCAGCAGGTCCTTCATCAGCTATTGAGCTCGCGATCCAGACCGGACCAGCCACCTCCGTTGTAGGCCTCGTATCCCTCCGACTTCAGGATGGAGACCGCACTACCGCTGCGCGCCCCGCTGAGGCAGCAAGCGATCACGGGCTTGCCCTTGGGCAGTTTTTTCAGCTGTCCCTGGAGCCTGTCCAGCGGGATGTTGATGGAGCCCTTCACATGGCCTCCTGCGAATTCACCCGTGGTGCGGACGTCCAGGATCGTCGCCCCGTTGCTCTTGATCTCTTTCAGGTCCACCTTGGGACCCATTCCGAAAAGTGTGCGGAACATTCAGTTGTTGTTTTTTGGTTGTTCGTTTTTCTTCTCCTTCCTGACCGAATTCACGAGCAGTCCGCCCATGAACGCGCCATACAGTGTACTGTTCACCGGGCTGCCCGTGATCGAGCAGCCCGCGATGCATCCCCATTGGCTCCAGTAGAACCAACCGGCTACGGCACCGAGGATGACACCGATAGTGGTGAGCAACCAGATGCGCTTCATTTCTTGCAGGTACTGATACCGAAGAGCGCATATAGCGGGCAAAAGCCCACAAAGCTGGTGAGCACGAAGACCGTGGCGAGCAACAGCAGAATGATCGCCAGTATTCCATGGAGCACCCCCAAGTAGGTGAGCACCCCGATCACAAGCGCCACGATGATGCGGACCGTTCGGTCCATCCCTCCCATATTGTTTTTCATCTTCGTTCTAGGTCAATGCAAAGGTCAGGACCGGCCGTGGTTCCCAATGTGAGGATCATCACACGGGAACAAAGGGCCCCGGTGAGGGATGTCACCTGCTAGTTGAACGGTCTTGCGTCTCTTTGTACTGAACCTAAAACCCAACAGAAAAATGGAAGGAACGAGCATGCCGAGGATCGGCGACCAAGCCCCGGATTTCGAAGCGTTGACCACGACAGGTCCCCTGCGCTTCAGCGAGTACATCAAGGATAGCTGGGCCATCCTCTTCTCACACCCGGCGGATTTCACGCCCGTATGCACCACGGAGCTTTCCGGCTTTGCCAAAGAGAAGAAGTGGTTCGCGGAGCACAATACGAAACTGATCGGCGAAAGCATCGACAGCATCCACAGCCATGTGGCCTGGGTGCAGAACGTGCGCGAGAAGACCGGTGTCTTCATGGACTTCCCCATCATCGCGGACATCGACATGAAGGTGGCGAACCTCTATGGCATGCTGCACGAGAACGCCAGCAACACCTCTGCGGTGCGGGCCGTGTTCTTCATCGACCCGAAAGGCATCATCCGCTTGATCATGTACTACCCGCTGAACGTGGGGCGCAACATGGACGAGATCAAGCGCGTGTTGGAGGCGATGCAGGCCGTCGATGCTAACCCCGGCACCGCCATGCCGCTGAACTGGAGGAAGGGCGATAAAGTGATCTTGTCCCCACCAAAGACCTTGAAGGATCTGGATGCGCGACTGGGGGAGAAGAACATCGAGCTGGTCGACTTCTACTTAGCGAAGAAGGAATTGGCCTGAGCGATCGGGCATTATGGAAAAGGGCGGCCCACGGGCCGCCCTTTTCATTGTATGCTGCTAACGTTCGACAGGCTATTTCGCAAGCGTGCTTGGACAAACGAATTCGGTGATCGGCAAGCCTGTCTTCTTGATCCCTTCAAAACCACCGGCGATCTCCACCACGTTGTGATAGCCGCGTGCCTTGAGCACGGATGCCGCGATCATGCTCCGGTAGCCACCGGCGCAATGCAGGTAGTTGGGTTCCGTCTTGCTGAAGTCGGCCAAGTGATCGTTCAGGAACTGCAGGGAGGCATGCTTGGCGTGCTCCAGATGTTCCCCGTCCCATTCGCCTTGCTTGCGCACATCGAACACGTTCAGTTTGTCCGCGCTCATGCGCTTTGCGAATTCTTCCGCGGAAATGCTCTCCAGGGAATCCACATCACGCCCGGCGTTCTTCCATGCGCTGATGCCGCCCTTGAGGAAGCCCAGCACATTGTCATAACCCACCCTGGCCAGGCGCGTTACCACCTCGTCCTCGCCGCCTGCATCGGTCACCACCACCAGCGGATGCTTCACATCGGGGATCATCGCGCCGACCCAAGGTGCGAAGTCGCCCCGCAAGCCGATGCTGATGCTGCGCGGCACAAATCCATCCTTGAAAACCTGGGCATCGCGGGTGTCCAGCACCAAGGCGCCTTCGCTCTCCACGATCAGCTCCACTTGGTCGGGCGTCAGCGCACGGAGACCTTTCTCCTTCACGGTCTCCAGGCTGGGGATCGCACCCTTGTTCATCGCCACGTTCTGCGGGAAGTAGGCCGGTGGCGGCATGATCCCGTCGGTGACCTCCTTGATGAACTGCTCTTTCGTCGCGGCCTTCAGCGCATAGTTCACCTTCTTCTGGTTGCCCAAGGTGTCCCAGGTCTCCTTGCTCATGTTCTTGCCGCAAGCACTGCCCGCGCCGTGCGCCGGATAGACGATCACGTCGTCCGGCAGGGTCATGATCTTGGTGTGCAAGGAATCATAGAGGTGGCCGGCGAGGTCCTCCATGGTGAGGCTGCCCATTTTCTGCGCCAGGTCGGGGCGGCCCACATCGCCGATGAAGAGCGTGTCCCCGCTGAAGATGCAATGCGGCTTCCCACTCTCATCCAGCAGCAGATAGGTGGTGCTTTCCATGGTGTGCCCCGGCGTGTGCAACACCTTGATGGTGACCTTACCTACCTTCAGTTCCTCGCCGTCCTTCGCGATGTGTGCGGTGAAGTCGGGGTTGGCATTGGGGCCGTAGATGATGGTGGCCCCGGTGCGCTTGGCGAGGTCCACGTGGCCGCTCACAAAGTCAGCATGGAAGTGCGTCTCCAGCACGTACTTGATCATCGCGCCGCTCTTCTCGGCACGGTCGATGTAAGGTTGTGATTCACGCAGCGGGTCGATCACGGCCGCTTCGCCGTTGCTCTCGATGTAGTAGGCCCCTTGTGCGAGGCATCCGGTGTAGATCTGTTCGATTTTCATGTTCTGCTTCTTTTTCTGGATCGATGGGGCGCGAGATCTCGCGCCCGTACAACTTTATGCGCTCCCGTCTTCAGGCGAGCGCATAAAGTTCGCGTATGATGATATATGTGCCCATGGCCAGCACGAACCAGCCGAACGTCGGCCGGAGTTTCGCATTGCCCATGCGCTTGGAGAGTTGGCTCCCAAGAACGATGCCGATGATGGCCAGTGCCAAGAATGGCAGCAGGATCGTCGAATAGTCCGCCAAATGGACGCGCCGGTCGCCGAGGAAGCCGATGTACGAGTTCACGGTGATGAGGAGCAGCGAAGTGCCGATGGCGCGCTTCATGTCCACGCCGGCGAGCAGCACCAAGGAAGGGACGATGAGGAAACCGCCGCCCGCCCCGAGCACACCGGTGAGCAAGCCCACGAGGAGGCCGATGAGCAGCAGCGAGGGCAGGTGCCGCTTGCCGTTCGACCCGGGTGTTATGGATTTCCTTCCGCGGATCATCGACCATGCGGAGATCAGCATCACAATGGCGAACAAGCCGAGGATCGCGGTGCCCTTGCCGACTTCCACAGCACCCACATGGATCAAGGGGTCCGGCAAGGCAGGCACCAACCAGCGCCGGGTGATGAAGACGCTAAGGATGGAGGCCGCGCCGAACACCCCTGCCGTGCGCCACTCGATATTCCCCTGCTTGTGATGCGAGAATAAACCGGCAGCGCTGGTGGTCCCCACGATGAAGAGCGACAGACCCGTGGCCGTGACGGGATCTTGGCCGAACAGGTAAACGAGGATCGGCACGGTGAGGATCGAACCGCCACCGCCGAGCAGGCCGAGTGAAAGGCCCATGAGCACCGCTCCGGCATAACCGAGCAACTCCCAGCTCATACGTGTAAGCCGGATCGTTCGATCCGAATGCCGTGGTCCATCATCGCCCGCAAAACTACCGACCTGCACCGCACCCAACGGTGACAACTCATACCGTCCAGAAGAAGGCGCTCACAATACGGCAAGCAGTGCCGGGCCGAATTCCCGCGCCTGATAGCGGCGAAGACCTGGGATCGCCAGCAATTCGTCGATGTTCGTTGGCCGGGCCCTTCCCATGTCCAAAAGCAGTTGATTGGCCGCGATGATGCCGGGGCGCAGCTCATGGTCCAAGGCCAGCTTGTCCCGGACGGCCTTCATCCGCTTCACGGAGTCCTCCAATTTAGGGTCGCGGGGAAAGCGCTTGGGGCGCTCCATGCGCGGCCACTGCTCCTTGGGCGTGCTCATCCCTTTGTCGATCGCCGCGAGGATGTCCCTGCCGTACTTGTCAACTGTGGAAGGCCCTACCCCCTTCAGTTTGGACAATGCTTCGATCGAGGTCACCGGTTCTTTCGCCAGCGCGAGCATCACATCGTTCCCCAGGACCATGAACGAGGCACGGTCCAGTTGGGATGCCACGGAAACACGCCAATCCTGCAGCTCCTTCAGCACTGCCAATTCCCTTGGCTTCAGCGCCTTGGCCCCTTTGATCCGCAGGAAGCCCGGCGTATGGTCCTCCTTTTCCTGGAAGGGCACTTCGGTGAGCAGGCCGAATTCCTCCATGGCCCATTCCCAGCGCCCTTTCGCCATCAACTGTTCTGCCAAGCGGTCGCGCAGGGCGATCAAGTTGCGGGTGTCCATGGCGGCATAGTTGAGCATATCGCGGGTGAGCGGGCGCTTGCACCAATCCGCCTTCTGGAAGCGCTTGTCCAACTTGATGTCGAAGTACTTCAGCATCAACGACGCCAAGCCCAGTTCGGGTTCGTTGATCAGTTCCGCGGCGATCAGCGTGTCGAAGATCTTGCGGACGTGGAAGCCGTACATGCGCTTCAGCAACCGCAGGTCGAAATCGGCATCGTGGATCACGATCTCGTTGGACTCCGAGCCGAGGATGTCACCCAGCTTCGGCACTTCGTGCAGGGCCATGGGATCCAACAGCCAAGTATCGCTTCGGTCGGAAAGCTGGATCAGGCCGATGCGTTCATGGAACCGGTGGAAGCTGCTCGCCTCAGTGTCCAATGCGATGCAGGACTCGCTGACCAGCCTACCCATCAGGTCATTGAACGGGCCGGGGGTGGCTATGAGCGGGGCTTCCTCCATGTAGCCTGCAAAGGAAGGCATCCGAGGGCAAGTGGACAGTGCGATCCGACAGAAAAGATAACCCGCTGAGGCATAGGGACTGGTGATCGATGGCTGGTGATAAGTGATAGGTGATAGGACGACTGCCACTGCCAACTGCCACTGCCGTCTGCCAACTGTACCACTGCTGCTCCCGTTTCCAGTTTCAGCCTTCAACTTTCAGCTTTCAACACTACTTCACCACCTTGTCAATGTATTTGGAGTTCATGATGCCCAGCGCTCCCATGTAATTGAGACTGAAGGAGATAAGGTCTCCAACATGCAACTTGGCCTCGTTGTGGTCCAAGTCCAGCACGAGCATGTCCGAGCTGGCTTCGATGATGGTGACACCCTTGGTCAGCGGGGTCAGGTTTTTGGGATCCACGTCCAGCAGGCCGATGTCGATGATGGCGCGGAAGGCCGTCCGGCCGATGTCGCTTTCCTTCACTTCAGGCTTCACGCCGGCCACGTTGGTGCGCTGCTCGCCGGTAGGCGTCATGGGCTTTTCATAGAGCTCGATCACTTCCGCGTGCAGCTTGAAGACGTCGTTGCGCATGCCCTTGATCATCCCGTCGGTGAAGAGGTCCTTGCCGAAGAACAGCGCCTCGCCGATGCGGAAATGGTTCATGCCCTTGGGCAACTGCTTCTTCAACAGCAACGGTATGGTGACGCTGGTACCGCCGGTGATCCAAGGGATCTTCTTGTTGAACTTCGTCTCGATGAGCTGCTTGTACAGGCCAAGCTGGATCAGCTTGTCCTGCGTGGGCATGATGCCGTTGAGGCAGTTGAGGTTGGTGCCCAAGCCCACGATGGCGATGTTGGGAAGCTGGAACACCTGCGCGTAAAAATCCACCAAGCTGTCACCCATCACGCCTTCGCGGAGGTCGCCCATCTCCACCATGATGATCACCTTGTGGGTGCGGCCCTGCTTCACGGCCTCGGCGCTCAACGCCTTGATGGTGGAGAGGTCGCTGTTGAAGCTGACGTCGGCGAAGCGCACGAGGTTGGGAATGCCGCGCTTGGCGGGCGGTTTGATGTAGACGGTCTGCGAATTTGGCGCGAGTTTTTTCACCATGCGCAGGTTGCTGATGCGCGTATCATGGAACTCGTTCTCGCCCAGTGCCACCACTTCTTTGATGAACGTTTCGTTGCCGCAGAGCAGCTTGGTGACAATACCCCATTCAATACCGTTCTCCTTGAAGAGCTTGGACAGGAAGCGGTGGTTGTGCCGGAGCTTGTCGCGATAGAGTTCGAGGAAGGCCATATTCAAAGGTGTTTTTCCACCACCACGCGCGGGATGGAGTGAGGAAGCCGGGTCAACAGTTCATAGTTCAACTGGTCGCTGAGATCGCCGAAGGAGGCGACGCTGATGCTGTTGCCGTCCTGTGTGCCGATCAGCACGGCCTCATCGCCCTTCTCCACGCCCTCGATGCCGGTGACGTCCACGGTGATGCAGTTCATGTTCACGATGCCGCGCACGGGCGCCTTCCTGCCGCGGATCAATACATGGCCGGTGTTGCTGAGACTGCGCGAATAGCCGTAGGCATAGCCCATGGGGATGGTCGCGATGCGCGTTTCCTTCTGTGCCTGGAAATCGTTCCCGTAGCCCACGAAGCCGCCAGCGGGCACGGTGGACACGGACATCACCCGGCTCCACCAACGGATCACGCGCATCAGCGGGTCTTCGGTGAAGCCATGCGCTTTGGAGTAGCGGTCCCATGTCTCTTTGTTCGGCCAGAAGCCATAGTGCAGAATGCCCACGCGGGCCATGTCATACAAAGTGTCCGGCTCATTGAGGATGGCCGCCGAGCAGGCCAAGTGGCGAAGCCCGATTGACTGTCCGTGCAGCTCAGCGATGGCGATCGCTTCGCGGAACCGGGCCTTCTGGGCATCGATACGCAAGCGGTTGGCTTGGCTTTCCGCGCCCGCCAAATGCGAGCAGATACCCTTGATCTCGATCGCGTCCGAATGGCTGCGGCACCGCTCCAGCACGGCGGGAAGATCGCCGACGGTGAAGCCGGTACGGTGCATGCCGGTCTCTATTTCGATGTGTATCCGGGCGCTTTTGCCTTGTGCTTTGGCGGAATGAATAGCCTGTGAAAGCCGGTTCGACTCAAAGACATTGAAGGCAATGTCATGCTCCACGGCCCAGTCCAGCGCATTGCCGTCCGCGTCGCCCATGATGTAGATCTCCGCACCGTTCGTCAAGTGCTTCTTCAGCTCGTAGGCTTCCGAAGCGGAATACACCGCGAACATTTCCGCGCCCAAGCGTTGGGCCATGGCCGTGAACGTACCGATGCCATGGCCGTAAGCGTTGCCCTTCACCACGCTGCACAGTTTCGTGCCGGGTCCTATGACCTTGCGGATGAACGCCAAGTTATTCCGTAGCGCCTCTGCACTGAGCTCTATGGTGGAAACGTTGAACATCAGCCCTTCAGGAAGGAACGCACCGCCGTTTCGAAGAGTTCAACCCCGTGCGGGGTCAGCTCGTCGGGAAAATCGTAGTCCGGGTTGTGCAGCGCGGGCATGTCCTCTCCGGAGCCCAAGCCGAACATGCAGCCTTTGTATTTCGCGGTGAACAGCCCGAAGTCCTCGCCCCATTTGAACGGGTGGTCGCGACCGATCAATTCATGGCCGGTGGAGTTGACCGCTGCCTTCACCAGGTCTGCGGCGGCATCATCATTCTGGTTGGCCTTGAACGTGAAGCAATAGCTGATGTCCACGCCCAGCTTGTGCTTCTTCGCCACCTGACGGGAAAGGTCCTCGATGTCCTGTTCGAGCTTCTTCAGTTCGGCGTCGGTCCAGCAGCGGACGGTGAGGTGTACCTCGGCGCTTCCGGCGGAGATCCCATAGTCCTTGGTGCCGAGGTTGACATGCACCACCGTGACCACGCGCAGGCCGTCCTCCGTGGGCACGTTGTGTTGCAGTGCGAGCGCGCCGGTAAGGATCTCGGCCACAGCCAGTGCAGGATTGTTGCCATGCTCCGGCTCAGCGGCATGGGACGTGCGGCCTTCCAAAGCGATCACCATGCTGCTTACGCTGGCGGTGAATGCCCCTTTGCGCACCACGGTGCTGCCCAGCTTGTAGCCCGGTAGGTTGTGCAGCGCGAGCACGAGGTCGAAGTGCTTGTCCTGCATGCGCGGGTCCTTCAGCACGGCAGCGGCACCGGCGCCGTTCTCTTCCGCAGGTTGATAGAGTAAGTGGACACGTCCTTTTGCCGGCCTTTTCGCAGCAAGTTTTTCTGCCAGCCCGGTCAAGATCGTCGCATGCCCGTCGTGCCCGCACTTGTGCGATACGCCTTTGTTCACGGACTTGTGTCCGAAGGTGTTCACCTCCTGGATCGGTAAGGCGTCCAGCTCACAGCGCACCATCACCTGCGGACCTTTTTCGTCCGTACCGAACGTGGCCAGGATGCCCGTGCCGCCCACTTCCGTCAGCAGTGCGTCCGGTTTCAGGGTATTCAGCACGGCGAGTACACGCTTGGCTGTCTCCTTCTCTTCACCGGAAATTTCCGGGTGCGCGTGCAGGTCGCGGCGGAAGGCTTTGAGGTCGATGGCGGTGCTCATTGCTGCAGGCGCATTTCAAGGTACTTATTGGTGAAGCCGAGCGATTCGTACAGCTTTTTGGCGGGATTGTCCGGCTCCACGTGCAGCGCGATGCCGCCGGTAGCCTTGTCGATGGCCGCCTGCATCAACTTCCGGCCGATGCCCTTGCCGCGTTGTGAAGCATCCACAGCGATGTAGACCAGGATGTTCTGCGGGATGTATCCGCCCATCTTCGTGTCGTTCACCACCACCGCGCCGATGATCTGGCCTTCATCCCGGCCGACCACCACGAAGCCGCCGCGTACGGGGTCGAGGGAATAAGTCATGGCCATGCGGATGTGCTCCTCAGGGTCGCCGAAGCGCTCCAAATGCTTCACCAGAAAAGAAGAAATGTCCTTGAGCGTGGCCTCGTCGGCCGGTTTCTCCGGGGTGTGGAGTTCAATGTTCATTGCGAAGAGGTGTCGGGACAGCCTGCAAGGTACTGGCGGGGAACAGGCGGTCGGTGATGAAAAAGAGGATCGCGGAAGTGGTGATCCCAAAAACGTTAGGGTCGAGCCCCAGCGGAAGGTCGATCGGCAGGTTGCCGAGCAGAATGGTGGTGAGGCCACCGCCGATCATGGCTGCCAAAGCCGCGTTGGCATTCCGTTTCCCAAGGAAGACGGCGGCGAGTAACGGCACCAACAAACCGCTCACCATGAAGGCGTATGAGGCAAGCATCAGGCTCAGCACGTTCTCCATGTTCGCTGCGATCACCATGGCCAAAATGCCCAAGGCCAGCGTGAGCACTTGCGAGAACCTCAGCACTTGTTCGGTGGTTTGCTCCTTCTTCCGCAAGCGGCCCACGATGTCGGTGAGCACGTTCCCGCTGGCGGCCATCAAGCAGCTGTCCGCTGTGCTGAGAATGGCGGAGAAGTAGGCCGCGAGCACGAGACCGAGGAATCCTACGGGCAGCACCGCGCGCAGCAAGAGGGGCAGGCCCAGCTCGGGGTCCATGGTGTTGACATCGCCGCCTATCAGGTGCACCAGCAGCCCTTGATCAGCGGCCACACGGCCCAGCAAGCCGAGCGCAACGCCCATGAAGGCCATCAGCGGCCACTCCAGGAAGCCCGCGATGTACCACGCTTTCTTGGCGGATCGCTCGCTGCGACTGGCATAGATCCGTTGGTAGAGCGTCATCCCCACGAACCAGATCGGCACGATGGTGACCATCCAATTGATGAGCGTTACCGGCCCCACGTTGGTCAGTGAAAGCTGCTCCGGCGTCACCGAGGCATGGATGCCTTCCCAACCGCCCACGGCATACCACGCCATCGGCAAGCCCACCAAGGAAAGCCCGGCGATGAGCACGATCCATTGCACCGTGTCCGTGTAGACTACTGCCTTCATGCCGCCCATCACCGTGTAGCCTACGATGATGGCGCCCATGATCAACAGCGCCGTGCCCATGTCCAGGCCGACAAAGGCGGAGGAGGCCAGCTTCGCCCCCGCCAGCAGCTGCGAGCTGGTAAAGCCCAAGTAGCCGATAGCGCAGATGATGCCGGCAACGAACGCGGCCCGGCCGTTGTAGTGGTGCCCGATGAGCTGCGGGAAAGTGAGGAACTTCTCGCGCCGGGCAAGGTCGTACACGCGCGGGATCAGGAACACCGCCGCAAGCCAAGCCCCGACCAGTCCAGTGAAAAGCATCCAAGCGCCGGAAAGGCCCATAACGAATCCAAGTCCGCCGAGGCCGATGGAGAAGCCGCCGCCAACGTCGGTGGCCACCACGCTAAGCCCGATGTGCCAATGGCCCATCCCCCGGCCGCCGACGAAGTAATCCTCCTGGTCCGTGTTCTTCCGCATGAAGTACACACCGATCGCCACAAGGGCGATCATGTAAACGATGAGGATGCTGGCGTCGATCCAATGCAAAAGCGGGGCAGAGGGGCTTTAAGTGTGAAAGGAACCAAAGGCCCGACTTGTGCCAAGCGACCGCCAAATTCAGGCCGTCATTCCGAGAATTGCGGCGCGAAGGTACTGAATACCGTTGAATTTGCTCGATAATTCATGACTGAAGCTTCTGTGAGGCTTGCCAGTGCTGAGGAATTAGCTTGACTTGGTTGTCAGTTGTTCGTTGTCGGTTGTCAGGACAGACACAGTGCTTTTTCGGTCTAGGCCATTCCGTTGTTTCCCAGCTCTAAGACAAGTTCACGAACAAATTGAAGCGCCACAGGCGTGGACCGATACGTATCGGACCGCGCACGCCATGCCTCCGGCACGCAAGCCGTGCCTTCGGCAGATAAACTCGCGCTGCAAGCGCGGACGGACAGTTGTCTCGTTTGATGCAGAACCAGCCACAGCGTACAGAACGCCGGGTCGCAAACCTGACAACTGAGAACTGACAACCGACAACTAAATGTACTTCTCCCCAATATCCTTCGTCAGCTCCTGCACGATGCCCTTGATCTTCTGCTCATCGTGCTTGCGACAGACGAGCAGCGCGTCGGGTGTGCTTACCACGATGAAGTCCTCCAGACCTTGCAGCACCACCAAGCGGTCGTCCTGCACGTGTACCATGTTGTCCTTGCCATCATAGACGCGCACGGTCTTGCTCGTGCCCGCGTTGGCGTTGGCATCCTTCGGGAGTTGGGAGTATAGGCTGCCCCAAGTTCCGAGGTCGCTCCAGCCGAAATCACCGGCCACCACGTATACGTTGTCCGCCTTTTCGAGGATCCCGTAGTCGATGCTGATGCTCTCGCAAGTCCCGTAGATCTTGGCGATGAACTCCGCTTCGTTGGGCGTACCGTATGCGTTTTCACCGGTACTGAAGAGCACTTCCATTTCAGGAAGGTGCTTTCTGAAGGCTTTCCGGATGCTGGCCAATGACCAGATGAAGATGCCGCTGTTCCAGAGGTATTCACCGCTGTCCAGGAATTGCTGCGCCTTGGCATGGTCGGGCTTTTCGGTGAAGTTTTTTACACGCTTCACTTCGGGCCTTTCCGCCGGGCCTTGGTCGCTGAACTGGATGTAGCCGTAACCGGTGTCGGGGCGGTCCGGCGTGATGCCCAGCGTTACTAAGCAATCCTCCACTACAGCCTGTTCCGAAGCGATCCTCAGCCGGGCCTGGAACTCCTTTTCATCCTTTACCAAATGGTCGCTGGGCGAGGTGATGATCAGCGCCTTCGGATCGCGTTTGGCGATGGCGTGGTTGGCATAGGCGATACAAGGCGCGGTGTTCCGGCGGTCCGGTTCCAACAGCACTTGTTCAGGCCTGAGGGCCGGCAGTTGCTCGTGGACCAATGGCGCGTATTGGGCATTGGTCACCACGTAGATGTTCTCCGCCGGGCAAACATCGAGAAAACGGTCGAAGGTCTGTTGGATCAGCGTGCGGCCATGACCAAGAAAATCAAGGAATTGCTTGGGATGCGCGGTGCGGCTCATCGGCCAGAAGCGGCTTCCGATACCTCCGGCCATGATGATGCAATAGGTATGCTTGTCTGTCATATCACGGTTTGAATGGCGGCGCTATGAGGCGCGACGCGAGGCCAAGGCATGCTCCAAATGCACCTCGGCGGTGGGGTCGATCAAATAGATGCGGCGGTTGTTGAGGCAGCGGCAGCGGAACCGCTTGCGCATTTGCCGTCCCTTGACGAAGATCTTTCCATTGAAGCGGAACACGGTATTATCTTCCAGTTCCTCGAGAAATGGCCGCGGTTCGCGGTCGTAGCGGCGGAGGACGCGCATGAGACCATGGTCCGTGCAACTGCTGCTCGGGGCGTCGTCCAAGTGCAACACAAGCATCCGCAGCACATCAGCGGGAAAGACCTCGCGGCTGAGGAGCGGGCGCATGAGGCGTTTATACTCGGCCTTCCATTCCGCACCGTGCGGTTCGTGCCGACGGTATTTCTGAAAGGTCGCATAGTGCGCGAACTCATGCACCAGAACGACCAGGAACGCAAAACGATTGAGGTCTTCGTTGACGGAGATCCGGTGCTGCAGCGTCCGCGTCGCCACCCGATAGTCACCCAGTTTGGTGCTACGGGGAGGACTGATGCGGACGAGCACGGGATTGCGGCGCAGCCAGTTTGCCACTACCGGCCACGCGGTGCGGGGCAGGTGGGCTTGGAGACGGAGGATATCAGTGGCTGCTGCCATCGTTCAGGTTCGCAAGATCGTTGTTCCTCTCCGTCAGGTCCACGCGCAGTTCATCCTTCTTTTCCTTCACCGGAACAGCGTTCCACTTCGGGCAGTCACAGCCGCGTTTGTGCTTCGGGGCAGCGCCATAACGAGGGTGCGAGGCGCAACCCATGAAGACCATCCATATCCCGATCATGAAAAAGGAAGTGCCAGTGTTGAATGATCGGGTTTGGGACATGCCGGGATGCGGGGGGCGGGGTTGGCAAAGTTAGCAGCCGCTCCATGTGGATGAAAGGTCCCCCTGAACATTTCGCGGAAGTTCGCATGCCCTACTTTAGCCGGTCTTTTTCCCCTCCATGGCGCTCCTTTTCCACATCGGCCGATATTTCATCCTCATGGGTGAGGTTTTCTCCAAGCCGGAGCGCCTCAGTATCTACTGGAAGCGCACTTTGGAGGAAATGGACCTACTGGGCGTCAGGAGTTTGGCTATCGTCGCATTACTCTCCCTCTTCATGGGGGCGGTGATCACGATCCAGACCAAGATGAACATCAATTCGCCCCTCATCCCCCAGTATGTGGTGGGGTTCACCGTTCGGCAAAGCTCCATTCTTGAGTTCAGTCCCACCATCATCTCCTTGATCTTGGCAGGCAAAGTGGGTTCCACGATAGCGGCGGAGATCGGCTCCATGCGCGTTCGGGAACAAATTGATGCGTTGGACATCATGGGGGTCAACTCCGCCGGCTACCTCATCCTCCCGAAGATCATCGCCACAGCCCTCATCAATCCTTTCCTGATCATCATCAGCATGTTCCTGAGCATCTTCGGGGGATGGATGGCCGGAACGCTCAGCGGGATCATCAGCTCGGATAATTACATCTTGGGCGTTCAATATGATTTCGACCCCTACAGCGTCACCTATGCCTTGATCAAGACAGTGGTCTTCGCCGTGATCATCGCCAGCGTTTCGGCCTACCAAGGGTATTACACGACCGGGGGCACGCGCGAGGTGGGTATCAGCAGCACCAAGGCGGTGGTCTATAGCGACGTGGTGATCCTGATCATGAACTACCTGCTCACCCAGTTACTCTTGCTATGATCGAGGTGCGACACCTGTACAAAAGCTTCGGTGCCGTAGAGGTGCTCCACGACATAAACGTCAAGTTTGCGAAAGGCAAGGTGAGCCAGATCATCGGCAAGAGCGGCAGCGGCAAGAGCGTACTGGCCAAGTGCATCATCGGTCTCTATGCGCCCACCAAGGGTGAAGTGCTCTACGACGGGAGGTGCTTTCAGGAAATGGACAAGGAAGCGAAGCGGCAACTGCGCCAGGAGATCGGCATGCTCTTCCAGAGCAGCGCGCTCTTCGACTCGCTCACCGTGCTGGAGAACGTGATGTTCCCCTTGCGGATGTTCGGCACCATGAGCGTAAGGGAAATGCTGGAACGGGCGCATTTCTGCCTCAAGCGGGTGAAGATCGAGGGCTCCGACAAGAAATTCCCGGCCGAGATCAGCGGTGGCATGCAGAAACGCGTGGGCATCGCCAGGGCCATCTCCATGAACCCGAAATACTTGTTCGTGGACGAGCCCAACAGCGGCCTGGACCCGCAGACCAGCATCGTGATCGATGAGCTGATCGAAGAGATCACGAAAGAATACAACACCACCACCGTGGTGATCACACATGACATGAACTCGGTGATGGGCATCGCGGACGAGATCTTCTTCATCAACGACAAGCAGTTGATGTGGCAGGGAACGCGCGATGAACTCCTAAAGAGCGACAACGCCGCGCTCAACGAGTTCATTTTCGCGGGCAGCCTGATGCGCGAGGTGCGCAAAGCCATTTCGTAGCACGGCCCGGCCCGGTTCAACTCCTCATTCCCCGCAGCTTACGCCGTGGCCTCCTCCTCGGCATAGGCCTCGATCGGTGGGCAACTACAGACCAGGTTCCGGTCACCGTACGCATTGTCCACACGACTTGAGGTAGGCCAATACTTTCCGGCCCGGATGCCTTGCACCGGGAATGCGGCCTGCTCCCTTCCGTAGCCGTGTTGCCAGCTATCGGAAATGACCTCGTCAGCGGTATGCGGCGCCATTTTCAGCGGGTTGTCGGCTTTGTCCAGTTTGCCTTCCACAATGTCCGCGATCTCCTGTCGGATGGCCGTCATGGCCTCCACGAAGCGGTCCAGTTCGGCCTTGCTCTCACTCTCGGTAGGTTCCACCATCAAGGTGCCCGCCACGGGGAAGCTCACCGTGGGCGCATGGAAGCCATAGTCCATTAATCGCTTGGCAATGTCCTCCACCTCCACGCCGGCAGTGCGCTTAAAGTCGCGGCAATCCAGGATCATTTCATGCGCCACCATGCCCACGTCGCCCTTATAGAGGATCGGATACTGGCCTGCCAACTTGGTCTTCAAGTAGTTGGCATTTAGGATCGCGTAGCGGGTAGCATCTGTGAGCCCCCGCTCGCCGAGCATCTTGATGTAGGCATAACTGATCAGCAGTATGAGCGCGCTACCCCATGGTGCCGAGCTCACCGCCGGGATGGCCTGTTCGCCGCCGGTCATCACCATGGAATGTCCCGGCAGGAAGGGCTTCAGCTTCTCGTTCACACAGATGGGTCCAACGCCGGGCCCGCCACCACCGTGCGGGATAGCGAAGGTCTTGTGCAGGTTCAGGTGGCACACATCGGCGTCCACTTCGCCAGGCGAGGTGAGGCCGGTCTGGGCGTTCATGTTGGCGCCGTCCATGTATACCAATCCTCCGTTGGCATGCACCGTGCCAATGATCTCCTTGATCGCCGCCTCATAGACGCCGTGCGTGCTGGGGTAGGTGATCATCAGGCAGGCCAAGTTGTCTTTGTACTGTTCGGCTTTGGCCTTCAGGTCGGCCACGTCCACCTGCCCGCGGGCATCGGCCTTCACCACCACCACCTTCATGCCGGCCATCACGGCGCTGGCCGGGTTGGTGCCGTGCGCACTGCTGGGGATCAAGGCGATATCCCGTTTCGTGTCGCCTTTGGCGTGATGATAGGCCCGTATCGTCAACAGCCCTGCGTATTCGCCCTGTGCGCCACTGTTGGGCTGCAGGCTGGTCGCGGCCAAGCCGGTGCATTTGGCCAGCAATTGCTCCAGTTCCTTCACCAAAACTTGATACCCGCCTGCCTGCGCCACCGGGGCGAAAGGATGCAGGCCCGCCCATTCCGGCCACATCAACGGGATCAGGGTGGTGGCCGCATTCAACTTCATCGTGCAACTGCCCAAGGGGATCATGCCATGCACCAGCGAGTAGTCCTTGTTCTCCAAGCGCTTCAGGTAGCGCATCAGCTCCGTTTCCGTGTGGTAGCTGTTGAAGACAGGGTGCGTGAGGAACGGGGTTCCGCGCTTCAACGCGACAGGGATCGCTTCGTGTGCGCCGTTCTCACCGGGAGCCTCAGTAGCTTTTTTTCCGGCTGCTTCGGCCAGAGCGGCCAGCAGGTCCTTCACATCAGCGTCGCGCACGGTCTCGTCCAGCGCAATGCCGACCAGATCGCCGCGATAGCTCAGGTTGATGCTGCGAGCCTCCATGGCCTTGCGCACCTGATCCCCGGAAACGTCGGCGGGCAGAGCGAAGGTGAGCGTATCGAAATAGGTGCTGTTCTTCAGGCCGTAGCCCAAGCCCTTGGCACCATGGGCCAATTGCCCAGCAAAGCCGTGGATCCGCTTGGCCATTTCCATCAATCCTTCCGGGCCGTGGTACAATGCGTAGGAGGAGGCCATCACAGCCAACAGTGCTTGCGCCGTGCAGATGTTGCTGGTGGCCTTGTCGCGGCGGATGTGCTGCTCGCGCGTCTGCAAGGCCATGCGCAGGGCAGCCTTCCCGCGGCGGTCCTTGCTCACGCCGATGATGCGGCCGGGGATCAAGCGTTTGAACTCCTCCGTGGTGCTGAAGAACGCGGCATGTGGGCCACCATAGCCCATCGGCACGCCGAAGCGTTGGCTGTTGCCTACACAAACGTCCGCACCCCATTCACCGGGAGGCGCAAGGAGGGTGAGCGCCAGCAGATCCGTGCAAACGGCCACCTTCACGCCTCGTTCCTTAAGTCCGGCCAAGAATTGGCGATGGTCGCCCACGGAACCGTCCATGGCCGGATATTGTAGCGCGATGCCGAAGCAATGGTCCGGTATTGCATCCGTCTGCACGTTCCCGAGCACCAGCTCGATGCCCAGTGGCTCGGCACGGGTGCGCAGCACGTCGATGCTCTGCGGGGCAAGGCCGGCGTCCACGAAGAAGCCCTTGCGGTGCTGGTGCTCCTTGACCAGCTCGTGGTGGAACATCAGCATGGCCTCGGCGATGGCGGTGCCCTCGTCCAGCAGGGAAGCATTGGCGATCGGCAGGCCCGTGAGGTCGGCCACCATGGTCTGGAAATTCAGGAGTGCCTCCAGGCGCCCTTGGCTGATCTCCGCTTGGTAGGGCGTGTAGGCCGTGTACCATCCGGGGTTCTCGAATACGTTCCGGCGGATGACCGAAGGCGTGATGGTGCCGCTGTAACCTAAGCCGATGTAGCTGCGGGAAAGTTTGTTCTTCGCGCCCAGCTCACGCATGTGCTCCAACAGCTCGCGCTCGCTCAGCGCCTCGCCGATGCCCATGGGCGCGCTGCTCCGGATGCTGTCCGGCAGCGTGCGCTCCACGAGCGCATCCAAGGAAGGTTGACCGATGGCTTCGAGCATTTCGGAGAGCTCGCGAGCGTCCGGTCCGATGTGGCGTTCCTGATAGGAGTTGAGGGACATGATGGAGGTGTGCTAAAAATGGGCCGCAAAGATACTTGGCCGGGTGGTTGACGATTGACGACCGTCAACTCGCAATGGACAAAAAACGAGGTTGTGTTGGACGGGATAAGTGATAGATCCCGGGCTGATGACCCGAACGGGACATGATTACAGGATTTACGGGATCTGAACTTGTGGAACGGCGGAGCCGCCACAGGCAGTCCTATGATCGGGATAGACGCAACAGCAGAGGGCGGTCCTCGATGCAATTCTTAAGAAAGGCAACATAGCGCTTCTGTTTCTCCTCGCTCAAACGTTCAAAGTCATTCAAATAATCCAGCACCTCTTGCTGAATCCCATCAGGAGCCGTTTCGAGCTTCTTGATGACCTCGGCTTGCAATTGTTCGCCCGTCATTGCCGATCAAAAGTAAGGCTGCCTCAGGGTTCCTTGGAGTAGACCACTGAAGGAGCAGAACACCTACCCCCCGCTCACCATCTTCGCCGGGTCCACCCAGGTGTCGAAGTCCTCGGCGGTGACGTAGCCCAAGGTGAGCGCGGCCTGCTTCAGCGTGGTGCCCTCCTTGTGCGCTTTGTTCGCGATCTCGGCGCTCTTGTAGTAGCCGATGTGCGTGTTCAGTGCCGTGACGAGCATCAAGGAGTTCTCCAGGTGCTGCTTCAGCACGGGCTTGTTGGGCAGCAGCCCTTTCGCGCAGTGGTCGTTGAAGCTCATGCAGGCATCACCGAGCAGGTGCGCGCTTTGCAGCACGTTCGCGGCGATCACCGGCTTGAAGACGTTCAGCTCGAACTGGCCTTGCATTCCGCCGATGCTCACGGCCACATCGTTGCCGATCACCTGTGCGCACACCATGGTGAGCGCCTCGGGCTGGGTGGGGTTCACCTTGCCGGGCATGATGGAGGAGCCGGGCTCGTTGTCCGGGATAATGATCTCGCCGATGCCGGCCCGGGGACCGCTGCTGAGCATGCGCACGTCATTGCCGATCTTGTTCAGTGAAACGGCCAAGCGCTTGAAGGCGCCGCTGAGTTCCACCATCGCATCGTGTGCGGCCAAGGCCTCGAACTTGTTCGGCGCGGTGACGAACGGCAGGCCGGTGAGCTCCGCGATCTTCTTCGCCACCAGCACGCTGTAACCCTTCGGCGCATTCAGGCCCGTGCCGACGGCTGTCCCGCCCAGCGCTAGCTCACAGATCATCCCCAGCGCGTTCTCCACTGCGCGGATGCCGTTGTCCAACTGCTGCACGTAGCCGCTGATCTCCTGTCCCAGCGTGAGCGGTGTGGCGTCCATGAAGTGCGTGCGGCCCGTCTTCACGATGTCCTTGAAGTCGTTGCTCTTCTTGGCCAGCGTGTCACGGAGCTTCTTTACCCCGGGCAGCGTCACCTTGGCGGCGGCGGTGTAGGCCGCGATGTGCATGGCCGTGGGAAAAGTGTCGTTGCTGCTCTGGCTCTTGTTCACGTCGTCGTTGGCCTTGAGCACTTTCTCGGCGTCGTTGAGCTTGCCGCCCTGCATGACGTGCCCGCGGTTGGCCACAACTTCGTTGACGTTCATATTGCTCTGGGTACCGCTGCCGGTCTGCCAGATCACCAACGGGAACTGGTCGTCCAGCTTGCTGGCGAGGATCTCGTCGCAGACCTTACCGATCAGGTCGCACTTCTCCTGGGGAAGTTTGCCCAGTTCGAGGTTTGCCAGCGCGGCGGCCTTCTTCAGGTAGGCGAAGGCGTGGATGATCTCCTTCGGCATGCTGCCCGGCGGCCCGATCTTGAAGTTGTTGCGGCTGCGCTCGGTCTGTGCGCCCCAGTATTTGTCGGCGGGCACTTTTACCTCGCCCATCGTGTCTTTTTCTAAGCGGTAGTCCATGGTTTTTTCTGTTGGGGCGATAAATCTCCCGTCTTTACTTGATGAGTTCCTCTACGTTTCCCATTGGCCTTCCAATAACGGCCTTGTGTCCTTTTACCACTACGGGCCGTTCCATCAGCACGGGGTTTTCGTGCATAACACGGATCCACTCGTGTTCATTCAACTCAAGGCCCTTGTACTTTTCCTTGAAAAGCGCTTCGCCCTTGCGCACCAGATCCACCGCCGGAAGGCCGAGCTGCATCACCAGCAGTTCCAGCTCCTTTCGCGTCGGCGTGTCCTTAAGGTATTCCACCACTTTGGGGGTGATGCCGTTGTCCTTCAGCAGGGCGAGCGCTTCACGGCTCTTGGAGCAGCGGGGATTGTGGTAGATGGTCCAGTCAGACATGGTGGATGGATGGAACGCAGATGAAGCTGAAAGAGCGGATTTACGCGGATCTGAGGTTATCCGTGATTGGCGAATGGTGATTGGCGAATGGTGATTGGTGATTGGACGGCTGCCGACCCATGACTCACGACTTCAGAATTCCCGACTCAGAACTGCCAATGTGGCTACGCCTGACAACTGACAACGAACAACTGACAACTGCACCATTCCGTCAAGCAACTTTCTGGCTTTGTCCGTTCTGCATCAACCACGCTTTGAGGAATTCATCGATCTCGCCGTTCAGCACATCATCCACACTGCTGGTCTCGTAGCTGGTGCGCACATCCTTCACCAACTTGTACGGTTGAAGGACGTAGTTGCGGATCTGGCTGCCCCACTCGATCTTCTTCTTTCCCGCTTCGATCTCGCTGCGTTTGTTCCTTCGGCGCTCCAATTCGGCTTCGTAGAGCTGGCTCTTCAGCAATTGCAGCGCCTTTGTCTTGTTGTCCAACTGGCTGCGCGTCTCGGTGTTCTCGATGATGATGCCCGTGGGCGCGTGGCGCAGGCGTACGCCGGTCTCCACCTTGTTCACGTTCTGGCCACCTGCGCCGCCGCTGCGGAAAGTGTCCCAAGAGATGTCCGCCGGATTGATGTCGATGTCGATGCTTTCGTCCACCAAGGGGAATACGTACACGCTGACGAAGCTGGTGTGGCGCCGGGCCTGGCTATCGAAGGGGCTGATGCGCACCAAGCGATGCACGCCGTTCTCGCTCTTCAACATGCCAAAAGCGAACTCGCCGTCCACTTCCATGGTGGCCTGCTTGATGCCTGCGGCTTCGCCGTCCTGGTAGTCGAGGATCTTCACTTGATAACCGCTCTTCTCCGCGTACATGCGGTACATGCGCAGCAGCATCAGGGCCCAATCGTTGCTCTCGGTGCCGCCCGCGCCGCTGGTGATCTGCACCACCGCGCTCAATGGGTCTTCCTCGGCGCTGAGCATGTTCTTGAACTCCAGCTCCTCCAAGGCATCCGACGCTTTTTTGAACTGCATTTCCAGCTCGTCCTCGCTCGCTTCCTTGGCCTTGAAGAACTCGTAGGTCACGCCCGCATCGTCCACTTCACGCTTCACATTTTCGTACATCACCACCCAACGCTTAAGCTCGCGGATCTTGTGCATCACCCCCTGCGCCTTCTTCTGGTCGTTCCAGAAATCCGGGTCGAGGGTGTACTTCTCCTCTTCCAGGATGCGTCCCCGCTTGTCCTCGATCTCCAAGTAGCCCTTCAGTGCTTCCAGACGCTCGGCGAGGTCGGTGATCTTGTCGATGGTGATCATGGTGCGGGAAAGCCCGGTTCTTTCGGGCCGCGAAGGTACTGCGCGTGCAACGCTTCGGAAAAGATGAATTCAACCCCGTTCGGAACGCAAAGCCTCCAACGCCGCCCCGATCTCATCCACCGAAAAGCCCTTGCCCATAAAGTGCCGGACCAATTTTCCTTTCCGGATGAACGGCTCCTCGTGCTTCAGCTTTTCCCAGCGCTTGGCCGCGGCCACTTGCAACTGGTCCGATGCCTCTTCGCCATCGATCGCCTTCAAGCCAAGTGTGATGCAGGCTTCCGAAACACGCTTCCCCTTCAAGGCCTGTTCGATCTTCCGTAGGCCCCAACCCTTCTGCCTGCTTTTACTCACGGCGTAGTGCTCCGCGAAACGGGCCTCGTTCAAAAAACCTTCACCGATGAGCTGCGCGATGATCTGTTCCACCTGCTCTTGATGCCCACCCCACGAATAGGCCTTGTCCCGCACTTCCTGCTGGCAACGCTCTTGGCGGGCGCAATAGGCGCGGGCTTTGGCCAAGAGTTCGGGTTCGGAGAATTGATGGTCAGCCATATGCCGCTAGCTTCAAGCCACAAGCTTACCCACCGGAGGTCTAACAGCACGAACCCAAGCTTGTGGCTTGCAGCTTATGGCTTGAAGATTGAGTTCAAAGAAGATCAAACAGCCACCTCCTTCCCCTCGCCGTCAAAGACGTGGAACTCGAGGTAGCGGCTGGAGCCCTGTGGCACCACCTTCACCCATTTCTTCCAACGCCACCACCACTTTTGTTGGATGCTGGGCAGGCCCTTGGTGAAGTAGGCCGCAACGAACGGATGCACATGAAGGCTCACGCCGCTCATGTCCTTTTCCGAGATCAGGTAGTTGAGGCCGTTCTCGATCTCGTCGATGATGAGCACGGGTGCGCTCACCTCGCCGGTGCCGCCGCAGGTGGGGCAGCTCTCGCTGGTGTCGATCTCGGTCTCGGGGCGCACGCGTTGGCGCGTCATTTCGATCACCCCGAATTTGCTCGGCGGAAGTACGTTGTGTTTGGCCTTGTCGTCGGCCATGGCGTCCTTCAATTCCTTGTGGAGCGTGCGGCGGTTATCGGCCTCATAAAGGTCGATGAAGTCCACGCAGATGATGCCGCCCATATCGCGCAGGCGCAGCAGGCGTGCGATCTCGCGTGCCGCTTCCACGTTGATCTCCAGCGCGTTGACCTCCTGGGTGTTGCGCCCGCCTTTGCGGCTGCCACTGTTGACGTCCACCACGTGCATGGCCTCGGTCTTCTCCACGATGAGGTAGCCGCCGCTGGGCAGCATCACCTGCCTGCCGAAAGCCTGCTTGATCTGCTTGTTGATGCCGTAGTTGTCGAAGATGTCGAGCTTGCCCTTGTAGTGCTTTACGATGTCCTTCTTCTCCGGTGCGGTGCGCTCGATGGTGTCCTTCACTTCCTCGTAGAGCAGCTCGTCGTCCACGATAATACTGGTGAAGTCCTTGTTGAGCACGTCGCGGAGGACGGCGCTGGTGCGGTCGATCTCACCGAGCACCTTCTTGGGCGGTATGGCATTGTGCAGGTTGCGGAACATCTCGTCCCAGCGCTGCATCAATGTCTTCAGGTCGGCCTCGAGGTCCTCGGTGGCCTTGCCTTCCGCGTTGGTGCGGATGATAATGCCGAAATTCTTCGGGCGGATGGCCTGCATCAGGGCCTTGAGGCGCTTGCGCTCGGTCTCGTCGGTAAGGCGGCTGCTGATGCTGACCTTGTTGATGAAAGGCACCAGCACCATGTAGCGCCCTGCGAGGGTCACTTCCGCGGTAAGGCGCGGGCCCTTGGTGCTGATCGGCTCCTTTGCTATCTGCACCAGGATGCTCTGGCTGGCGCTGAGCACTTCGGACAGTTTGCCGTCCTTGGTGATGTCCACTTCGGGTTTCCAACCTTCCAGCAGGGAGGTCTTCACCGTACCACTGACGGCGCCCTTGGCGAACTTATAGCTGTTGCGGTACTGCGGGCCGAGGTCGAAGTAGTGCAGGAAAGCGTCCTTCTCGTGCCCAACGTCCACGAAGGCCGCGTTGAGGCCGGGGGCCACTTTGCGCACCTTGGCCAAGTAAATGTCGCCTACGGCAAAGCCCCGCTCCGTCCGCTCGCGGTGAAGCTCCATGAGGAGCTTGTCGCGCAGGACGGCGATGGCTACTTCGCTCCCTTGGGAGCGGATGATCAGATCTACGCTCACGGGAAAAAGGGGTAAGGTTGCGCGCCTCTTGGCGCAAAATGCCCGAACGGCGGACCGCGTCCCGCCAAATGCGGAACGGGGCCATGCCGGGCGTCAACGCCTACCGGTTCTTCTTCTTGTGACGGTTCTTGCGCAAGCGCTTCTTCCGCTTGTGGGTGGACATCTTATGTCGCTTCCTTTTCTTACCGCAGGGCATATGTGCTCAGTGTTGGTGCTTGTTCTTGATATCGGCGATGAACCGGTCGGCCCCGTTGATCAGGGCGGTATCGGTCACTAAAGTCTTGTAGGTCTCCAAAGCCGCGAGGGCCTTGTCGGTGCTGTCTAATGAGGCGTAGGCCTGGCCTAAGTAGGCATAGGCGTCCGGATACTCTTTGCCGTCCAGCTCGATGGTCTTCCGGAAGCGCTCCATGGCCTTGTCGTACTGGCCGGTCTGCCAGCTGAAGAGGCCCAGATGGTACTGCGCCTCCACGTTGTCCGGCTCCTCGTCGGCCAGCGCTTTCAGCTTCAGGATTGTCTGCATGGGCGGCTTGCCTGCGGCCAGTTCACTGAGGATGGCGGAGACCTTGGGGTTCTTGCTGGTCATGCCTTCGCGCGGGCCGTCGGCGGTGGGGGTGGAACCGCTGTTGGGGTCCTCGCTCACACGGGCACTGGTGGCGTCGGCGGCATTCTTGGCGGCAGCTTCGGAAGGTGTGCGCGGGGCCATGGCGAGAAGCGCCACCACCAGTGCGGCGGCAACGATCATTAGCCAATGGTTGCGCTTCAATCCCATTAGGCAGGCTGCTTGACGCGGTTCTTTACCTTGTCCACGAAGACGTCCGCCGGCTTGAAGAAGGGGATGTCGTGGGCAGGGATGATGATGGTGGTGTTGTTCTTCAGGATGCGCCCGGTCTTCTGTGCGCGGTGCTTCACCAGAAAGCTGCCGAAGCCGCGCAGGTGCACGTCCTCACCGCCTTCCAAGGTGTTCTTCACCTGGTCCATGAACGCCTCGATGGTATTGAGCACCACCTCGCGCTCGATGCCTGTCTTACCGCTTATGGATGCCACCAGTTCCGCCTTCGTCATTCGGTCCTTCCTTTTTTCGGGCTGCGAAGATAACGCTCTTTTCGATCCGCACCGCATCTTTGTCACTGGATGTCAAGTCGTTCGTGGTTTTCAAAGCTCCTTCTGCCGTGGTACCGGGAAAACCACCGCCCCCTGCCTTGGCGGGGGACGAAGGACCCGTACCTCATCTGGCTCAGCGAGGTGATGCTCCAGCAAACGCGCGTGGACCAAGGGCTTGGCTACTATTTGCGCTTCACCGAGCGCTGGCCAACCGTGGCGAAGTTGGCCGCCGCGCATGAGAACGAGGTGCTGAAGGTGTGGCAAGGCTTGGGCTACTACAGCCGCGCCCGCAACCTGCTGAAGGCCGCCCGGCAGGTGATGGAAGAACACGGCGGAAAATTCCCCGACAACCATGAGGGCCTGCTGAAGCTGAAAGGCGTGGGCGACTACACTGCGGCAGCGATCGCTTCCATCTGCTTCCACCGGCCCGAAGCCGTGGTCGATGGCAACGTGTTCCGCGTGCTGGCCCGCTCCTTTGGCATCGACACACCAATTGACAGCACCGCCGGGCGAAAACAGTTCAAGGAATTGGCCACGGAACTGTTAGACGCGAAGCATCCCGGCGACCACAACCAAGCGGTGATGGAACTGGGGGCCACGGTCTGCACGCCCAAAAGCCCGGACTGCATGCATTGCCCGCTACAGGCGCAGTGCGTCGCCTTTGCCACGGGAACCATTGCATCGCTTCCGGTGAAGCAGGGTAAGACGAAGACCCGAAACCGCTTCTTCAACTACCTGCACATCGCCGCAGGGAACGGGATCTACATGCGGCAGCGCAATGGCAAGGACATCTGGACCGGGTTGTATGAGCTTCCGCTGCTCGAAAGCGAAAAGCCACTGACAAAACGCTCGTTGGAAACGGCGCTGCGCAAGAACTTCGGGCAGGGATGGACCAGAACCGACAGTAGTGAAGCCGCCCGGCATGTGCTGAGCCATCAGGTGATCCATGCTGTTTTTTGGACCGTGGCTCCGCCGAAGGCATTCGCGCCGCCGGAAGATTGGGAACGTGTTCCGTTGAAGGAAATGGACGGGCTGGCGGTGCCTCGATTGATCGAGCGGTGGATGGCGAAGGAACAGAACCCTGAATAAAAACAGATCTGGAATTGAGCTGGTCGAACGACAAAAGCAAGCCGTCAGATTCCGACCACCGTTGTGTAAAAGAGGCACAATTCTGTACCTTCAGCCATTCCATCCGAAAATCACAAGGGCAAACCATGTATCGTAAAATCCTGTTGGTGACTTTCTTGATCGGCTTAGGCGGAACAGGCCAAGCCCAACTTCGCAATTCCAACTTGGTGTTCGGAAGTGGCGTGTGGCTCAACATCGGTCCCGAAACCGTGATCTCGGAACTGATGCCCGATACGGTGTCCCAGCGCAACGCCTGCATCAGCGACACGGCCGGGCAGTTTTTGCTGCTTGCCGATGACTTCGGCATCCGTAACGCCATCTTCGAAACCGTTCAAGGAGGTTCGGTGAACGACTTGGCGTGGAATGTTCCGGCTGGCAACTACTTGATCCTGCCCGTGCCGGGATCGATCGACCATTATGCCGTCTTCATCAATGAGCTACCGCCCAGCGCGCGGGCTGGATTCGTAGAAGTTGATATGGGTGCGAACTCCGGTGCGGGGGCCGTGATCGGGAACGGTACCACTTGGTTCATGGAACATACGACCGCAAAGATCAGTGCCACCATGGACGCGACCGGAACCGGGTATTGGGTGGTGCTGCACACGGACGATGATGATGCCTTTCACGCATTCCATTTGTCGGGAACAGGGCTTGATCCTGATCCCGTGACCTCTCAGGTCGGCACCACCTATCTGCCCTCTACTTTCCCAAAGGACAATTTGGATCGAAGGGGCCAGATGACCTTCTCGCTTCAAGGGGACCGGCTTGGAGTCGTCAAGAATGACGTGTCAATTGATACCAGCAAGATCGAACTCTTCAACTTCGACACAGGCACCGGCGTGATTCAATTCTGGACCGAGATCGGGATGGCCTTAGGCATCGACAATGATGGAACCCCCTTCCCGGCCATTTATTCACGGGCAAAGGGGCTGAATTTCGACAACTCAGGTCAATTTCTTTATATCAATCTATTGGACACTGTAGAACCGTTCGTGGACGAGGGTATTGTGCAGCTCGACCTGACCGCCACCCCACCGGACAGCTTATGGAGCCAGTCAGCAACATTTACCGGCTTTGGACCAACCCAGCCAAATTCTTATGACAGCCGCTACGGCTCCAACTTCACCGTGGACGCCTTTGGCTTTCTTCTTGCCCACCCTTGGTACCCCCCGAACCCGGGCTACCAAACTCAATTATTGGAACGGGAATTCCTTCCTCTGGGCGGCTTTGGCAACTACCAATACCCGCAGAGCAAGGTTATGGGCGGCTTTCCCTCTCCTTGTAAGCGTTACTTAGACAGCGCCCCCCTGGCCACAGGAATATGTGAGGCCCACACTATTGTGGCGATCGGTCTACGACCAAATCCCATGATCGACCGTGCAGCCTTGGTGTTCAACGGCACCGCCCGCCCGGAACGTGTGATCTGGCGCGATGCCTTGGGCCGTATGGTCCGGCGATCTGCGGTCGGGCAGGTCGGTCCTACCTACACCCTGGAGCGGGAGGGATTGCCAGCCGGGCTGTACATGGTGGAGGTATTGGGAAAGAAGGGAACGCTTGGCGTGGTGAAGGTGATCTGCGAGTAGGGCCTGGTTTCCGCGATCATTCCACTAAGCGGTCCCTATCTTCGCAAACCCAACTACCCAAGCAATGAGCGGCGTGAACAAAGTGATCCTGATCGGCAACCTCGGCGCCGACCCTGAAGTGCGGCACCTCCAGAATGATGTGACCGTGGCCAACTTCAACCTCGCCACCAGCGAGACTTACAAGGACCGCCAGACCGGCGAAAAGCGCGAGCAGACCGAATGGCACCGCGTGGTGGTGTGGCGCGGCTTGGCCGAAGTGGTGGAGAAATACGTGAAGAAGGGCAGCAAGGTCTACGTGGAAGGCAAGCTGCGCACCCGCAAATGGGAGAAGGACGGCATCGAGCGCTACACCACCGAGATCATGGCGGATAACCTCACGATGTTGGACAGTAAGCCCTCCTATGACGGCCCGCCACAAGCGTCGGCACCACGTCCCGCACAGGCGACGCAGTCCGCCCCTGTAACGGCCGACCCGGGCGCCGATGATGATGACCTTCCTTTCTGAGCTTTGAGACGACGAAGCCGACCTCTCCGGCCGCAGGTACAGCCTGCGGCGCACCCTGAACGGTCCCTGCATTGATGGGGAACTTCGATCCGACCACCCTTGCCGCTTTGATCGGCATTGTGCTGCTTCTGGCCGTCTCAGCGCTCACCGCCGCCAGCGAGGTGGCCTTGTTCTCGCTGAACGCCACCCACATGCGCGACCTCAAGGATCGCGGCGGGACCAGCGGCGCGAATGTGCTGGAGCTGCTTTCCAAGCCCCGCAGGTTGCTTGCGACCATCCTGGTGATGAACAACTTCGCCAACATCGGCGTCACCGTGTTGTCCACCATTGCCGTGGCAGGCCTCTTCGACCTGACGGTCATGGGAGACAGGCTCGTCTTCATCATCCAAGTGATCGCCGTTACCGCCGTGATCCTGTTGCTCGGCGAGGTGTTGCCGAAGGTGTATGCCACCAGCCACCCGATGCGTGTGGCGCAGTTCTTCAGCACCCCCCTGCTGGGCCTGCGCTTCTTCTGGACACCGGTCACCAAACTCCTGCTCAGTACCACCACGGTGATCGAAAAGCGCTACAAGAAACGCGCGAAGAACGTGGACGCCGAATCCTTGGGCCATGCGCTGGAACTGACGACCGACGCCAGCACCACGGCCGAGGAGCAACGTATACTCAGCGGCATCGTGAAGTTCGGCAACATCGAGGCCCGGCAGGTCATGCGCGCCCGCACCGAGATGACCGCCTTCAACAAGGAGATCAGCTTCAAGGACCTGCTGGACGCCATCATTGCCAGCGGTTTTTCCCGCGTGCCCGTGTATGAAGAGACCGCCGATCACGTGGTGGGCGTGCTCTACATCAAGGACGTGCTGCCGCACATCGCGGCCGTGGACTTCGATTGGAACACATTGCTGCGGCCCGCCTATTTCGTGCCCGAGAACAAGAAGCTGGACGAGCTGCTGAAGGAATTCCAGAAAAAGCACGTCCACTTGGCCATTGTGGTGGACGAGTACGGCGGCACCAGCGGGATCATCACCTTGGAGGATGTGATCGAGGAGATCGTGGGTGACATCACGGACGAGTATGATGACGTGGACTTGATCTACAGCAAGCTGGACGACCAGACGTATGTCTTCGAGGGCAAGGCACCGCTCACCGACATGTACCGCATCCTCGAGATCGACGGCAAACTCTTCGAGGAGCACAAAGGGGATAGCGAGACCCTGGGCGGCTTTGTGCTGGAGCTTACCGGAAAGATCCCCCAAAAAGGCGAGCGCGTCACCCTGCACAATTTCGATTTCACGGTGGAGAGCGCTGACAACAAGCGGGTACGGCGGGTGAAGGTCCATATTCGGAATGAAGCGGTTTAGGGCGGGCCCGGTTGTCAGTTATCAGTTGTCGGTTGTCAGGCGGGCGATTGAGCTGCCTGCTGCTCTTGGCTTCGTGTTCCTGATCGTTCTTGCTTCCGGGTGTTCTGACGACGCTATTCCCAAGCCGCGCGGTTACTTCCGCATTGATCTGCCAGTGGACAGCACCAACACCGTTGCGAGCAATTGCCCGTTCACCGCGGAAGTTCCCGTGTATGCCCACCTGATGAAAGGCGCCGGCACGGGCGATGGGGATGGCACGGTCTGCTGGACGGACCTGCTCTTCCCCGGCCAACGCGCGGCCGTTCACATGACCTGGCGCAGCGTCCACGGCGACCTTCCGGAACTGATCAACGACGCGCACGAGTTCAAGGCAAAGCACGAGTCCATGGCCACGCGGATCAGGGCCGAGGAAGTACTTCGGGACAGCGCCCGTGTGTTCGGGACGATCTTCGACGTGGACGGCAACGTGGCCAGCCCGATGGTGTTCTACCTCACCGACAGCACTTCGAACTTCCTGTACGGCGCGCTCTACTTCGACGTGCGGCCCAACTCGGACTCACTAGCTCCCGTGACCGAGCGCATCCGGGCGGACATCCGCCGCTTCGCGCACACCCTCCACTGGGGCGGCCAAGCCGGTGTGGTGAAGGACGTTCAGCAAAGCGGTAAGTAGCAGCAGCGCGCCCAATTGGTGCATGACGCCCAAGGGCAGCCACACCTGCGTCACCAGCGTGAGCACCCCCAAGGTGAACTGCACCAGCATCACACCGTAGAGCCAGCGATCACCTCCCTTCAGCGCGGTGTTCTTCCGGTTGGCATAGCCGAACCAGGTGATCGCGATCATCACCACCCAGGCGAAGTTGCGGTGGATGAACTGGACGCCGTCCTTGTGATCGGTGAAGTCCTTCCAAAGGCTGCCGAACGCGGTGACGTTCTCCGGCATGAACTCGCCGTTCATCAAGGGCCAGGTGTTATAGATCCGGCCCGCATCGAGGCCCGCAGTGAAAGCACCGTAGATGATCTGCAGTGCGACGATCGCCAACAGCCAGCGCGACCACTTTCCTGCGGAAGTGCCGTCGCTGACGTAACCGCGCCGACCACGGTGGATGTCGAAGATGGTCCAGAGCACGAGGCTGTATATGGTGAACGCGGCACAGAGGTGGATCGCCAGACGGTAGTGGCTCACGTCCGGGTTGTCCTGCAAGCCGCTGGCCACCATGAACCAGCCCAACGCACCCACCAGCCCGCCGCCGATGAGGATGCTCCAGCCGCGCTTCATCAGCCAGCCCTTCAGCAGGCCCTTCCGCCAGAAAATGACGAAGGGCACGAAGAACACGAGGCCCATCAAGCGGCCCCAGTTGCGATGCAGGAATTCCCAGAAGAAGATCCCCTTGAAATCACTCAGCGTCATGTGCTGGTTGATCAAGGTGTACTCCGGGATCAGCTTGTACTTCTCAAAAGCCACGTGCCATTCCGTATCGTTCATCGGCGGCAAAGCCCCCATGATCGGCTTCCACTCCGTGATGCTCAACCCGCTGCCGGTGAGCCGGGTGACACCGCCGATGGCCACCATACAGGCGATCATCGCACAACCGACCCACAACCAGATCACAACTGGCCGCAAACGCCGCGCGCTTTCGTTCAACATAGGGCGCGAAATTAGTTGTCAGCGTTTGCTCTGAGTTCCGCAAAGCGGAACCATCTGCGTTCATCTGCGCCATCTGCGGTTTTTCCTCAGAAAGCTGCGGGTGCCGTTAGGCGGACGTTCAAATCGTGTTCAGCTTCACCTGTCCATTCGCCACAACCCCAAGCGCTTTCCCGGTGAAGCGATGGCCGATGAAAGGCGTGTTCCGCGAGCGGCTCACAATATCCTTGTCACTGAACATCCATTGATGCTCAGGCGCGAACAGGGTGATCTCTGCCATCTCTCCTTCCACGAGGTGCGGAACGGAAAGACCCAGTGCGGCGCGCGGCCCTTGGCAGAAACGCTCCACAATGCGGCGTGCGGTCATGCGGCTCTTGAGCGCGGTGTTGGCCACGGAGTATGCGGTTTCCAGGCCGATCATCCCGAAAGCCGCCTGCGCAAATTCCACCTTCTTGTGCTCGGTGTCCTCCGGCCGGTGGTCACTGACGATGCTGTCGATGGTGCCGTCCTTCACGCCTTCGCGCAGCGCCTCGATGTGGGCGGGATCGCGCAGTGGCGGCATCACTTTGTAGTTCGTGTCGAAGCCGCGCAGGCAGCCGTCGTCGAGTAGCAGATGATGTGCCGCCACGCTGGCCGTGACATTCAGCTTCTTCGCCTTCGCTCTGCGGATCAGCTCCACTTCCTCAGCCGTGCTCACCACGTCCACATGCAGACGTGAACCGGTGTATTCCAACAGTTCCAGGTCGCGGGCCAGTTGGATGGACCCGGCCATGGCGGGGATGCCGCGCATGCCTAAGCGCGTGCTCATCACACCCTCGTGCATCTGCCCTTGGGCGCTGAGGTGCGCGTCCTGCGCGAAGGCCATCACACGCCCATCGAAGTTCTTTACGTACTGCAAGGCCAACAGCATCAGGCGCGTGTTCCGGGCCGGTGACACGTCATCGGTGAAAGCCACGGCACCGGCTTGGTGCATGTCATACAGTTCCGCGAGCTGCTCGCCTTTCAGCCCTTTCGTGAGCGCGCCCAACGGCAGCACGCGCACGGCGTGATCCTGCCCTTTCCGCAGCAGGTATTCCACGGTGGCCCGCTGATCCACGGGCGGTGCAGTGTTCGGCAATACGGCCACTGCGGTGAAACCACCGGCGGCCGCAGCGTCCAAGCCGTTGGTGAGGCCTTCCTTGTATTCCTCGCCGGGATCGCGGAAGTGTGCGCGGAGGTCCACCCAGCCCGGTGAGACATGCAGCCCTTCGATCTCCACCACCTCCCCTTGTCCCTTGGGCAGCTTGGCTCCGGCTTTTGTGATCCGGCCATCGACGATCTGCAGGTCGGTGACGGTGTCGTGGAGCGGACCGCCGGGGTCCAGCACCTTCACTTGGCGGAGCAGAACATCTTTCATCGGATGGTGCGGATCAAGAAGATCTCCAGGATCAAAAATA
>Ga0209063_1000297_pt1 | contig 39515 bp, 32 predicted proteins | sample KloWWTmeKNB19Kit_FD_187177 | JGI IMG/M metagenome (GOLD analysis project Ga0209063, IMG submission 187177) | Active sludge microbial communities from Klosterneuburg, Austria, studying microevolution and ecology of nitrifiers - Klosterneuburg... | ecosystem: Engineered > WWTP > Aerobic digester >... | reverse complement strand
TACCACAAGTGCGGCAACGGTACCGTTGCTTACCCCGAACCTGGCCGTATTTGTTAATAACTGGACCACCACACAAAGAGCACTTTTTTGGTTCATGACCTTTGAAAGGCCTCTAACCTAAGCCAGGCAGGACTTTCAGAAGGTTTTACCATTCGTTTTGTCCATTAACCCTTCTTATACAACACCAGTTCACCGCCATCGTAATACCCTTTGTGCTTAAGCGTGCCATCTGCATAGGCATCTTCAACCCAACCAATGCAAGGTTGGCCATCGCAAAGGCGGATGGAATCACCGCCCAAGCTTTTATTGAGACGTTCGTAGCGTTCAAGATCAGCTAGAGGTTCTGCACCGCCATCGCCGATCACATAGTGCTCATCAACCGAAGTCGGAGCATCATAATATTGAGCGGAAGAGATCAAACCACAGGTGATGAAAAGGAAAAGAGCAGCATACTTCATGCTCCGTGTTACGCGGATGGACCAGAATGGTTTGGGTTCTCCAACAGCGATCCGACGGAACGGAAAATTCAGCAGATGAATAAAACAAAGGATCCACCGGACATTATACCAGGCCCGCTGCGACTGAAAGTAATGATCCAGGAAGGGAACCTAAGGCCGATCCAGACATAAGCGCGCCGGACACGCCATACCTACCAAGGCTCTAGTTATCAAAATCAGTATAAAGAAGGTATTTCCCTCTGATCTTCATGAATCCATCCAACCCATCCTTCCACGTTGCCCGGATCTCTTCTTCACTCTTACCGGCAACGATCGCTTCGCGCACTTTGGCGGTGCCAACGAGCTTATCGAAGAACGGTGTGAACAATCCTTCTCCATATGGGGATGCTTCATACATGCCGATCAACCAATTCAGCCGAAGCTTACGATCCATGCGGCTTTGGAAGCTTCCATACTCTTCCAGATCGAGACCTGTACACACTTTGCCCATATGTGGTGGCTCCTTGGCCCCTGGCATGGAAACAGGTGTAAATTGATATGAACCCATCTTACAACCAGGAAAACCAATGCACTGGAATGGTCTTTCGGTACCGCGTCCAACACTCACTATGGTCCCTTCAAAAAGACCTAACGATGGATATAGGTACACAGCCGCCATATTCGGCAAATTCGGAGATGGACGTACAGGTAGGTCGTAGATCGTGTTGTGATCATACCCCTCGCAAGGGATCACGACCAGGTCACATTTCACAGCATTCTTCAACCAACCTTCTCCGTTGATCATCTGGGCGTACTCCCCCACTGTCATTCCGTGTACAATGGGCACCGGGTGCATACCGACGAAGCTCTTGTTCTGCATTTCCAGCAGCGGGCCATCCACATAAAAGCCATTGGGGTCAGGGCGATCGAGAATGATCAGCTTCTTCTTTTGCTCTGCTGCAGCCTCCATGACATAATGCAAGGTGCTGAGATAGGTGTAGAAACGCACTCCCACATCCTGGATATCGAATACGATCAGATCCACATCGGCAAGTTGTTCGGCACTTGGCTTTTTGTTGTTTCCGTAAAGGCTGACCAAGGGCAGACCAGTACGCTCATCCTTTTGATCCTTGACATGTTCGCCAGCATCCGCCTCACCTCGGAAACCGTGTTCAGGAGCAAATACTTTCACCACGTTCACCTTCAACGCAAGCAAGGAATCGACCAAGTGGGTCTTACCGATCAACCCGGTCTGGTTGGTTACTACGGCCACACGTTTTCCGGTCAGTTGAGTTAGATATTCACCGGTGCGTTCTGCGCCAACTCGTACGCTTTTTGCTTTCTGTGGCAGCAATATGGCATTATCCTGAACGACCTGTCCACATGAAGGTGCAACGAACAAGAGTACGCAAGCTATCTTCGCGAACTGCCTAGCAGCATTGCCCAACGTGAGTTTTCCGCATTTCATCGCAAGCCGCATTCTACGATCGGACGACACGGCTCGCACCGCTCGATTATCGCGTCCTATCGTTGCCATTGCAATGGTCGGTATCGTGTTGGGTATGGCGGTCATGATCATTACAGTGGGTGTTACCACGGGGTTTCAACGTGAAGTGCGTGCGAAGGTAACCGGTGCTGGAAGTCATTTGCAGATCAATGCCATCCGCCAGAATGACCCCAAGGAAACCCCGCGCATAGCGATCGCTCAAAATTTCTATCCCAGTCTGGATACGCTTCCTGGGGTGAAGCACATCCAGATCTATGCCACTAAACCGGGGATCATTGAAACAGAGCAGGACATACAAGGCGTGGTAGTTAAAGGCGTTGGGGCAGACCACGACTGGACTTTTCTAGGCAAACACTTAGTGGACGGTCAGCTACCTACTATAGGCGATACTTCGCGCCCCATTGACCTCCTGCTATCCCGCTACCTCAGCAATCGCCTGCAGATCGGGACGAATGATACGATAACGGTCTATCTGGTAAAAGCAATAGATGATATACGACCGCGGAAATTCCGGGTAAGTGGCCTATACGAAACAGGACTTGAACAATTGGACCATCAGTTAGTATATGTGGACATTGATCATCTGCAACGCTTTTCACAATGGGGTCTACAAGCCGAGATCCGCGTTGATGATGAACTGACCGAGCACGGCATATCCGTTGAGGGGCTGGCTTTTGGTGGTGACCGGAACTACACCTACGACTGGCTTGGAACAACACTGAGAGGAAGGGGCCCGCATTGGGTGGAGATCCCTCTTGCCGGAGACACAACACTTACCCTTGTAGTTCGCGACGCCGACGGCACTATACCTGATACGGCTTGGGTGCGCATACTACGATCAATTGATACACCTACGAAAGCCCTTGTTACGGAACGTGGCGGAAGTGGTGGTAGCAACAATAAATACGCGGGAGGCTTTGAAATAGAGCTGGAAGAATTCAGTGATCTGGAGGAAATGGACGCGAAAATTTACCGCGACCACTTGGAACTTGGCTTACGATCCTTGAGTGTTCGTGACCGTTTCCCGGAGATCTTCGCCTGGCTGGAATTATTGGATACCAATGTGCTCGTGGTAATCGTGCTCATGATCATCGTAGCAATCATCAACATGACCAGTTCTTTGTTGATCATTATCTTGGAGCGGACCACTATGATCGGTGTATTGAAGGCCCTAGGTAGCAGCAATGACACTATCCGTAGTATCTTTTTGATCGACGCGGCCTACATACTTGGCATCGGCATTATTCTAGGGGATATTCTAGGGATCACTGCGTGCCTGATCCAACAGAAATTCGGGGTGATCACATTACCCGTTGAAAGTTACTACGTGGATGCGGTTCCAGTAACGCTGCACTTTTGGCCGATCGTCCTACTGAATTTTGGTACGCTTGCTGTTTGTGTTCTGGCCTTGATCCTACCCAGCATGTTGGTAAGCCGCATTGCGCCCGCGAAAGCCATTCGGTTTGATTGACTTGTTGGTAAATGGTACATGGTATAGCGTACCGAGTATTACCTTTTACCTTCGCGACCCTTGCAGAAAGAGCATCACACGAACATCGATCCAATGAAGATCCACGAGAATATCCTCACCACCATCGGCAATACCCCAATGGTAAAGCTGAACAAGATCACCAAGGACCTACCCTGTACGGTATTGGCCAAAGTGGAAACCTTCAATCCGGGTAACAGCATAAAGGATCGTATGGCGTTGAAGATGATCGAGGATGCCGAGAAGTCCGGCGCATTGAAACCTGGTGGAACTATCATCGAAGGCACCAGTGGTAACACTGGTATGGGCTTAGCGATAGCCGCGATCATTAAAGGCTACAAGTGCATCTTTACCACCACTGATAAGCAGAGCAAAGAAAAAGTGGATGCATTGCGTGCCTTCGGTGCGGAAGTGATCGTATGCCCTACGAACGTTGACCCCGAAGATCCGCGGTCGTATTACAGTGTTAGTTCACGGTTGGTGAATGAAACGCCCAACAGCTGGAAGGCCAACCAATACGATAACCTCAGCAACAGCGATGCACATTACGAAAGCACCGGCCCAGAGATCTGGGACCAGACCGATGGCAAGATCACGCATTTGGTGGTTGGCGTAGGCACCGGTGGTACGATCTGCGGAACTGGCCGTTACCTGAAGGAGAAGAACCCGAACATCCAGTTGCTTGGAATTGACACCTACGGATCCGTATTCACTAAGTTGAAGGAGACGGGCGAATTCGATAAGAATGAGATCTACCCTTACATCACGGAAGGCATAGGCGAGGATTTTGTGCCGGAGAACGTGAAGATGGAAATGATAGACCACTTCGAAAAGGTTACGGATCGCGATGCTGCCATCTACACCCGCAAGATCGTAAAGGACGAAGGCATTTTCGTTGGCAACAGTGCTGGCGCGGCTATTGCAGGCTTGCTCCAAATGAATGCCCGGTTCAAAAAGGATGATGTTGTCGTTGTCATTTTCCATGACCATGGCACGCGCTATCTAGGCAAGATGTTCAATGATGATTGGATGCGGGAACGTGGATTCCTTGTCGAGGAAAAACCCAAAGCCGGTGATCTGATCAAAGGCAAGGAAGTTGCATTGTTAAGTGTGGAAGCAGATGAACCCGTGCTGAACGCGATCGACAAGATGAGAAGCCACAACATCGACCAGATCCCCGTATTCGAAAATGGCAAACCAGTAGGAACCATAACCGATGCGCGGTTGTTCGATGCCATTTTGGAAGATGCTGAAGTACGTCACCAAAAAGTTAGTGTGGTAATGGGCGCTCCATTACCTATTGTTGGGGTGGAAGCCACGTTGGAAGAAGTCACCGGCAAATTGGGCAACGGGAATCCAGCGGTCCTGGTGAAACTGAAAGATGGGTACGGTATCATTACGAAGCAGGATATTATTGGGAAGTTGAAGTAGGCGATCAGACCATCAGACGATCAGATAATTTAGCGCCTGCTTAGTCGAAGAATTGAACGCTGATGACGCTGATCGTTATGATAGATCAAGATGGATCCAAGTACCTGATATCTGACCTTCTGATCCAGCACTAGCATGGGAATCCATACGGATCAAATAGGGCGCAACATTCAAATGCCCGACCTGCCCCAACGCATCATCTCCCTAGTCCCTTCCCAGACCGAATTGTTGTATGACCTTGGATTGGGAAAACGCGTGGTCGGCATTACCAAATTCTGTGTGCATCCGGAAACGTGGTTCAGAACCAAGCCACGTGTTGGCGGCACAAAAAAATTGGACCTTAAGAAGATCCAGGAGTTAGCACCGGATCTTATCATCGCAAACAAAGAAGAAAACCTGAAAGCTGAGATTGAATCCTTAGCGAAGGAATTCCCTATCTGGATAAGCGATGTTCGCGATCTACCCAGCGCACTGGACATGATCCTGAAAGTCGGTGCAATAACCGGAACGAGCGCGAAAGCCGAAGCGCTTCGCAACCAAATAGCTGAGCGGTTCTCAACACTTCAACCCTTGGACCCACCTGCAACGGTGGCCTACTTGATCTGGCGCGAACCGTACATGGCGGCTGGTCACGGTACATTCATCAACGACCTTTTAGAGCGATGTGGAATGATCAATGTCTTTGACAGCGACGATGCGCGGTATCCGGTGATCACCGCCAAAGAGTTGGAAGAAGCTGCACCGGACCTGATCCTACTCTCTTCAGAACCGTATCCTTTCAACGAAAAACACATTGAGGAACTGCACGAGACTTGTCCTGGAACGCCAGTGAAACTGGTAGATGGCGAGTTCTTCAGTTGGTATGGCTCCAGACTTCTTGATACTGTAGAATACTTGAACGGCCTGTTGCGCGGTTGATCGGCTGTGCGGTCCGCGCTAGCGGCCCTACTTTTGCGTTCCTCGTATGGAACGTTCGTTACTTTCAATTCTATTCCTCATCATTTTCACTCAGATCCATGGGCAGAAAGTGGGTATGGTCCTAAGCGGAGGCGGAGCTGTAGGCCTTACGCACATCGGCGTGATGCAAGCGTTGGAGGAGAATGACATTCCGATCGATTTCATTACTGGAAGCAGCATGGGGGCCTTGATCGGCGGCATGTACGCAGCAGGTTATTCACCATGGGAGATCGACTCACTTTTCAATACCGACCTATATAAGATCATGGCCGATGGTGGAATTGAGAAGCGCTATCAATACTACTTCAAACAAGATGCTCCCGATGCATCATTGATCAGTGTAAAGTTGGATCTGGATACCACTATTCAAACCAGTTTGCCCACTAATCTGCGCAAGCCTGCCTTATTGGATTTTGAGCAAATGCGAACCTTCGGGCCGGCATCCGCAGTTGCGCGGGAGAACATGGATAGCCTGTTCGTACCGTTCCGCTGCGTGGCCTCGGACCTCACAGATCAAACCTCGGTAACATTCAGCAGAGGAAATCTGGCAGAGTGCATTCGGGCAAGTATGTCCTACCCGTTCTATTTCAAACCCATCAGTGTGAATGGGCATTTAATGATGGACGGCGGCCTGTATAACAACTTCCCGAGCGATGTGATGTATAATGATTTTCTGCCGGACTTCATCATTGGCAGTAACGTATCCTACAACGCGCCACCACCCACCGAAGATGACCTGTTGAGCCAGCTGCGTGCCATGATGCAGGAACACACGAACTACACGGTGATCTGTGAGAATGGGGTGATCATTGAACCCCTGACCACCACCACCCTGTTCGATTTCAGCAACCCATCCATTGCAATAAAAGATGGGTATGATGCGGCGATGGCGCAAATGCCGGAGATACTTGCTCGAACGATCCGTAGAATGCCCCGTGCAGATTTGGAAGCCCGCCGTGAAGCGTTCCGTGCACGCATGCCAAAAATGGAATTCGGCGACGTAGTGATCCAAGGTTTGACGAAGTCGCAAAAGCGGTATGTGGCAAAGACCTTGTCACGCCGTGATAAATTAATGTCAATGGATCAACTGAAACCGACGTACTTCCGTTTGGTCGCCGATAGGAATATAGCTTCATTCTTTCCCAAGGCCACATATGACCATATGGCAAACAACTTCCGGTTGGAACTTAAAGCGAAGGCGGAAAAAGACCTTGAGGTCAAGTTCGGCGGAATGTTCTCATCACGTCCGATCAATACGGGAATGGTGGGTCTTCGCTATAATCTGTTCGGTTCAACCTCGGCTCGGATCGAAGCGAATTCATACTTCGGCAAGTACTATATAGCCGGTCAGGCAAAACTTCGGATGGACCTTTCCACAGCATCACCGCTTTACATAGAACCGGCATTCACGATCCACCGCTGGGATTATTTCCGAAGTTTCACCACGTTCTTTGATGAAGTGAGGCCAAGCTTCGTAGTGAACCGAGAGACCTGGGGTGGCATCAACGTAGGAATGGGATTGGGCAATAAAGGACTCTTACGGCTGGATGCAAAGATCGTGGAGACGAAGGATAATTACTACCAAACGGCAGAGTTCAGTGGACAGGATACTGCAGATGTCTCCTATTTCAGTCACTTTACGTCGGGACTGTTGATCGAACGGAACACACTTAACCGGAAACAACATGCCAATGCAGGTGAGTCGCTTGCTGGATCGATCCGGGTGGTTACCGGTCACGAAACCACGGACCTTGGTTCTACGCGTGCAGAGAACTTGATGGACCACCATTACAACCATGATTGGATAGTCGCCAAGATCACGTTGGACAAGTATTTCCTGCCAAGGGGCATATTCAAATTCGGTCTATTGGCTGAAGGCGTATTCAGCAGTATGCCCAATTTCGAGAATTATACGGAGAGCATTATCCGCAGCCCAGCATTCCGCCCTACGCCGGAAAGCCATACCTATTTCATCCCTGAATTCCGTTCTACCAAGTTCGTCGCAGGTGGAGCCCGCCTGATCGTTGCCGTTGCAAAGAATCGCTTCGATCTGCGTTTGGAAGGGTTCGTTTTCCAACCCTATGAGCCCCTGATCCAACAAACAGACGGCAGTGCTATAACAGGTCTAGGGTTCGACAAGCGGTATTACATGGGATCAGGGTCGCTGATCTACCAAAGTCCATTAGGACCGGTCTGGTTCAATACCAGTTACATTGATGGCTTAACGCAACCGTGGGTCTGGAGCCTCAATTTCGGCTACATCCTATTCAATCAGAAAGCACAGGAATGAGTGGCCTTATCACACATCTGCTCTTGGACCAATACGAAAGTGTGTCCGGTGAACTGGAAAAGCTGCAGACCGAGGACCGACCGGATGCAGCGTTGTGGGATCTGTTGGATGAACTGATGCTGGACCTGCATTTGATCAACCATGGATATGCCAAGGAAGGATACATTGAACACTTTGATCGGCGGTTGTTGGAAGTCTGTGCGGATGAGGGTGTTGCGGATAGGATGAAGGCTATTCGGTTCTGAGGGGGTAGTATTCAAAACCAGCTTAAGTTGTGCCTTGATCGTGACTTACGAACTATCGAAGAATTGATGAAAACCTTAATATATCTAGCGTTCGCTATGATCTTACATGCCTGTAACGGTCAAAATTATTTATCTGATGACAAACATCTGATCGGTGCCTATTACTTCTTTGAGGCAGGGCCACAAAGTTGTATTGTATACAATGGCCGTGAGGAGTATCGCGGTACTGGCGCTGAGGTTGTTCCTGGAAAGGTAATTGACACCTCAATTCGCGGGCACTACTTGGTAGCTACTAGTTTGAATGTAATCACTGGAACAAAGTCATATTGGGTCATTAATACCGATCGTGATATCAAGGCGTACTATCAAGGATCCATGTCTCAAACGTATTACGATAGCGTTCTCACCTCCAACGTATTGGGTCCTTTAAATTTTGGCCAATACGCAGCAATGCTTGACACACTTTCGCTCTAATTGTAACAAGCAAGATCAAGTATGCAAGTTTCACTTGCAATAAATGGTCTTGGCTTTCAACCCTAGACTCAATTAGACGGAGTTAACATGGTGCCTAAGCAAGGCACCATGTCCACTCCGTCCACCCAGTGCAATGACCCAACCGAACCCACAAAAAAAGCCCCAGCAATACGCCGGGGCTTTTAAAATTTTTAATAGGGTCACTTACGCTTGCGCAGTAGGCCCTCCGAAGCTCATCGGGATCTCGGTGGCTTCGCTTTCGCGGATAGGTCCATGAACGCCTTCATACTTCTGTACGTTATCTGCTAGGGCACGCATAAGGCGTTTGGCGTGTTGCGGAGTTAGAAGTACACGACACTTCACTTTGGCTTTGGGTACACCGGGCATAACACGCACAAAATCCAGAACGAATTCCGAATTACTGTGCGTAATGATGGCCAGGTTACTATAAATGCCATCAGCGATCTCTTCGCTGATCTCAATGTTCAATTGGTTCTGACGTGGTTGTTCTTTCTCGTCGGCCATGGTCTGTAGTTTATGTAGGCTTATTGGTCTAATTGTGTCGAATGAAAAACGGCAAGCGACCCGGTAGTGGATCAGCTTGCCGCTAGTTCAAATGCAACTTACTGTTCGCAAGATCATTCTTCGATCTCTTGTGCCTCTAATTTAGAGGCTAGCATACGCTGGTATTCGTCCTTATTCGCAACAATGTTCTTCTGGTAAGCGCGCACTCCGGTTCCAGCAGGGATCAGGTGACCAACGATCACATTCTCCTTCAGGCCGTTCAAGTGGTCTTCCTTCGCGTTCACCGCTGCTTCGTTCAACACCTTGGTCGTTTCCTGGAAGGAAGCTGCCGAGATGAAGCTTTCGGTCTGCAATGAAGCACGCGTAATACCTTGTAGCATGGTACGAGCCGTAGCAGGTTGTGCCTGACGGGCTTCAGCTAACTTCGAGTCCTTACGCTTCAGTACGCTGTTCTCGTCGCGGAACTTACGCAAGGTCAATAACTGACCAACGCGCAATGACTCGCTTTCTCCAGCATCTGTAACCACCATCATATCGAAGATCTGATCGTTCTCCTCCATGAATTCGGTCTTGTTCACGCTTTGCTTCTCCAAGAACTTGGTATCTCCGGGATCCTCGATCTCCACCTTACGCATCATCTGGCGTACGATCACTTCAAAGTGTTTGTCGTTGATCTTTACACCTTGCATACGGTAAACCTCTTGCACCTCGTTCACCAAGTACTCCTGAACCTTGGTAGGTCCTTGGATATCCAGGATATCGCCAGGCGCGGTGGAACCATCGCTAAGCGGCTGACCTGCTTTGATGAAGTCGTTCTCCTGTACCAGGATGTGCTTGCTCAAAGGCACCAGATAGTTCTTCTGCTCGCCGGTGCGGCTTTCCACAATGATCTCGCGGTTACCGCGTTTGATCTTTCCGTAGGAGATGATACCATCGATTTCGCTCACAACAGCAGGATTGCTTGGGTTACGTGCCTCGAACAATTCGGTAACACGCGGTAGACCACCGGTAATATCACCACCCTTGCCGGAGCTACGTGGGATCTTCACCAGAATGTCACCGGCTTCGATCTTTTGACCCTCACTAACTACGATGTGTGCACCAACCGGCAAGCTATAGCTCTTCAGCTCTTCTTTGCCTTTACCGTCCATAATGCGGATGGTCGGGTTCTTTTTCTTGTCGCGGCTTTCAACGATCACCTTCTCAGCGAATCCGGTCTGTTCATCGATCTCTTCACGGTAGGTCGCATTTTCTTCAATGCTCTCGAAGTCAAGCTTACCACTGAATTCGGAGATGATCACAGCATTGTACGCATCCCATATACAGATCAGGTCGCCTTTCTTCACTTTTTTACCACCTTTCATATAGATGAACGCGCCGTATGGGATATTGCTGGTGGTCAATACGATACCTGTATTGCTATCCACTATGCGCATTTCCGCACTACGGCTGATCACTACTTCGGCATCTTCTCCTTTGCGGTCTTTCTTACTGACCGTGCGCAATTCCTCGATCTCCAATACACCATCATACTTGGCACGGATCTCACTTTCCTCTGTGATCTTACCGGCCACACCACCTACGTGGAACGTACGCAGTGTAAGCTGGGTACCAGGCTCACCAATGGATTGTGCGGCAATTACACCAACTGCCTCGCCCATTTGGACGAATCGGCCAGTAGCAAGGTTGCGACCATAGCATTTGGCGCATACACCTTTCTTCTGCTCACAGGTCAATACACTTCGGATCTCCACTTCTTCGATCGGGCTGTTCGCGATCGCGGCTGCGATATCCTCGTCAATGTTCTCCCCACTAGCCACCATTAGTTCGCCAGTCTGTGGGTGATGCACATCGTGTACTGAGTTACGACCGAGAATACGATCATACAACGACTCAACGATATCCTCGTTCTTACGCAGTGCAGAAGCCAGAAGTCCACGAAGTGTACCGCAATCATCATTCGTGATGATCACATCCTGTGCAACGTCAACAAGACGACGGGTCAAGTAACCAGCGTCAGCGGTCTTTAGAGCCGTATCGGCAAGACCTTTACGTGCACCGTGGGTAGAGATGAAGTACTCGAGAATGGACAATCCTTCCTTAAAGTTGGAGAGGATCGGGTTCTCGATAATGTCCTGACCGCCACCAGCGCCACTCTTCTGCGGCTTGGCCATAAGACCACGCATACCACTTAGCTGACGGATCTGCTCTTTGGAACCACGCGCACCGGAATCCATCATCATATAGATGGAATTGAACCCTTGACGGTCCTTTTTGATGCGCTCCATCAAAGTATAGGTCACCTTACTGTTGGTGTGTGTCCAAATATCGATCGTTTGGTTATAACGCTCGTTGTTGGTGATGAGACCCATGTTGTAATTACCGGTAACCTCATCCACCTCGGCCTGTGCAGCATTAACCAGCTTCTCTTTTTCAGCTGGAACGACAACGTCATCCAAGTTGAAGCTAAGTCCGCCATGGAATGCACTCATGAACCCGAGGTCCTTAATATCATCCAAGAACTGAGCAGCGCGTGCAGTTCCGGTCTCCTTAACGACCTTACCAATGATGTCACGCAACGCTTTTTTGGTCAATACGTCATTGATGAAACCAACTTCCTTCGGTACCACTTCATTGAAGATGGTACGGCCGCAAGTCGTGTCAATGATCGCAGATTTACCGTGGAAATCAACCCAACGCAGTTTAATGTGCGTGTGCAGATCGAGTTGTTTCTCGTTATAGGCGATGATCACCTCTTCCGGGCTGTAGAACGTACGTCCTTCGCCTTTCATGGTGCGTTCCTCGTCGGTAACGCGGCCTTTGGTGATGTAGTACAGGCCCAACACCATGTCCTGGCTAGGTACCGCGATCGGCGCTCCATTAGCAGGGTTCAAGATATTGTGGCTGGCCAGCATAAGAAGCTGAGCTTCTAGAATTGCGGCGTTGCCCAATGGCACGTGAACAGCCATTTGGTCACCGTCGAAGTCAGCGTTGAATGCTGTACAAACGAGCGGGTGCAATTGGATAGCCTTACCCTCGATCAATTTAGGTTGGAAAGCCTGGATACCTAGACGGTGAAGCGTAGGAGCACGGTTCAATAGAACCGGGTGTCCCCACAATACGCTTTCGAGGATATCCCAAACAACGGGTTCCTTCTTATCTACGATCTTCTTCGCGCTCTTCACCGTTTTCACGATGCCACGCTCGATCAATTTGCGGATAATGAACGGTTTGAAGAGCTCAGCTGCCATATCCTTCGGCAAACCACACTCGTGCAATTTCAGTTCAGGACCAACAACGATCACGGAACGTGCGCTATAATCAACACGCTTACCGAGCAAGTTCTGGCGGAAACGACCTTGCTTTCCTTTCAGCGAATCGCTCAAGGATTTCAATGGACGATTGCTTTCGCTCTTTACGGCACTGCTTTTACGGCTGTTATCAAAGAGGCTGTCCACAGCTTCCTGCAACATACGCTTTTCGTTACGCAGTATCACTTCCGGCGCCTTGATCTCCACCAAACGCTTCAAGCGGTTGTTACGGATGATCACTCGACGGTATAGATCGTTGAGGTCAGAAGTAGCGAAACGGCCACCATCCAATGGTACCAATGGGCGAAGCTCAGGCGGAATAACAGGCACCACCTTCACGATCATCCACTCGGGCTTGTTCTCCATGCGCGTATTCGCATCACGGAAAGCCTCAACAACGTTCAATCGCTTCAACGCCTCGGTCTTACGCTGCTGGCTTGTCTCCGTGTTGGCCTTATGGCGCAGGTCGTAGCTCAAACCATCAAGGTCCAAACGCTTCAACAGATCATACAAGGATTCAGCGCCCATTTTAGCGATGAACTTGTTGGGATCCGTATCGTCCAGATACTGATTCTCCTTGCCTAGCACATCAAGGGTATCCAAGTACTCTTCTTCGGTGAGGAAGTCGAGGTACTGAAGTGCTTCACCCTCTTTGTTCATGGCCGGACCTGCTTGGATCACTACATAACGCTCATAGTAGATCACTTGGTCCAACTTCTTGGTAGGTAGGCCCAATAGATAACCGATCTTATTCGGTAAGCTGCGGAAATACCAGATATGAGCCACGGGCACAACCAATTGGATGTGTCCCATACGCTCACGACGTACTTTTTTCTCGGTCACTTCAACACCGCAACGGTCGCAAACGATCCCTTTGTAACGGATCCGCTTGTATTTACCGCAATGGCATTCGAAATCCTTAACAGGACCGAAGATGCGCTCGCAGAAAAGTCCATCACGCTCCGGCTTATAGGTGCGGTAATTGATGGTTTCCGGCTTGATCACTTCGCCATGGCTGCGCTCGAGGATCTGCTCGGGGCTGGCCAGACTGATAACGATCTTATTGAAGTTGCTGTTGAGCTTTACTTCCTTCTTCATGTTGTCGCGTTACTTGCTTGCGTTCTTAGTAAAGTTGCTCTTAACCAATGGCTTACTCCAATGAAACATTCAATCCCAATCCACGCAGTTCGTGGAGCAGAACGTTGAAGGATTCCGGAATTCCAGGGGTCGGAAGGGGTTCTCCCTTCACAATAGCCTCGTAGGCCTTTGCACGTCCCAAGACATCATCACTCTTAACGGTCAGGATCTCTTGCAGGATATTAGCGGCACCGAATGCCTCCAATGCCCACACCTCCATCTCACCGAAGCGCTGTCCACCGAACTGTGCCTTACCACCGAGCGGCTGCTGGGTGATCAAGCTATACGGTCCAATGGAACGAGCATGCATCTTGTCATCCACCATGTGTGCCAGTTTGATCATGTAGATCACACCCACGGTAGCTGGTTGGTCGAAACGAACACCGGTTCCACCATCGTATAGGTAGGTCTTACCGTTACGTGGAACACCTGCTTCGTCCGTTTCCTTATTGATCTGATCCAAAGTGGCACCATCGAAGATCGGTGTCGCATACTTGCGACCCAGTTTCTTACCGGCCCAGCCCAATACGGTCTCATAGATCTGCCCCAAGTTCATACGGCTAGGTACGCCCAATGGATTAAGAACGATATCCACCGGAGTACCATCCTCCAAGTAAGGCATATCCGCATCGCGAACGATCTTGGCAACGATACCTTTGTTTCCGTGGCGGCCTGCCATCTTATCACCAACGGTAAGCTTACGCTTCGCAGCAATATAGACTTTCGCCAATTTGATGATACCTGCTGGCAATTCATCGCCGATGCTCACTTGGAACTTCTTGCGCTTGTATACACCGCTGATATCGCCGTGGCGAATATTGTAGTTGTGGATCAGCTCACGAACTTGATCGTTAACCTTTTTCTCAGAGGTCCATTCAGTTGGATCCACCGTGATGAAGTCCACGTTGGATAGAACCTTTGCGCTGAACTTCACGCCCTTCCGGATCTGTTCCTCTTTGTATTTGTTGAACACGCCATTGCTGTTCATACCTTCCAGAAGGACCATCATCTTCTCAACCATGTGGTTGTTGAACGTGGCCAATTCCTTATCGTATTCTTTATCGATCTGCTCAAGAACACCCTTCTCGCTGCCTTTGGACTTTTTATCCTTCACGGCACGCGCGAAGAGTTTTTTGTCGATCACAACACCTTTGATGCTTGGCGGAGCCTTCAAGCTCGCGTCCTTCACATCACCGGCCTTATCACCGAAGATCGCACGGAGCAATTTCTCCTCTGGGCTTGGGTCGGTCTCTCCTTTCGGAGTGATCTTACCGATAAGGATATCACCTTCACCGATCTCAGCACCAATACGGATCAGACCGTTCTCGTCCAGATCCTTGGTTGCTTCTTCGGATACGTTCGGGATATCAGAGGTCAATTCCTCTAGGCCACGCTTCGTATCGCGCACCTCCATGCTGTACTCATCGATATGGATGCTGGTGAAGATGTCTTCACTGGCCACGCGCTCACTGATCACGATCGCATCCTCGAAGTTGTAGCCCTTCCATGGCATGAATGCCACTTGTAGGTTACGACCGATCGCCAATTCGCCATCTTCAGTTCCATATCCTTCGCAAAGGGTATGGCCCGCACTCACCTTCTCGCCCTTGGTAACTACCGGACGAAGGTTCATGCATGTGCTTTGGTTGGTCTTCAAGAATTTGGTGAGCTTGTATTCTTTCTCGTCACCATCGAAGCTTACGTTACGCTCATCGTCCGTACGCTTGTACTCGATCACGATCCGGTCGCTGTCAACATACTTCACAACGCCTTCACCTTCAGCAACGAGCAAAACGCGGCTGTCGCGAGCTACCAATTCCTCTAGTCCGGTGCCAACGAATGGCGCTTCCGGCCGCAACAAAGGCACGGCTTGGCGCATCATGTTCGATCCCATCAACGCACGGTTGGCGTCATTGTGCTCCAAGAACGGGATCAAGCTAGCTGCAATGGACGCGATCTGGTTCGGAGCAACGTCCATCAGATGCAGTTCGGTCGGCTCCACTACTGGGAAGTCGCCCATCAACCGCGCTTTAACACGGTCGGTCTGGAAATCGCCCTTATCGTTGATCTTCGCATTAGCCTGCGCGATCATCTTGTTGTCTTCTTCCTCGGCACTGAGATAGGTTACATCACCTTTCAGGTCCACTTTCCCCTCGTTAACCGAGCGGTAAGGTGTCTCGATGAAGCCGAGTGAATTGATCTTGCTATAAACACACAGTGAACTGATCAGACCAATGTTCGGTCCCTCAGGGGTCTCAATGGTACATAAACGACCATAGTGGGTATAGTGAACGTCACGCACTTCGAAACCTGCACGCTCACGGCTTAGACCACCGGGTCCAAGCGCCGACATACGGCGCTTGTGAGTGATCTCACTTAGAGGGTTCGTTTGGTCCATGAACTGGCTCAACTGGTTCGTTCCGAAGAACGAGTTGATCACCGAGCTCAAGGTCTTTGCATTGATCAGGTCCGTAGGTGTAAATACCTCGTTGTCACGCACGTTCATGCGCTCGCGGATGGTACGGGCCATACGGGCCAGACCAACGCCGAATTGGGCGTGCAATTGCTCACCCACGGTACGTACACGACGATTGCTCAAGTGGTCGATATCGTCCACATCAGCTTTGACGTTCACCAACTCGATCAGGTACTTGATGATGAAGATGATATCCTCCTTCGTCAACACCCTCACGCTCAGTTCACTTTCAAGGCCCAACTTCTTGTTTATCCTATAGCGACCTACCTCACCAAGGTCATAGCGCTGCTCACTGAAGAACAACTTGTCGATAACACCACGAGCCGTTTCCAGATCAGGTGGTTCCGCATTACGCAATTGGCGGTAGATCACCTCTACAGCTTCCTTCTCGGAATTCGAGGTATCCTTTTGTAAGGTGTTATAGATCAATGCATAGTCTGCGGCATTCACTCCAGCTTTGTGCAGGATGATCGTTTTAGCTCCACTCTCCACGATCTCATCAACGTGAGACTCTTCAATGACCACCTCACGGTCGATCATCACCTCGTTACGCTCGATGCTTACCACCTCACCGGTGTCTTCATCCACGAAATCCTCTACCCAGGATTTTAGAACGCGAGCAGCCAGTTTACGGCCCACTGCGTCTTTGATATTGGCTTTGGTCACCTTGATCTCGTCAGCCAGGTCAAAGATCTCCAGAATGTCCTTATCACTCTCGTAACCGATAGCACGTAACAGTGTGGTTACGGGCAATTTCTTTTTACGGTCGATGTAAGCATACATCACACCGTTGATATCGGTCGCAAATTCGATCCATGAACCCTTGAACGGGATAACACGGGCAGAATACAATTTAGTTCCGTTGGCGTGGCGGCTTTGGCCGAAGAACACACCAGGGCTACGGTGCAACTGGCTCACGACCACACGCTCAGCACCGTTCACTACGAACGATCCTTTAGGGGTCATGTACGGGATCTGTCCAAGGTACACGTCCTGTACAATGGTCTCAAAATCCTCGTGCTCCGGATCGGTACAATACAATTTCAACTTGGCCTTAAGCGGCACGCTGTAGGTCAACCCACGCTCTATGCATTCATCGATGCTATAGCGTGGCGGATCCACGAAGTAATCGAGGAATTCCAGCACGAACTGGTTACGGGTATCCGTAATGGGGAAGTTCTCGCTGAATACTTTAAAGAGGCCCTCGCTCACGCGCGCCTCTGGAAGTGTTTCAATTTGGAAGAATTCCTCAAAGCTTTTCAGCTGAATATCAAGGAAATCGGGATATTGGATCGATGCAGGGCTTGAGCCGAAATCGATGCGTTTGCTTTTCTTGGAACTGGTCTTCGCCTGAGCCATGTGTGCGTGTAGGGGGGAAGGAGTGCGACCGAAGGATCTTAAGAACTGAGCACGATCATCTGCGTCAAGATCAAAATGCAGGATCGTGTATTGTTGCCAACTAAGTGGCTACAGACGAGACAGCCGGAAAGGCCCGCCTTGGGGCCTCTCCATGCTGCTGTGCTGCGAGCGCTGTTGTGGCTTACTTAACCTCAACTTCTGCTCCGGCTTCCGTCAATTGCTGCTTCAGACTTTCTGCATCCTCTTTGGATACACCTTCCTTCAGCGGCTTAGGGGCACCGTCCACTAGGTCTTTCGCCTCTTTCAATCCGAGACCGGTAAGTTCTTTCACCAGTTTGACTACTTGAAGCTTGTTAGCTCCGCTAGCCTTAAGGATAACGTCAAAGCTCGTCTGCACGATAGCAGCTTCGCCACCACCGGCCGCTGGGCCAGCTACAGCAACAGCCGCGGCTGCTGGTTCGATCTTGTATTCGTCTTTCAGGTATTGAGCGAGTTCACTAACCTCTTTTACTGTTAGGCCAACGAGTTGGTCGCCGATTGATTTGATGTCTGCCATCTTTGGTTTTTGTTACAATTTTGAGAAATTCGAGTTGGAAGTGCGTAACGCGTTTAGTCTTGTTGGTTGGGGCATCCGCCGTATAGCGGATGCCTTTACGGATCTTTTTAAGCTGCTCTTTCTTCGAGTGTCTTAAGCAAAGCACCGATCTTATGTCCAGCACCTCCTTGAAGGCCGCTGATAACATTTGTCATAGGACTTTGTAGCATGGCGATGATATCGCCAATAAGTTCTTCTTTGCCTTTCAAGGTCGTGAGCATGATCAGGTTCTCGTCTCCGATGAATACTGCCTCATCGATCCAAGCACTTTTCAATTCCGGCTTAGTCTTCTCCTTGGTACGCAGGCTTTTAATGAGCTTTGCGGGAGCGTTTCCCTTCTCAGCATACATCACAGAGGTCTGTCCCACTAACGTAGGCATCAATTCACTGTAATCCTTGCCATCGATCTGCTCCATTGCTTTACGCAGGAGCGTATTCTTTACCACCTTCAGTTTAATGCCTTGCTTGTGACAAGCGCGGCGTAGGATGCTGGTGTCCTCCGCATTCATGCTGGAGGTATCTGCCAAGTAAAGCACGTTGGTGCCCTTGATCTCTTCTACCAAGATGTCAATTGCTTGGTTCTTTTCGGTACGTGTTGCCATTTTTGTACGCTTTTTTGGGATCAGGCCACTTGAACTGTGCGGGTATCAACCAACACACTTGGGCTCATTGTACTACTAATGCTAATGCTTCTGATGTATGCGCCCTTAGCTGTGCTTGGTTTCAGCTTGGCCAGGGTAAGAAGGATCTCGTTGGCGTTCTCGCTCAACTTGGCTGCGTCGAATGAAGCCTTGCCTATAACGGCATGTATCACACCTGCTTTATCCACTTTGAAGTCGATCTTACCGGCCTTGACGTCCTTCACGGCTTTGGCCACATCCATGGTCACAGTACCCGTTTTCGGGTTCGGCATAAGACCACGCGGTCCGAGAACACGACCCAAAGCACCCACTTTGGCCATAACGGCCGGCGTGCAAATGATCACATCCACATCGGTCCAACCGCCTTTGATCTTTTCAACGTAGTCGTCCAGACCGGCCATGTCAGCACCAGCTGCAACGGCTTCCTCCACTTTCGCAGGATCAGCCAATACAAGTACTCGGACATCACGACCTGTGCCATGTGGCAAGCTCACGGTACCCCGCACCATTTCGGTGCTCTTCTTTGGATCCACGCCCAATCGAACAGCAATATCCACTGTACCATCGAATTTGGTATTACTTACTTTCTTCACGATCTCCGTAGCCTCATCAAGCGTGTAGATCTTGGTGGCGTCGTACATCGCCAGCGCCGCTTTGCGCTTTTTGGTCATCTGTGCCATAGCGTGCTGGGTTTAGAATGGTTGATCTCCTGTTACTGTTACACCCATGCTACGAGCAGTTCCTGCTACCATTCGCATGGCGCTTTCTACAGAGAAGCAATTGAGGTCTGGCATTTTGTCCTCGGCAATGGCTTTCACCTGATCCCAAGAAACGCTTCCCACTTTTTGACTGTGAGGAATACCACTACCGCCTTTGATCTTGGCAGCATCGATGATCTGCACCGCAGCTGGTGGCGTTTTGATCACGAAGTCGAACGACTTGTCGCTGTAAACGGTGATCACTGCAGGAAGAACTTTACCTGCCTTGTCCTGCGTACGTGCATTGAACTGCTTGCAGAATTCCATGATGTTGACCCCTTTGGCACCAAGAGCTGGTCCGACCGGTGGTGATGGGTTGGCCGCTCCTCCCTTGATCTGGAGTTTAATGAGGCCCGATACTTCTTTCATTCTTCGTTTGTTGTGTCCTGTTTAACGTTCACCTAAGGTGGACTCGGACTGGTTTTTCATTTCTATGCACGATGCACCCATCGTGTATTGGATGTGCCGTTGCGAACAACCTCACATTTCTTTTTCTACTTGCATGAAGCTCAGTTCAAGCGGAGTCTTCCGTCCGAAGATCTTCACCATTACTTTAAGTTTCTTCTTTTCTTCGTTGATCTCCTCGATCATTCCGTTGAAACCATTGAAAGGCCCATCGATGACCTTAACGGTCTCACCCATATGGAACGGGTTATGGTTGCTTTCATCAGCATCGGCAAGTTCATCAACCGTTCCGAGGATCCGGTTCACTTCTGCCTGCCGCAATGGCATTGGCTCTCCGCCCTTTTCAGCGCCAAGAAAGCCGATAACATTCGGCATTTGCTTGATCGTGTGAGCGATCTCACCGGTCAGATCCGCTTCCATAAGAACATAACCTGGAAAGAAATTACGCTCCTTGCTCACTTTCTTACCGTCGCGGATCTGGAAGAACTTCTCCATCGGGATAAGCACTTGAGCCACATGGTTGCCGAGGGTTGAACGACGGATCTCCGTATCGATCAATTCCTTCACCTTCTTCTCCTTACCGCTGATGGCACGTACCACGTACCACTTTTTAGTTGATGTAGTCGTCTCGGCCATCGCGTTTACTGGATCAGTTTATAAATGAAACCGATCATCCCTTTCCATGGATTGGTATCCCCTTGGCCCATATTCTGAACGCCGAAGATGTAATCCATCAAAAAGATTATCAATGATATGATCAACGCTGAAACCAGGACAACAATAGCGCTGGCTTGTAGGTCCTTCCAAGTAGGCCAACTCACTTTGTGAACCAGCTCGTTGTAGCTTTCGCTAACGTATGTTTTTATGCTTGCCACTTGTTCTATCTTTTTACTTGCACGGGTGGCAGGAATCGAACCCGCAGCCTAAGGTTTTGGAGACCTTCGCTCTACCAATTGAGCTACACCCGTAGGTCTGTTCCTGTTCCCCTACCCTTGGGGTGGCGAAGGCCGGTCCGCCGATTGCGGACCGGCCTTGCCTCCCGTTGAGGTTTTGGAATTTATTTAACGATCTCAGTTACCTGTCCAGCTCCTACGGTACGTCCACCCTCACGGATCGCGAAACGAAGACCCTTGGACATAGCAATCGGAACGATCAATTGTACACTGATCGTAACGTTATCACCAGGCATGATCATCTCACGACCTGCTTCCATCGTGATCTCCCCGGTTACGTCCGTTGTCCGGAAGTAGAATTGAGGGCGATACTTGTTATGGAATGGTGTGTGACGGCCACCCTCTTCTTTCTTCAACACATAGATCTCAGCTTTGAAATCGGTGTGTGGAGTAATGCTTCCTGGCTTAGCGATGACCATACCACGACGGATCTGATCTTTCTCAATACCGCGAAGTAGAAGACCAACGTTGTCACCAGCTTCACCACGATCGAGAAGCTTGCGGAACATTTCAACACCCGTACAGGTGCTCTTCATCTTTTCTTCCTGCATTCCGATGATCTCCACCTCTTCGCCGGTTTTTACTACACCGGTTTCAATACGGCCGGTAGCAACAGTACCACGACCTGTGATAGAGAATACATCCTCCACGCTCATCAAGAAAGGCTTGTCAACCTCACGAGGAGGAACTGGGATCCAGGTATCAACAGCATCCATCAGAGCCATGATGCTATCAACCCACTTCTCCTCACCGTTCAGTCCGCCCAAAGCGCTACCACGGATCACAGGGGTATTGTCACCATCATAATCGTAGAATGAAAGAAGTTCGCGAACCTCCATCTCAACGAGATCGAGCAATTCAGCGTCATCCACCATATCCACTTTGTTCATGAATACGACCAATTTAGGAACACCAACCTGACGACCAAGAAGAATGTGCTCACGGGTCTGAGGCATCGGACCATCTGTGGAGGCAACCACAAGGATAGCTCCGTCCATTTGCGCAGCACCAGTAACCATGTTCTTCACATAGTCAGCGTGGCCTGGGCAATCAACGTGTGCGTAGTGACGGGCAGCCGTCGAATATTCCACGTGTGAGGTGTTAATTGTAATACCGCGTTCTTTTTCCTCCGGTGCGTTATCGATAGAATCGAAGCTACGCATCTCAGAAAGGCCTTTGCCGGCCAGAACTGTAGTAATTGCCGCGGTCAACGTGGTCTTACCATGGTCAACGTGACCGATGGTACCGATGTTGACGTGGGGTTTATCCCTTTTGTAAGTCTCCTTTGCCATTTTGGTTCGGTATTGTTCCTGTTGTTAAGGTCCTTTATTCGTTGTACCAAGCGTATCGAAACCATCGTCTACGCCAGTGCCCTAGTATTCGCTGTTGAGCCTTTGCCGGGAATTGAACCCGGGACCTCTTCCTTACCAAGGAAGTGCTCTACCTCTGAGCTACAAAGGCTGATCTGTTCATTCTTCATTCGCACTTTACTTCTCTTTTTCAAGAGACATCTGGTGGTTTTCAGTAGAGCGGGAGACGAGACTCGAACCCGCGACGTTCAGCTTGGAAGGCTGATGCTCTACCAACTGAGCTACTCCCGCATTTGTTTTATTCATTTGAGCGATGTTCATCTTGGATCTGCCGTACGGCAGACTACCAACTGAGCTACTCCCGCATTTGTTTTATTCATTTGAGCGATGTTCATCTTGGATCTGCCGTACGGCAGACTACCAACTGAGCTACTCCCGCATTTGTTTCATTCATGTGAGCGACGTTCATCTTGGATCTGCCATTCGGCAGACTACCAACTGAGCTACTCCCGCATTTGTTTCATTCATGTGAGCGACGTTCATCTTGGATCTGCCGTACGGCAGACTACCAATTGAGCTACTCCCGCATTTGTTTTGGTGGCTATCATTCAGCACTGAATGGTCTTGATATGGACCTGTCCTGCAACCGACTTTCTTCCTCCATTATTTGGTCTTTGCTCGATCACCTTCCATTTCTCGTACCTCATATTTAAGGTCGTGAAAATTGAATAGGCGATCATTTTCGGTTCTTTCCAGTAGGAACCCATAGCGATCACATCGATCGAAAGGGTCCCAACGGTCGAACCGAGTGCTAGGGTTCAACTTCTCTTCACCTTTGCTTTTGTCTGGAAGCGACATTAGCGGCTCCGTGGAGTGTTAGTGGGGAGAGCAGGATTCGAACCTACGAAGTCGTAAGACAGCAGATTTACAGTCTGCCCCCGTTGGCCGCTTGGGTATCTCCCCTGAACCAATTCACGGAGCCAATGAAGGGACTCGAACCCCCGACCGGCTGATTACAAATCAGCTGCTCTACCAGCTGAGCTACATTGGCCTGTACAACAAAGAAAAGAACGTACGTTTTCCTTCTTCGAAACCATAAGGTCCCGATTTGGGCCTGCAAAGGTAGATAAAGATCCGGTTCCCACCAAAGGATGGATGAAAGAAAATTCAGTTCGGCATGTGCTTTGATCGGAGCCACGCTATAATCACCCACGATCACGACTGTCTTTAGAAGCAAAAGACCAGTGATATCGGAGGCTCACAGGTCGGCTCATCACGGAACCGATGAAGGCCGGTATTTTATGGACAAGGCCACTACGCTGAGCTAGAGGCCATATCCGTACCCATGATCGATCGATCACTTAAATGGCTCGGGACTTTTCTTTGGTCTTTTCAGCTTGACTGCGCAAAGCTTCAATGGTATTTACAGCAGCTTCTTCGAACGTTTTACCTTGTCGTTTGGCAAATAGGTCGTTGCCAGGAACGGCAAGGCGGATCTCCACCACTTTGTTCTCGCGGTTATCACCATCGTGTTCCAATCTAAGGAACACATCACCGGATAGTATGCTATCATTGAACTGTGTTAGTTTACTGAGTTTTGTTTTGATGAACTCTACCAGTTTAGCATCGGCATTGAAATGAATGGAATGGACGTTCACGTTCATGGTCTTAAATGGTTGGTTGGTTCTACATAGCGCTAAGCCCCTCCTCTTGGATGGGCTTGAGCATGGACTTTTCTAAGTTTTTCTACTGTGTTATGGGTGTAGACCTGGGTGGCTGCAAGGTTCGCATGCCCTAAGATCTCCTTTACTGCATTAAGGTCTGCTCCGTGCTCTAACATGTGTGTAGCGAAGGTATGCCTCAGGACGTGTGGGCTGCGTTTTTTTTGTGAGGTGACCCCACTAAGATAGTGAGTAACGAGTCGTTGGACGGTACGACGCGCCAACGGTTCACCATTTTTATCAATTAACAAACCATCTGCTCCTCTTGCTCCTCCGAATAGGACTGTCCTTTTCTTGAGGTAATTTGCAATGTTCTTGGTCAAGTCATCGCCCAAGGGGAGGATCCGTTCCTTATTGCGTTTACCCAGCACTCGCAAGCTGTTTGCGCCTAGATCAATGTCTCCGACCTTGAGCCCCATGAGCTCCGCCAAACGCATACCGGTGCCATAGAGCAGTTCCAGGATCAACCGGTCCGTCATTCCTTTAAACCCTTCAGGCCATTTCAGGTCATCGAACATACACTCAAGCCTCTGTTCTTCAACGAATTCAGGTAAGCGCTTAGGCGTTTTAGGTGGATCAATGAGGGCCGTAGGGTCAATTGTGACCGCACCTATGATCCGAGCAAATCGGAAAAAACTACGCAGTGAACTGAGCTTGCGGTTCACGCTTCTAGGTCCCGTGTCCTCCTCCATAAGGCGCATCATCCACATGCGCACCACTTTATCGGTGGCTTTCTCCGGTTCATTCACCCCGAATTCTTTCAGGAATGCGGCGAATTGCTTCAGGTCCCGTTGGTAGGCGGAAACAGTATGTGCACTGTAGCGTTTTTCGTAGGTAAGGTGATCAACGAACCGGTCCAATAACATCACGACCAAGGTAACGGCCGAATTAACCGGTCCAGTATGTTCCTCGACGAGTTGTTAATTACGTCTTGTTCGTTTGAAGAGCCTTAGGTCCAGCCGACCTGATCAAACCAATATATTCCAGAACTACCGCTAAAAAATAAAAGGCGAAAAAGCCTTGATGGTCTTTTCGCCTTTCGGTGAGGGGTCGGTCGGTCCTAATCGTCTGCTACTTGTAGAGTAAGCTTGTATGCAGCGCGGATCATTTCTTTTCGACGGTCCACTGAAGGCTTGATGAACGCTTGACGCTTGCGCAATTGACGCATTGTCTGGGTGCGCTCGAATTTCTTCTTGAACTTCTTGAGCGCCTTATCGATGCTCTCGCCTTCTTTTACCGGAATGATCAGCATATGCCTGTGTCTTTTTTGCTTAGGGGGCGCAAATATAAGGAGCGGATCGATCGCCGCAAGTTCGGATCAAAGAAATATTATTCGATCCATCGGTGAGCATGAACCGATCGCCGTTGGGATCAGGATACAATATACCGTCGGGGCCTACGCCTTCAGCAAATTCCTACTGATCACCACTTTCTGGATCTCGCTGGTTCCCTCTCCGATCGTGCAAAGCTTGCTGTCACGGTAGAATTTCTCCACCGGGAAATCCTTGGTGTATCCATATCCACCGAAGATCTGCACCGCTTCATTGCTGGCCCAAACGCAAACTTCGCTCGCATAATACTTGGCCATTGCGCCTTCCGTGGTCATTTCTTTATGCCTGTTCTTCAGATCAGCAGCACTTAAAGTAAGCAGTTCGGCAGCTTCGATACGGGTCGCCATATCGGCCAATTTGAACGCAATGGCCTGGAAATTGGCGATCGGCTGGCCGAATTGCTCGCGTTCCTTGGCGTATTTAACACTGGCCTCAAATGCACCCTTGGCAATACCAAGGCTCAAAGCCGCGATACTGATACGGCCTCCATCCAACACCTTCATGGCTTGTTTGAAGCCATCTCCCTCTTTACCAAGAATGTTTGCCTCGCTTACCCTGCAATCCTCAAAGATCACCTCTGCGGTCTCACTAGCACGCATGCCCAATTTATTCTCCTTCTTTCCGGCTTTAAGGCCTTTGGTCCCACGTTCCACAACGAATGTGGTCATCCCGTTACTATCCAGCAGGCCACCGGTCCGTGCGATCACAACGACCACATCACTGCATTGACCATGTGTGATCCAACATTTCGTGCCATTCAATACCCATTCATTGCCCTCTTTACGTGCCGTGCATTTCATGCGCATGGCATCGCTGCCCGTGTTCGGTTCCGTGAGTGCCCAAGCACCCAACCATTCACCGGAAGCCAGTTTAGGCAACCATTTGAGTTTTTGTTCGTGACTACCGAATTGTAGGATATGTCCGGTACACAAACTGTTATGAGCGGCAACGCTAAGGCCAACGGATCCGCAGATCTTAGCCACTTCAACGATCGTGGTCACGTACTCGAAATACCCTAATCCTGCCCCACCATATTGTACCGGGACCAAAACCCCCAGCATCCCAGCAGGGCCGAATTGTTTCTTGAAAAGGTCGATCGGCATATGCTGACTTTCATCCCAATCCATCACATTGGGGCGTAATTCACGCTCACAAAGGTCACGCACGGCTTGTGCGATCATGGTCTGGTTCTCCGTTGTGCTGAAATCCATGGTGTTCAATATGAGATCAAGCGAATGATCTCGGCGTTATAGGGTTCAAGGCGTTCAACGCCGTTCAAGAATTCGAGTTCGATCAAGAAACTAAAGCCCGCAACGATACCGCCTTGTTTTTGGATCAGTTCTGCTGCTGCTACTGCAGTTCCGCCGGTCGCAAGCAGATCATCATGGACGAGCACTCGCATGCCCGGCTTAACGCTGTCCACGTGCATTTCCACCTCAGCACTTCCGTATTCCAGATCATACGTATAGCTCACGGTACGCCAAGGTAATTTTCCTTTTTTCCGCACTGTAACGAATGGCACTTCGAACGCCAATGCCAACGGCATTCCGAACAAGAAACCACGACTTTCAATTCCAGCAATGGCATCCACGTTCAGGTGTGCCAATGCATCCTTGAACCCATGCACGCAATCATTGCTCAGCGTTGGGTCTTCCAGCACTGGCGTTATATCACGGAAAAGGATACCTGGCTTAGGGAAATCCGGCACTGCACGGATAGCGGCAGCAAGACGTGTATTTAGATCTTTCACGATGGGGGTGCGAATTTATACCATTTACCACACGCATCTGATCTGTCTTTATTTTGAACTCGACTCATCACTCCAACCTAAGGTATGGCGCCAACCGATCGTATACGCTATCAGTGACAAGAACGCACTTCTGAATGTCCTCGATCTTCGCAAATGGTCCATGCTGCGATCGATAAGCGATCAATGGTTTGGCGATCTTCCAACGGGCATAAGGGTGTTCAGCCAGTTGCTCTACGGTACATGAATTGATCGGGACATAATGAACGGCATTCGGATCCAGTGTTAAGAGATCCTTGATCCGCGCGATAGCATCCGGCTTGTCACGCAGTACATAGACTTCTTCCAATTGATCGAGCGAATGAAAACCGCCCAGCATATCCCTGTACTTGATGATACCTCTGGCAAAGGAAGGTCCGATCCCTGGCAGACCAACAAGTGTTATGGAGTCCGCGGTATTGACCTCTGTTTTTGTGAACAGCTTCCGGGTATACCGATCATTAGCTACATAGGTGGAGCTATCCTTGGAGTACTTCGGCCATTGTTTCTTTTCATACGGTGGTCGGGCTGCTCGCACATAACTGTCCGGCAGTAGAATGTATGGTTCCAGTCTCACGTACATTTCCGGGCTTATCGTGTACATCCGCTCCACGTCTTTTTTGGAACGGAACTCTCCGCCTTTGGTAACGTACCGTTCAATGCCATCGACCTGTCGTTCGGATAATCCCAGCGCGATCCACTCCGATCGTTCAATGGTATTGGGATCAAACGGGAAAGGCTCCGCTAACTGATCCACGTTCAAGGACTTCTTTGCAGAACGCAATGCCGACCAGGTCTCCATTTCAGCTTTGAGTGCTGTAAGGTCTCTTTCTGATGGCTCGTATACGAATTTCATGTATCCTACCCAAGCCGAGGCGATCAATAGCACCAATACTATCAGAAAGAACCCACGACGTTCACCTGCATGCAAATTCCCTAGGTCCTTGAGCTTTTCCTTCAAGGGTCTAGTATCCGCGATCCTGTGTTGTTTCTTTTTGGCCACAGACAAAGAAAGGCATATTAATAGGCCATCTCAACGATCCCACTTCATGGAGATGGTATTCAACAGCGCACTTCACCAATGGAGAAGACTTCCATGCGAAAGACACTGTTTTTTCACCCCCCCTTCAATTGTTTCGTGAGAACGTCCAACCCTTCTTCGAAACTATGCGGCGTGTAGCCAAGGTCCTTTCGCGCCTTGTCCAATACAAAACCTGTCCGTGGTGGGCGTTCAGCAGGTTGTGAAAGGCTTGCTGAATCAATTCGGGTCACGATCTTATCATCCAATTCATAGTACTTCGCCACTCGTTGGACCAACTCAAGAATGGTCATGCCATCGGGTCCGCACAGATGGTAGACCCCCTGTGCTTTTCGCTTCGCGATGCGGATACACCCATCGGCAAGATCTTCGGCGAGCGTTGGCATACGGTATTGATCATCTACTACATTGATCGGACTTCCTTTTTCCAGTGCCCCTTTTGCCCAAAGCACCACGTTGCTGCGGCTAAGCCCAGCTGCAACTCCATAAACAATAATTGTCCGTGCAATGGCCCAATGTGCAAGGCCTGAGTTCATTACGAGCTGCTCACCATCCAACTTGCTTTGCCCATAAATGCTCAACGGGGCGGCGGCATCCTCCTCTCGATACGGGCCATTCTTGCCATCGAAAATAAAATCCGTACTCAAGAAAATGAAATGGGCATTGTGCTTTTTTGAAGCGGTGATCAAGTTCTCCGTGGCTGTGACGTTCTGCAGTTTACACGCCACGGGGTCCAACTCGCAGGCATCGACATTCGTCATTGCGGCAGTATGGATCACCGTATCGGGTCGAACCGTATCGAACACGGCATCAACTTCACTTTTGATCGAAATGTCCAAAGAACGATAGTGATCTCCAAGCGCATTCGGGGTTCTATCCTCCCCTCTCGATGTCGCGATAAGTGTAACCTCTGGATCATTCCGTAGGGCAGCGATCAGTTTCTGTCCGAGCAAACCATTGCTTCCTGTGATCAAGATCTTCATGGGGCGAAACTAAACCAGCGATCCGGATCAGGTCATATCCGTTACTCGATGATCCAGCTACGAGAATGCAGCCCACATAATAGAGGGCAATTACTATAGTTCCCAAACAGAACTACGCTTGGCGAACGGCCTTTTGATCCGCTCCTTATGTTCCAGAACGAAGGCCATGACCAGATACACGACCAAATGCAGCCCAACTGTAATGAAACTGAGGTAGATGAACGAAAGTCGCACTTGCTCGGTCTTGATGTTGAGCTTTTGACCCCACCAGTGGCAAACGCCGAAAAATTGGCGTTCCAAAGCGGTTTTGGTCCGATCGATCATCATGGATTCTTGAGCAATTCTGCTCCAATGACGCAAGATAAGCAATGACGTTGCCTGCAGTATGAATTCTTAAGTTGGATCAGTGCCTGACTACGCGCCGCATTGGGATTCGGGATCCCGAGTGAGACCCAATTATCCGTGATCGTGTTCTTTTCAGGAGACAAATGCTCCAGAAGGTTGAACGCACGCTCAGCAAGGTGAGGCTGACCCTGAACTTTGCCCATGGCAAAAAGATAGGGCACAAGAACGTTCGCGACCAAACGCTCAGCGCTGGAACGCCCTATCCTTTTGGGCTCGTATTTACTCTCGGAATCGAACCGGTAATGCGTGTTCCAGTATGTTGACGCTTCAAGATCGAACATATCGATCAACGGTTCCGGATCATCATGCTCCAACAAAGCTCCGAAGTGCCCATCGAGGCGTGTGACCAGTGCGGCTAGTTGGGCAATGCGAATGGTCGGAAAATTCGATGGGCGCATTCTTCCGAATTTCCATGCAGCCAGCGGTGCGGGAGTAAGGCCATGCAGTTGGCTCAACACACGATGTTCAGCTTGCAGACCACGTGGATGGTCATCAATGAGATCCGTTCGCAACAGACCCGCCTGACCAAATAACAATGCTTCCGTCCGGAAAGGATCATCGCGGTACTTGAGCAAGTACTTCAGCGGAAGTGAATGTGCAAGCATGGCGAAAGGTTCAGCATTCACCTTGAAGCCGAATCCGTTCAACAGCATATGGTAGAATGTTTCCGCAGGGTCGCCATTCAATTCCTTGTAAACAGTTTCAACACGTGCGGTTTTCTCCTCAAGGCGTTCCACAAGGACACGATCCAACCAAGGGCCTATGCGCGATGGATCCACTCTGTGCACGTGTTCTGCACAAGGCACCTGCTCGCGGTTCTTCATCAGATCAAGGTGAAGAAGCACACGCTCTTTATCAATGCGCCCGGCCAATTCAACGGTAGGTGGAGATTGACCATTCACGGTGTGAACCGCTGTGTCGTAGGTGTGTACCACATGGAGAATGACATTCGTGTATGCAGGGTCATGTTGATGGCCATGCCGATCCCATTCGCTGGCTCGCACATGTACTTCAACGGAACCGACCCATTGTTGTCCATTGATCCGGATCCTAGCGTTGGCGAGATCAGGACCGCTATTGGACTGAATGTTACCCGGATGGAGTATCTCTATGGTGTGGCCGTCTGTGGTGCGGAGGGATCGTGCATCGAACAGGCGACGTTCCCAAAGGAACTGGAGCAAATGCTCACCATAAGGAAAGGAAGGATCAAGAAGCAACGTCCCCACCTCTTCGCTAGGCGTGGGTAACAAGGCGCACTTATCTGCTACCAGCTGGTTCTGCCTTTCTGCATTGCTCTCAAGTGACTTGTACGTAGGATAAGGCCGAATATCCATGGTATTTGCAATTTGACAGGAAAAGTGTCAAACCGGTTGCCAAAAGATACGGATCAAAAAATGATACGGCCGAACAGATCCAGGGCTATTCCTCCGACCCACGCCCGCAGTAAGAAAAAGGAACCACAGATGAACACGGATAATTCCGCCGCACGGCGGATAAATGATCAACACTGAAGCAAGATCTGCGAGTTGACTCCTTTGCGGCTAAACAAATTCACAATTAGTCTTTCCTCGGTAGGGCGGAGTGTTTGAGACCCGATAACCCTGCGAACAGATCACTGCTCCGATCGCCAGATAGCCCAACTCATTTCGCAATGACCCCTTTGGAGATCATTCTCAAGGCCATTGTCCGTTGCAATTCCAAAGCTGCTTTCCGCGCTGCTGGAATACCATCAACTCCTGCACCAGCGTAAAGGATCCCACGCGAGCTATTGATCAGTACACCACCATCCTTGGTCATACACTTATCAAGGACAGCATCCAGATCCCCCCCTTGCGCACCTACTCCGGGAACAAGAAAGAAACTATCAGGTGCGGCTGCTCTGGCCTGCTCCAGAACATCTATATGCGTAGCACCTACCACGAACATTGTATCCAAGGGGGAGGTCCATGAAACAACTGTTCGGATCACGGTCTCGAACAAAGGGCGATCTCCATTCACATTCAAGAACTGGAAGTCCTTAGCACCGGCATTACTGGTCACCCCAAGCACAATGGCCCATTTACCCTTACGCCCAACGAACGGCTCAATGCTATCCCGCCCCATGTAGGGTGAGATCGTCACTGCATCAACACCTAATCGATCAAAGAAGGCTTCGGCATACTTGCGTGCCGTATTCCCAATATCACCACGCTTGGCGTCGGCAATAATGAAGCAGTCTCCCTTGCTCCGGATGTACGCTATGGTTGCTTCCAGATCGGACCAACCTTCATCTCCTAATGCTTCGTAGAATGCTAAGTTGAGCTTGTAAGCAACCGCAAGATCATGCGTTACCTCCACGATCGCTTCATTGAATGCACGTACAGGATGACTTTCTGCCATGAAGTGCTCCGGTACCAAGTGGATCTCGGTATCAAGCCCTACGCACAAGAGGCTCTTCTTTCTGCGGATCATGGCTACGAGCTGATCACGGGTCATAGGGCTAAGGAACGATTCAATGAGTTGATCAACATGATCCTGTTCTATTCAACTTCCGACTTTAGTTTTTCGGTCCTATCCGCCAATTGTAACGCATCGATCACATCCTGAAGATCTCCATTGAGAACCTCCGTCAAATTGTGAACCGTAAGTTCTATGCGGTGATCGGTGACGCGGCTCTGAGGAAAATTGTACGTTCGGATCTTTGCGCTGCGATCTCCACTGCTCACTTGGCTCTTTCGGTGCGCCATTAGCGCCGCATTTTCCTTGTGAAGACGTTCCTCATACAGCTTATTCCGCAGCATTTGCATTGCTTTCAAGCGGTTGCCAAGTTGGTTACGCTCCGTTTGACACATGACCACCGTGCCTGTCGGAATGTGGGTCAAACGCACTTTGGTCTCCACCTTATTCACGTTCTGCCCACCTGCTCCGCCGCTTCTGGCCGTTTCCATCTTAACGTCGGCATCCCGCACTTCCACGTCGAACTCTTCTGCTTCGGGTAGGACCGTAACCGTCGCTGCACTGGTATGTATGCGTCCACTGGCCTCCGTTGTCGGTACCCGTTGAACTCGGTGGACACCTGCTTCGAACTTCAATACGCCGTAAGCACCTGAACCATTCACATTGAAGATCACTTCCTTGTAACCACCAGCAGTTCCTTCGCTTACATCGGCCACCTCGATCTTCCACCCTTGGCCTTCGCAATACCGGGTATACATGCGGTACAGATCACCGGCGAACAAACTTGCTTCATCTCCTCCGGTACCGGCACGTACCTCAACCGTACAATTCCGTTCATCGTTCGGGTCCTTCGGCACCAAGAGCATACGCACCTCTTCGTCCATGGCCTCTATTGCCACTCGGAGATCATCGCGCTCGGAACGAGCCATATCAAGCAGTTCGGTATCCTTCTCGGAACGCAACATTTCCTCTGCACCGGAAAGGTCATCATGCATTTGCCGATACCTACCGAATGCCAGATCGATCGGTTCCAGGTCGCGGTAATTCCGATTAAGCTCCACAAAACGTTTCTGGTCGGCGATCACAGTGGGGTCAGCCAGTTGTTTGCCGATCTCCTCCCGGCGGTCATGCAATGCAGAAAGTTTTGAAAGTAGCGTACTCATGGTCCGTTCAACAAAGCACCTGTTGCTCGTTCAGGCGGTGTATATAAAAATGCCTTGTGGGCTCGTAAGAACAACTTCCTTCTTGTCTGCTTTCTCTACCCTTCCGATCACTTTGGCTTCGATCGCAAAGGTGTTGGAAATAGCGATGATCTCTTCCACAATTTCACCAGGAACATAAAATTCCAAACGATGTCCCATATTGAAGACCGCATACATTTCCTTTGGGTCAGTTCCGCTCGTGCGTTGAATTGCAGCGAACAAAGGAGGTACAGGAAAAAGATCATCCTTGATGATACGTAGTCCTTCAACGAAGTGAAGCACTTTTGTTTGCGCACCACCGCTGCAATGCACCATGCCATGGATGTGTTCCCGCACGGTTGCTAGTACCTTTTGCACAATGGGCGCATACGTACGCGTAGGAGAAAGCACAGCTTGTCCGAAATTCAACGGTGTGCCTTCCAATGGATCCGTCAGTGCTGCCTGACCGCTGTAGACCAGGTCACTCGGAGTACTTGGGTCGAAGGTCTCGGGGTAGGAAGTTGCCAATGCCTTGCTAAAAACATCATGACGGGCACTGGTCAATCCGTTGCTGCCCATACCTGCATTGTACTGATCTTCATACGTTGCTTGTCCGGAACTGGACAAACCAACGATCACATCGCCGGCCGTTATGCGTGCATTATCGATCACCTCATCGCGCTTCATCCTACAAACGACCGTGCTATCCACGATAACGGTGCGCACGAGATCCCCAACGTCCGCGGTTTCCCCGCCGGTACTTCGGATCCCGATCCCGAGATCGCGCATTTTTTGAAGGAACTCCTCGGTTCCATTGATCAATTCAGAGATCACTTCACCCGGGATCAACCCCTTATTACGACCGATCGTACTGCTGAGCAGGATATTATTCGTCGCGCCCACACACAAGAGATCGTCCAAATTCATAACGATCGCATCCTGTGCAATGCCCCTCCACACACTGATATCACCGGTCTCTTTCCAGTATGCGTAGGCCAATGCACTTTTTGTTCCGGCTCCATCGGCATGCATCACCAAACAATGATCAGTGCTCCCTGTAAGATCGTCTGCAACGACTTTGCAGAACGCCTTTGGGTAAAGCCCTTTGTCCAACTTGGCAATGGCCTGGTGAACGTCTTCTTTGGAAGAGGAAACACCGCGTTGTGCGTATCGTGAAGCACTCATGGGTCCAAAATAGAAGAGCACCCACCGATCGGATGGATGCTCTTTACATCATTGTTCGAGCTAATTCTCAGGCTCCGGCGCGGGAGGGGTGCCACCTTCCTTTGGTACAAAATCCCAACGCAATACGCGGAATTCCGTACGGCGATTCTGCTGGTGCGCAGCTTCCTGCTCTTCCTTGGTCTTCATTGCTGCGATCTGTTTATCCGTGATACGCAATTTACTTTCTCCATATCCTTTCGGAACCATACGTGCTGGATCGATCCCCTTCGTAACAAGATAGTTCACGCAGCTCTGTGCACGATTCTGAGAGAGGGTCATGTTCCTCGCATCATTATCCCGGCTATCGGTGTGTGCACTCAACTCGATCACAATGGTAGGATTATCGATCATGGTTTGGTAGAGTGTTTCAAGGCTATCCTTGGACTCCTCACGCAGGAAGTGCTTACCGAGGTCATATTGAACCTCAGGTAACTTAATATCCACGACGGATCCTTCGATGATAGTAGGTTGCAAGAAATACTCCTTTGCGAAGGTGGTACTTTCATTCAACCCAACGGTAGTGACCTGATCCTTCACGACAAGGTATCCTTCTTTCTCGGCCAAAATGCTATAGCTCGTGTTCTCTTTGATATAGCGGTCCTTTCCATTCTCTGCGAAGTTGAACCCACCATTTTCGTCAGTGGTCGCACTGAAGTTGGATCCATTCGTGCCTACAACACTGATGTTCGCTCCTGAAATAGGGAGACTAGTGATCTTATCATAGACCGTACCTTGAAGTGCGAACTCCATGTTCGGCATAAAGAAGCGCCAGATATCATCCATACCCTTCCCTCCTGGGCGGTTACTGGTGAAATACCCGCGATCCTCCTTTCCATCGTAGATGATACCGAAATCATCATAGGGACTGTTCAACGGAGCCTTCAAGTTCTCTGGAGCTGTCCATTTTCCCTCTCCCGCTGGTTCAGCACGGAACTGATCCATGCCACCCATTCCCGGAAAACCTGATGTTGCGAAATACAATGAACCGTCCTCACGCACGAACGGGAACAATTCATCTTTCGGGGTATTGATATCTGCGCCAAGGTTAACAGGCGTGCCAACAGGCTTACCGTCCTTATCCAATTTAATGGAATACAGGTCCTTTCCTCCTTTATGCCCTCCAAATGGCACGTTGGAAGCGAAGATCATCATCCCGTCATCTGCTGTAAGTGCCGGATGGCCAACGGTCATGCTATCATTCTTATCCTTCTCCGGCTTAAGAACCAACATTTCCGGGGCGCTGTAATTATTACCTACCTTCTTACTCACCCAGATGTCACAACCGTATACTTTCTTTTTCTCCATAGGGCAACGCGTGAAATACATCAGGTTGCGCTTTTCGTTGAAGATCGGTGCACCTTCGTTACCAAACGTGTTCAATTCGGAAGGTAATTTCGTTGGTTCGCTCCACTTGCCCAAGCGGTCACGTGAACTCGTGAACAGATCACTGAATGAAGTACCGATGATCTGATCAATGTCGGTTCCACTGGCACCCGAGCGGGTACTGGTGAAAACAACGATCTCATTTTTCTTATCCGCAAATGCCGGCGTAAAATCGTAATCCGGTGTATTCAAAAGAACTTCTGGGTCTACGCTATAACGTGTAGGACTGTCCTTCCACTTCTGTGCGTTCTGACAAGCGAGGATACTGGCATCAGCACGCATATCATTCGGCTTTTTCTCTTTGTACTTATTGAATGCTGCGATCGCTTCGGCATACTTGCCTTGCTGCTTCAATGACTCACCGATCCAGTAATAGGTTATCGGGTCAGCATATTGGGCCTTGTTGGCCTTCTCATACCAGACCTCACTTTGTTGGGCATCACCCAAAGCACGGTAGCTCTCGCCCACTTTAAAGATCAGGTCGGCTTTAGCACTTGCGGTCTTTTCAACCGTATAGGCCTTTTTATAGAGTTCGATCGCATTGAAATAGAACCCTTTATTGAATGCCTCATCTGCTTCTACGGCAAGTTTACCTTGTGCTAACGTAACTGTGGTCAGCAACATTCCGAAGCTAATGGTGGTCAGGTACTTACTTATCGTCATGTGGTGGTTGGCTGGTCCTATTTCTTGTGGTCCGTGCGAAGATAAGCAGATCCTGCAATGCTCCGCATCAACTTTCTAAGTTGCCAAAAGAACGAAGAATTTCGGATGTTCCGCTCGAAATAATTCCAAAATCACATTCGACCTTAGCGTGTATACAGTAATTCACGCATTTTGGGTAGCGGCCAGAGTTCATCGTCCACCAGCAATTCCAACTTATCCGCGTGATATCGGATGGTGTCCAAACACGGACGGACATGATCACAATAAGCGATTGCTTTATCCCGCATTTCCGACAATAGATTCGCCTTTTTGCGTTCTGCCACCATTCGATCGACCATTGTTTTGATCTCACCGATATGGTCACTCATCTCTTCGATCAAGCTAACCTGCGTAGAACATGCTTTCTTGGCTTTTTCAGCGGATAGAACTTCACGTAATCCTTTCACATTCGTGATCAACCTGTTCTGGTATGCGATCGCCGTCGGAATAATATGGTTCTGAGCGAGATCACCGGCAACGCGGCTTTCGATCTGTATCTTCAATATGTAACTATGAAGCATGATCTCATGACGTGCTTCAAGTTCCACAGCGCTCATGACCTCCAGTTCCGCGAACAGCTTCTTCGTGTCCTTGTGGGCCCAGATATCCAAGGCGCGCGGTGTATCCTTAATATTCTTCAGTCCACGCGATGTGGCCTCTTTGACCCATTCCTCACCATAGCCATTCCCCTCGAACCTGATCGCTTTGCTGCTAGCGATGAGATCTCGAAGGACGCGCAGAATGGCTTCATCCTTCTTGGTTCCTTTAGCGATCAACGCATCAACATCCTTTTTGAATTGACGCAACTGGCTTGCAACAATGGTATTAAGGACGGTCATTGGACCAGCGCAATTCGCGCTACTGCCTACTGCACGGAACTCGAATTTATTACCCGTGAAAGCGAATGGGCTTGTGCGGTTTCGGTCGGTATTGTCCAGCATCACACTAGGAATACGACCAATATCCAATTTCAGTTCGGTCTTCCGATCCGGGGTCATGACTCCCTTAATGTTCTTTTCCAGTCCATCGAGCAAATTGCTCAAATGGTCACCAATGAACGCCGAAATGATCGCTGGAGGTGCTTCGTTGGCGCCCAACCGATGGTCATTTCCCGCACTTGCAATGCTACCGCGCAGCACATCCGCATGCGTATGGATAGCCTTGATCGTATTCACGAAAAAGGTAAGGAACTGAAGGTTCTCTTTCGGCGTTTTAGCAGGTCTAAGCAGGTTTTTACCAGTGTTGGTAGCAAGGCTCCAGTTGTTGTGTTTTCCACTACCGTTCACTCCGGCATACGGTTTCTCATGAAGTAACACACGGAAATCGTGTTTCTGCGCTGTTTTCTCCATGATGTCCATCAACAGAACGTTATGATCCACAGCTAGATTGAGTTCCTCAAAGACCGGTGCACATTCGAATTGGTTAGGAGCAACCTCGTTGTGACGGGTCTTCACCGGAATTCCGAGCATCAATGCTTCCGTCTCGAAATCCCGCATGAAAGCACGGACTCTATCCGGTATGCTACCGAAATAATGATCCTCCAGTTGTTGTCCCTTAGCAGGTAGGTGTCCGAACAGCGCTCTGCCGGTCATCATGATATCCGGTCTCGCGAAATAGAGGGCCTTATCAATAAGAAAGTACTCCTGTTCCCAACCCAGCGTTGCGTTCACCTTGGTAACATCCTTATCAAAGTATTGGCAAACCGCAGTAGCTGCTTCATCCATAGCATGTATGGCCCGAAGCAATGGCATTTTGTAATCGAGCGCCTCACCGGTGTAGCTGATGAAGATCGTGGGTATACATAACGTGCGACCGATCACGAACGCAGGACTGCTTGGATCCCAGGCGGTGTATCCCCTTGCTTCGAACGTATTTCGGATGCCACCATTCGGAAAGCTGCTGGCGTCCGGCTCTTGTTGCACCAAGAGGCTACCATCGAATCGCTCAATGCTACGCCCGCCGCCGATCGGTTCAAAAAAGGCATCATGCTTCTCTGCGCTCAGCCCGGTCAACGGTTGAAACCAATGTGTGTAATGCGTTGCGCCTTTTGTAGCTGCCCACTCCTTCATTCCACTGGCCACTTGGTCCGCGAGTTTTCGATCGATGCGCTGGCCGTGTAAACTGGCTTGCCTCACAGCATACCATGCCTCTTCAGTGAGGAACATGCGCATGGCATCGTCATTGAACACATTCGCACCGAAGTAATCACTGATCTTTTGTGAAGGGGGCTCGCTGAATTTGGGTTGGCGAGACATAACTTCCTCAATTGCTTTAGCTCGGTTGCGGGGGGTTGACATGGGAAAATGGTATTTTCTGGCACAAAGGTATGTTCAGATAGGGGGTACCGAATAAATAATACCATATTTTCTTATCAACACCCCAAAAAAAATCAGCCGAGCGCGGAAAAACAAAATTCCGAACTATCCAATCGCACGTCCGTGTTGAAACCTGACTAAGCAAGCACGCTGATCTTGATCTAGGCAGATCATGGTTGATCAACTCTCGATCTTTCCTTCGGCAGCGGAGGGTTCATCCGGTTGTTCCAGAGCTGGAGGTGGCGGGATCTCACGCGACTTAGGCGTTGCCGGAGGGTCAGAATTGAAAACTTTGCGCTGGTCCTCTACGGTGCGCCTCACATCATTCGCCCCTTTGTTGATCTCGCGTTGCACTTCATTGCTCGCATCACGAACTTGCCTTAAGGCGCGGCCCATCGTTCGTGCAATGTCCGGAATGCCTTTGGCACCGAAGAAAAGGAGCACGAAAAGGAGCACAACGATCAACTCCCCACCACTAATGTCGAAGATCAACGGGATGAACATGGAAGCAACAAAGGTAACAGCGCCGGATCCCTCAACTGAACAAAGTGCATTGAGAACCCAGTAAATAATGATCACGCTATCACTGCCGTCCGGAACAATAGAACGGACCGGATAATTTTGCACTGCTAAAATAGGAAAGGGACCCCTGATTGCGTCGCGGATCCCTTTCCATAATTAATGGTACCATGGGCAAAATTAAGGCAAA
>Ga0209063_1000293_pt1 | contig 39874 bp, 47 predicted proteins | sample KloWWTmeKNB19Kit_FD_187177 | JGI IMG/M metagenome (GOLD analysis project Ga0209063, IMG submission 187177) | Active sludge microbial communities from Klosterneuburg, Austria, studying microevolution and ecology of nitrifiers - Klosterneuburg... | ecosystem: Engineered > WWTP > Aerobic digester >... | reverse complement strand
GTAATTTCAAAAAAATGTGTTTGAAAAAGGATTTTCCTTACCATAGTTTGAAGATGTTTAAATTTCCGATTTTGTATAAGGATTTCATTATCCACAAAGTTGAGTTTAAATAGCAGGTAACGTTGGGTATATGACCAGTAGCGGATTAAATAGTACAAACTTATCAAATTAGTAGAATGAATATAGAAAGCACAGAACTTCAAAACAGCACGGAAACCGCTATTGGTTATATACCGTGTTATATGCTGGGCTTTATTTACGAACTTAATTAAATGAACAAATGATAGTAAAAGAAAAAAATGGGGAGGGGTTTTTAGACCTTAGAATTTGTGACAATTTAGAATTGATGGCAGAGATTAAAGATAACACGATAGACTTAATTTACTGTGATATACTTTATGGAACTGGTAGAAAATTTGCAGACTACCAAGATTTAAAACCGATTAGAAGTGAAATTGAAAACCACTACATACCACGAATAAAAGAAATGCACCGAATACTTAAACCAACGGGAAGTATTTATTTGCAAATGGATACTAAAATAAACCATTGGATTAGGTGTATAATGGATGATATATTTGGATATGATAATTTTGTGAATGAGGTTATTTGGAGTTACAATAAATGGAGTATAAAACAAAAGGCGTTTGCTAAAAACCACGATATACTTATATTTTATGGGAAAACTGACAAAATAATATTTAATGAATTAAGATTGCCATTAGAAACACCAAGAAAGAAAAATAAGGTAGATGTAAAAGATGGTAAAAAAGTAATGAAAAGGGATGAAAATGGGGATGTTGTTTATAAAATACAAGATTCAACACCTATTGATGATGTTTGGGAGTTAAATAATTTGGGACCGACTAACTCTGAAAGACTTGGATATGACACACAAAAACCAAAAGCATTGATTGAACGAATAATAAAGGCAAGTAGCAATGAAGGTGATTTAGTTGCTGACTTTTACTCTGGGAGTTTTACAACAGCAGAAGTTTGTAAGGATTTGAAACGAAACTTTATTGGTTGCGACATTAACCCTAATTGCTTTGAAAAAGCAAAAGAGCGTGGGCTTTTTTCTTTTACGGATTTACCCACAAATGTTGATTAAATACACGGACTTAGCCTTGCATATAACGTTTTCGGGCTTGGCGATGTGGTAGAACCCGAAGCTAAATAGAATTACTAAACTTTAAAATTAAAAACGAATGATTGATAGAATTACTGAACAGCCATTTTGCCAAACCCGTGTTAGTGGCAGTACTTTTGTGAACGCTGATTGCTTCGATGTTTTTCCTTTTATTGAGGATAAGAGTATTGATGCTATTATTTGCGATTTGCCTTATGGAACGACTGATTGCAAATGGGACAGTGTGTTGCCTTTGGATAAATTGTGGAATGAATACAACCGAATAATAAAGCCGAATGGTGCAATTTGTTTGTTTGCAAGAGAGCCATTTACAGCATCTTTGGTTGTTAGCAACATTAAAAACTACAAGCATAAATGGGTATGGAACAAAAAACAAACTGGTTCTTTTGCAAATGCGAAATATATGCCACTACAAATTGATGAAGATATTATTGTGTTTGCTAATGGAAAAGTTAATTACTACCCTATAATGAGGAAGGGCGTAATGAGAAAAAAGGGAGGAAGTTCAAAGAAAAATGAAATCCAATCAGGATTAAAACAGAACCATTTTGTAGTAAATGATGATTATTACCCTGTGAATATTTATGAATTGGCAAACCCCAGATTAAACAAATTACACCCTACTGAAAAACCTATTGATTTGATGAAAATGCTTGTTGAAACATACACAAAAGAAAATGAGGTTGTATTTGATAACACAATGGGAGTTGGTTCAACTGGATTAGCTTCTTTAATGGCAAATCGGCAATTTATTGGTATAGAAAAGGAAAAACAATATTATGATGTCGCTGTTCGGAGGGCGTTGGAGTATTGCCACTAACGGTTCGCAGCTACAAGAAGTGGCAAAGTTCGTGACCGAGATTTTTATGCTATTACTAAATTTCTTGCGAAATGTAAACGTGAATTTACCACTTAATTTGCCATTTCTTGTAACTGCTGTTACCTGCTGTTTATTTTTTTTTGTAATTATTTTGAAAATATTTATTAAAAATAGTTGATTATATAAATATATTTATTATTTTTACAAAGAATTTAAAACACAGATACAATGTTATACGTAAAAATCACAAAAGAAGAAGCTTTAAAATTAGGATCAAGAGAATATGGACTTACAAGCGGAAAGAGAAATAAAGAAACTGGAGAAAGAGAAACTATTTATTTTTGTTCTAATTTAGTTTTTATTCAGAATTTTGAAAGAGAGAAAGAATTTATAGAAATATAATGAAAAGACAAAAAGTAATAATATTAGAAAATATAAATCCAAAAGCATTCGATGAAAAGATTGAATGCTTTGGTAATTTCAAAAAAATGTGTTTGAAAAAGGATTTTCCTTACCATAGTTTGAAGATGTTTAAATTTCCGATTTTGTATAAGGATTTCATTATCCACAAAGTTGAGTTTAAATAGCAGGTAACGGTGGCGATTGGCGTTCGTTGCCGACTTTGGAACACAAAACTTTAATTTAAAACAAAATTTGATATGGAAAACAAAACTTCAACAAAACACGAAAACGGCAATGACGCTAACCGCTTGTTAGCGGCTGCTGATGCTTGGTGGAATAACTTGACAATATTCAAGCGTGAACTTTACATTGGTAGGCACTATTCTGATGATACTCCGACACCTGATAAAATCAATACACTTTACAAAATGTATAATGATTGGTCAAATGATGATTTGGAGCAGGTCAGTAGTTGCCGCTAACTTGCGACTAAGCTCAACTCCATTGAAATCTATTGATTATATGCCTTTTCGGTTAGTAGTATATGCTCAGTTTTATAATAGTAAAATGAATTTTTCATGAAAATACTTAAATTGAATGTAGATAAATTGCTATCTGACATTAATCTTTCAGGTTGCTCTACAAGTGCCAATGGAGTGTATTTTAGACTACTCCTATTATTCCATAGTAGTGAGGTATATGGAGGTATTTTGATAGATTATTTGCCAAATGAAAAAATGGATATGATTAATGATAACCTTACTAAGATATCACGTCAATTATGTATTAATGGCAAGGATTTTATTAATGGAATAAACGAATTAATTCAAAGTAGAGTACTAATGATAGAGCCAAGAGGCGACAAGTTCTTTCTCTTTGACCCGCAAATGGTATATGACCATAAGTTATCGCAGATCAGGAGTGATTGCGGTAAAAAAGGGGGAGGAAACCCGATAGTCAAACAAACTCCAAGGGCTGTAGAACTTACCATCGTTCCAGATACATTGCCCCCAGGCCAACCAAATACAAAAACCAAAAGCAAGTCAGAAAAAACGAATTATACCGATTCGGATTTTATCAAAGATCTTATTGGTCTAGGAGCGGACGAGGAGTTGGCAAGATTATGGATTATGGTGCGAAAGAAGAAAAAGCTTCTTAACTCACCAGTTGTAATAAAGGAGATACCAAAGAGATTAACAGAAATAAATATGGGTATAAATGAGGCACTAGAGTTCCTCGTCAATAAGTCATGGGGAGGAATGGAGACAAAATACTTTAAAAGCCAAGAAACCCCATACGCACCAAGGATATACGATCGCAAAAAAAACGAGCAAACAAAACTAGATCTATCCACTTATTCAAAAGCATCAAATTTATAAATTATGGAGCCAATAACAAAAACCAAGACACACTTTTCCTCAGCAAGGTTGAGAGAGAAACTGTCTGTTAATACTGTTACAAAAGACCCAGAAAATAAGACAACACAAACACAAAGTCTCCAGCATATTTTAAAAGATCTGAAGCAAAAAGACCAAGAAGCTCCTCAAAAGGCACTATACGAAGAGTACGCTAAACACGTCCTATCAGAACTTGACCTAGTTAAAATCACTTTATCTCAAGATCCTACATTTATCTTAACACCAAACTATGAGAAAGCTTGTCGAGGTGTTGAACAATGGATTCGATCACGACATAAGATATTAGACAACTCTAAAGGCATTATACTTTGGGGCGCACCAGGCACTGGCAAGACCTCTATATGCGAAGCAATAACACGGCAAAAGGCAAGAGTTATGAAAATGGTCGAAATGCAGGAGCTCCATGATGACTACCTACAAAAAGAAGGCCCATCGGCGAAGTATTATAAAATTACAGAATATAGACACAGATGGAAAGATCGATCTGTATTAAGAGATTGCGGATTGATCATTAATGATGTCGGAGCAGAGAGTATTATTGGAGACATTATAAATTATGGATCTAAACAGATACCTGCTTTCTCTTATTGGGTAAATGCTATGGAGCCATTTTTCAAGAAAAACCCACATCTTATGAATCATTTCATTATTACAACCAATCTTTCCGAAGATAAGCTGTTTGAGACATATCATGACCGGGTCATGTCGAGGCTTCGTATGTATTTTAACTTTGTCCACATCGGGTTTGATGGGAAGAGTCCTCAAGAAGGGGATATGAGAAATCCAGAAAATCGAAAGAGGTACGAAAAAAAGTGAAATTAATTTAAAAAAAATTGTTAATAAACTTGTTTAAATGGCAAACTATATATATCTTTGTATTGTCAATGAGACAAAACGTTCTTTATTTATTAACTTATAAAAATTCAACAACATGGATTTTTTATTTGAGGCTCTTTGGGATATCGCCTTGACCAACCCAGAAGGATTCACGGTAAGCCTTCAATTAGAATGGCCAACAAGTGGATATGTAGTCGCTTACAAAGAAACACAAAACAGCTTTGGTGAGAATGGACTTAGGAAATGTCTCCATCACGTAATTGACCACAATGGATGGATAGGAGGCTGGAAAAACCAAGATGGGATGCTTCAGTTTGACAGTTGCATGATTGTAGCTGAAAAAGAAAAAGCAATCAACTTGGGTAATGAAATTAAGCAAATAGCGATATTTTGCTTAGATTGTTTTAAAGAGTATTATTTGTAAATCATGGCAGGGTGTAAAAGCCCTGCTTTTTTAAAAAAATAAGTATTATGGACTTAAGAGATTTTAAAGACTTATTTGAGCCTAAAGTATTTGATAAAATTTATACTAGGTTTACTAATTTAAGTAGATTTGCTAGGCTGTCTTTTGATTGGGTTAGAAAGTCAGATAATCAGATTGTATTAAATGTTAGACAGTTTGAAAAAATGACAGATAAGATTTACGATGACATAGAAGTAAGACGCTTTATAAGAGAGTATGTAGATATCATTGAACACACTGGTATTAAAGTTCATATCAATATACAACCTTATGAATCCGATGAGTTGGGAAATATATCATCATCATGGGTTACTGATAAAATGGCTTTTCATGGCATAAGCCAGCGTCAGCTATCAAAAAACCTGGGGGTAGATGAATTTGTGATATCCAAGCTTTTGAAAAATAAATCAGGGTTTACAAGGTGGCACAAGGCAGCATTTTACTTTTACTTTCAGTCAATAAAATAAATAACAAAATGGAAAACATTACATTTACATTTAGTGGGTTCATCAATGAAGTTAGTGTTGGGGACACTTACACAATACAACTTATTAATGGAACAAAATCAGCTGACCTTATAAAAAAATTCAGGGCAATCCATGATTTGTATGAAAGCGAAGTTAATGTATCTTTTTTCTGTTCTGACACTCAAATGACTGAATCTGAGATTCAAGCCTCTTGGGTAAAAGAAATGGCTGGGGCTTTAGTCGCTGGTATTGAATACAGAGCTTGGTCAACAGGCGGATTTTCTAGCATTTCTTCACTAGAAGTAGGTGGTCACGACCTATATAATGAATTGTGTTTCAAATCAGGAAAATGGGCTGTAATTAAAGTATCACTGACATACTCTCACGGATGAATCCGTGAGAGTATGTCAGCTTCGTTTACATCCTCTGTTGGTTCGTCGCCTCCTAATGTTGACCAGTTTCGCCCATTCCAAAATGAATAAGAAATGCCACCAAAATACTTATTCCCATTGTCTCTGCTGTCAATATGGAACGATCCTGCATACAAACCAAAACCTTTTATTCCCATAGTTAATAATTTTTTGAACATTGGACCTTTAGTGATAATATCTCTTCTGTATCTTTCAGATTCTCGTTTGCTAACAATTGTAAAATCTACAGCGCAATTGCTTAAGTGCATCGACTGGATGCTACCACCAGCCGATTTATTACACGACGGGTCCCTTACGGTTGATATTGTCTTTGTTCTTCCATATTCTTTTCTTATCTCGTCCATCGCCAATACTACCAAAGTATCCAGCCAAAGGTCTTTGGCTGATTGGCATTGTGGGTAAAATTCCCTTGCTGTAAAATATTTTCCTATTTTTTTTTTTGTGTTTTCTAAATAGAAATACTTGTGGTTACCTATTGAAAATGATCTCCTGTCTTGGTAAACCAACTTAGCTACAAGGTAATCATCAAGGGTAAGATCTCGTTTCCTTCCGTTGTACTGCCACCATAATACCGCATCCTGTTTATCGCTGTGTCTAAATCCGAGGGCATGACCAAACTCATGCAATTCAATACTTTCTTTATCAGACAACATTCCTGCTGAATTCGGTTGGATATCATACTTGTCAATTTGCATCATTCTGCTACCAAACCCCTTTGAAGAAGGCGGATATTCTGCAATACCTAATGTGCCACCTATACCGTCCAGGTACTCAAATGAAATATTAATATTTGGCTCTTTACAAGTATCAAATATTTGAACAATCTTCTTGCCAATCGCCTCACTCCATTTTTGAGCTACATTATGTATTGTGCTATCAACATAAGATGGTCGCAATAGAGATGGATAGTTTTTCACCCTATAAGTGATCACAGAGCTATCATTATACGAAGTGATAAATGTATTATACTCTTCTACTAGATGGTTGCCACAAACCACATTCCCAGCTATTGGAGCATTTTCCATAATCTTCTTATCCTCATCCGCTGTTTGACCCAAAACCGAGCTGAATGGTAGTAAATAAAATAAATACTTAATCATATCAAAATCTTTTTGTATATAAATCAAACGCTTCTTCGTCCATAATCTCCTGCGTTTCGGTTACGGCAATAAAAAGCCCAGACATATTCATAGATTTCTTTTTATCCCCTGTCTTGTTTTGATGTTTCCAAGCGTCATTATTTTCAAACACAACGACATCTTTTTCGATTTCCTTTATTTTTGGAATAAACATTGGTAAGTTTTCTGACTTTAACCATTCACTAAAAGTCATATTGATTGGAATACTCAACCAATTTAGGGACCTTGCTGGTCTGACTTTTAGAATTTTTATTACTTCTTCTGTGTATTTTAATGTACTATTCATGTTTAATTGTTTTTACCAACCAAGGTCTATTACTGGATCTTTAATTAAATACTGAGCTGAAACGCTTACCAAATAGTAACAATAATCTGTCGAATTTACATCGAAGGCGTTTGCATAAAATCCAGCACAGAAGTCCTGCCAAGCGTGATGATCAGAATAATATACATCACACCCTATAGAATTTATCTTTAAAAATAACATACTGTAACAAAGCCCACCAAATGATTGTCCATCAAAAACTATAAAATCACTCAATGGAAACGCTGGTGATAATACTGGGCCCCAATTTATATAGCTATCTTTTAAACTAACAGATCCATCTATGCATGAAACTGAAGGGTATGGTGTTACTTGTGGCCCGCAATTTACTCTAAATCTATCGGCTATAAATGTAACCTGATTCCCTGCGTTATAAAATATTCTATCCGAATTAAGATCGTTTATATCACTAGATTGTACAGTTGGATTTGTATTGCTACTAACACCAGCACCTTCAATAAAAATATATTTATACACATTTGGAACTATAGTAGATTGCTCCTTTGTGACGGAGTTCCCGCAATTATCAGAAATTGTTACCCTCATTGCAACTGTGGCTCCAGCAAGATTCTGTATCAAGAATTCATTAAAAGTTGGTGTCCCTATATCTATTATTGTAACAGGAATTCCTCCCCCCAATGTATTTCCCATACAGTCTGACGCTGCGCTAAATGTAAATTGCTTTCCGATTGCATAGCTCACAAAGTCTTGCAACTGTGTATTTAAGTTGTTAATCGCAACTAACGCATCTTGATAGCTTATACCATTGAATACGTTGATTGGATTGGCATACCCAATACTTCCATCATCGCACGGTCTTTCTATTTTAAAATCAATATCCATGCTAACCTTTTGCCCACACTCTGTACCAATATCTTTACAAATTGTTGAAATTGCAAAACCCGAAGTACCTAGCCAGTCACCTTTAGGCGTATTACTTAGCTCTTCCGTTATGCTAAAGTCAATGCGACAATCTGATGGGTCACCATTGCCTCCACACTTACAACCCTCCAATACAGGAAGATATACAGCGCCCCCTTCGACGCTGTATGTCCTCCCTGTGTATTCGTGTATTAACAAATCTGAGCCTGTTACTTGCCACCAAAATGGGTATTGAACAAATTCTCCGTCAACTTGAAGCATTTTTCCAAAATGGAAACTACTGCACCCACTAATACCTATATTTTCGCAAGTAACACTCATTGATTTGTTTTTTTAATTAGCTGCTACAACCCACTTATTTGTGCCTAAGTCTGCTTTAATTGTGATATTTTCACCTCTTCTATCCACGAAACTATAAGCAGTTAGAGTGGCGTGTGAAAAATTAGGCGATGCTGCCATTGCTGGAGGTCCTGGTACCGCTACAAGGGTGTCATTGGCTAGAACTCGATTAGTATCATTTGTTACTTTCAAGAATTCCAGCTCGTCTCCATCTTGTATCCAAGGAAATGTATTAGGTGCTGCAATGGGGCTTAAGTCAAAATCGCCGCCAGATGTGTCAACTCTAATGCGATAATGGCTTGATGAATCTAACTCATTTGCGTTGAATAATGTTGGCACAATGCCTGCCAATATGGTGACAGTAGTGATACTTTCTGCTACTCCAGTTTTTCCTGTCAAATCTAAGCTCATGTCTTTATTTTTTTTGTTATTTAATAATATTTCCTTGTATTCTTTTATGGCCTGTTTATGTGGTGCCTGAACAATTTCTTTCCACTTTTTCTGGACCTTTCCATTCAATATATCTTCCATTGATAGCGACTTAAGATATTTCTCTTCCTCTTCGGTGAGTACCTTTGACCCTTTTGGAAATTCAAATGGCGTGCCATCTGGGTTTAATTCTGGATTATCGTAAATGGAATTGTTTAGTATATACATATTAATTTAATATATATGTAAGATTAATATTGTGTGTAAGCGATAAACCCACGGCTCTTGGTCTTAAGTAAATCAACGCCCCCGCCCAAACAAAACTTGGATGTGTACCCCAAAATGGAGATAAATTAGCAGCTGCGCCATCATAAGTATAATTCGTCAATCCAACCAATGTGTAACCTGTTATCGTCGGGGGTGTCAATATCATCCAAGTAGCTGCCAACGTGTTGGACGTTGTGACTTGTACTGTAAATTCAATCGTCTCTTCAGTAGCCCTTTGTCTTGATATGCTTTGTGATACTAATGCAGATCCAGATCCTGAAACTGCAAAATTAGGTAATGCTGGTATCGTCAATGCTATAATTGGATGCACATGATCCCATACTGAGAAAATAGACGAATTTATAGTACCATGACTCCCTGTTCTAGTATTTCCAACCCCATCTGCTAGATAATTAGTCTGCGAGGCTCGTGTTGCCAATACCCTGACCATTCTACCAGTACTTCCGTCCCAAATATCGTCCCAGTCAGCATTTGGATCAACATTCTGTCTTGTAAGTATTGGCAATGCTAAGTGTGGACGTTGCATTACAAAAATCTGCCCATCTCCAATGACAACTACTGTTCCGTCAATGTTATTCGCAATGCTTGATAATATGCTTATATCTACACTCATTAATGCAATTTCCAATTTGATCCACTCCAAAATAAAGTCATATACTCACTGTGTTTGTCCACAAACTCATAATTCACGCCATTGTCGTCTTGATAAATCAACTTGCAAAAAGCGGTTCCTATTTTTCTGAAAACAATATGATCTCCTACTTCTAATCCTGCTGGGATAATTCCTGTTATATCGGTGTCGGCACTAAGCGAAAGATCCACATATGTATAATTCGCTGCAATTTTACTCGGAATCGTTGTTGAATACAAATAAGTCTTAACTGCCTTGTTTGATGCCACATTGCAGCATAGACAATTCTCCAGCATCTTTAAGTCATCTTCGCTTGCTCCGCTGAATTCGGTCACTGTTCCGCTGAATGGATCTTTTATAGATAATGTTCCTGACTTATATTTATACATCAAAGGAGCCTCATAGAAGTCTCCATCTATGCGAACCCCTTTGCCCTCTAAAACCCCATGACAATCTCTATATTCGACGCACTCTATTAGCAGCATTTACAATTGTTTAGAATTGTAATCAACTCAGTTGTTGTGTATTGTTCTGGAATACCCATTGTCAATGTTGTGACTGGCGCATACTGATCAGGCTGGAATACAGAAGTTATAGTAACTTGGTTATTCACAATTTCGAACTTGTATGGCGCACGTATTCTCGTGACCTCACTACCATTGGTTATAATTAATCCGTCAAACCTAACGGTACTTTCACCGCATCCCTCAATATATCCCTTGAAACATTCAATTTTTATTTCACACATAATCTATTTATTAGGTGTTTTAGCTTTTTTTGTCTCTATAGCATCAGCCTTCACAGGTGCTACTTTAAAAGATTCAGCGACCTTGAATACTGGATAAGTATTCAAATCTGTGTAGATGCTTTTGCAGCCGCACTGTATTTGATTAGTTACGGAGCCACCAATATTAATTCCAATCTGATGCTCTCCTGCGTAAACCAATGTCACCTCGTACTTACCGAGTACAAGATTCTCAGCTACATTTACCAATACACCAGATGTAAAAACAGACTGATAAAAAGCCAATACATCGCCTATTAAAGTGGTCCCAATAGTGAAATCTGGGATATTGTAGGTATTAGCGTCAACATTAAGTATATCGCCAGAACCTCCTGGTGCATACAGTTTGTAAGTGCACTCAGTTACTATATCACACATCAATGTAGCCAATATTTCAGTATTTGCAAATACTGCTACAAGGTGAACTTGTCCAGTTAGTGTTAATGTAGATTCATTGGTATTCGGATCAACTACATTAGTGATATCACCTTGCTGTACAAGAGCATATGGAGCTAACTCTGATGTAATAATGGCAACAGGATCAGAGCCATCTGGTATGGTTATGATTAGGTTTTGCCCATTTACATTGACCACTACTGATGTAATCACTTCTCCTTTGGGTACAACTACTTGAGAAACGCACTTTTTTACAGAAGAGCATGGATCACATCCTTCTGCAACTATTTTTATTTGTGGGCTTTGCGATGGGCCTAGTAATGTTATCATTTTTAATTATTTTTTTTAATTTGGAATAATCGGATGTCCGTATTTTTTTCTATAATAATTGGCTAACTCTAAATCTGTCTTAAAACCTCCTTCGTGTCTAACTGGCCAAAGTCCGTCTGGGCAATGCGTTGGAACGACTGTAAGATAATTTATGCTATAATCAAATTCAGAGCCGACCTTCTCTTCTATAATGCACCCACAAGATCCACAAATTGGCTCTGGCCCATTTTTTGTCTCCAAAACTTTCCTTTTTGGGCAAGTAGCGCATACATTCCTTCTCATATCTTCTACCACAGGATCCTCAAGTTTTTTTTCAACGAGAAATTCTCTAACTACCTTCTTGGATAGGTCTGGGAAATTCTTGATTAAAAATTCTGTGATTAGCATGTTACAAAGTTAGCCAATATAGAAGCCGTTATCAGTTCAAAATGGACTAAGTGCCTTTTCCAAAAGGCACTTACCAAATCAAACCAAGATAAGTGCCCTGACCTCCGCATGATTTTGACTCTCCACAATGGTCGGATAATGCCTCTTGATATTTATCCCAGCAAGAGTTTGCGGCGTTTTTTTTGATATAATCCCTCAGCTGCTTTACATAGTCGTCAAACAAGCCTTTCTCATAGTTTTTCCTCTCAAAAAAATACTTACCATCAATGGTTTCTTCTATTCTATTATTCCCATCAATCTTCTTTGATACCAAGCCATTGTTAGTAAGTTGATGCGTTAACCTCGATATAGCGTGATACGCTGTAAGGGCTGCAATAGCAGGTTTTACATAATGGCACCAAATGCTATTGAAGCAATCATTGTCAAATTTTGGCAATTCTTCCCACTTCGTTGTATCTGACAACGAAAAACCATTGTTTTGAATTAGTGACTTGTAGAACAATTGTTCATACATTACTATGTCATTGATAGCATAATTAAACTGAGGGTTGTATGAAGTATATGCAGTGGGTATATTGTTTTTGGCCGAGGACATCATATCTGAGTATAGTAGCTCGAAACATTTACTGAACTCAATCTCTGCCAAGTTTATTGGCTCGCACAAAAGACTAGGGTTAATCGTATTCGTACTAGATAGATGATTCGCTGCTTCCTTCGGTGTTAGTAGTGACATTTTCTATGTATTTTAATTCTATTGGTCCAATATTATAGTCAAGAAAATTCATCGCCATGTGTATCAGTTTTGATAATTGCTTGGAAACATCTGATCTATATCGATTAAGAAGTGGCTGCTTTGCCTTTAATTCTTCAAGAAGTCCAGACTGCCCAATACCTGATACAGCCTTTCCTAATAATTTTTCTGACCATCCCTCTGACTCTATTATTTTCTCCCTACTTATATTATTTGTTGTCTCGTAGAACTTCTCATTTAGGTTTGGCTTGAACTCATATATTAATGACTCTTTGGAGTTCATTGGCCGTAAATGGTGCATAATAGTATTGTTTCCTCCAGCTTTGATCGTAAGCTCTTTATTGATCATATCCGTATATGAATCAAATCCTTTTTCTTTTGCATATTCGTTAAGTTTTAGATGCGTATCAGGATCAAACATTTCCGACTCAATGAATACCTGTGGCATAAATTTATTTTCTGATTGTACCATCAGAAAATTAGCATCCTGCCATTCTCTGTACCAATGCATAAAGGCCTGTAATGCATCGGGTCTTCCCCAATATCCAGTTCCACCTACTTTTACGAATGTCCGCATCGTTTTGGTATTATCAATACTGAAGTGTGGGAGTTTGTAAAAAAGCCTACCTATTTCTTTTTCATCTTTGTATCCATCAGAAAGCATTTCTGGCTCTCCTGATTTTTCTTTAAGTAGTCTGATGCTTCTATTGTCAAATATTTGTAATTTAATACTTTTTATCCCAAGCGTTTCAGTCATAACTAAACCTACATAACAACAACCAGCAATTTTATACTGCCTGATAACCTCTTCCCCAATAGACTGAATGTCAATTTCGTTTTTTGAAATAAAATCTATTATCTTATTCTTTTCATCTTCACTTAGTTCTGTATTGTCTGCGAATATATTTCCTGGCCTTAGAAATGTAGGCTTCGAAGCAGAATACTTGCTTATTTGATTTATACAAGTACCCCTCGTAGATGATAGGATCGCCATGTTGTATAGAAACCAGAGTAAGCTATCTCCAGCCCCTAGTCCACTAACCGCATAAGGTATTGGCTCAAATGGCTTGATTTCCTTTGATTGCTGTCCTTTAATTTGCTTAGTTAATAAATCAGGAAGGGGATTGGCGAGGTTAGCCCACTCAATCCCCATTTTTCTTCCAGACATAAGTTATATGATTTATTGTACTGTTGACTTTGTTGGATCCTTTGTTTCAACAATTAAATAGTCCAATATTGCCTGGTTGTCGTTAACCGTCACTCTGTTTGGCGTTTTTTCGTCCTTTAATTTGCCAAACTTTATAAAGTGTAGGTCTTCTTCAGTTGCTCTCTGTATATCTACTTCTATAGCTTTACCAAGAATAACCCTCCTAAGTTTACCAACGCCGTTGATACAAACCACTTTGCCACTAGCCCCAACGGAATAAATTGGAGTGTCGTCGAATGTTTTATTAGCAGATAGTGCCATAATGATGTTTTTTGTTAAAATGATGTAATTGTAGCCCATGGAATGGTACTACATATTGGTTTAACTGCTGCCGTACCTGTGATGGAATACTCAATTCTTGATGTTCCTGTACCTACGTCTGTAATTACATTGGTCACCGAACTCAATTTTGATGTATATGGTGTAACCGCCCCTGTAGCACTGAAGTTGCTGCCAAAATAGACCACATCACCAGTTGGTAACTGAACGAATACTTTAACGCAGCAGCAATCTTCATATAATCTCGCTGAACATAACCCTGAACAATCTACCCCAGCAACATTAAATTGAATGTTTACTTCAGATGAAATAGTCTGTCCATTCTTTGTGCCATTTACAGAGAACTGTCCTGTGTTATCAGCTGGCACAATTGTAGCCCCTGTTCCAAGTGGACTTACCGTCATGTTGGAAAGAGTTACACATCCATTTGCATCTACTGTTGTAGTTTCTGTCAGTACGCTCTCGCAAGGAACTACATGGTACTGCGATACCCCTGATTTAATGATTGGGCAAGTTGAAGTGTTGACATTTTGCAATATACAAGCCATGTCTATAACATTTTATTTGGTGAACAATTTGGTAAAGCAAATGGAATCCATCTTGACACACATTGTGCGATTTTATCTATGTTCATAACTGGAGCCAATTGTAACCAATTAGCTGTCATGTATAGATTGTTTCGCTTCTCAGGATCTTCGTTGTTCCAGTATAGTCTCATGGACCCTGTTATGTCGTCGGCAAGCAACGACCCCGATTGAAGGAAAATACCCAAGGATCCTTTTGGCAAAGCCATAGCTCTAGTTACTGTATATCCTAGATCTCTAGGCACTTTGGACCATGAATCATTGACAATGATTGTAATGCCATGGTAAAAGTCTGCGGAGATTCCTGTAATGATACCCGATACTGCATTTGGACCGTTGCTACTTATGTTTTCCAATTGTTCTACATATCTCTTGTGAAAACTATTGTCAACCATGATTACAAGGTCGGAGTCATCTGTTCCTAGTTGATTAGCGGTTGTAACCAAGTGCTTAAGTGCTTTTATCGCATCTCCAATGTACCTTCCTGTTGCCTTTTCTATTTCCTTGTCTGGAATAACACAAGCTATTGGACATTCTGGATTTTCTGATGCATAGGCGTCAATCTGCGTAAGATGTCCATAACAATCTAGATTAGATGCTAGCTGGTTGTATGCCGCCTGTCCTGTCTCGGATAAAGTTGATTTATCAAGAGATTTAATAATAGGGTGTCCTAGATAATTTATGTCGTGCCATATCGATTTTTGCAAACTAATACTCCTCTGTTTTGAATAGAGACCAACTGCCTTAACCTGGTCTTCAGTCCAACCTTCAGAATTAGTATTAGCACTCAAGTCTGAAATACATTGTGGCAATACCATACAAAGCTTGTCCTCAATTTTTCTCTCGCAAGGTCTATAAGATTTAGCTCTCATAACTGTCTTGGTGTTTGGATCAAATGAGCATGGCGCACCATCTTTGTTGCCATATTCGCCAAACATCCACTCTGCAAATACTACCTTGCCTCCATCTAATTCCCCTGAAGTATAAGCAATTAGCTTAGAATCACCGAGCCCTAGATATTTGCCTTCTCTCTGTGTGATCATGTAGGTAGTTGTCTCCTTAGAAAGAGTAACTGTGCCAATCTCTGATCCTGCATTTCCCCTAACTGCTCCGCTTAACTCTAAGTCTGGTGCTGTGCTTTGATGTAGTGTAATCATTTTTTTAATATTTTACTTTACGAAATTGTGGTTGACCGGTAGATCCCTGAGGCTCTGGAATAAATAAGCCTTTATCTAAAGATGTGCTTACGGCCGATTTGATTGAGTTAACTTCCGCCATGGCTTCGGATTTGAAAGCATTTAATTCATCTGATACCTTTGTAGATAAAGCCTCGGAAACTTTTGAGACCATAGATTCTTGATCTAATGTGCCTAAGCTGCCTACCTTAGCTTCAAGGTTACTCAATTTTGCTGAAAGCTCTCCAATGGAATTAGAAAGACTATCAACTTTTTTATTGCCTTCAACCGCAGCATTGACCTCTGCAATAAGATCCTCCTCTGAGGCCTCTGGTTTTCCGAATATGTTTTTAAGAGTTGCTAACAAATTCATGATATTCTGTTTTTTATGAAATAATTTATTTTTGATATTACAGCTGCGTAATCTAACTGTCCGTCAATGAAACCTCTCGCTTGTGCTGATTTTGTAAAATACATACCACCCGCCAAGGTGTCTTCTGATTTGTATTCTCTATATTTTGTAATGAATTCTCTAAACTTTGCCCCATGTTCTGTTGCTAATTTTCTAAACCCACTTTCATCGCCATTTTTTAAATTTATAAACTCTTTGTTTTTATTAGGAGCATTTTCATCATATATTGATAATTCTTCTTCGGCAATCGCTTTTATTTCTTTTTTAGAAAAATTATATACAGCACCTACTGACCCGAATTGCCCAGAGTCATTTTTTGCATAAATCTTTGTAGCTGGAGCAGTTCCAAGTATGCCAGCAGAGCCCAATAAATTAGAATGTATAACAACTGGCTTTCCTAGGCTCGTTGCGTGGTTGATTGCATTTGCCAATTCATATCCTGAATAGGCGTCTCCTCCCCCTGTAGTGAAGTCCATGTAAATAGCAGTTGCATCCGTATTGATTATCGCATCTGAAATGTCCTTTATACCAGTCATACATATAGGAGCATTCATCATTGGCCCATTAAAGAATATCTTAAGGATAGAGCCTTCTTGCGTTATTTTGCCTTGTGAATCTACTTTTTCAAATGTGTTTACTGAATTTACCTGGAGTTGATTATTGATGTTGTTATTCCCTAATGAAGCGATTGAGTATTTAAGCAAATACTCGCTTAAATACGCTTTTGCAGACTGGTCTTCAACCATCCAAATCCTAGAGGATATGTACCTACTTACCAATTCATGATCCATGCTGCAAATTTATATGCAGCGGTTGGTTGTTTATTGCATTTACGTTCTTGCTGCCTTTTGGAAAAGGCACTTAGTTAGTGATTGAATTTTGTATAACACCAGTTCCTAGCTCGTTTGTATTTTATGGCGAATTGATTTGCTATCATAAAAGGGGTTTTGTTTTTTCTTGCAAAAGACACAGTAATTGCTTCTATATTTCTTGTAGCCACCTTGCTAAACAATTCCAATATTTCAGGTGAAGGTGTTACATAGAGATCAACTGGATTAAATTCTTTGCCAATAAGAGTCAGTTGAATAAATCGAATCATCTTGTTTCGCCTTATTGTTTCTTGCATAAGTATTTTTTTATAGCTTCAATGATGGAATAATTAGCACAGCAACCTCTATATAAACCGAGCTGCACTGTCCTAGTAAATAGATTGGTATAATCTGACTTGTCTACCAATGATTGTAATTCTTTGATCTCTAATTTTGACAATGGCACATCTATAATTGTCACCACGATCATGTCAGGCTGGTTGGAGTAAATGATCTTTTCGCCCACAAATACTCGGTGAAATATCCTACTGTCTTCTATTTCCGAATAATAGAAGTCTCCCAACCCTAAGAAGGATGAGTTCTTGGGTGTGTTTTGCCTCCACCACTCTATTCTATCTCCTTTATGCTCCGCTTCGTATCTCATCTATCCAAATTTTAAAGTTATAACGACAATGTGAGGCAGCGCAACAACCGGGCAATGTGTCAGCCCCACTCAGTTTATATTCATTATGCAAGTCAATCAAGGCCTGGTCGTCGAACTCATCAAGTGCCTTGGCCACACATTCGAAATGTTCCTCTCCTAGAGAACTCATATCCCACTTAGGTATGCCAAGGTTTGGGGTTGGCGGCTTATTTTCAATACCAGGATTAGGAACAAAACCGAACTCCATAATTTTATCATGAAGCGGAGCTATGTCAACATCAAAGAAATATCGCTCACTTGAATTGTCCTCAAAGGTCATATCTACAATATACCTACCAGGTCCAATGAATTGGCAAGCGGCTGACTGCTGTGATATTACATTATAATTCATAATATCAGGATGTGCTTGATGCAACCATCTGTAATCACATTTACCCTTGGTGCTATGAATTGTCACGAACCCATTGGTAATGGATATTAATCCATGTTGTTTCTCTTTCTTCTTATTGTCCATAGTTCTTGATCTATTATTCCTCTAAATTGTTTTCTTGCATCGCATAGATATAGCAACGCTTCGTCATTGGATTGAATATCTTTTTTATAAACTGACCCTGTTTTTTTGTTATAAACTTCAAACATATATTATATTTTTAACATCCAGATCTTGTAAAATATGAATAAACTATTGGGCTGGTTAATACTATTGCATTGATTGGTTATCGAGCCGACGATATTATATTGCTCGACTTCGATTATCGGCTGGTGCAACCACCTGAATTTAGCGTTGCTTGTTGCTCCGCTAAGAACCAAGAATCCTGAGGATAAATTTATTTCCATTGTTTATTTTTATTAGTTAGATATTGCAATTTGTGCGTGTGGCTGAAATATAAATCTCAGGATTTGTGTAAAATAATAAATTGTCCAGTGCTGCATTTGTTCCTAATACGCATACTTGCGTAGCGGTAACACTTACAGATGCGTAGGTGCTTCCTGCTACAGTCAAAGCATTTTGTATCATTGTTTGCAAAATTAATCTATCTGTCGCATTTGATAGATTCAACCGTACTCCACCCGATACGGTGACGAACCCTAAATCACCGTTGAAATTGTGGATAGATAAATAACTTATTATTTTATCAACCCTCGCTGAATGGTCTATGCAATAATCACAAACCCTGTTGCACCCAACAAAGAAAAACTTTTGACCGCTCAACGAAATATAATCAGGAATTACATTTGTTTGCAATATAGAAAAGTTGCAAAAAACGTCCGTCGTATTCACCGATGAATACACATACCCATTTGCTGTAAGCCAATTTTGTACAAGCGTCTTGAATGCTAATGCAGTCGTTGTAGCACTTACCACCACCATGCCACCAACCGAAAGTTCGTACAATAATGTATACACTCCCTTTGTGCATCCTCCAAAAATACGCCAATCACAAAGAGGCAAAGTAAAGAGATAATCCTTACTAACTGGAGAACAGCCTGGACAAAGCAAGATGAATCTATAATACCCTACTCCATTGGTGATGGACTGTGTAAGGTTCGTACCCACTTGAAGCCAACCTGTACCAGATGCGGAATATTGCCAAATATAAGTTGCACCTGGGCATGGATTTGTAATAGTTGGTGTAAGCAGCGTATTGGTGCTATTGATCGTGATGTTTATATTAGCCCATGGCACGCATGGACTCGGAGTCGTTACCACATTGCTTGTAGCTGGACATCCTGCACAATTTATTAAGAGCCTATATGTTGTTGATTGACTTGTTGATGTGTATGTACTTCCTGTAGCCCCTAGAATATTGGTCCAAGTACTTCCTCCTGTTAATGTTTGCCATTGATACGTGATTGTCCCAGAACACCCTATAACCGCTGAACTTAAAAGCCAAGGAGAACTGCCTGATGGCGTATTTATGTTAACAGACAATGTTGGTGAACAAGGAAGTGCGTATGTGATCTGCTCGTTGTCGGTGCATCCATTCGAGCAAGTAACCTGAACAAAATAAACGCCCGGAGTTGTTGGATTGTATGTGCTGCTTGTAGCTCCTGGTATTATGGGCCCAGCTGGTCCTCCACTTCTCCAAACGTATGTAGGTGAAGGGCAAGATCCTGTTATACTAGATACCAAGGTGCTGCCAACCTGGCTTAGTGATATAATTACACTACATGATACTGTATGAGTAAACTGAACATTGGCACTGCATATCCCGCATACTACATTTACTTGATATTGACCTGAAACGGTTGGGGTGTATGTACTACCTGATCCAACTACAGTCCAAGCAGATCCAGTCCATCGCTCCCAGCTATAAGATATTGCCGTACTACAACCACTCACATTTGCAGTGTACGTTCCTCCTGAATTGGTGACATTAACAGAGACATTACAAGAGACTGGATTCGGATTATTCAATACGATTGAGTTTGTACAAGACCCACAAGTTACAATTGCCTCATATAATCCATATCCATATGTGTTTACATTTACATAAAAATTAGTTTCTCCTGGTAGTATAGCTCCGTTTTTTTTCCATTGGTACGTAGGTATTCCAGTACACCCAAAGACCGACACACACATCGCTGATATACCCCCAGAAACATTACAAAGTCCTCCTTGGAGTTCTATGTTTTGGCATGGATTATTAGGAGGCGTCCAATTTTGTAGACAATTTGGAGGACTTGGACATCCATCTGCATAGACAACCGTTCTCCTAGCTTGGACTGGCTTGTATAACTTTGTTGCGCTAATAAAAGTCCATGACCCAGAACATCCTGTGGGCGTTCCTGTAGGAAATTGGTATTTATACTTTACAAAAACATATCCAAACGGAGTTGGTATTCTTAATGTAAAAATGGCTGAATTACCAAGAGCCAACCATTGTGCGCCTGTGTATTGAACCCAATAGCTATTGACCGCACCACCAATATACTGCGTGGTGCCATTGCCATACTGAATAAACAATTGATCTGGTGTTCTAGTTGGACAAGCTGTGAATCCTGTATATCCTATTCTGATATTTCCCGAAGATACAGTGCAATAAAGCCCTGTCATGTTTCCCGTCTCAATTATATCACACCCACACAATGGGGCGATATATGGGGCCCATCCAGTACTGGCTATATTATACTCCAAACTGTCTGAAAGTATCGCACTTGTATTAGTTCCAGTAGGTAGTAGGATCAAACAATTGGTCGATTGATTGAACTGAAGTTGCAAACACGGAGCATTACCCAAGCAACAAGAACCTCCGAATAGCAGATCCTTTGGAGTACCTACGCAAGTGCTTCCAGGGCATGATTGGTATCTAAAGACCACTTGGTATGGCAAACCAGTAAAAGTAACATCTGGATTGTCATTGGTTCCTATCTGCTGACCAACCGTGTAAAACGATGCTACTCCATTGACTGTAATGTTTAAAGGCCCTGTATTCAATGTGCCTCCTGGTGCTATATAGTAGCCTTGGTAAGTCCAACATCCTCCAGGATCTGGTTGTGAGCCTACAGTAGAATTGTTCTGATATGCCGTTAATAGATTCATGTTAGCAAGTCTGTATGTTAGTGGCGTTGCCTTGAGTTAATGTATCTAATACTATTACAGTAAGTTGGCTTGACTTGGTTGCACAATCCGCACAATTAGCAAGAACCCATCCTGCTGGAGGCACAGTATTTTTGTATAAGGTAAAAACATAAGTCCCTGGTGTATTATGGATTGATTGATCGAATATGGATGATCCTAAACTCCAAGACCCTGCATCAGGAGTCCCATTAACCGTAATAGTTCCCCCTGGTGTAGCTCCCAGCAAAGTGTGAATGTTTATTAGAGTATTATCCGTATCGCATACTGTTATAGATGTGCTTGTGCCTACATTTGGCTTATCCACAATCAAAACCCTTACCAACTGACTGTCATAGCAAGACCCTAATCCACCTTCGTATTTGAATTGATAATATCCTGCTATCGTATTGCTATTAATTGTTAATGTTGGATTGTCGCCATTTAAAGTAAAGCTTGTACCCCCAGCAACAAATGGACCGTTTTCATTATTAACATTAAAACCTACTTGAGTCCAAGAACCACCTGTATCTGCGACTGATAGGTGCGTAAGTCTCAATTCTGTTGGGCAACTATCCTTACATACAACTATTTTGTTTTCAGAACCTGCTTCAAATGGGATGCATCCATTCATGATACAAATCTCCTCACACTTCTGACAGCCCCCATTGCAAGTAATGCATAATCTGTACAAACCATCATCTACTGCGAGATATGTATCCGTTGTGGCTCCTTGTATTACATCCCAAACACTCCCATTTTGTTTATACCACACATAAACTGGATTGTTGCAGGTAGAGTCTGGATGAATATCAGCCATAATTTCAATACCCCCATTTACTTCTTCTGTACAAAAAGTGAAGTCAATACTACAACTCGTACACGAGCAAGTATAAACCTGGCTGCAGTAGTTAGGGCAATCTTCGCACCATATAACGGCTCTTTTGAGATAAACTGGGCACGGGTTGTTTAATTTGCTTTTTTCGTCCCAGATGGCCCATGGTCCTAATGGCGAATAAGAGTATTGGATTATGTCTATTGATGCAGTGAGTCCTGGTGGTATTGTGCCTGTCCTAATTGGTTTTCCATCATCCAAGCCTCCAATTTGACATATTACCCCTAGATTAACAGGAGGACAAGTCGTATTGCTTGTGGTTATGATTAGTTCGTTTTCAACTGTAATATCGTCACATCCATCAGCAAAGTCATATAGGACTGTTACCTTTACATTAGTAGTTCCAGTGGGGATTGTCTGACAATTCGGATTGTAGGTCTGCGGTGTTGTCCATGTAGCTCCGTTGTCTGAACTTGTGATATAAGTAGTAGTTGCAGATGTCAATGGAGACACGAGCGTTTGTATGTACGCTACAGAAAAACACTGCAAAAATGAGTTGTAGCTTAATTGGATTGAAGCTGAATTTCCACAAGCATCTATCGTTTGTTGTCTGATGACATTCGGACAGTTGTCGGAATAGTCAACCTCCATCCTGATCAATACAGATGCACTAGGGCTACATATCGTTGTGCCATTCACCCAAGTAACCCCGCTGTCTGTAGAATACTGGTAAGTTACCGAATTTATTGCAGATGTACTCGTGCCTCCTATTGTCCAGGTGTAGCAATTGCCAGCCTTTGTGACGACTATTTGTGGATTGTTCTGTCCGCAAGTTGTAGGATTCCCTGCATTTGGAACTCCGCAGGCTGTAAGAGATACCTTGTTTGGTACCAACTCTATGTCAGCTTCTGTAGCATCACAAGCACTCGCACCGATTATTTTAGTCAGTCTAGCAAATGCACTTACTCCAAAAATTTTTGCTTGGTAAATATATCTCGCTGAAAAAGACATGAACTCAGATAAGCCAATGATGGCTTTTGCAGTTATCCGTTTGTTATTTTCAAAATTCCAAAGATATTTTTGATAAAAAAGGCTGAATAAATCCAAGAGGAACACATTGTCCACTCCGTATTTCAGGTTTCTTTTGGGCTTACTCGTTGGTGATACGCTCAAAAATGCATTGGCTGAAGTATAAGCATAAGGAATTAAATTATACCTCACTCCTTCGAAGTCGTAATGTGTTGCATATCCTGAAATGATGGTCTGAGCTCCGTTGATCTGCACCTGTGGATATTGATTTGTCAATCCATGCCAAAATGCGATCCTTGGATTTATGTCATAAGACGGTCTAGGCTTTTCTGGCTCATAATTGTTTGCCAAATACATCATGTCTATTTCGAATCCAGATGACTCGTTTACCGTTTTCTTCTGTGTTACTGTAGCTTCGTAGAATGGATTTTCATTAGTTTTCGTATTATCTCCGTTAATCGCATCTTTGTAATCAACGCGATAAGCATGATATGGAATAGTAAGTTTTTTAGTTTCTTGCTGTACAAAATAGTCGCCATCGCTATTATATTTTAATAAATAATACCTATAATCTCGCTCCACTTCTGAAAAAACGGTTTCCGAGTCGCATACTTTTATCCCCTCAATGTCAATGGTCTTTGTTCCTAGATAATACCCTTCAATTGTGGTCAGCTGATCCCATAATTTAGTGTCGTAAGGCGTGTATGCTGTAACCGTTTTTAGCGCATAATTTACGTCAAACTTGAAATTAAACAAATGCGATACCCCTTTAAGTACTGCCAATTGATTGTAGTCATGCAGCCAGTCCTGTATTTTAAATATGTCGCCTCGGCTTCTAAAAATAACCTTAGGAGTGGCTACCATGTACGATTCGGGCATGACTACCACATAAAGTACATTTTCAAATTCAACAGTCACGTATATTTTTGATCCTGGATCTATTCTTAGGTCTGTGTAATTAATTGGTGCATCAATGAAATTAAATGAGGTGTTGCTGTATAGTGCAGACTCCCCTGTAACTTGAAATGTATCAATTACAGCCGAATCACCTGTTACGATGTCCTCGAGAACGAGGTTTACCTTTAATGTGAAAGTCGGCTGCGGATTATTCAGGTAGTCATAAAAACCCCTGAATCTTAGTTTAATCAGTATAGTGACATCATATATTCCAGATCCGCTGAAATGTCCATTTGCTGTGTTGTAGCCACTGCTTGGATCCTGAATTATTGTATTAAATGGGAGCGATTGCCAATTTCTGTCTATTGTTGCGCTTTTTATAACCCAATACGGATCTGGTGTCATCGGCAATAAAAAACGAACATCTAATTCTTTCGATTTTAAAGTTGCCTCGTCTTGACCTGTAGTTCTATCGTATAAGTATGTGATGATTTTCCTGCCCTCATCGCTTTCTAAAAGCGGACATTTGAATTCATATCCAGCTTCACAAAACATTTGCCGTAAGAGTGGAAGTACGAACATCCATGGTCTAAAATCCTCAATCTTTCGCTCAATCCTGTTAATCCAACCACCGTAATAAGCCAAAGGAAACACAAATGGCGTTGCACCGTCCACATAACCCAGATTGTTATTGGTGTTGGTATTCAGTATTAATGCTTTGTCGTATGTGTAAACGGTAGAAAACTTAAGGTCCCGAATACTTCTACTCGCCAAAGCTGGAAGCCAGTTAGTATTTGGTATTGTAATTCTTACCCGAAAAGTACCGTCACCCCTACTGATAACATACATTCGATTGTACCTTGCAACTACACCACCTGATTGGACTAATACTGGAATTGGCTCTATTGTATCTTTGGGTATCGTGTGGTTTACATAGCCAGATAGTACCAGCGCATTGTGTGGAATGTCTGGTATATTTAGTTCTAAAGGTGCATCTGTTTCGATTTTATTGATGTCGTTGAGCTCCTCAATGGTTCTGCCAAATAGAATGTTTTCCTCCAAAACGAGCGGATACATTCCCATGTCTAACAGAGAAGATGGTACGCCTGAAGTTGGCTGTTGAATCCATATTTTAGTACAACATCCCATTATCTTACTGCTGATTTTTGGATGACTCTTTGATGTGTTGATTCAAATTGTACAGTAAGAATAAACTCGCTGGTTCTCTTGCTATATACATAAGACCCATAAACAAGATTGAAGCTTCTTGCTGATAATTCTGGTGCTACAAGTGTTGGTTGATTGAATGTCAATGGGTCATACGGGGACTGCCATACTATTTGATGAACGGGGCTAAATAGAAAGTCCTTGACGTACTCTTCTTGCTTGCCATTGGTTACAGCATTACCTTGGTCAATGTATTTCTTTGTCATCGTAATTGTTTCACGACCTTTTTTATTATATTGCCTATCGCCTCCAAGGGTATTCCAGACTTCGTATGGTTCAATCTCTGAGCCATTGTCCAATTGGAGACATTTTCCTACTGTGCAAATCGTCTGACCCTCTGTAGTCACACCTAATTCTGCATCGCAATCGAATGACATCGACATCCATCCTCCTCTTTGAGAGATAAATCTAACATTATTGAATGTACTTTTGCAGCAACACTCAACCCAGACTACATTAAGTCTTATAGGCACTGCGGGTGAAATAGGCGAATATGGATCAATAGACCCTGTTATTTCATATACCGCTTGACCTGGTGACTGTGGCGTAATGACATGGGTTGTTGCGTCTCCTCCTTGTGAAGGTGATAACCAGCCTATGTATGGAGCTTCAATTCCCTGCGACTTCCAAACTGTCAATAATAATGGAACATCATTACAAGCTATTATACGAGATGGAAGATGAGCCATCGGTCTTACAAAATCACCCTGTTGGGCCCACCACTCATAAGTCTGGGATGCTGCGTTTGTAACAACTACATCTGAGGTGAACCCTTGCCACGTCTGAACTGGGACCGTACAATTGTTCGGATCTTGGCTGCTAGTGAGATATCCATATCGAATTTTAAATCTCTTTGAAATAAATGGCTCTGGAAAACTTGGACCAGATGTTGAAGTTCCTACTTGAGCTGGATTGTGGGATTGAGCATAAATCAAATGCTGAACTAAATTATTTATGCAAATCTCAAAGTTTCCTGGAGCCTCTAGTGAAATGATCTGTATGCCATCTGTCCCGCCCAATACAATTGGATTCCCAGCATCGTCGCACACTTGGATTATTGCATCAACCTTGGTGCTTCCAGGTGTACCTACGGTACTTAGATTTAAAACCCAGCACACACAGTTGGCTTTTGGTGTGGGTGATACTGGATTCGTGACAACGCTTACTGACATTAGTATGAGTTATTTTTTCTGAATGATTCAATTTTAGATCTGCTAGTCTCCACGTATTTTGTTCCTTCAACGATACCAAGCCTTACTTTCTCTGAGATCATATCCATGTCTTTTTGTGAAATGCTCACAGATACGGTCGAGTTGCTTTGATACTGTTGTGGATTTGATGGAACAATCCTGTCATAAATAGCTGGTCTTTGGCTGAAAATTGGGTTTGAAAATGATTGCAACCCTGGGAGTGGATCGCCATTGCCACCATCTGTATTAATTGCAGACAATAATTTATAGTGTTTCTTGGTCGATTCTGCATTGATTATAGCCTCGCCGTCTTCCCCTTCCTGTCCAAATCCTAGATTGATACCACCTTGAATATGTTTCTTCCCCTTTAAGAGCCCACCTCTTTCGTATTTTGTGGACTTAATCCTCGCTATCTGAAATGCCGTTTGGGCTGCAATACCTATCGATGCGATGGCTGCTGATATGGGATCCAATGATGCGAAGGCTTTTAATATAGCTAACGCTCCATTTGCGATGGCTTGATTAATCTGAACCCTTTTGTTTTGTTCAAATGCCTCTTTCTCTAATTTCTTGCGCTTTTCGTCACGCTCCTTTTCTAGTTTTGCAATCTCTAAAGTATTACCCTGCGCAAACTCAATCTTCTTGGCATATTCCTCCTCAAGTGCTGCGAGTCCTGCTTCTTTTTGTTTTTCTAATCTAGACTTTTCATTATCAAATAATAGATCTGATGTTTGTTGTGCTAAATCAAATGCCGCTGTTTTAAGTGTTTCAATTAGTTCTTTTCGATTAGCCTTGCGTTTTTCGAGTTCCAGCTTTTCCTCTTTAGTTTTAGCCTCCTCTGTCTCTTTCGTTGCTTTTAGATCATCTTCAAGGAGTGATTTTTTTTCCTTGGCAGAGTCTTTGTTTAGTTTACTTATTTCATTTGCAGCGTTTTCATTTATTGCAATTCTCTTTTGTGCATACAATTGCTCAATGGCGTCTTTTGCTTCATTGGCTTTAGAGACGCTTTCAATCTCACCTCGTTTGAGTTTTTCATCAACCGATTCCAGTGCTTTACTTTCCTCAATTCCTAAATCTGATATAGCGATATCTCGCTCGGTTTCGATCTGGCCTTTTCGTAACAATAAATACTCGTCATAGATCGCTAATATCCGTTTATTACGCTCTTTTATTATGGCCTCTTGTTCGCTTTTTGAAGAAATTTCCAAAGAATTAATTTGCGCCTCATACTCTTTTTGGCTCAATAGTCCTGCCTTGAGTTGATCGTCTAGTTTCTCCTTGTTGATCTCATAGTCTAGTTTGATCGTCTGAATCTTGTCTTCAGCTCCTGTCTTAATGTTACCAAGCCTTTCACTAAGACCAGTTACCCGAGTGTTCAGAAGGATTTTATTGGCTTCGTCCCTGTTTTTCCTGAGCTGATCCTGTTGCTGCTCGAACGCCTCTCTCCGCTTTTGATTTATTTCTAATGTCTGTTTGTTAAGTTTATCCTTGATCTGCTTTGTTTGTTGATCTATATAGTCCAGCTCGTCTTTATCTAGTTTTGTCTCCTTCCCTTTTTGACCCTTTATTTTGTCCTGTACCTTTTTCCTGTTTTCCTCCAATTTTGCCAACTCGTCTGCTGTCCGATTCGTGGCATCTATGATTTGCTTATCAAAGACATTGTCAATATTTTCAGATGCAAGTTGCTTGATGGATCGCCTGAGTTCGTTCAGTCGCCTGTACTGATCCTCTAGTTCTTTGTCGAGTTTTTCACGTTCTTTTTTTGCGTCTGCAGCTTTTTTCTTTGCTGCTTCAGCTTCGGCTATTGCTTGTTTTTTTGCTTCTGCTTCAGCTTTTGCAGCTGCGGCTGCTTGTTTTTTTGCTTCTGCTTCAGCTTTTGCAGCTGCGGCTGCTTGCTTTTTTGCATCTTCAGCATCTTGAAGTGACTTTTCCCTAGCATCCAAAGCCTGTTTGAATGCTTTATCGCCAGCAGCCAAAGCGCTTTGAGAAAAATCAAGGTTTTTTATATTCTTTATGAACTGATCAATTACTGCATAAATTCCAGCTATCCCAGCAGGTATTAGTTGCAATTTTTTTAGAAAACCTCCTATAAGAGAGATAATTCCATCAAAAACAAACTCGAATGTAGCCCCTACTCCTGGTATCTCAAGGAAGGTTTTGATAAGATCTTTTATTGCAAAATAAGTAGTCTCTATTGCTTGTGTTGTTGAAAATAACAGAGACGATATCTTATCCCACACATATGAGAAAACCTCGCTTACTTTCGTCCCACCTGTAAGGCTGCTGAATAAATCACTAAAAACAACTCCGAGTGGTGCCAATGCACTAAACAGCTCCTTTGTCACATTAATCAATGGCTCAATAAGGGGCTCTACTAGCTGTGCGATCTTTCCAATGCCCTGCGAAATAAAACCCCCAATGGTTTCTTTAAAAGACTCGAATTTATTCGTTATCTGCTGAATCTTACCTGCGTCTGTCTTAGCGAAAGCCTCGGCCTGTCCACCCACCTGCTTGTTTACCTCTTCAAGAATTATCGCCTGTGCCTTGGCCAATTGGTTTGTTTGCTCGAGTCTCTTAATCTGATCAATCTGTGTTTCAGAGAAAGATATTCCAGACTTTCTCAATGCTACTAACCCTTTCGACGGTTCTTGAAGTGCCTTTCCGAGTTGCAAAGATGCTGATTGGAGATCCCCGCCGAATAAAGTACTAAGGTCCAATGCTGCTTTTTGTGCGTCCTCGAATGTTTTGCCTTGTATCTTTGTGAAAGTGAGAAGCGGGGCGGTTACCTTTTCCAATATTTCGTCACCATCAAAAGCCGTAACATTCTGTAGTTCCTCTGCTTTTTTCTTCAACTCATCAACAGTGAATCCAGCAGCCCCTCCTGTTGATTTTATCACGGTCTCGACCTTGGCAATGCTTCTTTGGGCTTCGTTGAAAGCCTCTACAGAACTTTGCCCGAACGATACAACAGACCCTATTGCAGCCGTTATCCCTCCTGTTATTAACCCTCCAGTAACGACATCCCCGATGGATAAAAACTTTGCTTTGAGTGGATTTACCTTTGAATCTAAGTCTCCAACGGCTTTATCGATGCCGCCAAGTTGGCTTTGTGCTTGACTTATAAGTGTTAGCTTGTCACGTCCTTTGCTTGAGTTTTTTTCTTGTGCGCTTAACTTCTGATAATCCTTGAGCAATGCATCAATATCCTTCTCGGTTGCAATCCGAATGGCTTTGATATCTCCTTGCAGTGATGCAATGACTTCTTTATTTCCGTTGGCCGTCGCCGTCGCAAGGGCTTTTATCTTTAGGTATAGGTTATTGGTAGCCCCTTCGTAGTTTCCTATGTTGGAGGTGTAATCATTGACTGCAAGCTTGGCTTGGTTTAGCTTTACTCTGGCTTCTCCTAGTTGCTTACCAAGGTCTTTGCCTCGATCTGTTGCTTCTCGTTCCTCTTCACTAAGGAGATTATATTCCTTTGCTAATATTCTTACCTTTTGGGTGAGATCTTGAATAGATCCAGTTGGAAATTCCTCATTGTTTTTTGCTCCTTCCTTAATCTCTTTATTCAGTTTCGATCTGGCTATCGTTAGTCCTTCGACTTCTTGTTTTATTTCACCCAGTCTTTCAGAATCACCTAGCTTCAGAGCAACCTTCCCTTCGTCTTTCAATGCCTTAATGCGCTGTTCAACCTCAACAAACTGCTTAATGATATCTTGATCACCGTCTAACTTGAACTTTACTGGTATCTCTACTGGCTTGGTATTAACTGGGCTTTGAATATTCGTGGAACTATCAGCACCTTTGCCTCCAGATACTTTATTGAATGTGTCAACTACTTTTTTAGCACGCTCGAACTCTGCCTTTAATTGGCTGGATAGACCGTCTATGCTTGTGCCTTTCAGCGATTCGTTGACCTGCTGTATTTTTAGCCTTAACAAGTCTATTTGGTCGAACAATTCCTTGCTTCCCTTAAATTCTATTTCAAAAAATATCTTCTGTTGGCTCATGCTGCTGCTGATTTAAATGTTTTTTCAAATATTTTAGCACCTGCGGTTATTATGGCATCGTTGTATCTCTTGATTAGGTCATCATTTATATTGTCTGCAATAAATCTGTTTCTTTTCCCATCCTTGGAAAACTTCCTAGAATATGCCGTACTCATTCCATCTTTCTCCCATTTTTTCAAGGTAATAAGAGCTCTTTTGTAAGGATTTTCATTTCTCCTAAGTTTGTGATAGAAGTAAAGTGCATTGACAACTTGCTTCTTTTTTTCAGAAGACCATGAATTGACAGTTGCCGCATCGATTCCGCTATCTACAGTAATACCATAGTCTATAATCTTGAATGTGGTTCTTATTCCCATCGCACTGGCAACGGTCTCTTGCATAACCGAGGCAATCATCTTGCCTGTAAGTTTGTGTCCCCTCAACTCAGCAAGGTCCTTGATTCTATCTACTAGGTCAATGCTTACCCCAATTATCGATCTTTCTATATCATTCATTAGCAACAGACCATTAGGTTTTCAGTAATAGGGAGGTCAGGTCCGAGCGTTAAAGGCTCCGGACAATAAGTTCTACAGTGTTGTATATTGGTAAATGCTCCATAAATATTGGATCCATAACCATAGTGTTGATATATTTCTTGTTTTACTGAAATTGGGCTTGGTTGGTTGTTGTTTGAAATAGCCTGAAATAGAAGCAAGATATTTATCAATTCTGCCTGAGTATCTCGTTCGATTTGTATTGGTGACCTCCCCGATCTGTGCCCTATAAATACTGGATCACAAGAGCAATCTGCATAGTAATAGTCCAGTATGCCTATTTGTAGATTCGTGCATAGTTTTACTTCAGACAATTGATCAACACCCCTATATCTTGCATCGATGATACTCTCTTCTTCCATAACATACAATACTGGATATGCCGACTCTGGCAATCTTGTCATGCTCTCAGACCAACCACGAAGGTAAAATTTATCAGAATTGATCCTAAGATTCATGTTGGTATTGAATAAAGACTCTCCAATGTCTGCTATTTCATTGATCTCGACATACATCTTCGGAGAAAACTCACTAATGGGTAGTCTCTTAACTATCGACAGAAGTATCTCCTGTGCTCTCATTGGCATTTAGTTTAATTGGTTTTTTCATCCTCAATCGCTTCACGTTATTGATAAAGTTTTTAAAATTATCAGTAGATCCATTAACCAAGTCGTCCAAACTAACCCACTTGTGAACGTCCGTCGCTTTGAAGTATTTAATTTCCGATAGAATTCCTTGCGACTTAAATACTTCCCTGTTTCTTACAATGTCATCCCAAACATCGTCCTCGGTATTGATTATATCATTGAGCTCGAGATACGTTTTACCAATAAAGAACCTCGCTCTTAACAATATTGTATTTATCTGCCCGTCTTTATTTACCCATACTATTTTGGAGTCTCCCTGACCTTTGTAACTAATAGTCCTGTTCACTTCATCTAGAATAAAACTATTTACTGGCTCTTCTGATGACATTTTATAGACACTAGCCGTCACTGCATCGTCTGGAAGGTCTATCAACATCCCACCCGCATTTGCTGAAACCACTAAGTATGGAACTTCTTTTCTTGCTTTCATATATTTATTTTAATTCTGAATTTTTTATTGATAATAAATGTACCCCATCTAATCCATTGTACTTTTTCGCCTCATTGGGCGTCATTCCCATTTCTATTAATCCTATAAGGATGTATCTATGTCCATGCCTCTTGTAAGCCTCTTTTCTGTATTGCTCAACTGCATTGTCGTAATCCTTAGTAGCATCGTCGCTTTTTTTATTATAATTGAATTGTATTGGATTGACATAGCCTGCAAATTTTTTATGACTAAAAATGATTTCTATTATTGAAAAAAAAAATTGAACGCAGCAAGTCCGTTCTCTGCTGAAATTTTATCAAAGTGCATATAATTCAACCTCATATAATTCTCTACATCGAAGGTATCAGCGTTGTAGTGGATAGGTCTGTAAGCCAGGCAAATAGCCATAATATGGAGTGTGTACTTGTCGTCTATTTTCAATGTATCGTCCTGCAATAGCCTTACAATTTCCAGAGATTCAACAAGTTCAGCTGCATTTACTTCTTCGGCATACTGGGACACTCCAGTTTCGTTGAGAGCCTCTTGCAAAGCGGCTGGCGAAAAGATATAACTAAGAGGCCCGAAACTTAACTCTTTTGCCAAGTCTGGTTTAACGTTTGCTATTGCAGCATTGGCTGCCTCAAACATTTCTTTTACCTTAGTCGTTTTTTGTTTGTAAAGATCATCTATCGATACACCGCTATGCTCTGATATGACTTGGAGTTTTAGTCTTGTAATTCTCCGAAACCAATCGTTTTTCTCCTTGGCAACACTCAACTTAGCTGCAGAAAGAATTACCTCTGACATAGCTTTATTGTAGTCGGCTTCTATTTGCTCTATCTCTCTAAAGAGATTGCTTATTGTATAAAATTGGTTAAATGTCATTGTCCACAACCGCTTGTACACGTTCTACCCATTGACTTTAAAACTGGGCCCCATAATCCACTATTTGATTGGAATGGGTGCATAGGCTCCTTTGGATTGTATTTTTTTATAAAATCTTCCAGACCTATCGCTGGTATGACGGAGGAAGGAATAATAACTTCAGGGTATAATGACTTTAATCCATGCATTACCAATGATGCCTTTTTTTTGTCAGTATGGTCATCAAGTATCCCTACTGCCTCTTGCATGACTGCTAGTATTTTTTCTTGGGTGTCCTTTGTCTTAACTTCTGCCATTGTATTTATTATTTAGTACAAAAATACATAATTAATTTATATTATATGTATTTTTATATTAATAAATTAAGTATATTTGCATCACAATATCGCAGGGTGGAGCAGTGGTCGCTCGTCAGGCTCATAACCTGAATTACGTTGGTTCGAATCCAATCTCTGCAACCCAACCTTTTGTTTGCTTTTTTTTTTACGTTAACACCTCTAGCTCCTGTTGGAGGTGTTTTTTTTTATAAAATGGAGCGTAAAACCCATCCCATCAGCTTTGCTGTGGGTGGGTAGTTCACTTAATAGGCCCAAATATCATTGAATGATGGAGTCCATGTTTTTGCATTGTGTATCAAGTCTCTTGTTGCCATCTCTAAACAGTCTGCCTCTTCATCGTGTGCGCCTACTGGGAACTCTTTCAATGCGCTTATGAATTTATTTTGATCTTCGTCGGTCCAAAGCCTTTTCCCATGTTTATCTTTTTGGTTTGTGACCATATTTATTTTACCTTGCTCGTAATGGTACAACATTTGCTTTGTTCTGTCCTCTTTGGCAACTCCTGGAACATTTAATGATTTTACTCTGTATCCCTTTTGTTTCAAAGCGTTTATAACTGCAGGCCCCATAGTTTTGTTTTCAACTCGAATATCATCTGTATTCATTCTATTGGCGGATTCTATTGCCATGGATACAATGTCACTTGGGCTGTACCATCCTCTTTGGAATGAAAGTATATATATTTCTTTGCCATCATAAGCGACAGTCATAATTCCTGTTGGGTCGTTAGACAAGTCTGTTGTAGCGGCTGTATCTATGTATAGGCATACGAAATTCATCTGAGAAATAGAAATGCTGTGGTGAGTCTTGAAGTGTGAGACATTTATAACATTCCCATCTTTGCTTGTTGGTCGCTGTTGGTACAAGCATTGCCAAAGCCTTGGGTAATCCTTTTTTATTTGCTCCCAGTCTTTTGGGTCTTGCCATTCTGGGAATAACATATCACCTATGATCCTTGGGTCGTCTTTGTCGGAGCTATCCACTCTTTCGGCTGGTATCAATATAACATCCCATTCGTCGGGTTCTTTGAGTAATATCCTTGCGGCCAAGTCATCCTCATGCCTTCTCGTAATGACGAATACTTCTCTTGTGTTGATATTTCTCCTTGTTTTTATTTCATTGGCATATACGGTGTCTGACTTGTCTCTTTGGTGTTTATTCTCGGCCTCAATTACTGACTTGATGATATCATCTAAGCAAATCAAATCTCCAGACCTACCTGCTACACCAGTTGTCAATCCAAATGCGAATAAAGAATCCTTGTATCCTGGTATATCGAACTGCTTGGTGTTCATTCTCCCTTTATTGGCTACAATGTGAGAATGAGGAAAAAGTATCCTATAGTAATCGGTACTCATTATTTTTTGTATCTCGATATTTTTTTCTGAGGCTAAACTTTGAGCGTATGACCCAAGAAGTACTCGGTCTTGTGGGTACTTTCCTAGGTGCCATGCCAGCCAGTATGTGAGCAGAGTGGATTTACCTACTTGAGGTGGCATGAATATCATTACTTTTTTTTTGCCAACACAATGAGTCAACTCCATTAGCCTATTGGCTGCTTTCCTATGAAACCATTTCCAGTGATAATTTCGATATGAAACTAAGTCGATGAAATAAAGCAGGTCATTCCTATACAGGTTTAGTTTAATGTCAATTTCTTGTAATATGGGATCTATTGCTTCAGACAAAATGAGTGTACTATATTACCTTTATTCAAAACGAATTATGTATTTTTATAATACAAATGTATGATTTTTTGTTTAAGTCATGGTTATTTTGGACAAACTTGTATGATCGTTTCGTCTGGAATTATAATATCGATGAAGTATATTGAGTCCTCGTTGTTTTTAAGCCTGATCCTTTTGTCTGAAATTCTGATGATGCTGTCGCAGTCGTACTCATAATACCTGGTGGTACTTTCTAGTTTTACTAGGTATTTTCGTTTAGGTGGCTTGTCTTTCTTTATTGGTAGACTATATAATAAAGCTACAATTAATAAGCTGAATATAAATGCGTCAGAAATTATAGACTTCATGGTCATGGTATGTGTTTTTTAATTTACTTAGGAACTAAATTTTGTTGGTCTCTATAATTATTTTATAAATATATAATTTGAAACAGGGGGAGGTCTTGCTCGTTCTATCTTTTCAGATGGATGGTATTCGATATTATTATTTTCGTCCTCATCCCTTTTTGTTATTGTGTTTTTTTTATTTGTATTAATTTTTATCCAAATGTCCATGTATATTAGATGAGTATATACGCACGTTACCTGCCATTGTTAGCAGACGTTTCCAATTCGACATCATTCTCTAATTCGTTGCCCCAAATATCCCAGCCGACACGTTTACGCCTTGCAAACATTTCTAATCTTGGAGCATGCGAAACGGTTTCTATAAGTTCTTGAAAAAATTCAGGCTTTTTAGAATGTGCATTGTGTGGTCTTTTAGTATGAAACCAAGTTGTATCTACACGTTCTACTTTTGGCATTTTGCCTTTTCTTCCAAGTATTAAAAATTCATTTGTAGGGCAATAAACCCCACCTTGTCCTTTACCTCTAGGTGTTTTGCACCAAGTTAATGTTTGGCAATACTTAAAACCCCAAGCCTTTAATACTTCAAAAGCATGAGGCAAATATTTTTGTGTAGTCCATAAATACAACTCACAATTTTCATCAGCTAAACCAGCAACATTCAAAGCCTTAATTTCTTCAATGCTCATAGTTTCGTATGGCATATCATACTCTTTGCAATTTGGTCTTGTCTTTGGGTCTGCTTTGCCCCATTTACCATACTTCCACGGTGGGTCTGCTACTATTGTTCGGTATTTCGTTTGAGAACCCACAACGGCAGGTAACACTGTATTGCCAAAAGTGGAGCGGACGTTTTTCAATTTATTTTCTGTACTCATATTAAACATTTGTTTTTCAATTTAACTTCGGTGCTAAAATTCCCCACCTGCACAAAGCCGAAAAACGTTAGTGGCAATAGTTAAGAAACTCCGTCTTACCCTTGTAGCCTTTTGACATTTGGAGAATACAGGTTTGCACCCTTGCTCCGTTAAATATACTTCGTGGCAAATGTGTAATACTTACCAATCCAAACTCAATGATATCACTCGTTCTTTTTTGCCCGTTTATCATAGTCAACCAAGGCATTAAAGCAATAATGTTATCGCTCATTTCCATACACTCATACAAGATTTTATATCCTTTTGCCATTGGCGTAAATGGTGGGTTCATTACTACCCAATCAAATCTCTGTTTTTCCATAGCAAAAAAATCTTGTGGCTCAATCACAGTTCCTTTATGCTTTAATGCCTTTACCAAATTTCCTAATCCGCTTGTAGGTTCTAAAATTGTTCCTGCGTTATCAGGCAAAAAAGAACTCATATAGGTGCAAACCTTATCGGGTGTTTGAAATCCTGCAATACTACTGCCACTAACATCGGTTTGGCAAAATGGCTGTTCAGTAATTCTATCTAACATTCTTTTTTAATTTTAAAGTTTAGTAATTCTATTTCTTGCCCTTCGCAAAGCTGGGCGGACGTCCGTGTGCGGTCATGCTAAACAGACTTCCGAGAACAATCGTCTTTGCAATACATTTTAACATTTGAACTACGATATTCTTCAAGTGAAATTGTTTTAACTTGTAAATCGTATTTCATTATTTCTTTTGCAAATTCATTCTTGCTTTTAGTGTCCATTGTATGTTCAACCACTACACGAATAGCATTGCCACATTCAGGGCAAACACTCATTTTAATTTTTACATCTTTATCTTCCATTTCACTTTGATTTAAGAAGCACGAACCGCTAACAAGTGCTATACAATATGGCGGGTGACGTGCTTCGATTAATAGTACTTTAAATTTGTGTTGTTTTTTGTCCTGCCTGTTAAATAATTACTCAATGTAGCTCTTTTGATATTATTTTGTTCAGCAGCTTCTTGTATTGAATTATAGATAATACCACTTTTTGTATTAATTATTTTTTTACTATTTACACCTTTCATCAATTCACTTGTTTTTTGCCTTTGCTCCTTAGATTGCCGTAACCCTTTTTTCCCTTTTTTAGCTATTGACATTTTATATCTTGTTTCAGGTGTTGTAATTCGTTTTAATGTTCCTTCTCCCCCAGCAGTAAGATTTACTAATGTTCCTGTACCTAAATCAACTCTACCGTATTTGGCAATTAACTCAACCTCTATTTTACAAGCATCTTCCCAAGTTAAATTATCACAAACAATATCGACTTTCCACCCGCATTTTTTGACTATATTATTCCAATAGTTAGTTCTGTTATGTACACGTGATGCTCTTTTGTAATTATCCTGTGTTCCAATGCCAACATAAAATATTTCGTTGGTATCTAATCTTGTATGTGTATAAACATATGCTTTCATATTGCGAATATACACAAAAGCAAATTAAAAAACAAATAATATATTGGGATTTAGTGCTTCTATCATATTTTTATTTTTTAATGACCATTAGTAATTGACTTTTGTGATTTTATTCTTTTTTCCTTTGATCTGTTTCCTTAGCTTTCTCAAGACTTAGTCTGATTAGTATATTCCTGCAACGTGCGGCTGTCTCATAGTCTTCTTTATCTAAAGAATTTTTCAACACATGGCTGATGCAGAATATCATCAATTCATCATTGGTTGACGTTAGTTCTTTGTTTTTAAAAGCATATTTACCGATAACTTTTTCATGTCCTTTAATTATCCTATTAACCTCATACGCTATAAACATATTGATAGAAACATGGACTAATACGAATACTAACAGTAAAATTTCTTTGTGTGGCATATTAAATTCTTAATTTAATCAATAATCATGTACATTCTTGCCAGGTGGGGCGTTCAGCTTCTCGAATAACTTCTGAAGTAGTTCATTGTCTGGTTTTGCCTGATCTTGGTCCCCTCTTTTGGTGTATCCCATTATGTCACAATACAGCCGTACAGCTGTATTTACATCCCTGAATGATGGCATCACGATAACACCTTCAACCCTTTTTGCTTTTTGATCAATAATTTCATGTAGTCGCTCCAGCAATTGATCCCTGGTCCTTATTGATACTCCTACCGCCTTCGTTTCGATCGCAATAATTTTTTCTATTTTTTTTTGCTCTATAAGAGCTCTTCTTTTTTCAAACTCGCCAACAGCTGGTGTCCAATATGTCTCGAATGTTCTCCTTGTTACACGAAACTTGTCACAAAAGCCCGAAACAACATCTTTGGGTTCTATATAGCCCTTGTGCATCTCGTCCAAGATGTAGTCTAGATATATTTTCTTATTATTTTTCACTTTGTGTTATTGTGAAAATCTTTTTATCTATTTGTTCCCCATTTCTCTTTACAACAATATTTGGATTTATGTTTATCATCCTTCGCACTATTACATCGCAGTACTTCGGGTCAAACTCAATTAATCTTGCTTTTCTTTTTAATTGCTGACAAGCAACCATTGTTGTGCCACTCCCCCCCAAATGCATCTATTATAATATCCCCAACTTTTGAGCTATTCTCAATTTGATACCCAAATAATCCGATTGGTTTCATTGTAGGATGTTCTGCGTTTCTTTGAGGTTTATCCCATTCAATAACGGTTGTTTGTTTCCTGTCTGAATACCATTTATGACTATCTCCTTTTAGCCAACCGTACAAACAAGGTTCGTGTTTCCATTGGTAATCTTGTCTACCCATAACCATTGAGTTTTTAACCCATATTAGTTGCTGTTTCAATAACCACCCTGCATCTACCATCGCCTTGCCAAAATTTATAATTTCAGATGAAGCGTGCCAAACATAAATAGCACCACCTTTTTTTACTGCTGTACTTAAAGCAGAATAAAAATCATAAAGGAACTTATAAAAATCATCATTACCCATCGAGTCGTTCTGTATAGTTAACTTTTCTTTCGTACCTCCTTCGTAAGCAACATTATATGGTGGGTCTGTAATTACCATATCCGCAAGTTGACCATCCATTAACTTTTCAAAAGTATCAGTCTGTGTACTATCACCACATAAAAGCCTGTGGTCTCCTATTTCATATATGTCACCAACATTGGTAATTATATTTTCTTTCGGTGTGCAATCATAATCATCCTCCTTTACATTTTTATTTCCACTACCGTCATCCTCTATATCTACCCCAACGTCTGCTATATCTATGTCGTGTATTTCAGATAATTCCTCAATCAATACATAGTCAAGGTTGAAGTTCTTGTTTGCTGTTGTGTTTGCCAGTATCTGTGCTTCGTAGTACTCTTTTGATTCTGATTTTATCTGTGTTTTTATAACAGGATACTCTCCTTCATTTAGTTCAATTTCGACTGGAACCATCCCCTTTTTGTCGAATATTTCTTTTCTCGCATGTCCTGAAATTATTGTGCCATCGTCAGCTACCGAGATACTCTCGATTACTCCTACCTTATCAATAGACTTCTCTAGTAACTCCATTCCTTGCTTAGTATGCCTATTTGTATTGTTG
>Ga0209063_1000291_pt1 | contig 40053 bp, 33 predicted proteins | sample KloWWTmeKNB19Kit_FD_187177 | JGI IMG/M metagenome (GOLD analysis project Ga0209063, IMG submission 187177) | Active sludge microbial communities from Klosterneuburg, Austria, studying microevolution and ecology of nitrifiers - Klosterneuburg... | ecosystem: Engineered > WWTP > Aerobic digester >... | reverse complement strand
AAACTCCCAACCCCAAAAGAATGATCCCCGCCATCACGGCGAGGAAGCCTTCACCTATGTGGAGTTTTAACAAGCCATTTGCGCCTGTTCTACAGATCATAAGCACCAAAATGTCCGATGCAATGATTCCCGTTGCCACGAATGCGCCACCTCGCGCACCATGGTCCAATGACGCTTTCAACAAGGTGAAGAAGACGGGTCCGATCAAGAACGACGTGGCCAACCCGAAACCGAAGCCTTCCCAGAACGGCATGGCCGAAGGTAGGGGTGGAGCGAAACTCAAGTGATCGACATTCCTAAAAGTGGATCATCGAATTTCTGAAAACTGAACTACTTACCTACGCCTCCTTCCCGTGGCACTGCTTGTACTTTTTACCACTTCCACAAGGACACGGGTCGTTACGGCCGGCCTTCTTCTCGACCCGAACGGGTTCGATCGGTTGGCGTTGTTGCGGCGGCGGCATGGCCCCGCGACCCGGTGCAGAGGCTGCGGCTGTTGGCCTAGGCCCGTTCGCTGTGCTGCTTTGGTTTCGGTGCTGGGGTACGTCCGTCCGGCTGGTCTGCAAGCGTTGTTGCGGAACGCGAGGGTTCTGTGCTTCTTGCACGTTCAGTTGCGCAGTTGGTAGACCAGCCTTGGCAAGGAAACCGATCACTTCTTCGTTGATCCGGTCGATCATGGCCTTGAACAAATTGAAGCTCTCCAACTTGTAGATCAACAACGGGTCCTTCTGTTCAATGCTCGCGTTCTGCACGCTTCTGCGCAGTTCGTCCATCTCACGCAAATGCTCTTTCCACTCGTTGTCGATGATCGCCAACGTGATGTACTTCTCAATATTGCCGATCAATTCCTGCCCCTGTGTCTTGTAGGTCTTCTGCAGGTTGGTGACCACTTGCATGGTCTTCATACCGTCGGTGATCGGCACCACGATGTTCTCGTACTGTTGGCCTTGGTTCAGGAACACGTCGGTGATCACCGGCATGGCCTGTGCGCCGATCTGTTTTCCGTGGCGCACATAAGCGTTCATGGCAGCCTCATAGACTTGCTCAACCAATTCCGGTGTTTTTATCGATTTGAATCCTTCAGCATCCACTGGACTTTCGGTGCCCAATTTCCGGAAGAGCTCCAATTGGAAGCCTTCGAAATCACCAATGCCATGGTATTCGTTCGCGATGCTGGCGGAGACATCATAGTACATGTTGAGGATGTCCAACTTCAACCGTTCGCCGAACAGTGCGTGATGCCTACGCTTGTAGATCACCGTGCGCTGGCTGTTCATCACATCATCATACTCCAACAACCGTTTCCGTATGCCGAAGTTGTTCTCTTCAACCTTTTTCTGCGCGCGTTCTATGCTCGCCGTTACCATGCTGTGCTGGATCACCTCACCCTCTTTCAAGCCCAAGCGGTCCATCAATTTGCTGATCCGTTCGCTGTTGAACAAGCGCATCAGGTCATCTTCCAACGAAACGTAGAACTGTGACGAACCCGGATCCCCCTGGCGACCTGCACGACCGCGCAACTGGCGATCCACGCGGCGACTATCATGCTTTTCGGTACCGATGATCGCCAGACCACCAGCTTCCTTCACACCGGCCCCCAGCTTGATGTCCGTTCCGCGACCCGCCATGTTCGTGGCTATCGTAACCGCACTGGTGAAACCTGCTTGGGCCACGATCTCCGCCTCCCGTTGGTGCTGTTTCGCGTTGAGCACGTTGTGTTTGACACCACGCATCTTCAACATCTTGCTCATCAACTCGCTCACCTCCACACTGGTGGTACCTACAAGTACCGGACGACCAGCTTTGCTCAATGCCTCGATCTCCTCGATCACCGCGTTGTATTTCTCGCGCTTGGTCTTGAAGACCATATCCTCCGCATCATTCCGAACGATCGGTCGGTTGGTGGGGATCACCATCACATCCAATTTATAGATGTCCCACAGTTCCTGTGCTTCGGTCTCCGCAGTTCCGGTCATACCAGCCAGCTTGTGGTACATTCGGAAGTAATTCTGCAAGGTCACCGTTGCATAGGTCTGCGTGGCGGCTTCAACCTTTACCTTTTCCTTGCTCTCGATCGCTTGGTGCAGGCCATCACTGTAGCGCCTTCCTTCCAGGATACGACCCGTTTGCTCGTCCACGATCTTCACCTTGCCATCCATCACTACATACTCAACGTCCATTTCGTAGAGTGCATAAGCACGTACCAATTGGTTCACCGTGTGGATGCGTTCGCTCTTGATCCCGAAATCACGCAACAACTCGTCCTTTCGCTTGGCCTTTTCTTCGGTCCCGGCTCCGCTCTTCTCGATCTCGGCAATGCTGCCGCCCACATCGGGCATGATGAAGAATTCCGGATCGTTCACATCACCGCTGATCAGGTCAATACCCTTTTCCATCAATTCGATGCCGTGCTGTTTCTCATCGATGGTGAAGTACAGTTCAGCATCCACCTTCGGCATTTCCTTGCTTTGGTCCTGCATGTAGTGGTTCTCCACTTTCTGCTGTTGGGCACGGACCCCGGGTTCGCTCAGGAATTTGATCAACGCATTGTTCTTCGGTAGACCGCGGTATGCGCGCAGTAGTGCCAAACCACCTTTTTCCAATTGCTCCTTGGTGGCGGTACCATCCGAAAGTCCTTTCAAATTCTCCTTCGCCTCTGTGATCAGCTTCGTCACCAGTTGCCGCTGGGCTGTATAAAGCCTTTCCACACGTGGCTTGTACTCATCGAATTGGTGAATGTCGCCTTTCGGGGTAGGACCACTGATGATCAAAGGGGTTCGCGCATCGTCGACCAATACGCTGTCTACTTCGTCAACGATCGCGAAATGGTGTTTGCGCTGGACCAATGCGTTGGGCGCATGGGCCATGTTGTCACGCAGGTAGTCGAATCCGAATTCGTTGTTCGTACCGTAGGTGATATCCGCAAGATAGGCCTTGCGCCGTTCCGGACTATTGGGCTGATGCTTGTCTATGCAATCCACACGCAAGCCATGGAATTCATGGATCGGCCCCATCCATTCGGCATCCCGCTTGGCCAAGTAGTCGTTCACAGTTACCAAGTGAACACCCCTTCCGGTCAAAGCGTTCAGGTAAACGGGCAGGGTGCTCACCAGTGTTTTCCCCTCACCGGTGCTCATCTCCGCGATCTTGCCCTTGTGCAGTGCAATGCCGCCGATCAACTGCACATCATAGTGCACCATGTCCCAAGTGACCGGTGTCCCGCCTGCATTCCAGGTGTTCTTCCAAATGGCCTGATCTCCTTCAATGCGGATCTCATCCGGCCGTTCTGTGGCCAACAACCGGTCCATATCGGTGGCCTTTACCCGCATTTCGGAATTCTCCTTGAAGCGACGTGCGGTCTCTTTTACAACAGCAAATGCTTCGGGCAGGATCTCGAGCAGGGTCGTTTCCATCTGCTTCACGCTCTCCTCTTCCAATTTGTCGATCTCCTGATACCGGGTCTCGCGCTCATGGATCGGCATGTCTGCACGTTCCTCGATCTCCGCGCGCAGGGCTTCTACTTTTTCACTGTTGGCCTTGGTGCCTTCGGTGATCCGTGCCTTCAGGTCCGTGGTGCGCGAGCGGAGTCCATCATTGCTCAAATTGGAAAGTTTCGCAAACTCCGCTTTCGTCAGTTCCACCAAGGGCATTATTTCCTTGAGGTCGCGATCGGCCTTGTCGCCGAATACTTTCTTGAATGCCTTGGTAAGGGAACCGATCATGGTGCTGTGGGGTCGAAGATGGAAGTGGAACGAGCTGTGTTGTTGGATAGGTGATCCGACCAATGGGTCGGCTGACCAAGCAGTTCCGGAATTAGTTCAAGGTTGCAAAGGTAAGGCGGTGCGTTCAGCAGATATCCTGCCGCGTTCGCAATGCTGACAAGGAGACAGTAGGTAGGCGAAGATCGGGTTGCATTCGATCATGTGCCGGGTGGGTGTGCACCCATAAACACCTCAAACAAAAGCCCCGGCCCTTCTCGTTATGATCGGGTGGCCGGGGCAAAGGCTGTTCAATTTCTGAGGCTCAGTACTCGTCCTCGTTGAAGAAGAAGTCCTCCTTCGACGGGTAATCGGGCCAGATGTCCTCAATGGTCTCGAAGATCTCCTCATCGTCCTCAATGCCCTGCAAGTTCTCCACCACTTCCAAAGGAGCGCCGGTACGCATGGCGAAGTCGATCAATTCATCTTTCGTCGCGGGCCAAGGCGCATCTTCCAAGTACGAAGCCAGTTCAAGTGTCCAATACATACGGTAGGCCTGTTAGGGTCTGTAAAATTGGCCGCAAATATAGGTGCTTCAAGTTGCGAATGGGAACGACTTTTCAAACACTCGCAAACGCCCTAGGCACGCGGCTTCCAAGGCGTATCGGCCACGCCATTGCGGTGGGCGATGCTGCGGGCGAGCACGAAAAGGTGGTCACTGAGCCTGTTCAGGTAGCGCACAAGGATCTCCGATACAGCCTCCTCCGCTGCCAACCGAACGACCATTCTTTCGGCCCTGCGGCATACCGTTCTGCACACATGCGCCTGTGACGAAGCCAAGTGACCACCGGGAAGAATGAAGTTGCGCATTTCCGGTAGCTCGGCCTCCATGCGGTCCATGGACTCCTCCAAGTTGGCCACGTGTTGTTCCGTTACAGCGGGCACCCTGAATTTCTCGGCCTGCTCATCCGTGCCGCTGGCCAAACGGGAGCCCAATGTGAAGAGGACCTCTTGTATCGGGATCAATTCCTCATCAAGGGATCCGTCGGCCTGATCACGCAACAACCCGATGTGGCTGTTCAGTTCATCGACCGTTCCGTATGCCTCTATTCGTAAACTGTCCTTTGCAACGCGGGTGCCGCCCAACAAACCGGTCTGGCCTTTGTCGCCAGTGCGGGTGTAGATCTTCATGGTACAAAGTTCGGGATCACCACGGAACCCGGCACGATCTCAATAACGCAGCGTGAAGTGTTCCTTCGCCTGCTCTTTCCGCAGGAATGCAAGGCCCATATTGTACAGATCGATGGTCACCGATACCTTATCATGTGATTTTACAGCCTCCCACGCCTGCTCCATTCCTCTGCTCCAATGGATGTCGTCGAAGACGAAGACGGTGTCGTTGTGTGATTTCGTCAAGCACTGTTCAAAATGGTCCAGGGTGGGTTCCATTGCATGAAAGCCGTCCACGAAGACAAGGTCCAACGAGTCCAATTGCTGCAATGTCTCTGGCAATCGCGTGCGGAAACTTCCCAGTATGGGTATGATGTTCTCTTGCTTCATGTGGTCGAAATGATGCCGAGCGATCCGCATTGTCTGTGGGCAACCTTCAATGGTATGGACCGATCCTTCGTCGGCGCCCAATGCCATGTAAAGCGTCGATATGCCGAAGGACGTGCCCAGTTCCAAAACGTTCTTCACCTTGAAATAACGAGCCAAGCGGAAAAGCAATTGGGCCTGTTGGGGCGATTTCAAAGCCGTGCGGGCCACATCCGCCACACGACGCACGGGTAGGTCGAACACATGTGACCCCGCACCCAAGTCGTTCACCCTGATCGTTTGCTCACTGAATAGCAGGTCCTCACGCAACGCCTCGATCTCATCGAATTCAGGGATCGACTTTCCCGGACGAAGTACTTGTGAGGTAAGTTCATATACGAACGGACTGTGCACCCCATGCCGCGTTCGAGCCTTTACCAAATGGCCTAAATAACTGGTGATCTGGCGCAGCTGGTCGCTCATGGGGTAGACTGTGCCTTTCTCCTTGGAAGTGCGGACAAAAATAGAACTTCGCGCCGTGGGAAAAAGGGTTTCCGAGCGGTTGGATCAACAGGCTCATGTTTGCTCCAGAGCCTAAAGAATCTTTACTGTGGATGGATCTACTCCGTCGCCCTCTGGGTCATTCCAATTAGCCGACATGATCCACTCTAACGGAAACTCACCGTAAGAGGTGAAATGCCTCCGATCGAGATCTAATGATCCGCTCGACCCACAACGAGCGTTATGGATCCTCTTCCAAAAGCTATAATGCCTTCAGAAAAAAAATGTTTGAACCCATGAGAGCTGCTTCGGTACGGATGAACCGGATCGTACGGGTCACGGAACACAACTCCCTATTTAGTGATCAGTTGATCACCTGAAGTTTCGGATAGCGTAGTTTCCAAGCGGCCAAAGCCTTTTGGCTTGAAACGGTGATGATCGTACGGGCATCCAAACGGACCTTGATCTCCTTTACACCGGGCTTAATGGGGCGTTCCAGAATGAGTGCAGGCTTCTTACGTGGCATTTCGTTGTTTTTCTGGTCTAAAAGATGATCAACCGATCACCTCCAATTTTGGGTAGCGCGTCCGCCAGAAATCCAAAGCTTTCTTGCTGGCGAGCGTAATAATTGTCCTGGCGTCCAAACGGACCTTGATCTCCTTGATCCCTTCCTTCACCGGGCGGGTAAGGATAAGGGCTTTTTTCCTTCTAGACATCTCTATTGAAGCATTTTGTGAGTAGTTCCTCTAGTTTCTCACCGTTCTCGTAGTCTACCCGAGCTTCGGTTCCTTACAAATCATCAACGGTCAAAGACCGTGCTTAGTTCGGAGCATGGTATGTTACTGCTCTATTCTTCACATTGTTTAACTCGACTGAGAGGAGGCAACGGCCTGATGGTGTGGGTTTTGCGCTATTGGTTCCTGTCTATTTCAGGAGCGCACATGGACAATTGCCAATTTGACTACAGTTCAGCCATTTGGGCAGCCTGTGCTTTCAGTTGGGCTTGCTACGACGCATCTGGACCGGAGAATTAGTTCTCCCAATACCAGAATGGTTTTGGGTCATGAACGGAAATAGCCCCAACTATCCGTTAGGGCTAAGTGGGAGGTAATGGATCCACCATCGATCTTCCCGTTCCTCCTGAAGTTGGTTCGGGACTCTCTAAAACAGCTGAGCTAAGTGGGACGTAATGGATTCGAACCATCGACCTCATGCGTGTGAAGCATGCGCTCTAAACCAGCTGAGCTAACATCCCAAGAAAGAAGACCGAGAAGCGCATTGCTGCACTGCTCGGCCTTTGTGGAGGCAGCCGGATTCGAACCAGCGACCCTCTGCTTGTAAGGCAGATGCTCTAAACCAGCTGAGCTATGCCTCCTTCAACAATTTCTCTCGAACTTGAACTTCTCGTCCGAAAGGGGCGCAAATATAGGAGTTGTTCAGATCACCTCCGCTACAACGAAAACACTGCCTGTGATCAAGACCAGGTCATTTTGCCCCGCATGCGTCCGTGCCGCTACGAACGCGGCCTGTACCGATGGGTAGCTGTCCCCGGCTAGGCCATGTGCCTTCGCTCTCACCTGCAATTCCAAAGCATCAAGTCCTCGGGGTATGTCCGCTTTACAGAAGTAATAGGTCGCCTTTTTGGGCATTTCTGCCAAGACCGGGTTCGGGTCCTTGTCGTTGACAATGCCGAATACCATGTGGAGGTTGCTGTACGGGGTTTCTGTCAACATTTTCTTCACCACGCGCATTCCATCCACGTTGTGGGCTACATCGGCGATCACCAACGGGTGGGTCGATAGCACTTGCCAACGACCGAGGAAACCGGTGTTCCTTACAACCTTTTGGAGTCCGTGCTGAATGGCCTCCCGCGAAACGGACCAGCCCTTCCTTTCCAATTGTTCCAAGGCGACCAATGTCGTGCGTGCATTCTTTTCCTGGTGGCCACCGAGCAAGGCCGAAGGATAGGGGAGTGCCGCCTCTTGGTCCACGAAAGTGATGGGTGCGTTCAGGGAGTTTGCCTTCACCCGGAACACAGCTGCTACCTCCTCGTTGGCTTCACCGATCACAACCGGAACACCGTCTTTGATGATCCCGGCCTTCTCTTTAGCGATCTGTTCCAGGGTTTTGCCAAGAAAGTCCATATGGTCCCAACTGATGTTGGTGATCACACAGACTTCAGGGGTTATCACGTTCGTGCTGTCCAAGCGACCGCCCATGCCGGTCTCGATCACGGCGATGTCCACTTTTTCTTCACGGAACCACCACAATGCCAAGCCAACGCCCCATTCGAAGAAGGAAGCTTTCACCGGCTCGAAGGCGTTTCGGTTCTCCGCCACGAAACGGACCACGGTCGACTGCGGGATCATTTCGCCGTTGATCCTGAACCGTTCGCGCAGGTCCTTCAGATGGGGCGAGGTGTGCAAGCCCACTTTGTAACCGGCTTCTTGGAGCACACTGGCCAACAAATGGCTCGTACTGCCCTTTCCATTGGTGCCCGCAACATGGATGCAGCGTAACCCTTTTTCAGGATGGCCCAAGAGCTCCATGAGCGCGTGGGTATTGGCGAGATCGGCTTTGTACGCAGCTTTTCCAACGCGCTGGAACATGGGTAGCTGCGCGTACAGATACGTCAGCGTTGCCGCATAGTCCATGGTTTACCCTGGGAAGAACTTCAGCTTTATGTAATGGGCTTGCTCCGGTGGACCGTCTGGTAGGCCGACAAATTTGCACGTCTTCGCAGCGCGCAGTGCCACGTTCTGAATGGCCACATCGGGAGTGCCCGTTCCGGATATCGAAACACGGATAACAGTGCCTGCACGGTCCACGATCACCTTTACCTCCACCCAAGTAGGGTTCTGCAATTGGGGTTTCTCGGAAAGGTCCGGACCACGTGCAAGACCACGACCGCTTCCCCGTATCTCCCAACCCTCGCCCCGGAACTGTCCAAGACCACCTGGCTTGCCATCGGGCGATCCGGGATCGCCAGGCTTGGCGCTGGGGCCATCCGCAGGAGCACTACCGGGCTTGTTCCAATTGTTGATCGCTTCGTTCAGCCGATTGTCGATCGTGGGTTCCTTGGGCTTTACCGGCTTGGGATTCGGATCAGGCTTCGGCTTCGGCTTTTTGGGCTCCTTCGGCTTCACCACCTCCACCTCACTGGCATCATCGGTGGCCACTTCCTCTGGGTCCGCTGGTGTAGGAACGGGTGTTGCTGACTGCTCGCCGGGGTCCGGTTTTGGTGTGTCGCCACCGCCATCATCGGTGGTGCCATAGTCCGCCATGGCGATCTCGACGCTTTCCTCGGGCAGTGGTGGGTCGAAGTGTTTCAACCCGATGAACAGGAAGAGGATCAGCAAGAGTACATGGAACACCACGGTGGTGATAACACCTGTGGTGCGATCCTTACGTTGTGCTTGTTCCATCGCCCCGGTCATGGCGCTTTGTTGTTCATTTCACCCGGTGGGGTGGGAGCCGATGCAAGGACAATGCGCCATTTGTAGCGCTTAGCAATATCCAATACGGTCACCATGTCTCCGGTGGGGACATCTTGTGCAACGTGCAAGATGATCGCATCGGTCATCGTGTGCTTGGCCATTTCCGCCACCAGTGCGGTTTCTATGCCTAACAGCGGAATGGTAGCGCCATTCAATTTCACTACTTCGGAGCTTTCCAACCGAAGCGCCACTTTCGGCTTGTCCTTGCTGGCCGTGGTCCTTCCCTTTGGCAGGTCCACAGGCAAAGCAAAGGGGCTTACCATGGTGCTTACGATCACGAAAAAGATCAACAGCAAGAAGACGATGTCCGTCATGCTGCTGAGGTTGAACCCTGCGTTGATCTTATTCGTCACCTTTAGAGCCATGCTATTTGGGCCGCGTGGCCAAGATCACTTTCCATTTATTGCGTTTCGCGATGTCCAACACACCGACCGTTACTCCGGCCGGCACTCGCTGATCCACATGTACCACCAGGGTCGGGTTCTTTTCGATCACCATCATCTTGTCCTTCAGTACACCTTCGAGGTCCAAAGGATCGATGGACTGGTCATTCACACTGAATTTGCCTTCCGCATCTATGCGCACACCCACCTGAGGTTTCTCCTTGGTCTGGTTCGCACTTATGGGAAGGTCCACGGGCATGTTGGTAGGACTTACCATGGTCGATAGGATCACGAAAAAGATCAGCAACAGAAAGACCAGATCGGTCATGCTGCTGACGCTGAACCCCGTATCCACCTTATTACTGACCTTGAGCCCCACGGTTTCCTATTTAGCGGGTGAATCGAGCACCTCCATGAATTCGATGGTGCGCTGTTCCATTTTCTGCACCACTTTGTTGATCCTTGCGGTCAGCAGGTTGTAGCCCACATAGGCAGGGATACCGATGATAAGACCAGCCACCGTGGTGATCATGGCCTGCATCATACCGCCGCTCAATTTGCTCAATTCAACACCTGCTCCGCTCACTTCCATGGTGTGGAAGGTGACGACCATACCGATCACCGTTCCGAGGAAACCGATCATGGGTGCTGCACCCGAAACAGTTGCGATGATCGGAAGCCCGCTTTCCAATTGGTACACCTCCAACTTGCCCTGGTTCTCAATGCTCACTTCAATGTCCTTCAGCGGTTTTCCGATCCGGTTGATGCCTTTCTCCAGCATTCGGGCCACAGGTGTGTTCGATGTTTGACACAGATTCCGTGCGCTATCGATCTTGCCTTCGTGGATGTAGTCCCTGATCTTGGCCATGAAGTCCTTCTCATCGCGCAGCGCACGGCGGATCGCCATGCTCCGCTCAATGATGATGTATACCGCGATCAGTGACATCAACCCCAAGGGGCCCATGATGTACCAACCGCCCATCTTGATCAGTTCCCACACCGACAATGTGGTCTCTTGCGGAATGATCGGAGTTTCAGCGTTTTGTTCCAGCACTTGTCTGGCGGCCTCGGTGGCATCCTGGATCTGTGCGAATAATTCGATGTGCATGGGCTAGGTTGTATGGATCTAACGGGAAAGTGCCGAAGGGAATTGTTAGGCAAGGCGCTGTAAGGCGAGTTCGAACGCTGTGCGTGTAAGGTGTTTGGGTGAGGGGTCTTTTCCGTGCGCGGCCTCCAACGCGTGGCCGATCACATTGCTCACATCCTCAAATATTGCTTTGTCGGTAAGTAGCGCACCAGGTTGCATGCAGTAGGCGAACACACGTGCCATGCCGCAGTTGGCGATGAAATCGGGGATCACGCTCACCAAGCCATCAGCATGTTCAGCGATAGGACCGTAGAATATCTCTTTATCGTTGAAGGGGACGTTCGCACCACTGCTGATCACCTCCAGACCTGCATTGGCCATTCGGTCCACCTGCTCCATGGCCACCAACCGGGATCCAGCGCAGGGCAAGAAGACCTCAGCGCCAATGTCCCATATTCTGGAATTGGTCTCATCGAAAGAGAGCATTCCTTCGACCTTCAATTTGTTGCCATCCTTGTGGGTGAACAACCCTGTTACTTCCGCCGCTGAAAGACCATCCGGTGCTAGTAGTCCACCTTCGCGGTCAATGATCCCAGTGATCTTCGCCCCTTGATGGGCCAGATAATAGCCAGCGGCAGTCGCCACATTTCCCCAGCCCTGTATGATCACGCGTTTGCCTTTCAAGGATCCACCGTGGATCCTGTAATAATGCCGTACACTTTCTGCTACACCCCAGCCTGTGATCATGTCCGCAACAGCATACCTGCCTGCAACGGGGACATACGCCGTATCATCGACCACCTTGCTTACCCCTGTGCGCAGTTGGGAGATCGCTTGGACCTTTGTGGCTTCATCAGAGCCGATATGGCCGTTCACCACACCCTCCTGTGGGTGGCGCAGACCATAGCGTTCGGTAATGGGGATGACATCGTGCAACTCGTCCACGTTCATATCACCTCCGGTACCGTAGTAGGTCTTCAGCAATGGCATCACCGCCTTGTACCACCGGTCCAACACCTCTTGTTTGCGAGGATCGGCCGGGTCGAAATCAATGCCGCTCTTGGCTCCTCCGATCGGTGGCCCGCATACGCTGAATTTCACTTCCATTGTCTTCGCCAAGCTCTCCACCTCACGCCGGTCCAATCCCTTACGCATGCGTGTTCCGCCGCCTGCGGCTCCGCCACGCAAACTGTTGATCACTACCCAGCCCTTGGCTCCGGTAGGTGCATCGTTCCATTCAAATACGATCTCGGGTGCGCGCTCTTCAAAACGGCGCAGGATCTCACGCATCATAATACTTCTTCGCAGGTGAAGGCCAAATGTAGCATGTCGGGGTGGTGGACTTCGATCGATAGACCACAGTTGTCAATTGGCAGGTGTTAGTTGCGTAACTACCATCGCCAGAGCGTGGTCCGCAATCGCGTCCGATGATCCCCGTTAGCGAGCTTGGTGAAGGCCCGTTACGCGGTGCTCGGAAATAGGTAGGCGGTCTTCGATCACTTTACCACGGTGGCCACAGCGTGTGCAGCAACACCTTCTTGTCGACCGATGAAACCCATGGTCTCATTCGTGGTGGCTTTGATGCTCACGGCATCCAAAGGAACTTCCAGCAGTTTCGCGATCACGGCACGCATCTCCAACACATAAGGCAGGATCTTCGGTCGTTCCATTACCAACGTGCAATCCACATTGCCCACCTTCCAGGTTGCTGCATGCACAAGATCGACAACGGCAGCCAAAAGGACCGTGCTGTCAGCCCCTTTCCACTTCTGGTCCGTATTCGGGAAGTGCTGTCCTATATCGCCTAATGCCAAGGCACCCAGCAACGCATCGCACAAAGCATGGAGCAGTACATCAGCATCGGAGTGGCCCAAGGCACCAACTGAATGTGGGATCTGCACACCACCCAGCCACAATTCCCGCCCCGGCACCAATTGATGTACATCGAAGCCGAAGCCTACACGCATCATCCGTCCTCCGATTTCTTCTTCTTGTCCTTACTGAACTTGAAGCCGAGCGTAAAGCGGAGTGTATTGGCCAAGGGACTACGTTGTGTATTGGCAATGAGGTAGCTCAGGTCCAGAGAGAAAATGCTGTAACGGACACCAGCCCCAAGAGTGAAGTATTTGCGATTTCCTTTGGTGTAGTGCTCCCAGAAATAACCCGTCCGGAAGGCGAATTGGTTTGCATACCAGTACTCGAATCCACCGGCCAAATTGATCTCGCGCATTTCTTCCTTGAACTTGCTCCCCTTCAATACGGTCACGTTGCTATCACCATCATAGGTTACAACACCTGGCGAATCCGAGAAGGAGCCAACGATCCCACTTACAATGCCCACATTGGGGTCGCGACCACTGATCACCAGCGGACGATTGGTTACCGGGTCTATCTGGCCAGTAGGGTCATAGACAGGTGGTGTGGGCACCAACAGTTTGTTGATGTCCAAGTTGAAGGCGATGCTGTTGTACTCGTCCAATTGCAGCTTAAAGCTCGGTCCCAAGCGCAGGTTGATGGGTATGAAGTTCTTCGCGGCCGTCTCGGTGTAGGACATCTTGGCCCCGATGTTCGAAATGTTCAATCCAAAGGAGAAGGTGAGGTCCTTGTCTCCCACAGGGATCTGATCCTTCGTGTAGAAGATGGATACATCCGCCGCAACGGATTGCCCGGCCTTTGAGTTCGCACCTTGCACACTGAGACCTCCAGTGAGGTTGCTGTTCACGTAACGCAATGCGATACCGCCGGAAAAGTGGTCGCTGAACTTCTGGGCGAAGGCTAGGTCCACGGCAAATTCCGCAGGTTTGAAATCCCTGATCGTGGAGCCGTTGATATCGGTGAACACGATGTTGCCCAAGTTGAAGTAACGCAACGAACCGCCTATCGCGCTCCGTTTGTTGCTCAAGCGCTTATATCCGGACAAATAGGCCAAGCTCATGTCCGGAACCAAGTTGCGCAACCACGGACTGTAGCTCATGCTGAATTCGCCGTCGTTCTCGGCGAATGCCAATTTGGACGGGTTCCAGTGGATCGAATTCGCATCGGCGGATAAAGCGACACCAGCATCACCCATGCCACCAGCACGCGAATCCGGGCTAATGAGCAGAAAGGGAACAGCGGTAGTGATGGTGTTGAGCACACCTTGGTTGCAATCCTGTCCTGTAAGTTGATTGATGCACGTGGTACTTACTTGTGCCCACGAGGTGGACCCGAACAATGCAAAGACGGAAAGGAGGGACCAATGGGTACGCCGGATGATCATGTACAAGGAACAAGTTCAGGAAAAGGACGGCAAATATACGTGGAAATGAGGGGTTTATTGTTCTAGCGTAAGATCACGAGCTTCTCGAACTTCTCTGCCCGTTCCCCTTCAAGCGTGGCCACGTTGACGCGGTACACGTAGACGCCGCGACCCAATTTGTCCCCGAAGTCGTCGTTGCCGTCCCATGCCAACCCCTCGCTTCTGTATCCGTTGCAATTGAGCCTACGGCTAATGGTCTTCACCAAGCGGCCGCTTACGGTGAACACTTGCACTTGTGCATCAAGGTCCGTGCATGGTCGGTTGTGTTCGAAGTAGAACTCCGTATGGGTGGTGAAGGGGTTCGGATAATTGAGCACGTGGTCCAAGGCCAATTCTTCCGTGGCCGCAACCACGAATTCGGTCGTGCTTTCAGATGAATTGTTGAACACGTCCCAAGCCTTCAGTCGCAGGGTATGGCTCCCTTCGGGGAGGTCCTTGAACTTGTATCGTACTTCACCACTCTTGTATGTATCCAGATCTGCTTCGTAGAGATCGTTCAACACCACGGCTTGTTCGGTGTTCTCATCCAGCACGGCGAGCAGGTCGTGGCCAATACTGCTGCCCACAGTGTTGATGCCGTTCTCATCGAATAGTTTGCTGTAGAGCAAAGGGGAATCGTCAGTAAGACCTCCTCGCACGAAGTTGTCATCATTGATAAAGAGGTCGATCCTGGGGCCGATCTCATCGGTCGCTACATCAGTGGCCGTACCCCCCACTAGCTGTTCATTGTCGTATCCCACGGCATTGGTGCTCATGCTTTCGGCATAACAGCTGATCCGGCCGTTCCCCACTTCATAGTTGATGTCCTTGGGCACCACGAAAGTGAATCCGAAGGAGCCGTTGTTCACGGAAGCACGCCCTTTGTAGATCACGTTGTTCCGCAGGTAGAAGGAGAACGGGGTGCCACCATCGTTGGCCAACGTGAACTGTTGTTGCGACTTATCGTAGATGATCGGTACCACCTTTCCATTGAAGTCCTCCATCGGCTGTCCGCTCCCGTTGTCAACGAATCCTTCAATACGCACGGTGGACAAGGCTTTCAGCGTATCTACCGGAACCCCCATCGTATCTGTTACCGAGGTGATATTGATCGTTCCCCGCGGAAGGGCCAAACGCATGCTGGGATCACCTACAAGCACGAAGTTGCGGTGGTTGTATTGACCAGCGGAACCAAATGCACCCTTTGTTTCGCGATACACATCGCCTAACCGTTGTAAGCGACCCAATTCCTCAAGCGGTTCGAAGATGTGGTCGAAGAACTCATTTGCCAAGACGTTGTTCTGGCTGGAGTATGCGATCCGTGAGGTGGTCATGAGGGCAATGCCACCACCACTTGGATTCAGGAAAACGTACTCGCCGGCCGAGGTCCGTCCGGGATCATCCCACCGGGTGAACTCGCAGGTCGCCGTCATGAACAAGGGCAGCCGGTCACCATTGCGCCAATCCAAGATCGTACTGTTGTCCAAGAATCGTTCGTGTGCCCAACCGACCTCTCCGCCATGGCCCACATAGTTCACTAAGAGCAACCCTTTTTCAACTTTTTGGCGCAGTTCGGCAGCGGCTTGGGGGTAGCGCTCGCCCCCGGGAGTGCTGATCTGTTGGTACGCATCCAAGTAGACCTTCTCCACGTTCAATTGCGGGTATTCCGACTCTACTCGACGGGCCAGAGCATCGCATTGCGACATGTGTATCACGCCCTCGAAGCGGTCACCTTCCTGATCGTCGGATGTGAAGAGCACATGCGTGCGCCAATCCGCAAGCCCACCTTCACCGGTCTCGGAGCAGGCTGAACCGGTCAAACTGAGCAACTTCAACTGGTCGTATGCCAGGATCTTGTTCACCACATCTTCTGCCATTTGTGTGCTCGAAACCGGAAAGCGTCCGATACCGATGTCCACCAAGTTGCCTTCACTTTCCCCCTCGGTCGCATCCAACAAGCCGAAGTAATCATCGCTCACATAACACTCGGCAGGGATCAAGGATTCTTTGGTCTGGTAGCTGGGGATGAAATTCTGGTTGCCCTGCGCTTGGGACAGATTGTTGTACGAACCATCGCCGAAGAGGAGCAAGTACCGCGGCATTTCCTCCGGTGTGGTGGCCTTGTCGTAGAGCATACGCATGTAACGCTTGATCGCGGTAGCATCTCGGGCACCGCAAGAGAATTCATTATACACCTGCTGTGGAGAGACGATGATCACGTTCAATCCTTCGCTGATCCTACGTTCCGCCAAACGCGAAGCCGCACCTTGGAATTGGGGAGGACAAACGATCACCAGGTCCATTGGTGCCGGGGTTGCATGAAGGTTCTGAGCAGGCACTTGGCCTATTGGAGTAGGCGCGGGCACATCGGAGTTCCGGAATGCGATGAATTCGCGGAGACTGTCGGTTTGAACGGTAAAACGCTTGTAAGCACCGTCCGTAGTGTATTCCAGATAGCGCACATTCGTTGGATCGCTCGTTTCCCAGATCCGATCTATGCTCTGGGCTTGGTCCAACACGAACTCGGATATTTGACCAGCGGCGACCGAGGTCGGATCTCGGAAGATCATCTGGGACCCCACCATGCGCAATTGGCGCTGGCAATTCAGTTCCAAATAATCAAGCCACCCGATCGAGGACACAGGGTTGAATTTGTTGAAGGTTATGGTGAGGGGCACAGTGTTCCCGCTTGGGTTGAACGGGAAATTGTTGTTGAAATAGTAGGCGTATCGGCTGGTGTAGTTCTCCGGGACACCGCCCACGGTGAATGTCTCGTTCAAATTGGATCCGGAGGTAATAACGAAACTGCTGCTGTTCGACGTACCGATCGTACGCGCCGCCCCGGTCATACGAATGCTCGCCGCTGATCCGGGCACGAGGAACGGTGTCGAAAAACTGTAGTTATAGGTCAGGGTAAGGTCGAATAGATCCCCGAACCAGGTCCTTCCCGACTTCAACAGGTTCAATAGGTCAAACTCAATGAACTGGCGGTCCTTGAAACTGGTAACCGTCGTTGTTGGTGTTTCACTCGATTGGCTGGTTTGGGCAGTGCGTTTGGGCGGGTCCACATCGATCCCGATGAAATAACTCGCGGAATCCGAATAGGCGTTCTTCGTATGCACGAAGTCGTCACCGGACCGATCCCAGCGGTGTGGCCCGGTCGCGTAGAACAACAGGTGGTCGTTCGGACCGAATTGTCCGTCGCCTCCATCCTCCACGGTGATCGCGTTCAACAACATGTCCGTTGGCCTTTCCTGAATGTTGGTGAAGGGTAGTTGTCCGAAATGGCTGCCGTAAACGTTGATCCGGTCACTGGACAAATTGTTCATGTCCATGCCCATGTCGCGAAGGAGGTCGTACGTTACTTTGTACACGCCATCCGTTGGTACGGTAACCCGGAACCAGCTACCTGCCACCAGTTTCGAGACGGCCGGATAGCTTTTGGGTCTAGCCGTTTGTCCGCTGCTCTGCACAATATCCACATGGAAGCTCACCAATCGTTCGATCCTGCCCGCGCGATCCCGGCGATAGGGTTCCACGGATAGCTGACCATGGGGCACTTTCCTGATCATGCCCAAAGACGTGGTCACGACCGGTTCAGCTCCTACGTCACGCAATGCAGGGTACAAGTCCAAGAATACTTGGGGCACCGGCTCATATACTGCAGCGGTCAAGCTAGCATTGAAGGTAGCAGTACCCACGGGTAGGGGGATCGATTCTGTCCAGATCGGCAGGTCATCGCGCTTCGTGTCCAAATATGCATCCTTCAAGACCATTGGTCCATCGGTCGGTCGGGGTCTTTCCCCTGCGGAACCTGCGACCTGCTTGGTGGCCGACCCGGCATTCGGAATTGTGGATATATTGTCCGCCCATTGGAGCGACCGTTGATGGCCTATTTGTGCCGAAACGGGCAGTGCCAGTGCAAAACAGAAGGAAATGGGAAGCGAAGCAGTGAGTTTCATGGAGGCCTATCAACAGGTTTTCAACAAGACGGAACGAAAATACTACCTTCGACCCTTGTATAAAAGAACACTCCACCAACGATAAGAGTTCGAGCTTATTGTCAAGGAAAAGAAACCGTAATGCAAGTGCGTTCGTATACTTGGCATTGTTCAAAGAGCCCCGATCGATCAAGAGCATGAAGGAATGGACCGTTAGGCGTGCGGCCATAGGGTTTGCACTGGGTGTATTGGTGGTAATGGGTGCACATGCCCAAGACCCCCAGTTCACGCAATTCTATGCCAACCCCTTGTACCTGAACCCAGCGTTCGCAGGTACCGCGAGGTGCCCACGCGTGGTGCTGAACTATAGGAACCAATGGCCTGCACTGACCGGCACTTTTGTGACCACCAGCGCGAGCTATGATCAGCACGTGGATGCGATCAACGGAGGGCTCGGCGTTCTTGTAACCCATGACCAAGCTGGTAAAGGGACGTTGAACACTACGACGGTGAGCGGCATCTACAGTTATCAACAAGCCATATCACGCAAGTTTTCGATCAAGGTGGGATTCCAAGCAACCTACTTCCAGAAATCGCTGGATTGGAGCAAGCTCACTTTCGGGGACCAGATCGACCCGCGCAGGGGCTTCATCTACCAGACGAATGATGTACCCCGTGGAGGGAGTGTAGGGAATGCGGACTTCAGTGCTGGGGTATTGGGCTATACCGATATTTTCTTCGTCGGTGCTTCCGTGAACCACCTTACCCAACCGAATGAATCCCTGATAGTTGGGAATAGCAAGTTGCCGTTGAAGATCACCGGTCACGCAGGTGCTGCGATCCCCATTGGTATGAAGGGAAAGTACGGAGAAGCCCGTACGAGGATCTCTCCCAACGTAATATATCAGCAACAAGCAGCGTTCCGTCAATTGAACGTTGGTCTTTATGTGGACCACGGTCCGATCACAGCGGGGGTCTGGTATCGCGCACGCGACTCCTTTATCGCTTTGATCGGCTTCCATACCGAGAAGTTCAAATTCGGATACAGTTACGACATCACCACGTCCAAGCTTACCACGGCCACAGCCGGTTCACACGAGATAAGTCTGCAGCTCAATTTCAAGTGCAAAGCCAAGAAGCGCAGGTTCCGCGTAGTAGCGTGCCCAACCTTCTGATCCAATACCTGCAACAGAAACCGACCGACCATGAACTTTATCAGGAAGATCGCCTTGCTCTCTTTTGGTGTCGCATTGTTCAGCGGGTGCCAATTCGAAAAGAGCGGAGCCACCGGCTGGAACTATAACGATTCCAAGAACGGAGGTTTTGAGAAAACCGAATTCACTGACCAGGAGAACGGACCTGGCCTTGTGCTCATCGAGGGTGGCCAATTCACAATGGGCCGCACCACCGACGACCTTTTGCACGAGTGGGACAACATTCCGCGGACAGTTACTGTATCCTCTTTCTATATGGATGAGGTGGAAGTAACGAATTTCTACTGGCTCGAATACCTCTATTGGTTGGAGCGTGTCTTCGCCGCGGATTATCCGGAGATCTACAAAAAGGCGTTGCCCGACACCTTGGTTTGGAGGAGTAAACTGGCATTCAACGAGCCTTATGTGGAGTACTATTTGCGCCATCCCGCTTACCGTGATTATCCTGTGGTGGGGATCAACTGGCTTCAAGCCAACGATTATTGCGCTTGGCGTACGGATCGTGTTAATGAAGTGATCTTGATCCGCGAAGGGCTCTTTGAGCACTACCCCAACCAGATCAACGAAGACCATTTCGCTACGGACGCCTATCTCGCCGGTCAGTACGAAAGCGGCAAGAAAGTGGATGGTGTAACCGACTTCAATCCGAACAGGGATACACGGAACGTGCGCATGGAAGATGGTATCCTCTTGCCTCGCTACAGATTACCGACCGAGGCGGAATGGGAATTCGCCGCTTATGGCCTCTTGGGAAATACGGTGGATGAGCGTGTGGTTGAACGACGGATCTATCCGTGGAATGGTCACTGGGTACGTTATGACAGCCGGAAGAAGGGAGGTGCTTTCTATGGCGACTTCCGTGGCAACTTCATGCGTGGTCGTGGTGATTATATGGGTGTGGCGGGCAGCCTGAATGATAATGCTGATGTCACAGCACCCGTATTCAGTTACTGGCCCAACGACTACGGTCTTTACAACATGGCCGGAAACGTGAGCGAGTGGGTAATGGACGTTTACCGCCCACTTAGCCCGGAAGACAAGGATGATTTCCGCCCGTTCCGTGGCAATGTGTTCAAGACCAAAGTGCTTGACAGCGATGGTGCCGTGCAGGACAAACATGACCTTGTGATCTACGATGTGAACGGGATCAAATATTACCTGACGGAGTTCCAGACAGCCATGCAAGGTCGTGCCACGGATGAGGAAGCTGCCTTGATCGATGAACTCTTGACCACCATCGAACAGGCCATTGAATTCAACAACACTCGGAAACAGGATGCAGCCATGCAACGTGTGCAGGACATGATCGATAACATCAAAGGCAAGGACCTTGAAATTAGTCCAAAACTGCTTAGCGGGTTAAGCGATTACCAATCCGACCAGCCTGGTGATGTGCGCGTTCGGCAGGTTACCGTTGAGGAGAACATCGACCGTCGCAATTACCGGAGCAGCGACAACATCGATTTCACTGATGGTGATGTGCAGAGCAGTATTTACTACGAGCAACCTGATTTCGAAGGCAACCCGATGTACGATTGGGGCAAGACCTCTTTGGTGAACGATCGCAGCCGCGTGTACAAAGGCGCCTCATGGGCGGATCGCATTTACTGGGCAAATCCAGGGACCCGTCGCCATCTTGACGAACGCCAAAGCACACCTACCATCGGGTTCCGTTGTGCTATGACACGCGTTGGAAGCCCCCGCGGTCTAGGAGACGATAAAAAGAGCAAGAAGCTGCAACGATAGGTCGATCGTGCATGATCCTATCTTCGGACCCCGGCCCTAAAAGGTCGGGGTCCTTTTGTTGATGACCACATTGGAAAACCTCTATTCCCGATTCTTGGAATGCTCGGGGGTATGCACGGATACGCGCAACGTATTGGAAGGCGGACTTTTCATTGCTCTGAAGGGTCCCAACTTCAACGCGAATGGTTTCGCCAAAGAGGCGTTGGAAAAAGGAAGCCGTTTTGTGGTGGTCGATGATCCCGATGTTGTTCTGGATGAACGCTTCCTTTTAGTGAAGGACGGGCTGAGTGCGCTGCAGAACTTGGCCACTCATCACCGCCGACACTTCACAATTCCGGTGATCGGCATAACAGGCACCAATGGGAAGACCACCACCAAGGAGTTGGTACATGCGGTCCTCGGTGCTGATCGGCCCACCTTGGCCACCATCGGCAACCTGAACAACCACATCGGCGTACCGCTCACCTTGCTGCGGCTTACCAAGGAGCACCGCATTGCCATCATCGAAATGGGTGCCAACAAGATCGGCGACATTGCGGAACTGGTCGCCATCGCGGAGCCTACGTACGGTGCGATCACCAATGTGGGCAAGGCGCATTTGGAAGGGTTCGGCTCCTTTGAAGGCGTTGTTACCGCCAAAACAGAAATGTATCAATACATACAGGTTCACTCAGGTTCCCTGTTCGTGAATGCCGACGACGACCTGCTCATGGCCAAGAGCAAGGGCGCCGTGCGAGTGACCTACGGACGTGATCTGAAGGCCAATACCGTTGGGAACGCCAGTGGCTCAGGACCATTCTTGGAGATCACCTTCACTGGGCACAATGGGTCACTTTTCCGAGCAACCACTCGGCTAATTGGCGATTACAACTTGCACAATGCTCTCCTGGCCGTTGCTATTGGCCAGCACTTTAATGTTCCGGACCAGCGGATAGCAGATTCACTAACGGCCTATGTGCCGAGCAACAACCGGTCTCAATTCACAGATACCGGTAAGAATGAACTGATCCTCGACGCCTACAATGCCAACCCGACCAGCATGAAGGCCGCACTGGAGAATTTTGCAGCCATTCGTACCGATCGGCCAAAGCTGATGATCCTCGGTGACATGCGGGAACTTGGAGCGGAAAGTGCACAGGAGCATAGTGCGATCGTTGACCTTGCAGAACGCCTAAGTCTGGAAACAGTGTTCATTGGAACGGAGTTCGAAAAAGTCCGGAAATCGGGATACGTGAACGTGCAAGACCTGTTGATCGCGCTCAAGGATCAGCCGGTCACCGGCAAACTGATCCTGGTGAAAGGTTCCAGGGGGATCAAGTTGGAAACAGTGGTCGGGGTGTTGTAGTGAAACGTTGAAAGCCAACCTTCAACCAATTCGACCAACGTACGATCAACCCTTCAGGACACCTCTACTAATAACAATACGCTGCACCTCACTGGTGCCTTCGTAGATCTGGGTGATCTTGGCATCGCGCATCAAGCGTTCGACGTGATACTCCTTCACGTAGCCATATCCACCGTGTACTTGGACAGCTTCCACTGTAGTGCGCATGGCCACTTCGCTTGCAAATACTTTGGCCATGGCACTTGCTTGGCTGTAGTCCAAATGTTGGTCTTTCAACCAAGCTGCTTTCAGGCATAGAAGACGGGCCGCCTCAATTTCAGTGGCCATATCCGCCAACTTGAAGGCGATCGCTTGGTGTTCGCTGATCGGCTTGCCGAAAGCTTTGCGTTCCTTGCTGTACGCCAACGCCAATTCGTAAGCCCCACTGGCTATCCCCAAGGCTTGTGAAGCAATGCCTATGCGCCCACCGCCCAAGGTCTTCATGGCGAAGGTGAAGCCGAAACCATCTTCTCCAATGCGGTTCTCCTTGGGCACTTTCACATCTTGGAACATCAGGGTATGGGTGTCGCTACCGCGGATCCCGAGCTTGTCCTCCTTAGCGCCCACCACAAAACCGGGCATGCCTTTTTCCACGATCAGGCAATTGATGCCCTTATGCTTCTTGGCCGCATCGGTCTGTGCCATGACCAAGTAGGTACTTGCAGTGCCACCGTTGGTGATCCAGTTCTTGGTGCCGTTCAACAGATAGTGGTCGCCCATATCAATGGCGGTGGTGCGCTGGCTGGTGGCATCGCTACCGGCTTCAGGTTCGCTCAAGCAAAAGGCACCGATCTTTTCCCCTTTCGCCAAGGGCACCAAATACTTCTGTTTCTGTTCTTCGGAAGCGAAATTCTCCAAGCCCCAGCATACGAGCGAATTGTTCACGCTCATGACCACACTGGTGCTGGCGTCGATCTTGCTGATCTCTTCCATCGCAAGTACGTAGCTCACCGTGTCCATGCCGCCGCCGCCGTACTTGGGGCTCACCATCATGCCCAAGAATCCCAATTCCCCCAACTGTTTGACCTCCTCCTTCGGGAAGCGTTGTTCCCGATCACGATCGATAACACCGGGTTTCAATACGTTCTGCGCAAAGTCGCGAGCTGCGTCACGCACGGCCAACTGCTCCTCGGAGAGGTCGAAATTCATACCGGCTTGGGTGAGGGTATCTTGCATGGGGGGCTTTTTCAACTAGGGAAGCAAAAGTAGCGGATACCTTCGCGCAACGGAAATGGAACCGAGTGGAAATGGTCTTTTTGATCGCTTAAGTAGTTCAGCCGACCGACAATGCAGATCGATCAACATCGTACCACAGCAATGAGCTCGAACTACTCGGCGATCGGGGTCATGTCCGGTAGTTCATTGGACGGAATGGATCTCGCTTGGTGTGAATTTACCGAGGACAAAGGGCAATGGACCTACAGCATTCGCGAGGCGCGGACCATACCATACTCCGAAGGAATGCGCCACAAGTTGGTCGCTGTAATGTCCGGTACCGCATTGGACCTTGCTCGTTTGCATCGGGAGATCGGCGATGCGATCGGTGAAGGATGTGCGAAAATGCTGGGCGAAGAGGTCGTGGATGTGATCGGTTCCCACGGGCACACCATCTTTCATACGCCGGACGAAGGCCTTACAATGCAGATCGGCTGTGGAGCGCGGATCGCTGCAGCCACCGGGGTCAACACGGTTTGCGACTTTCGTTCCATGGATGTGGCGCTCGGAGGCCAAGGTGCTCCTTTGGTACCGCTGGGTGAAAAGCTCATTTTTCCGGACCATAAGGCGTTTCTCAATATCGGCGGGATCTGCAATATTGCACTCCACAGAGCCGACAGTGTTTTGGGATATGATGTATGTATCGGCAACCAGGCACTCAACGAATTAGCTGAAGCAGCAGGCCGTAGATATGATGAGGGCGGTGCCATTGCGCGCTCAGGAACGGTTGACGAAGTTTTGCTCAAATCGTTGAACGGCCTTCCATTCCACCGGGAACTACCACCAAGATCATTGGGCAGGGAGTGGTTCAATGAACACGTTCGTCCATTGATCACGGATCAAGGAAAGAATTTGGCGGATCGTATGCGCACAGTGGTGGAACACATCGCAACACAAGTGGGCAGCGCGCTGAATAAGCAACGGGAACCCGTACTTGTTACCGGTGGCGGTGCGCTGAACACGTTCCTTATCGATCGGATACGTGCTCTTGTTCATGTACCTCTTGTTGTGCCCGACGGCGTTACCGTGGAGTACAAAGAGGCGGTGGTGTTCGCGCTGCTGGGGGTGCTCCGATTGCGAGGTGGTGTCACTGCACTGTCCAGTGTTACCGGTGCGAAAAGAGATAGCCTGGGAGGCGCGTTGTACTTGGGGAACAGTTGATAAGAGTTCGGATCATTCAGATCCTCTGCTCAATCATCATCGTCCGTGGCCAATTCGTTGAACGAGCCGTGCCCCTGCTCATCTTCGAAGTAGAACACACGCATCAACGCCGTGTCCTTCAACAGATCGATCTTCCCGATCTCGATACGTGAAACCTTCACGCCCAACCGTTCGTGAAGGTCCGCATACAAGGCCTCTCGGTTCGATGGTTTGATCAGGTCGATCCGTTCATAGATCAACAACTTCACCGCCTCGTGCCGGGTTAGCCACAGATGCTCCAAGGCATAGGTCATCAGCAGGATCATGCCATCCGTGAACACCAATTCCGCCACGCTCACCTTTTTACTGGCCAATGAATTGATCACCGCAATGCTGATCACGGCGAACAAGTACGTCATGTCCTTGATGCTGATCTGCTCGGTCCTGTAGCGCAGTACACCGAAGATGGCGAACAAACCGAAGGCAAATCCGATACTGAGCTTAACGCTGTTGAGCAGCACGCAGAGAAAGAAAATGAGCGTATTGAACAGGAAGTAGGTGAAGAGGTAATCCTTTTTCTTGTGGATCGGATAATAGATCAAGCGGATCAGGATGAAGAGCACCGTTACATCGATCCCGAACTTGAACAGGAGTTCCCACATATCTGCGTGGAAAAGCGGCATGCCGAATAGCTTCATGGTCTTTGGGATTGCTCAGGCTGCTTTCTGGATCCGTTCCAGCTTCAGAAGCACTTCCTTGAATGCGTTGTGTTTCACGTTCTTCTCCATGAGCAACATGCCCACACAGTATTTGCTCATGCTGGAGGTTGGGATCGAACGCTTCCGCATGATCCGTACGAAAGGAGAGGTCCTGTCGGCACGTACCTGTTTCAATTCGGCGATCACAATACCGCCCAACACGCGCTCATTGCTCGTGTCCGTATACCGAAGGTCCAGGTCCATGGTCAACCGCTCCGGCGAATGCTTGTTTACGAACGTGTAACGGGTAAAGTAATTCCACAAGCTGGCCTGCACCGGCTGTTCCATGCGGCTTGCTTTGGATACGAACGCTTGTTGCTCCGGACTCAGAGTTGAAGGGATCGAGTCGACCCGTACCCGCTTCTTGTCGGTACGCCCGCGTCCTGTTTTGCACTTCACCTCCAAAAAGGCCAGATCGCTACCTATGTATTCCCGAAAGCGCACCTTGCTTCGGAACGTCCGCTTGTTGTGGTGGTCCTTGTAGTGCTTCAAGTCCGTTGTGTCGAAGTAAAGGCTTTTGTATTTGGTTCCTCTGATCCCTGCGACTTCGAGCAACCGGTAATCCGCCAACATGGCCGATAGTACTTCAGGGAGGCGGCCTTCACCGAAAACATACTTCGTGTCTACACGGTCCTGCAACTTCACGCCGTCCATCTCCTCCAAGGAGATCGGTAGGAATTGCTCAAGGATCGTGGCGGTCGGGTTCATTCAGTTGATGCCCTTGATCTCCGGTACTGGCATACACAAATCAACGAAGGTAAAAGTGCAGGCTTTTTCGGGCAAGGGTGCGAATTTACGGGTCTTGGGCGGGTGTCGGACCATGTAGGGGACTTCGAACGAAGGTGTTGGTCGTAATTTCGTCCACTTTTCCGCCATTTGGCGTGACTTTAATAGATGCTCATGGCCACTTCTTGTTCCGTTCCGTTCGAGTATCGTTTACATGCCTCTGCTGCGGAATTGCCGGAGGCGGACCGTGCGTTGTTGCAAGCGGCGCATGATGCAGCCTTGCGCGCTTATGCACCCTATTCCAAGTTCTTGGTAGGTGCCGCCCTTCGAACCAAGAAAGGGGAGATGTTCACTGGGAACAACCAGGAGAATGCCTCCTTTCCAGCTGGTATCTGTGCGGAGCGCACCGCCTTGCACGCCGCTATGTCGTTGGATCGGGATACGGTGGTGGAGACAATGGCCGTAGTGGTCCCTTCGGTGAAAGGGGACCGGCCTGTAAGCCCCTGTGGAATTTGTAGACAAGCGTTGCTGGAACAAGAGGTCCGTCAAAGTCGTGCGCCCATTCGCTTATTGATGGGTGCACCGGATGGCCCGGTAGTGGAATTGAAAAGCGCTGGTGCTTTGTTGCCGCTTTCATTCGATGCTTCGTTCCTGAACGGCTGATCCCGGACCTGCGACCAGCAAGGTTATCTTTGCCCTTCACGCTTTCCTGTACCATGCCCACAAAGACCGCAGCCGCCAACAAGAGCGAAAAGTCCCCGAAGTCCGAGAAGTCCGCCGCCACCAATGGCGCGTCCTTCAGCAAGGAAACCTACCTCCGTTGGTTCAAGGAAATGGTGCTGATGCGCCGCTTCGAGGAGAAGACCGGCCAGCTCTACACCATGCAGAAGTTTGGTGGTTTCTGCCATTTGTACATCGGACAAGAAGCGATCCTGGCCGGGATGATCACCGCGATAAGGACCTCGGACCGCATCATTACCGGATATCGTGACCATTGCCACCCGTTGGTACTAGGTGTTCCGGCCAAGAACGTGATGGCCGAGCTCTTCGGTAAGATCACTGGCACCAGCAAAGGGAAGGGCGGAAGCATGCACTACTTTGACAAGCAACGCAATCTGTTCGGTGGGCACGGCATTGTTGGTGGGCAGATCGGCCTTGGTGCAGGGATCGCATTCGCGGACAAGTACCGTGGTGAGGACCATGTGACCTTGTGCATGATGGGCGATGGGGCTGCACGACAAGGGATCCTGCACGAGACCTTCAACATGGCCATGACGTGGAAGTTGCCGGTGATCTTCATCATCGAGAACAACAACTACGCGATGGGAACCAGCGTGGAACGTACCAGCAACGTGCATGACCTGAGCACTTTGGGCGAGAGCTACGATATGCCGGGCAAAAGCGTGAACGGCATGAAATGCGAAGATGTCCACGAGGCTATCGCTATGGCCTGTGAACATATCCGCGCTGGCAATGGACCATACTTGTTGGATATCAAGACGTATCGGTACAAAGGGCATAGCATGAGCGACCCCCAGAAATACCGGACCAAAGAAGAGGTCGAAGGCTACAAGAAGCAAGACCCGATCGAAGAAGTGCGCACCACGATCCTTGCGAAGAAATGGGCCACAGAAGCAGACCTGGAGATGATAGATGATGAGGTGAAGAAGGAAGTGGAGGCCGCCGTGAAATTCGCACAGGACAGCCCCATGGCCACCGAGGAGGAATTGTACATGGACGTTTACACCCAGAAGGATTATCCCTTCGAGAAGGATTGAGCAATGGCAGAGATCGTACGCATGCCGAAATTGAGCGACACCATGACCGAAGGGGTGGTGACTTCTTGGCACAAGAAAGTTGGTGATGCCGTGAAAAGCGGAGAGGTGCTGGCCGAGATCGAGACTGATAAGGCCACCATGGAATTCGAGAGCTTCACCGACGGGGTGCTGCTCCACATCGGAGTGCCGAAAGGAAAGACCGCAGCAGTGGACAGCGTGCTCGCAGTGCTAGGGAAAGCAGGCGAGGACATCACCAAGCTGCTCGCCGATGCCGCTGCGGAAGCACCTGCTAAAGAGGAGAACGAAGAGCCAGCTCCTGCGAAAAATGCCGCAGCTGCACCCCCTGCGAAAGTGGAGGCGAAGGAAGCAGCGCCTGCGCCCGTAGCGGAGAAAAGCCCAACACCTGTTCGGCAGGCTGCACCCAGAGCTGTTGCGAGCAATGGCCGCGTAAAAGCAAGTCCGCTGGCACGCCGGTTGGCGGAAGAGAAAGGCATCGACCTACAACGCGTGCATGGCAGTGGTGATGAAGGCCGTGTAACGAAGAAGGACATCGAAGAATTCACCGGATGGGGCGCGGCATACAATGTGCCCCAAGTGGAGGCGTTCGAGGAAGTGCCCGTTAGCCAGATGCGCAAGACCATCGCCAAGCGATTGGGCGAAAGCAAATTCACGGCACCGCATTTCTACCTCACCATTGAAATGGACATGGAGCGCACGATCCAGGTGCGTGAGGCGATCAACGAACAGATCAAGCCGGACAAGGTCAGCTACAATGATCTCGTGATCAAGGCCGTGGCATTGGCATTGAAGAAGCACCCAAAAGTGAACAGCAGCTGGCTCGGTGACAGGATCCGCTACAACGAACATGTACATATCGGTGTTGCCGTTGCGGTGGACGAGGGCCTTCTCGTTCCAGTGGTGCGTTTCGCAAATGGAAAGAGCTTGCGCACCATTGGCGCAGAAGTTCGCGACTATGCCAAACGCGCGAAGGACAAGAAACTACAACCCGCAGATTGGGAAGGGTCCACTTTCACCATATCGAACTTGGGCATGTTCGGCATCGATGAATTCACGGCGATCATCAATCCGCCGGATGCATGCATCTTGGCGATCGGCGGCATCGTGGCCAAACCTGTGGTGAAGAAAGGAGCAGTGGTTCCGGGCAACACCATGAAGGTGACCATGAGCTGCGATCATCGTGTGGTGGATGGTGCTACCGGCGCGGCCTTCCTGAACACCTTCAAGCAATTCATGGAAGAGCCGGCGTTGCTCTTCGGGGAAGGTGCGATCTAGGGTGAAGTGGATCAACTCGGAGGATTGACCATGCAAGGAAAACTTCTGGTGTTCGGCCAATTCAGCATGATCGCTGTCCTGCTCTTTGCCGGCGGTTGGCACTTGCCGCCTTGGGCATGGATGCTTTTTGCGCTTGGCTTGGTCGTCTTTGCAGCTGCCGGTTTCGCTTTAGGCATCCGCAATTTCACTATAATGCCTGATCCACGCACGGGCAACACCCTTAGCCAACGTGGTATCTATCGCATGGTGCGCCACCCGATGTACACCTCCGTTTTGCTGTGTGGAAGTGCGGTCACATTCGGTGCGCCAAGTTTGTTACGTTGGGTCGCGCTTGCTGTATGTGTTGTAGTGCTCGTGCTCAAAGTGCGGTACGAGGAAGGTTTGCTCGGACAACGCCACCCGGAGTACAAGCAGCGCATGGCGGGCACCTACCGGCTCGTTCCAGGTATCTGGTAGCTCTCTTCCGTTAGCTTTGGAGCGATCGCTGCGGAATGCGGCTTTCTGGAAATGAGTGGCTTTCTACAACGCCTTTTGCCCAGTGCATTGCGAACAGCGATCCGCGACCGCGTGTTGGCTGGCGATGTGGTGTTATGCCCGATCTGTGAACGCGGTGCGATCGCCTACCTACCATCCGGTTCGCCGCCAAGGCCGCATGTGCTCTGTCCTTTTTGTGGGTCTCGCGAACGTGCACGAATGACCTGGCTTTTCTTGAAGGAACGAAAGTTGCTTCGCCCTGGCATCCGGATCCTGCACGTGGCTCCGGAGACTTGCTTACGCGAAAAGCTGAAGGCCCTTCCGGATGTGGCGTATGTTGCAGGTGATAAACACGAGCCGGGTTACACCTATCCAGAAGGCACGATCGACCTGGACATCACCAAGATCCAATTCCCGGCCGACCACTTTGACCTCATTCTGTGTTCGCATGTGTTGGAACACGTACCGGATGATGCCGCTGCCATGCGTGAACTCCATCGTGTGCTTGCTCCGGGAGGAACGGCGATCCTTATGGTACCTGTTGATATGCGCAACGCACGGACTGAGGAGGATCTATTGATCACCGACCCCAAGGAACGTCTACGTCGCTACGGCCAGTTCGATCATGTCCGGCTTTATGGACGTGATTATATGGAGCGGTTGCAACGTGCAGGCTTCACCGTGATCGAGGATGCAATGACCGAGCGAATGGAACCGGAAGCGGTTTTCAAGGCGGGGTTGCTGCGGAGCGAAGTGGTACACGCAGGGACCAAGTAGTACCCGGGGCACATCAGCAGGGTCTACTGCAATACCTGGAATTCTTCCTTGCTCATGTGGAAGTATTTGCCATTCGCCGAAGTCGGGAATTCCGTGCCGAATTGCTTCAACTGCTCATCCAGCCAAGCGCTGTACCCCGGAATGAGGTCGTCGGAAGTAAGGGGCACAATAGTGACCACCGAATCAGGGCCTTGGCATGCTGAAAGGATGAGCACTTCAGGCGGATTCAGTTTCGCCAAAGGGGCAACAATCCGGCCCGGTGGTTGGAATGTGCGGCGTTCCAGATCGACGCTGCGGCGGATCCCCTTCCCCCGTGCGAATGCGATCCGTTCCTCCATCCATTCCACACGTTCCGTGTAGGTGCGGGCCACATAGGTGCTCCAGCCGATCCGGAAGCAAAGTGAAATGGCCAAAACGACAAGGACCAGGTCCCGCGCATTGGCAATACCCATCACGCGTAGGCCGATCACCAATACGGTCCATGCCGTGGGGGTGTAATCGAGGATCTCCCGATAGCGGTCATGTGTGGCATCGGGAAAGAAGAGCGAGATCAGCACGTACATCGCAAGCAGGCCACTGCTGTAGACGAATAACCCCCACCCGTCCTTGTTGCGGATCATCATCACGGTTGCCAAAAACGCAAGAAGCATCGTATCTGGATAGTGCCAGATGCCCTGCAGGAATTGCCCCAACAAACGCCCGGGTGCAAAGACCCAGAACACTCCCCAGAGGTCCATACGAATTCCGATGTTCTCGAAGGCGTGCGACTCGTAGTAGGAGAGGAAGTAGAGGCGATGTGAAAGTTGCACGATCAACAAGACGGTCAGGAGAATTGACAATTTCGGGTACTTCCAGATCCGCACAAGCGCCAAGGCGAGCAACATGACCAACATGCCCATGAAGTGGCTGCTCACCACCAACACGAACGTGACGGAGATCAAGGTTAAGCGCACCAACAGCGTGAGGCCCGCGCTATAGAGCAAGGCGAAGAACACGACCAAAAGCATAGCCCCGTAGTAGAATTCGAAGATGGGACAGAACAAGGCATGCGTGATGCCTACGAACTGCATCGCCACCAAGGTGAGACCCGCCGTAGGGTTGCCCAACACACGGGTAACAAAGAGGTAAAGTGTTACGAGCAGGAAGACATTGCCCAACGAGAACAAGATGATGATCGTTCCAATGGGCAGTCCAAGATGCACGCCAATCAGCGCGATCCATTGGCTCAATGGAATAAGCCAACGGCCATTGATGATGTGGAAGTTCCCATCATCGACCACCTGCGTGAGGAAATAGGCACTGTCGGCATACAAGCGTTCCTTAGCATACACGATCGCGAATACCGCGACAAAGAGGATGCCTGCCCATGCCAATGCCCGTTCCCACTTGGTCGCCTGCCTTTCAGCGCTAAATGTTCCGATCAGCGGACCCCAAGAATTCGTGCTACCGAACATGCGGTGAAATGTAGCGAAGCTCCGCTTGGTAATTTCCCCCCGTGGTAGCGATCCTGGAAACACCCATCGAGTTCCTTAAGGGAGTAGGCCCCCAACGTGCCGCGTTGTTGCGGACGGAACTGAACATCCACACGTATGCGGACCTTCTCCTGCATTATCCCTTCCGGTACGTGGATAGAAGCGTATTCCATCGCGTTTCGGAATTGAACGAGGAATTGCCCAACGCACAACTTCGCGGTGTTCTGGGACCTTTGCGCACCTTAGGCGAGAAGCAAGGTAGAAGACTTACTTCCAGCCTAACCGATGCTTCAGGTACCGTGCCCTTGGTGTGGTTCAAAGGTGCTCGTTGGTTGCACGCTTCCCTAAAGCCCGGTCAAGAGTACATTCTATTCGGAAAGCCGAACAAGTTCAACGGCCAGTACAGTTTTGCACACCCCGAACTGGAACTCGCCGCCACGTGGGAACAAGGGCTGGACGCGCGTTTGCAACCCGTGTACAACACCACCGAAAAGCTTACCGCCAAAGGGCTGGGAAGCCGCGCCCAATGGAACCTGCTGAAGACCCTGGTGCCGCTGTTGCAAGGGCAGTTGCCCGAAACGTTGAACCCTTCGCTTGTGCAATGGCTCGGCGGTGTTTCGCGGGAAGAAGCCTTCCGCCAAGTGCATGCACCACAAGACCAGCTGAAGTTGGATGCCGCGATCAAAAGGCTCAAGTTCGAGGAGCTGTTCTTCATTCAACTGCTCCTTCTCAAGCAGAAGCAAGAGTTGCAGAAACATGTGCGCGGGAATGTATTTCGCCATGTCGGCGATCATTTCAACCAGTTCTACAATGATCATTTACCCTTTGAGTTGACGGGTGCGCAAAAGCGTGTGGTGAAGGAGATCCGAAAGGACATGGCCACGGGTGGGCAAATGAATCGATTGGTGCAAGGTGATGTGGGCAGTGGCAAGACGTTGGTCGGGCTTTTGGCGATGTTGATCGCATTGGACAATGGCTTCCAAAGCGTGTTGATGGCACCGACGGAAATACTCGCCCAGCAGCACTTTGCAACGATCTCAAGGTTCCTCGAGGGCATGCCTGTGGTCGTGCGTTTGCTTACCGGCAGTACCAAGACAGCAGAGAGGAAGCGCATTCTCGCCGCATTGCAAGCGGGCGAAGTACACTTGATCATAGGTACCCATGCATTGCTCGAGGACCGTGTCGTCTTCAACAAATTAGGATTGGCCGTGATCGATGAACAACATCGATTTGGAGTGGCGCAACGTGCCCGGTTATGGGCCAAGGCCGCAGTGCCACCCCATGTGCTGGTCATGACCGCGACGCCCATACCACGCACATTGGCCATGACGCTCTATGGCGATCTGGACACGAGTGTCATCGACGAATTACCGCCCGGTCGAAAGCCCATCCGCACCGTTCACCGAAGTGATCATTCGCGGAATGCGGTCTTCGGATTCCTAGAGGAGGAGATCAACAAGGGAAGGCAGGTGTACGTGGTCTACCCGTTGATCGAGGAAGGTGATCCGGCCAAAATGTCCCGCAGTGGAGCGGGAGGCTTGGAATTGAAGGACCTCACCGATGGTTTTGAAAGCATGTCGCGCCGCTTCCCTTTACCGAAGTATGCGGTAAGCATGCTGCATGGTCGCATGGACCAAGCAACGAAGGACTACGAAATGGCGCGCTTCAAGAAGGGCGAAACGAATATCCTCGTGGCCACCACGGTGATCGAAGTCGGGGTTGATGTGCCCAACGCCAGCGTGATGGTGATCGAGAACGCTGAACGTTTCGGCCTTTCCCAATTGCACCAGTTGCGTGGTCGAGTGGGCCGCGGTGCTGAACAAAGCTTTTGTATCCTGATGAGCGGCGACAAGCTGGGCAATGATGCCAGGGCGCGCATCGAGACAATGGTGCGTACAAATGATGGGTTCGAGATCGCAGAGACCGACTTGCGTCTTCGGGGCCCCGGCGACCTAATGGGAACGCAACAGAGCGGGATCCCAGAATTGCGCATTGCAGACCTTGTGGCCGATGTGGACCTACTTCAGCAAGCACGGCAACTCGCCTTGCGCATCCTGGACAAGGACCCTGATCTGAATGATCCAGAGAATGCCAATATCTCACGAGAACTTGCCGAACGAAGCGCGGGAAGGCCGGTTTGGGGAAGGATCAGTTGAGCGGGTGAACTAGGTGCTCAACGCCGCTTTCCGGCGGATCTCTTCAGGGTCCAACACATGACGTAATGCGCCGGATGCGATCAACACTTGCGCAACGGCATAGGTCAGGATCACGGACCATTTCGCATGATCCAAAGGATGATGGAATGTATTGGTGGCCAGGATACTGTCCGAGGTGATGAACAACAAGGCGCCAATGAACACGTACGCAAAGCTCTTGATGTACGTGCGGCCCAATCGAAAAGCGGCGGAGACACCCATCAAGCAGATGGCGACAGTGTAGATCACGATAGGGACCACCACATACTCATCCAGATAGGGCATGAGACTGCTGGCGAAGAAGTATCCAAAGGTGATCAGAACGACCCCCAGCAAAGCCGAGATCCACGTGCCGCGCGCCGGTCCCGTTTCCATGATGTTGTGGATGAACGCCATAGCATAGCACAATTGGGCGATCAGGAATGCGGCCAGTCCGATCAGGAAATTGAACTCATCCTGTTCTTGGAAGATCAACGCCACATCGCCGATCAAGGAGAAGAACAGACCGGCTTGGATCAGTAGCGTGAACCGATCACCCACCCGTCGGCTGTTGAAATAGAACCAGCTGCCTAACACGATCATCATCAAAGGCTTACATGCCAGAACAAGTGTTGAGTTGTCCATCGAACCGCCAACAATGGTCCCTAACACGGCAAAGCCATATACAGTAAGGTTGATCGGGGTGTTCTTAAGCAGGTCCATGGTGGTAATGGAGGGAGGGAGCGCCAAAAATCGAAGGGACCAATGTACTAACCTTCCGAACGTTCCCTTTGGTCGCTCTTTGTACCATGGAACAGGAACGGGATCGGGACAAGAAGTGCGATGGTCACAGCGATCATCGTGTAGGTCGCTATGGTCAGCGGGAGCCAAAATAGAAGGCCAATAAGTACAAGTGTTCGCACAAATTCAGCGATCAGTGCCCATTTCCGGCCTTCAAGCAGTGCGCCGAGGTCCATTACCCACCAGACGATCAAGACACCCAAAGACCATTGCAGTGCGACCGACAAGAGCTGCTGTTGAAAGAGAAAATAGGATGAGACGATCAGCAGTATAACGAACTGAAAGCCAATGTAGCTGGACCAGGAGTTGGGTAGCTGTGTATCGAACTTCGTGTAGGTATGCCTGTCCCATTCAACCGGGATCGATGGACCACCCAATTCCTGAGGTCTCCAGCCCGGTGACTTCAGGAACACGCGCATCCGGTCGGTCCATGTGGACGTCCGTTTCGCCATGGTGACCAACTCTCCCCAATAATGGAAGTTCGCCCACATCGGGTCCCATGTGCCCAAGGGTGTTGTGATACCGTATGTCGGTTCCTCTACTTCCGCTTGGAAAGTGCCGAAGAGCTTGTCCCAAATGATCAAGGTGCCAGCGTGGTTCCTGTCAAGGTATTTCGGATCACTGCCGTGATGTACCCGGTGGTGACTGGGTGTGTTGAACAACCATTCAAAGGGTCCCATGCGATCCACGGCTTTGGTGTGTATCCAAAATTGGTACAAGGTGTTAACGGCCGCTACCGTTAGGATAACGAGTGGATGGAACCCGAGGAATGCCAGGGGCACATAGAACCACCAGCTGAAAAGTCCTTGGAACCAACTCTGGCGTAAAGCAACGCTCAAATTGTACTCTTCACTCTGATGATGGACAATGTGTGCGGCCCACAGGAAATTCACTTCATGGCTCAACCTGTGGAACCAATAGTAGAGCAAGTCCACGAGTAGAAATGCGGTGATCCATGTGATCGCGGAATTCTCCATGTTGAATACGCGGAACCGATCAAAGACCAAGAGGTATGCAGCAAATATGAACGCTTTGGAAAAGGCGCCAACGATCTGGGAACCGATCCCGCATCCCAGATTCGAAATGAAGTCATTGAAGCGATAGACCTTTCGATGTGTCCAAGCACTCCAAGCCAGTTCCACACCGATCAAAAGGAAAAAGAAAGGGATCGCGAGCGCGATAGCATCCATGCCGTAAAATTACGGCCCTTCTGGCAAGGTTTCGGTTCAGGGCTTCCGTCCAACCACGACGATCTCATCCGCCAAGTGTGGCAGGAATTTGATCGCTAGGTTCTTCTTCCAGAACGCCCGATCCCATTCCGGATGGTTATTGCGGAGCATCGCACTTTCGATCGTGAAGCCAGTCGCGGTGAACAATTCCTTGATCTCTGGAAGTGTGTATTCCTTCACATGCATCCAATCGTCCCAGATCTGTTGCATCCCGGTCCGGTTCCATTCTTTGGCGCGCTCAATGAAGATCTTGTTCTCCACCGGAGGCACTCGTTCAGAATTTGAACGACCGCGAAGGAATTCCGTTGCCCGCATGTACGAAGTGGCGTTCACTGTGGAGAGGAACATGTAGCCACCGCTCGGCAAGGCATCATACAATTTGCGCATCAAGATGTAGGGCGAGAATCGGAAGTGCGCAATGCAATGTGTCAGGATGAAACAGTCCACGGGTTCTTCGATCACGGAGAGGTCTCCGGTGAAGAATTCCTGGAGGTAGATCCGGATCCCCATTTCCTTGGCCCAGGCCATGTTCACCGCTTGCGCCCATGGCGCTTCAACCGCAATGGACTTCACCCCACGCGAGTTCAACTCCCGAGACAAAAGACCGTTCTCGCCGGGGCCGAGTTCGCAGTACATCTTCGCGTTCAATGCAACAATGTCGTCAACACTGTTCTTGATCCGTCGCTTTTCGTATTCCACCTCGGTCATGATGCCGCGAAAGTAGATGCTCATCCGCCTTCCTGATCCCAGTGGATCGCCGTTCCTTTGCGACCCCAACGGAAAAGACCCCAATGCGCATCTCCTGGAACTGGCTGAAGAAGTACATCGATACGGAACTAACTGCCCAACAAGCGGCGGAGATCCTTACCAGCACTGGGCTGGAGGTTGAAAGCACGGAGGTCTTCGAGCCGATCAAGGGTATGCTGACAGGGGTGGTGGTAGGGCATGTCCTGGAGTGCGCGAAACACCCGGATGCCGACCGATTGAGCATTTGCAAGGTTGACCTTGGTGATGGTGATCCCGTGCAGATCGTGTGTGGTGCACCGAACGTAGATGCAGGCCAAAAGGTGATGGTGGCCACCGTGGGCACCACACTCCACATGACCGACGGTGGGTCGGTGGTGATCAAGAAAAGCAAGATCCGCGGAGTGGAGAGCATGGGTATGATCTGTGCAGAAGATGAACTCGGTCTTGGTCTAAGCCATGATGGCATCATGGTGTTGGATGCGGATGCAACGATCGGGACAACAGCATCGAACTTCTTGGGTCTGAAGGGCGACCATATCCTGGAGATCGGCCTTACACCGAACCGCAACGATGCCATGGGACACATTGGTGTTGCTCGGGATCTGGTTGCTGCCATTCGTTATCGGACGGGTGGAGCCATGGAGTTGAAGTGGCCCTCCGTTGAAGAATTCGCAAAGGACGGTGATGGCGTTGCCGTGAAAGTTGAAGTGGCGGATCCCTTTGCTTGCCCGCGTTATGCCGGAGTTACGCTGGCAAATGTCAAGGTGGGTCCTTCACCGTCGTGGTTGCAGGAAGCTCTGATCACCATTGGCCTTAAGCCGATCAGCAATGTGGTGGATGTGACCAACTTCGTGCAGCATGAATTGGGTCAACCGTTGCATGCCTTCGATGCGGATAAATTGAAAGGTGGGTCCATTGTGGTCCGCAAGGCGAGATCGAATGAACCGTTCATTACATTGGATGGGACGGACCGCCGACTGAACGAGCAGGACCTTGTGATCGCAGATGCCGAAGTCCCAATCTGCATAGCTGGGGTATATGGCGGCACTGCAAGCGGTGTTTCGGATAATACGCAGCGTGTCTTTTTGGAGAGCGCGTACTTCGACCCAACTACCATTCGGCGTGCCGCACGGCGCCATGGCCTGAGTACCGATGCATCGTTCCGTTTTGAACGGGGTGTTGATCCGGACCGCACTGTATATGCACTTAAGCGGGCTGCGCTTTTGTTGAAGGAAGTGGCCGGGGCACGCGTAGTTAGCGAGGTGGTCGATCTGGATGCACGACCCAAGATCGATCACATGATCGACCTGCGTTTTGCTGCGTGTGATGCACTCACCGGGATCAGGATCCCGCATGATAGGATCCTTGAAGTATTGGAGTTGCTCGATATCGAGGTTGTCAGGCGTGATCCAGAAGGTGTTCTGTTAAACGCACCAGGATACCGTGCAGATGTACTTCGACCGGCGGATGTGATCGAGGAAGTGTTACGGATCCATGGTTTCGATCAAGTGCCATTGCCGGAACGATTGATGTGCCCACCGGTGCTCAGCGAAGCACTTACGCTCGAAAGCATGTCCCAGCGTTGCAGCGAACACTTGGCAGCGCGAGGCTTCCGGGAGATCATGACCCCTTCCTTGACCAATGGCGAGCGTGCAGAAAAAGGCGGTGCCACTGAATTGGTGCGCCTTGCGAATCCCTTGAGCGCTGAACTGGATGTGTTGCGCCCCACACTGCTGTCCGGCGCGTTGCAGGCCATGGCCCATAACATCAATCGACAGCAACGTGACCTACGCTTTTTCGAACAAGGCCGGATCTATTCCACAGGTAAGAAGGGCGCGGCGGAAACAGATACACTCGCACTTTCCATTACCGGTCGGCGTTGGCGCGAACGTTGGCGTAGTGCTGATCGCAAGGTTGAATTGGCCGATGCGAAAGAAGAAGTGGAAGCGTTGTTGGAGCGAATGGGGATCAATGCGTTAGCGGGTTGGACCTCAATGGACCATCCCTTGTACACGAATGCCTTCACACTGCAACTGAACGGGCGCGCTGCCGGCGTATTGGGTGAAGTGACCAAAGCACAAGGCAAATTGCATGACGTGTCACAACCGGTCTTCTACACGGAACTGTACACAACCGTGCTGCTGGAGCTATGCAGGAAGCAGCGGATCAGCTTCAGCGAACTCTCCAAATTCCCGACGGTGCGTCGGGATCTGAGCTTGCTGCTGAATGCCGAGGTGAAGTTCGAAGAGCTGCGGCAAACCGCATTCAAAGCGGAACGAAAACTGCTCCGCGATGTGGACCTCTTCGATGTTTACGAAGGAGATAAACTGCCCAGTGGAAAGAAGAGCTATGCCATAAGCCTTCTGCTGCAAGACACGGACAAGACGCTTACCGATGATGTAGTGGAAAAGGCCATGGGACGCATTCGCGAGGCCTTGCTTATCGCTGGTGCAGAGGTGCGCTCCTGATCAACGGACCGTCCAGCGGTCAACAGTGGCGAGGGCTGCTGCCTTTCCTTTCACCGCAACGAGTTCGGCACCGTCTACTGGATCGTAGTTCAATAGCCACGTCACCAGAATGTCCTGCGCAGCTTGGGGTAGTTCAGTGATGTCGTCGGCATCCACCGTGCGCAAAGCGGGGTCAATGGGCAATGCGATCAGTTTGTCGTCGCGTTCGCCTGCATCGAGCAGTTCAATTATGCCGATGGGTTCCACTTCCAGCACCGTACCACTGGGCAAAGCACCACAAAGCACGAATATGTCGACAGCATCACCATCGCCGCCTCGGTCCTTGTCCATTTTAGTGCCCGGTATGAAACCGTAGTTGGCCGGGTACGGCAGGAAGGTGATACGGCGCGGCACACCGTTCCGCAGATCGACGGGGAAGGTGTTCGTAGCAGGGTCGTATTGCCGCTTGTCCACACTACCGGCGGGAATTTCGATCACCGCGCGGACCACGCCTTCACGTACAATAGGTTGCAGGTTTTCCAAGTTGTTCATGGGTGAAGTACACGCAAAGGCCAGGCACATGGCCGCGAGAAGTCCATTCCGCATTCCGGGTGCAAGTTCGGTGATCGGAATTGAAGAATGCAGTGCGCGAGATCTCCTCTAGATCAACAATGCGGAAATACACCTTACCGTAACAAGTAGCTCAAACTGAGCACGCCGCCATACCCTGTTGCCTTCCGTGATAGATCGCCGGACCC
>Ga0209063_1000290_pt1 | contig 40236 bp, 33 predicted proteins | sample KloWWTmeKNB19Kit_FD_187177 | JGI IMG/M metagenome (GOLD analysis project Ga0209063, IMG submission 187177) | Active sludge microbial communities from Klosterneuburg, Austria, studying microevolution and ecology of nitrifiers - Klosterneuburg... | ecosystem: Engineered > WWTP > Aerobic digester >... | reverse complement strand
CTCGACTAAATGGCAAGGTAGAGCGTTCGCATGGCACTGATCAGCGGGAATTTTACCAGTTATTAACTTATACCGATGATGTTGACCTGCATGCCAAATTAGCCGAGTGGGAAGCTTTCTACAACTACCACCGACCTCATGGTGGCTTGGGAGGGAAAACTCCTTATGAACGTTTAATCGAAAAAATGAGATAATTAGTTCAGTCGGCCGAAGTTGTTTTCATCACAGTTGATAATATTTCCGGTAGCGGTACAAAATGACGATCTGGAAAATACGGTTTGAGCAGGTCGACTGCTTCATCTTCCTGTTTCGGTGTTGCAATCGTGAAATTATTTTTGGCTCCGACCTTGAAATGCGGGTTGCTGTTATTAAAGATATTGTTGTTTGTTTTCTGATACTGCACGGACAAAGCTTGATCCAGTTGTTTGAGCACGTTTTTGCAATTTTCAAAGGGCTCTAACGCTGCTCTACGCAACAAATTTCCACCTGTCCTTGGAAATTAAATATTCGTCCAAAGAGCGGTATTTGGGTAAATTCCAACAAAGGTACGTAATGCGTCATTCAGGTTCCATCTGCATAAAGGTACCAAAAATCCTATGGGACTTTGGTGTCGTTTGTTTAAATGCACCCAATGTAGGAAAGGATAATACCTATCTTGCACACACAAGTTCCTGCCAACATGTCGTGTACCGATGGCTTTTCATATCATTTTTCATTTCCCACAGTGGGCGCTCTTCACCACAAACGCCCAGATCACCAAATGCTGCGGTGCCTGCGCCATAACGCGCATTAATGCGATCTAGCGTTACCATAAACGAGTTCATTTTTTTTTGTAACTCCCGAATTTCGGGATGTTTCAAACGGTCGATTTCAGGGGGGATTCCGAGGGAATCTTTGAGCTTTTCATCAGAAAAATCGTATTCTCCGAGTTTACGGGTCGAGGGCCATTGCACAACGAAAGAGGTTTTCCAGACTGATCGACCGGGAGATAATGACGATAAACATCATCATTAACGCAGTCGCTCAGTTTAAGCGTAATCTGCTCGTGTACGAGAAAATCAGAATTAGAGAAATAGTTTCTGTTATCGCACGGCGGTCCAATACCAGCAGGCAGACCATCATACGTGTCAGAGGTCACACTTGAACCTATGTCGCATTTGGTACCTTTGTTGGGACGAACCCATCGTTTGGCAATGGCGAGCAGAACTAAATTATCGCCGTCATGATCCTCAGGTTCAGGTAAAGCAAGCGATTGTGCAAATTGCGACAAATGCCGAGCGTACGCTTCATGTCGAAGCTGAGTGACACTATGGAGATCATCCGGATTTGAAATACGTACTACACGGAACGGAAGGTTTTCTACTAGCAAGAGAATTCCTTTCAGTGGCAGGATTCAGAAACTCATAAATTGAGGAATCCAGCAGAACAATCATGCCTTGTTTCGTCATCTAAAACTCAGATTATCAGTACTTTTAAAAAAGCATTATATTACTTTCAAATAAGGCATTTAACAATAACTATGCAATAAAATATTGCCCAGGCTATTAAGCTTATAAAAAAGAAATTCCGGTGAAATTCAAAAGGCAGTTTGAATGGGTAAGGATTTAAAATTGTTTCCCTAGAAAACGCTAAGCTCCGGTATTCACAGAGCCTTAGCGTCGACCAAGTATCCCCGATCCACTTGTCAGTAACCTTGCATTTCAGAATCTTTCAGCAAATAAAGAAAGTTAAGAGTGCAACGCTTTAATGAATTCATCTGGTGATATTCCGGCCTGCTTAAGTACGCCACTCAAAGTTCCGGTTTTCAGTTCGCGATGATTGGGTACGACGCAGCCAGAAGAGCCCCTGCGAAGAACGATATGACTGCCGCGCTGGCGTACTATGATAAAACCCAACCGCTCGAACGCTCTAATCGCCTCTGCCGCAGAGATGACAGGCAGTTTAGGCATGTTCAGCTACTTGGAAGGTTGTCAGCAGTGAACGAGTAGATATGGTCATCGGAAATTCTTCAAGGTAGAGTTCAGTTGCTTCAGCCAAATTGGCCAGAGCTTCTTCAACTGTTTCTCCTTGTGTGGTTGTTCCGGTTTCGGGATTGTATGCAACATAACCGCCCTCTGGGGCTGGCGTTAATACGGCGGAAAGCTCCATGATTTTACCCTCTTAAGATTGTCTTCAAGATTATACCTCACAGAAGCAAAATCAAATGCTGTTTAGCAATAAGGAGTAGTCACGATAAAGTAAAGCCGCGTTAGGGATCGGGCAGCACGCCCGCTTTACGGTCATACCCATCGCGCCGGTAGGCGGCGCGACCCTTGGGCTTGAAAAAATTAAACTAAATTTTCTTTTAAAAAATGTAGGTGATGATAAAGTTCATAGGATTGAAGAAAGCGTTTGCTGTCACATTCGAATGTAATCTGAAAAAGCATTGAATCAGGAATTGTTAGGGCTGTGTCTCTCAGAATATTCTTTGCTCTCGGATAAATCAATGTTTATCAATTTTTTGCACTGGCATAACCCTCCAATGATTGAGAGGTCGTAATATTTTTAGTTAAATCATTAATAATATTTGCAATTAGAATCTTTGAAGCTGTATGCCACGATTCTTTTATGAGTTCTGGGTGAAGCTTTAGATCATCTAATGGAATTGCAGTAAAATCAGTATTATTTGAATAATTATAATGATGCGACCAAAATTTCTTGCCATCTTTATCAGTTAAATTGGCTATTAAATTTAAATTAGGCACAAGATTGGATGTTAAAAAAACATTACTGAATCCATAACGAGATACGATAATATTTAGAGTTGCTAAAGATAGATGTTCATTGTGCGATCCAACAAGCTGTATTTTGTCCGTTTGTTGTAGCTTTGTCATTAATTCATCCAAAATAATTTGATTAATTAAGATATTATTCTCATTCTCTATAAACATTTGAAAAGCTACAATTTCTGATTTCTTCAGTACCTCAGCTGCAAGAGTAAAAGGAATCCCCCCAAATTGTATAGCAGGATGAATAACCTTAGCTTGATTGCTGAATTCAGCAATCACTTCCATGAAAAATGCTCCTGCATTTCGAATACTTAATGGGCCAGAATAATGCATGAGAGGTTCTTGAATAATAATTGAACCTACTTTGATCAAATTAAGTTTATAACGATCAGATTCAAGTATCTTATTAGTAGGCGGCGTAGCACAGCCAGAAAGAAAGAATAGTACAATTAAACCAAATATTATTTTTCCCATTTTATGCTATATCATTTTGAATCAATTCCATAAATGGGTTAAATCCCATTGGTAGTTACGTACATTTATGGGATTTAACCCGTCAATCCACTTCCTTTGTTGAAAACAAAGGTACTAAGTATCACAGAATATTGAAAAAAATTGATGTAAATTCTTTCCGCTAAAATTTTTGCCTTATTGTACGTTATAACGTACGATAATGCACTAGTAAAAGGAATTATATGAACATACTGAAAGCCACTGAGGCTCGCACTAAGCTGTATACACTTATTGATGAAGCTGCTGAAACACATCAGCCCATAGTCATTACAGGCAAAAGAAACAATGCAGTATTGATCTCAGAGGAAGATTGGAACGCAATTAATGAGACGCTGTATTTGCTATCGATTCCAGGAATGCGAGTATCAATCAAAGAGGGTATGGAGTCTGATTTATCAGAATGCACTAAGGACTTAGATTGGTAAATTGGGAAATCTTATTCACCAAACAAGCCCAGAAAGATGCTAATAAAATCAATCAAACTGGATTGAAGGCTAAAGTAGTTGAATTATTAAGATTACTCGAAGAAAATCCATTTCAGAGTCCTCCGCCCTATGAGAAACTTATTGGTGATTTATCAGGTGCCTATTCAAGAAGAATCAACATTCAACACCGCTTGATATATCAAGTATATCCAGAAGACAAGAAGATCAAGGTATTACGAATGTGGACACATTATGAATGAAAAAGCATGTACATAGCCATTCCAATTTCAACTAAAAATACTTTAAATCATAATCCTTTCCACCTCATCAAGCGTCATTTCATCGCGCCGCCGATCATAGAGCTGAGTCGTTCGTGTGCTGGAATGGTTGGCCATAATTGCCGCTTTTTCAAGCGTACTTCCGTTTTTGAGATATGCAGTAATACCTGTAGCCCTAAAACTGTGATTGCCTACTTTTGTGTCTATACCTGATTTATGGATGTGCTTTTGAATCATGGCATGTGCATTGGCTTGCATCAGTGCAGAGGAGGTTAGTTGTCCGGTTCCACGTCCAATGGTGCGAAAAAGAAAACCCTTGGGGTCATCACGCAAGCCGGTTTCATTAATATAAACGCTTAAATATTGGGTCAAATCCCATAAAGGTACGAAACTACCAATAGGATTTTTGTGCATAGATTGAGCAACCCGGATTCTTTTATCTGTCATAAGGGTTGGTCGACTGCCAATCCGGCCATTTTTGCGGGCCGATTTCAGTCTGGCCTGTGTGTTTTCAACGATGATTTTGTGCTGAGACTGATCGAAAGCAGCATTCATGTAGAAGAAGAGCCAGCCTTCCGGTGTTGATGTGTCGATATTCTGTCCCGAATGATGATTTTCAGGCCAGTTTACCATTCCTCTAACTCTTTGACCGTACTAATCACCTGAGTCAATTATCGCGTCAGGCACGAAAATTTCCCAACCACAAGCGTATCGCCTTCGCGCATATAATCTAGGGCTTCCTGCAACTGTTTTCGTTTCTTGTTGGTGTCGAATATCTTTCCGTAAATATCTTTTTTGCATCCGGCTTCATTAAGAGCATCGATCTGGTGCTGCGGATTTTGATCAGTGTTGATACTCTTGTCTATTCGACAAGCATTTTTTATGTTTTCAAAACCACCCTTTTTAGAACATCTCAGGTCAGGTTATGTCATGCCAAGAATGAATATTTTGAACAAAAGCGAACAAGAGATGTTTGATGTGCCTCCTGTTTTTAGTAGCGCTGAGCGTAAACGGTTTTGCAATTTCCCGAATTCCTTAAAAGAAAAAACAAAGACGTTGCGCAAACCCACAACCAAAATTGGTTTCCTCTTGTCTTGCGGGTATTTCAAAGCCGCCAAAAGGTTTTTTAAACCCGAAGATTATCATCAAAATGACATTGCCTATGTCGCCCGTATTTTAGATCTTTTACCGAATCAATTTGCTCCAGAGCAATATGCACAAAGCACGCGGCAATGGCATCAGGATATTATTCTGGAATTTTACGGTTACAGGCGCTTCGATCAGCAAAGTCTCGATGCCATCAGTGAAGAAATTATCTCCATGATGCACTCACAACTTAAACCCAGATTGATTTTCTGGAGGTGTATTGATGTTTTGATCCGGGAGCGTGTACAAGTTCCGGCATATTTTCAGCTTTCGGAACTGATTTTGAAAGCCGTAAACCAAAGAAAAAAAGAACTCGCAGCCGTGATTCGCCAAGAATTAAGTGTTGGGGTGAAATCCTTACTGGATGGTTTGTTTGCCCAGGAAACAGAAAGCTCGCATACCAGATATAAATTAACCCTGCTCAAAAAGCTATCGCAATCGACAAAACCGACGCAGATCAAGGAACGGGCCGCCGATCTTCTGTATATTGCTGAACTTTACGATAGTTTGAAACCTCTCCTTCCTGTTCTTGATCTTGGATATGAAGGTATCCGGTATTTTGCCAATTCCGTTATCAAGTCTGATATTTTCCAGCTCAATCAGCGCACCGAAGAAGACCGCTACGTTCATGTTGTTGCTTTCATCACACATCAATATTATCGGCTTCAGGATAATCTGGTCGATACGCTTTTAGCTTCTGTGAAAACCTTTGAAAATAGTGCCAAACGGGATCATAAAGAATGGTGCTACGAGCAGCACAAAATGCAGCATCAATCTCTTAAAAAGCTTGCCTTTTCAATTGATGAAAAAGTGTTCGGTTTTGTGCGCCAGATCCAGGACATCATAGCCAATGATGAGGCCGATTCTAGAAAACTGGCTCTGATTAAGGGTTTATTGGAAACGCACCAGACCTATTTTCCAGATATTGAACAACAATGGCAGGATTTTAGAAGCGGATTTGATGCCGATGATCCAAGTTATTACGATATTCTGGAAGAGTGCTCTTTACGATTGCAAAACCGGGTCAGTCCCATTCTCAAAGCCTTGGAATTTCATGGTGAAATAGGCACAAAAGATATTGCTGATGCCATAGACAACTTTAAGAAAATCAATGGCATGATCAGGCATAACGCTCCGAAGGGCTTTTTGGAAAACGCCCAACAACAGGCGGTTGCCAGAAACGGGACATTTCGACCGTCTCTTTACAAAGCCCTCTTGTTCATGCATGTGGCAAACGCTATCAAATCAGGTCTGCTCAACTTGGAAAATTCCTACAAATACCGCTCTTTGGACGAATATTTAATTTCCAAGGACAGGTGGCGTGAAGGAAGAAAAAAGTTGTTGCGTAGAGCAGCGTTAGAGCCCTTTGAAAATTGCAAAAACGTGCTCAAACAACTGGATCAAGCTTTGTCCGTGCAGTATCAGAAAACAAACAACAATATCTTTAATAACAGCAACCCGCATTTCAAGGTCGGAGCCAAAAATAATTTCACGATTGCAACACCGAAACAGGAAGATGAAGCAGTTGACCTGCTCAAACCGTATTTTCCAGATCGTCATTTTGTACCGCTACCGGAAATATTATCAACCGTAAATGCTCACACAGAATTTTTACAAGAATTCCAGCATTGGCAGCAAAGATACGCCAAAGGCCGTACAGATGACAAAGTTTTTTATGCCGGAATTGTAGGTCTGGGCTGTGCAATCGGTATCCCGAAAATGTCACGCATATCAAAACTGATTAATGAGAGCGCTCTGCAACATGCCGTCAACTGGTATTTTTCGCTTGATAACATCCGCGCGGCCAATGATTGTATTGTTCGGTTTATGGACCGGATGCAACTGCCCAATATCTACCGTAAAAATCAGGAAACCCTGCATACGGCCAGTGATGGACAGAAATTCGAGGTCAGGACAGATTCCCTAAACGCCAATTACTCCTTCAAATATTTTGGCAAAGGGCAAGGCGTGACAGCCAATACGTTCATTGATGAGCGTAATTTGCTCTGGCATTCCCTTGTTTTTAGCGCATCAGAACGTGAAAGTGCCTATGTAATTGATGGCCTCATGCACAACGATGTCATCAAAAGCGACATTCATTCTACAGATACGCATGGTTACAGCGAAGCCATCTTTGCCACCACGCACCTGCTTGGCTTTTCTTATGCGCCACGCATCAAAAACTTGAAGAAACAAACGCTTTATATTTTTAAAGACGGAAAAAATAATGTCCAGTCAGATTGGAATGTTCAGTCAACAAAATATGTGAATGAAACGGTTATCAAAGAATATTGGGATGATATTCTGAGGCTTGTTACCACGATAAAACTCAAGGAAATAAGTGCTTCTGATATTTTCAGGCGACTCAATTCCTATTCGAAACAGCACAAATTATATCAAGCCCTTAAATCCTTCGGACAGATCATAAAATCCGATTTTATCCTTCGTTATATTGATGATGTCGAATTACGGCAGGCTATTGAAAGGCAGCTCAACAAAGTCGAACTGGCCAACAGGTTCACACGAGCTATCGCCGTCGGAAATCCACGAGAATTTACGCAAGGGGACAAAGAAGAGCAGGAAATTGCCGAGAGCTGCAACCGACTGATTAAAAATTCCATTATCTGCTGGAATTATTTGTATTTATCACAAAAACTGGAACGGATAGACAATCCAGAACAAAAAAATAAGCTCCTGTCCGCGATTTCGTCGCATTCCCCTATGTCATGGGCACATACCAATCTGCTTGGTGAATATGATTTTTCAGATGAGAAACTTAAAGATACTGCCGGAATCCGACCTCCAAAAATTTCAACATAATCAACACGAATAAAGAGAGTCGTCAAAATCATTGAAATAAACGGCCCAAAACGCTTCCGGAAAAATCCCATTGGTAGTTACGTACCTTTATGGGATTTAACCCGAGATGGTGAGAGACGCGCCAACTTTTGCAGACATAAATTATATTCTTCAGGAATGGTTGGATGATGCTGTACTGTGTGCACACAATGTCCGTTTCGATTATGGTTTTCTGAAAAATGAATTTAGCCGGTTAGGTATTAACTTTCAGAAAAAGGTACTATGTACCGTCAAGCTTTCCCGCAAACTTTACAGTCATTGCAGCGGGCATAGTTTGGATGCAATTATCCAGCGCTTTAATATTGTTTGTGAAAAAAGACATCGTGCGATGGATGATGCTTTGGTGATGATGTCATTTATTACGCAAGCGATTAAAGATTTTGGGTTAAGTGCGGTACAAGAAGCAGCAAAAGCTTTTCTAAAACAACAATCGATCCCAATTCATTTAGATCCTCTGCATATTCAAAACATCCCGGATACATGTGGTGTGTATCTGTTCTATGGAGAAAGTGCGCTTCTGTATATCGGCAAAAGTATCAAACTTCGCTCACGAATCATGAGTCATTTCCAATCGGATCATGCTTCGTCAAAAGAGATGCGCATTGCTCAAGAAGTCAGGCATATTGAATATCGCGTCACAGCAGGAGAATTTGGAGCACTCATTCTAGAATCACGATTGATTAAGGAATTAATGCCTATTTACAATCACAAACTGAGAAAAAACCGCAAATCGTGCGGATGGTTTATTGCAAATAACCCGCAGCAAAAACCGTTAGTTCGTTTGATTTATCAAAAGGATATTAATTGGAGCTCGTTTGGTTATGTCTACGGGATTTTTAACACTCAGTCAAAAGCAATTAATTTTTTGCGTACTTTGGCAGAAGAGCATGGGTTATGTCATAAAGCATTGGGGTTAGAGAAGGGGAGTGGCGCTTGTTTTTCACATCAGCTAAAAAAGTGCAGAGGTGTTTGTGTGGATAAGGAATCAACCGAGCAGCATTACCTGCGATTTGTAACCGCGATTTCTTCACAAAGGATCACGAAGTGGCCTTTCGACGGCAAAATCGAATTGCGCCCTGGCGACTGTGTTTTTACGTTGAAACAGCTTAGCTTGTTGAAAGCACTTAATGCTGTGGCGCTTTCCAGGAAGCTGACGCCAGCGCATGGCAGCTGAGCACTAGCAGCTCCTGATCGGCATGATTCTGATGGGTGTCAGAGGCGGTGTTTGCAACACCGTCAGTGCTATAAGGAGAGACCTTTGCACGGTTGTAATCAAAACTGATTAGGTGGGTGCTACAATTATGTTTTAAAACAATAGTATTGAAGTGATCAGCATGAGTTTTTCAGAATTTGATGTAACCCGCCGTACCCGGAAAGGGAGTTTTCTGAAGCAAATTGACCAGTTAATAGACTGGCTTTCTGTAGAGAAAGCAATCGCAGTCCATTATGCACCGGTTTGCGATGCAGCGGGGCGGCCAGCTTATTCGGGGTTGCTGTTGTTTAAGATGCTATTGGTCGGGATTTGGAACGGTGGTTTAAGCGATGAATCGGTGGAAGATATGGCGAACTCGAATCTGCATGTGATGCGGTTTCTGGGCTTGTCGTTGGAAGATGATGTGCCGGACCATTCTGTGCTATCGCGATTTAGAACGCGACTGACGGCAGCAAAAGTATGAGATGGGTTATTGGCGGAAATCAATCGGCAAATTCAGGCTTACGATATCACTGTTAAGCAGGGTTGTCACGTTGACGCGAGCATTACGCAAAGTCCGCGCAAACCCAAAACCAGACCGGCTTACGAAGTGGTCAGTGACCGGGAAGAACGCGATGATGAAGCGAATGCCCAGTTAGAGATGCGGGTTATTGAAGTAACGCAGCCCGGTGTCGATACTGAAGCGCGCTGGGTTAAAAAAGGCGACAAATCATTATTTGGCTATAAGCAGCACACGGTGGTCGATGGCAATGGTTTGGTGGCGGCGGTTGAAACCACTGCGGCCAATTGTCATGACAGCAAGCCGCTGCTGGATCTGCTCGATAAGGCCAATATCCAGCCGGGAACCCGCATTCATGCCGACAAAGCCTATAGTAGCCAAAAGCACCGCGATGCTTTGAGATCACGCGGCATTAAAAACGGCATCCAGGATAAGGCTACCAAGAATAATCCACTGTCACCAAGACAACTACAGCGCAATCGCATAATTACCAAAGTCCGTTATGTGGTAGAGCGAACCTTTGGAAGCCAAGCACGCTGGTTCAATGCCAAAATATTGCGTTACTGTAGCCTAGCCAAAGCGCATACCTGGCACATATTACTGGCTATGGCGTATAACTTAAAAAGACTCCCTAAACTCTTCGCTAAGCGACAAATGGTTACGCAAACATAGGATTATTGCGTCCTTACACTCGGAAATAGTTGATTGAGAATGAATATTCCGAGCTCATTTGCGGAAAAATGCTGAAAAATTCCTGGAAAACTTACAAATAAACCCTGAATTGCATTGAAACAAAAACTACCCGTGATTTTGCAAAGGTCTCAAGGAGTGAGCCTAATTTTCTTGAAAACTGTTGGTTCGTTGGTGATGTCGACAGCTAATTGCCTCTGTCGTGCGGGCGCTTCCATGCAGTATCTGCCCCATAAATCACCCCTCCGTATCTGGTTGTACATTACTCCAGGATACTGGGGGACTAAACAGCTACAAAAATTGATTTCGCAGTTTATATTATTTTGGTTCTATCAATCCATACGCCAATATTAATAGGTTATATTGTCAGTATCTTATTGAAAATATGACAAATATCCTATTGCTGGAATTTTATACCTAGATACAATGCCTGATCTTTCCTACTGAGAGTGATAAAAGATACAGGAAAAGTGATCAATGTTACCAATAATTTTTATGAAGATGGTGGTGGCATTTATGCATTGGATACGATCGGGATTAGAATTTTTAAAAGGAGAACCCATACATGTTTGGTTCATGGCTTTCAGATGCACTTTTTATTGCAATCATTTTTATCGCGTGCATAAATAAATTTTTCTATGAAGGATGGAATTCTACTCAAGAAGAATGGCATTTTTATCAGAAAATTTGGGAGAAGCATAGCAATGGAGGTTTTTTATGATTGATTATCCATGGAATTATCTTTTATTTATATTTGCTTTTTTGGTTGCATACATTGATAAATTCTTTTTCATGAAAGACGGAATCATACTCAGTATGGATGGAATCTTTCCTAAAAAAATTGGTAACAGAGTGGAAGATAGTAAATGGGCGCGGATACTTTCCAATATTTCTTCTGCAGCTGCTGTAATTTTTGTTATTGACATGTTCATTAAATTTCTTCAGCAAGAAGCGGATAAGATTCAACAACAAATAGGAAACCTACAATGACCCAAAGAATGCTAACAAATCAGGAAATTACTGAAATAGCAGGCACTGTTTCATCAAAAAGTTCTGCATTAAATGCGATGAATGATTTGGCTACCAATGGTGCTCCTAAAGTTACATTGACTACGATGTCTGCAGGATTTTCATTAGTGTCAATTGACGTAATGGTACAAAAATACGCTATCTTATTTTCACTCATTATTTTATATGGTTGTGGAATAAATTCTGACAGCGACTCAATTATCGACATAAGTCATATTAATAATATGAAAGTAGGCGACTTAGTTAAATTGAGCGATATATCACAAGGCGACTGGGATATCGTTTGTGTATTGATGCCTTATTCAGGTGGATTCAGTGATTCCGAAGATGAACGAATTAATAGGATTGATCAAAAAATCTCCGAATTGAATTTGTCGATTTCTGAAGGTGATTGGCATTTCTTGTTTGAGAAAGAAGGGATAGTAGTTGCTAATTCATTTAAAACAAGAAATAAGCTTGATATCAAACAAAAGGGGTTCGATGCTATCGTGCATAACCTGTTGAATATTAATTATTTTACGCCAAGATATTGTACTGAATTTTCACAAGCAATTATTTTTAAATTTAAAGAACATGATTGGAACTACATCATATTAGGGGAAATACAAGAATGATAAACACAATCTTAGCTCAGTATGAACAAGAAGCATACACAGTTGCTTTGCAGTAAAAAAAGGAACTTCACATGACTGATAATCAAATAATTGTATTTGTTTTTTTACCAATTATATTTGGTGTTTCTTTAATAAATTATTTTTTCTTTTTAAAAGGTGGTCGCATCATAAAAATGAATGATTGGATCCCTAGAATCGTCGGTAGAAGAAAAGAGGACAGCAAGTGGGCAAGCATTATAGACGGCGTTAGGTGGGTAGGGATTCTTATCATGTTCTTATACTTCGGCATCACATATCTACAACAAGAATCTTACAAAATCCAGGAATCCATCAATAACTTACAAAATAAATAAGCAAATCTAAGCTATTGCAGGTAAAAAAATAGGAGTTCTATCATGGCAGTGAATCAATCCGCAGTAAACGAAGCAGTCGATGCAATAGTAACAACAGGATCTGTAGCTGATGCAATGAATACCTTAACCACAAAGGACGCCAATGTATTAGTTTCGATGAGCGCAGCAGCAACAATATCATCGGTACTTCCTGGAGCTGCAAATAATCAACCGGTTATGGTGAGATTTGGAACAATAAACGTCGCTCTAGCTGCGGGAGGGACTGCAGTAGAATACGGCGATGGCAAGTTTACCTGGGCTGATATAGCTGCTACATCAGCTTTGATTGGTGCTGGATTAGAAAGAACCCAACAACCAACTTTTAAGTGGATAGGAGTTGGATTTAGCGCCTATGCTATACTCATTCCATACCTCAATGCTATGGGATATTCATTAGGCTCTCGGTTGTATAGCGAGTTTAATGAGGTAGATCCCGGTACCAGCACCTTCTTCCTCCAATTCAAAAGCTGGACCCCGCCGCGCACCGATCCATTAGTACTTGACCTGGACAATGACGGCATCGAAACCATTGGTATTGGTGGCACGGTGGTGGTGTTCGATCACAATGCCGACGGCATAAGAACCGGCACCGGCTGGGTTAAAAGCGATGATGGTTTTCTGGTGCTGGATCGTAATGACAATGGCACGATCGATTCAGGCCGGGAGTTGTTTGGTGTTGATACCATCAAATCCAATGGCGCGTTGGCTACTAATGGTTTTGAAGCATTGTCTGAGCTGGACGCCAATGGAGACCATGTGTTTGATCAGAATGATGCGGAATTTGCCCATCTGCAGGTTTGGCGTGATTTTAACCAGAATGGCATCTCCACTGCCAATGAACTGTTTTCCTTATCGGAATTGGGAATCGTCAGTTTTAATTTAAATGCCACCACTCAGAACGTCAATTTGGGTAATGGTAATGTGCAAACCGCTGCTGCGGCGCATTTGACGGTGGATGGCACCGGCCAAACCGGCAATTTGGATCTGGCTAACAATCCGTTCTATCGGGAATTCGTGGATACCATCCCGCTTACGGAACAAGCGCTTAATTTACCGGATAACAGAGGCTCAGGGTGGGTGCGGGATTTGCGCGAAGCGGCTAGCTTATCCCCTGCGGTTGCGAGTGTTTTGACAAGCTATGGGGAACAAATCAACTATGTAGACCAAAAAGCGCTACTGGATGACCTGATCACCGCCTGGGCAAATACCTCGACGATGAAGAACAGTGTCGAACAGGCAGCCGATCAAGGTTATTTCTTAATTTATTTAAAACCCAGTCAATCCTGGTCGGAACACGATACGCATATGGGTTATTGGAATACGACAGATAATGCTGTTTTAGATGCGTTGAGTCCCACCACCCGTGCAGCTTATGAAGCATTACAACAGAATCAGGAAGAACTGGTGGGTATGATCAACGTGCTAGAGCGCTTTAACGGAACACAGTTGGTAACAGTCGGTACGGATCGGGTAACGTTGGGAAATAATACCCAAGAAACGGTACGATCGATTCCAGGTGTCGCAAATTCAGAAAGAGTTTTTGTGTCGCTTTCAACGCAGCAAATCGAATTTATGCAGCAAAGCTATGCGACGCTTAAAGAATCCATTTACGGTAGCTTGGTGTTACAAACACGGCTTGCGCCTTATTTAAATGAAGTTGTTTTGAATACTGATGAATCGGGGCAAGTCTTCGTAAGCTTTTCCGCACTTAATACGCGTCTTGAAGACCAAAAAATAGCGAACCCTTCTGCTGCGTTAGCCGACTTGATTGAATTGAACAAATACGCTGGTACTGTATTGCAGGAAAATGGTTGGACTGGCTTAGATATGTTGCGCAATTGGATCGACCAAGGTGTAGGTGGTGTGCAAACGCCATTCATTTTGCAGGATTTAGGTATAAGCGTTATTGAAAGAGGTGCGTTGCCAGATGACATCGTCATTAGCAGCGCAAGCAATACAAATATCAACGGATCAGGTAACAACGATATTCTTAACGGTGGTGTGGGTAATGATACGTTATATGGCAATCTCGGAAATGACACACTTTATGGCGGAAGCGGTCGTGACTTCCTGATGGGTGGTGACGGTGATGACATTTTGCGAGGTGGCGGTGGGGAAAATGATTATTTGAGTGGAGAAAATGGCAGCGACACTTATATGTATGCCATAGGAGACGGGAACATTTCAATCAATAATAGTGATACTGCTTCAACGAGTAATGATGTACTAAGATTTATGCCAGGAATTAATCCTGTAGATGTGGTTGTTAGGCGGGATTCCAATAATCTTCTGTTAACGATCAAAGATACTGGAAAAGTGATTAATGTTACTAATCAATTTTATGAAGATAATGGCGGAATTTATGCATTAGATACGATTGAATTCAGTAACGGCACTCTTTGGGATAATGCAAATATCAAGCAGATGGTAATGAGAGGTACTACAGGTAATGACAATATCGCCGGTTTTGGTTCCGATGACACTCTTGATGGCTTGGGTGGTGATGATATTTTATCCGGCGCGGGAGGAAATGATCATTTGAGTGGAAATATTGGCAATGACTCACTTACCGGCGGGGAAGGAAACGATACATTGTTGGGTGGAGATGGCCAAGATTCACTGTATGGAAGTGTAGGTAACGATGTCCTCAATGGAGGACTAGGAGCAAACGATTATATGGAAGGTGGTGAAGGCAATGATATCTATCTGTTCGCAGTTGGGGACGGGAATACCACTATCAACAATCAAGATGCTAATACAACCAGATATGATGTTTTGCGCTTTGCATCAGGTATTAACCCAAGCAATGTTTCGGTAGGTCACTCAGGTTATTATGATTTGAAGCTAACGCTACAAAGTACTGGTGAAGTGATTACCGTGAAAAACCATTTTGCTAAGGGCGGAATGTTCTTATTGAATGCGGTTGAATTTGCAGATGGTACGATCTGGAGCAGTGGAGACTTAAAATCAAAGGTGTTAACTGGAACTGCTGGAGCAGACACTATTACTGGATTCTTCGAAGATGACACTATTAGTGGTTTGGGAGGCAATGATACGCTTGATGGTAGTTTAGGTAACGACACTTTAATAGGTGGAGACGGTCAAGATTATCTTTTCGGAGACTCGGGTGACGACATTCTTAACGGGGGTCTAGGAGTTGATGATGTTATGAATGGAGGTAGCGGTAATGATGTTTACTTGTTTGCCGCCGGGGATGGCAATACCACAATTCATAATGATAATTATCAAATTGGAGCGCATGACGTTTTGAGGTTTGCATCGGGGATTAGTTCAAGCGATCTCTTAGTAAGACGCTCAGGATATGATTTGAATTTGACCCTCCAGAGTACGGGAGAAGTGATCAGAGTATCGTTACATTATTTGTCAGATGAAAATTCTTTATATGCAATAGAATTTGCTGATGGTACAACATGGAACAATGATCTGATTGAACTAAAACGTCTTCAAGGCAGTACAGGTAATGACAATATCACAGGATACGCATCTGATGACATCATTGATGGTTTGAGCGGTGACGATACTTTATCAGGTGCTGGTGGAAATGATTATTTAAATGGAAACATTGGCAATGACACGCTGAATGGGGGCGATGGTAACGATACTTTATTAGGCGGAGACGGGCAGGATTCACTGTATGGAAATGCAGGCAATGATATTCTCAATGGAGGCCTAGGAGTTAATGCTTTCATGGCGGGAGGGGAAGGCAGTGATATTTATATACTTGCAGCCGGCGCTGGTAATACTACGATCAATAATTATGATACCAGTGCTGGCCGTTATGACGTTTTGCGGTTTGCATCGGGTATTAGCCCAAGCAATGTTCAGGCGAAGCGCTCAGGCGATGATTTGCTGATAATTTTACAAAATACCAGTGAAGTAATCACGGTGGAAAGCCATTTTTACAACGAATTTTCCTCGTTAAATGCAATTGAGTTTATAGATGGCACGATCTGGAACAATGCATTGATCAATCAATTGGCTATGCAGGGCACAACTGGTAACGACAGAATCACTGGATTTGCATCTAATGACATTATTGATGGTTTAGGAGGTGATGATGTTTTATCGGGTGTTGGAGGAAATGACAACCTTATTGGAAATGCCGGCAATGACAGCCTGTTTGGAGGTGAAGGTAACGATACATTATTAGGTGGTGACGGCCAGGACGAGCTTTATGGGAATGCAGGCAACGATACATTGAATGGAGGTCAGGGGACCGACGATTATATGTCAGGCGATGAAGGTAATGATATTTATTTGTTTGCGGCTGGAGATGGCAATATCAGGATTAGTAACTATGATATCAATGTCGGTCGTTATGATGTATTGCGGTTCACTTCGGGTATTAGTCCAGGTAATGTCCTAGTGGGACACTTAGGCGATAATCTGCTATTGACGATTCAAAGCACTGGTGAAGTAATCACGGTAGAAAGACATTTTAGCGGTGCAGATTATACGTTAAATGCAGTTGAATTTGCAGATGGCACGATCTGGAATAGTGAATTAATAAAGCAGAAGGCAACAGGAGCCAGCATGGGTGACGATAATATTACCGGATTTTCAACCAGCGATATTCTTGACGGGTTGAGCGGAAACGACATTATATCAGGCCTTGAAGGGAACGATCAGTTGAATGGTAATATTGGCAATGACATACTGAAAGGGGGGGGTGGTAACGATACTCTATTAGGTGGAGATGGTCAAGATTCACTGTTTGGAGATGCAGGGAACGATATCCTTAACGGGGGTCTAGGAGTTGATGATTACATGTCGGGTGATGAAGGTAATGATATATATTTGTTTGCGGCTGGAGACGGTAATACCACCATTAATAATTATGATATTAGTATCGGACGTTATGATGTTTTGCGATTTGCACCGGGAATTAATCCAAGTCAAGTTTTGGCACAGCGTTCAGTCGATAGTTTAAGATTAATGCTGCAGAGCACAGGCGAAACGATTACCGTGCAAGATCATTTTAGGATTAATTTTATCTATACTGATCAATATATTCTTAATGCGGTTGAATTTGCTGATGGCACCATTTGGAACAGTACATTGATCAACCAATTAGTTATGCAAGGAACCACTGGTAACGATACTCTCATTGGTTCATCGTCTGATGACACTATTGATGGTTTAAGTGGTGATGATTTTTTATCGGGTGACAGAGGAAATGACTACTTGAGTGGAAACAATGGAAATGATGTGTTATATGGCGGCTATGGCAATGACTCTTTGTTAGGTGGGGACGGACAAGATTCTCTGTATGGAGATGATGGGGCTGACATACTTAACGCAGGCTTAGGAGCCAACGATTATATGGAAGGTGGAGGGGATAATGATATCTACCTATTTGCTGCTGGTGATGGCAATACCACTATTAATAATTATGATACTTCGACTGGTCATAATGATATTTTGCGTTTTGCATCTGGTATTTATCCAACCGATGTTTTAGTTCGACGATCAAGCAATGATTTACAATTGACTTTGCAAAGTAATGGAGAGTTGATTACAGTGCAAAATCATTTTTTAAATGGAAATCAGTATTTGTTGAATGCAGTTGAATTTGCTGATGGTACGATTTGGAACAGCGCCACCTTAACAGAGAAATTACTTACGGGTACTGCAGGCGCTGACACTATTACCGGATTTGCCACGAATGATACTATTAATGGCCTGGGTGGAAATGATACATTAAATGGCGGTGGTGGAAATGATACGTTGTATGGCGGAGATGGCGACGATTCTCTCAATGGTGGTACTGATACTGATTTGTTACTTGGTGAATTAGGCAACGACATCTATACAGTAGACAATGTCGGTGATAATGTTATTGAATCTATCAATGCAGGCATTGATAAAATTAATAGTAGCGTTACTTACACGATTTCAGCTAATGTAGAAAACCTTACGTTGACAGGAACATTAGCTATTAATGGCACAGGCAATGATCTAAATAACACCATTACTGGAAATTCTGCTGCTAATCAATTAAGTGGTGGTGTAGGAGACGACACACTGGATGGTCGGCTTGGTAATGATATATTGACTGGCGGTACTGGAAAAGACAGTTTTAATCTTACTACTTCAGGAAATATCGATACAATCAAAGATTTTGTTGCAGTTGATGACACGATTAGACTAGAAAATGCAGTGTTTACCAAGCTCACGGCTACTGGAACATTGGCAGCCAGTCGATTCAGGATAGGCAACCAAGCAATGGATGCAGATGACTACATTATCTATAATAATACAACTGGTGCGTTATATTATGACTCCAATGGTAATGGCACGGGAGCTGCAGTGCAAATCGCAACTATTGGTGTCGGTTTAAGCATTACCAATACGGACTTCGTGGTGATATAGAAAAAAGTAGTTAGTTGTAGTTTACGAGTTAATATTTCCATACTTAGTAGTTAGTAGCAGGTGTTGTGCACAAAGCTCCATAAACCGACAAATTAAGTAAATTATCACGATAACACTGCTGATATACTCAAATGCAACTCAAAATTCATCTTATAAAAATACATTCATGAAACCAACTGGCTTAAGAATGAGAGAATGAAACTGATGTATCTATCGTATAACAAGGCTAAACTGTAAAGAATGAGATTTAATCTGACATTTCTGTTTAAATTTACTTTTGAAAGGAAGTCAGATGAATATTGAAACTGGATATAAAATCATTAAGAATAAGGTTGGTTTGTTAAAACTGTCAGAAACATTGGGTAACATATCCCAGGCCTGCAAAGTGATGGGCTTTAGTCGCGACAGTTTTTATCGATTTAAAGAACTGTATGAACAAGGAGGCGAAGCTGCGCTGCAGGAAATCAGTCGCAAGAAGCCGATTTTAGCGAACCGTGTTGACCCACAGGTTGAAGCAGCGGTTATCCGGCATGCGATTGATCAGCCTGCCTATGGTTAGCATCGAGTCGCTAATGAATGACGTAAACAGGGGATTGTCGTTTCATCTGGGGGAGTGCGGTCGATCTGGCTGTGCCATGATTTGGAGACATTTGCCAAGCGCCTGAAAGCTTTATCAGCCAAGGTGGCTCAAGATGTTTTGATTCTCACAGAAGATCAATTAAGTGCGCTCGAAAAAGCTCGTGAGGAAAAACAAGCACATGGCGAAATCGAGACCGAACATCCTGGCTACTTGGGTAGTCAAGATACTTACTACGTGGGGAATATTAAAGGAGTGGGACGGATCTACCAACAGACATTTATCGATACTTATTGCAAGGTTGCTCTGGTCAAACTCTACGATCGCAAACATGCGATTACTGCTGCCGACATGATTAACGATCGCGTGCTGCCGTTTTATGAGGAACAAGGCATCCCTCTGTTACGTATTCTGACTGATCGAGGTAGTGAATATTGTGGTAATCGTGAGCATCATGACTATGAGCTTTATCTTGACTTGGAGAACATTGAACATACTCGCACCAAAGTCAAATCACCGCAGACTAATGGGATCTGTGAGCGTTTTCATCAGACCCTGCAAAACGAGTTTTATGCGAACGCCTTTCGACGCAAGATTTATCATTGCCTTGAGGAGCTACAATCCGATGTCGATACTTGGATTCATCATTACAACCATGACCGTACGCATTCTGGAAAACATTGCTTTGGTAAAACACCCATGCAAACACTGAAAGACAGCATTCCTTTGGCATTAGCCAAACAACTGAATCAGACTTTGCCGACGTCTGTTTCAGCCTCAACTTAGTCGGCCTGTCTGTCAGATCAAATTTCGTTCAGGACAGCTAAACGCAATATTTCTTCTCATATATTATTGAAGTAATACAGATTTAATCTGATAATAAGTTTTAGTTTGCCAGCGATAGCTGAATACTAAATGACAATCCTTTCCACTTCGTCGAGTGTCATTTCATCGCGCCGCCGATCATAGAGTTGTGTAGTTCGTGTACTGGAATGGTTAGCCATAATCGCCGCTTTTTCTAGAGTTCCACCATTTTTTAGATAAGCAGTAATACCGGTAGCTCTGAAACTGTGATTGCCTACTTTTGTGTCTATGCCTGATTTATGGATGTGCTTTTGAATCATGGCATGTGCATTGGCTTGCATCAGTGCAGAGGAGGTTAGTTGTCCGGTTCCACGGCCAATGGTACGAAAAAGAAAACCCTTGGGGTCATCACGCAAGCCGGTTTCATTAATATAAACGCTTAAATATTCTTCTAGATTATGATGGCAAGGCATTTCATGTCTTTTTCCTCCTTTCTCGTGTAAACGCACCCAGAGTCTTCTGTTTTGTGTGTAAACATCTTCAACTTTCATCGCTAAAGCAGCGCCAATGCGTGCGAAGGAATAGACCATCAATGCAATAAGCGCCCGGTCTCTTAACCCGGAAGGTTTGCTGACATCGATACTGTTTAATAATTTCCGAGTATCTTCACTATCTAAGATAGGAGTTTTTCCAGTTTTAACTCGGTGAGATGGCCCTCTGACGGAAGAAGCAGGATTGGTGGCTACAATCTGGCCGACTACCAACCAATCGAATAAGTGACGAATAGCAGCGAGATGCTGTTTGACAGTTGGCGCTGATAAACGCCCGGTTTGTAATTCAATCCACGCGGCTACATGTAAAGGTTCAATATCGATCAAAGCGGAAACCTGAGCTTTGGATTGACACCAATTCATAAAATCCAGAACTGCCCGAACATAAGCACGTCGAGTGTGAGGATTTCGGATATTGGATGCAAAAAATTCTAAAAAACGAATTCTGGCTCGTTCTCCGGATGCCGTGACCAGTGTCGGGCAGGAAATTTTTGTCAGTGAAGTTAGATTCGACATTTTTTAGCTTAGTAAAAATAAAATTTGCGTTCTTAAATTTTACTGTCAATTATATATGTGATAAAGGACATTATCACATATTTAAAAACGATTTTTTATCTTTGATATTTTTTCTTAACGTAAGGGTATTTTAAATAATCGTCATGACATAATAATGTTATAGTGTTATAGCTTTGCAACGTTAATTTGTTTCCCTTTCTTAAAGGAAAAATATTCATGAGCAATCTGTCTAAAAGATCGACTATTTATTTTGACCCTGAACTTCATCGAGCATTAAAAATTAAATCTGTCACTTCATCTCGCTCGGTATCTGAATTGGTTGATGAAGCGTTGCGTCAGGTAATGAATGAAGACCAGGAAGATCTGCAAGTCTGCAACGAAAGATATAATGAACAAAATATAAGCTATGAAGCTCTTTTAGAAGAACTTAAGCAGCATGGCAAAATATAAAATAACTTTTAAATCCTCTGTACCGAAAGATTTATTGGAAATACCCAATCAAGATGTTGCAAAGATATTAACCAGAATCGATAGCCTGATAGAAAACCCAAGAATGCATGGAAGTAGTAAGCTGACAGGAAAAGAACTTTACCGGGTAAGACAGGGTAATTATCGAATACTCTATGAAATAGATGATGCCCAATTAGAGATTATCGTCATTAGAATTGCCCACCGAGCGTCGGTTTATGACTTTTGATTAAGACGTTCCAATTGAGGGGTTAATTAACCACATGCTCGGAGAATACGATTTTTCTGATGAAAAGCTCAAAGATTCCCTCGGAATCCTCCCCCTGGAATCGGCCGTCTGAAACAACCCCAAATTCGGGAGTTGCAAAAAAATGAAAGTCAATAACACTAAGTTAATGCCAAAACAGTCATGTCGCACTTGGTACCTTTGTTGGGACGAATCCCTTATTCCATAACGTTCTGACGATAGGCTCGCATTTTAAGGCAGCGCAATCTTTGCTCAATAAGACATTTCCAGGGGTTCGGGTGATTGGGTTATTCATAGCGAGACGGGTGACGGGACCCATTGATGTTGAAGACATTTTTTCAACGGAGCCACAAATGATAAAATATCTATTAGTAATTATTAGTGTCATAAGTATCTTAGGTTGTACTACAGCTTCACGAAACCATGACCGAAAACGTGTAAATTTTGAGCGGTTTGTACAATTAGAAGTCCAGCAATATTCTGATTCAAAGAAATTAAGTGAATCATTACATTTAATTTCAAAAGAAACAGATCCTTCAGTAAGACTAGATCAAATTAAACTTTGGATAAGTGAGAACAGGAATTCATATAACGCCGCAGCATTGGTAACAAAAAAAAGACAGCCTCATCTATGGATAAAACTAAATTGGCTAGCTGCTGAAGCATACAGAAAATTATATAGTATTGAGTGGGAAAATGACTACATAGACAAAGCTATAGCGCACTATGAGAACATTATTCATACTCTTCAGCGAGAAAAACATCCGCTGGAATGGGCGGCAGTTAGAAATAATCTGGCAAATACGCTCATTAGTCTTCCGAATCACAAAAGTGACAAACAATTGGAGAGGGTAATAGAGCTTACTGAAGAGGCCTTGCAAATTAGAACTCAGTATAAATTTCCGACGGAATGGGCTAAAACACAAATCATTAGAGCAAAAGCATATCATAAACGCTCAGTTGGAGATAAAAACAGTAATTTACAATTGTCTGCGAATCTTTTTGAGCAAGCGTTGAATGTTCAAACCCAGAAGGCATTTCCGAGTGACTTTTTGGTTACCGCATATGAATTAAGCCTAGTACTGTTGGAGCTTAAGCAATATTCTAAAGCACTTTCTTATATTGAGAGAGCCTTGGAAGTTAATGAGCGTGAATTATTTCAACGTGATATCAAATCAACTAAAGAAAAGTATCTTGTTAGTCAGGCTCATAGTTTATTTGCAAATGCAGTTTGGGCGCATGTTCAATTGAAGAATTTCTCTGCGGCCCTCCAAATGATGGAAAAAGGAAAAAGCCGGTTATTAAAAAAGAATTTTAGCCATGATCTTTTTACTCCGAATAAAGGTCCATCGACTAGTGATATTTACCATTGGCTATCTTCATTGCCATCAAACAGCGCGATTGTTGTTCCTATATTTAGTGATCAAGGAACTGTTGTATTCATATTGAAGCCTGGAATAACAGATGTTGATGAAAATAATGTTATCAGTTTCAATGGATTTACCCGTAAAGATTTGTATGAACTGATGCGGGGCAGCAGAAGTGATGAGTGGGGGGGATATTTGCTGTCTTACAGTCGGCTAAAAAGTATCCTCATTGCAACAAATTCCGGTTTAAAGGAAAATAAAGCACTTAAGTCGCAGCGCCATAAGTGGGATGATGATGTAACTAATATTTTTAATGCATTATCGAATAGTTGGTTCGATAGTACATTGTCTCATCTACAACGACTGGATATTAAGCTAGGTTCCAGATTGATCTGGATATTGGATTCTGACACAAGTTTATTGCCGATTAACTCCATAATTTTTAATGGAGAACCGCTTCTGGCGAGTTATAACGTCCAGTTTGTACCTAGCATTTATAGTGCTTTTGTTGCTCAAGAAAATACAAAAAGAGAAAAAGTAGACCATATAAATTTGGTAATAAATCCTACAAATGATCTACCAGGAACAATTACAGAAAATAAGCTTATTCAAAAGCATTTTTCGTCTAGGTCCGAATTAATTGGATCTCAGGCTACCATAGAGAATTTTGAACAATTCATAAAACATAACCCTGCTGCTTATTTACATGTGGCTTCTCATGGTTTATACGACTTTAAGAATCCTTCACAATCGGGTCTCGTTTTAGCAGGGAAAAAAATTTTTTCTATCGAGAAAATATCAAATATTCCGCGTAATCAGTTGCATGCAAATCGTCTTGTGGTTTTATCAGCATGTGAGACTAATTTTGTTGATATTAGTATGCCTTTTGAGTCATTTGGTGTACCCGCTGCTTTTTTACAAGCGGGTGCTCCTGCGGTTATCAGTACTCTTTGGTTGGTTGATGATGCAGCTACTATGCTTATAATGGCAAAATTTTATGAATTTCACCGCGAACTCGGTCTTGATCCTGTAGTTGCTCTAGCAAAATCTCAATTATGGTTGCGCTCAGCTACCTACGGAGAGATAGAAGAAATATTAAGTGATTATTGGAGTAAGGAAGAAATTAATAACTATTGGAAAAAGTCTAATAATGTTAATAAAAATTTTGCGGATCGATATTTTTGGGCCGGGTTTGTGTATACAGGAATGTAAACACATATACTTACTATTAAAATCGAAATTAATCGTTCCTCATAGTAAAAACCAAATAATCATTAAGCAAATTCAATACCGTGGCTAGTCAAACCTACTAAATCAATATTATTTTCATTCAATGAAGTATCTGCTGCAAACAGTACCAAGTCACCAATACTCTTTTCGCCACTATCAAGCATATTAATATATGATTGAGCTTGTTCTACGGTAGGTGCTGAGCCTACCACATTGGTCCATAAAGCACTAACTATATCTGAATGTGATTCTAAGCCGGTAGATTTGAGCGCAAGGGTAGCAAAGTTTTCTGCATTCAGTCCATCATCAATTACTTTAAGACCACTACCGATCAATTCCGCATTTGATAGCGATGTTGCACCCAGAACAGCACCGTAAACTTTGGCTACTGTGCCAGCGTTATCTTTTAAATCAAAAGCTAGATTTTTATTACCAAACTGAACACGTTCTATATCGTGTAAGTAATAGGATAATTCTGGGAGAAAAGATACAGAACTAGGATCTTGATTAGGAAACTTAAGTGTTATGTGTTCACTAGTAATAAAACTAGATGAAATTTCAAAGAATGTATCAGGTTTCTCGGTAATAAATATATCAATCCCTTCATAGCCAAAATAATTTTCGCTATGTGCCAATGAAGAATCCGCCGTGAAAATATTATTATTTTGGTCACCATGATTACTACCTGTATCTACTGCAAGAAGATTGATGTTTGGCTTAAATAGATCCAACAATAAATCTTGTTGTGGCATATAGTCAGCGATTAGTTGCTGATCGTTGTTAGCGTCGTGACTCAATGTCCTGAGAGTATTTTTCACAGCAAATTTATCAATAACTTTGGATACATAAGAATTGTAATCAGTGTCAGCTGTTATCTCATACGGAGTGTTTAAAAAATCACGGTTGCTATCCCCAAGTGTATTAAATATATCATCACTTAATGTATTGTATGTTCTTTCCGGAACCAATGAAGGCTTAATTTTAGGAAGTGTATGTTCATATGTATTATATGAAATATGATAAACCGGACTCTGATAATTTAATTGAGCAGCACTATATTTGAAAATTGTAGAAAATAAACTCATAGCGATTTCACCCCCCAATAATGTTTAATTAAAGAATTCTTTTAATGCACATATTAATTACCATGTAAGCTAAAAAACTCGACGCGTCGATTAATTTCATCATAAGGATCTTTTCCCTCGCGCGGTTTTTTTTCTCCCAATCCAGCAATCCTTAATCTACTGGGTAAGATTTTGTAGTTATTCACCAAATAATTTTTTACAGCTCTTGCACGACGCTCAGAAAGGAGAAGATTGTATTTATCTGATCCGAACGCATCAGTATGCCCCTCAATGATTAAAAAGTTGTTTTTGCTATTTGACATGATCATTGATTTACCGAACTCATCCAAGAAGATTTTACCTTCTGGTTTGATTTCAGATGAATTATAGTCAAAAGCTATAGGGAGTCCAACTCCTATTCTTTCTGATGTACTACTAACGGAGATATTGCTAGGCTTAGTTTCTGTAATAACAAGCTCTGTGCCGCGCCCCCCTCCCCTAGTACCAGAATAAAGAGTCGGCACATTACTTTCTTCTGTTTTGGGCCAAAGAATTTTTCGTATTTCTTCAGGAGAAGGTAATCGATCAAAATAAGTAACCTCATCTGCATTACTGTTAACCGAGCATACTGATAACATCAAGCCTAAACATCCTAAAATCATTGATCTATGCTTTTCCATGCTTAATTTCCTTATAGAACAAGTTTTAATTATTTGATCCATATCCCGAATAATATGTATTTTCCTTAAGAGATAGCCACTTACAATCATTTCGCCTCCCATCTAGTTACTTTACCTGCCGTATCAAAAAAAACCACCTGTGTCGCATATTCCCATGCTTCTCCCCATTGTCCTTTAGTAGTGCCAGTGCAACTCCAGCATGGTCTTCCCCAAGCTGCTTTGACTTGCTCTTGATCCATACCTTTTACCAAAAAACCTTCACGTATTAATTGTTTTATTTGCATGTTCCATTGCGGATGCTGAGATATTGTCTCCTCACGTCTGACAGAAGCGCTTTCACAAGCTATTAACGAAGCAATAACAATCATGAACAAAAGAATCGTGATGAGTATTCTCATTGCCAACTCCTATTCATACTATTTAATCACCGAAAAATCAGCCGCAGCTCGAACAGAATATTTAGCCATTTTGGTTTCATCAAAATTACCCTCTGCAGTGAAATATAAATGATCAGCAGGGATTGGTTCACTGCTCGCCACAGCGCGAAGCTTATCGACACCTATTGGTCCGGTAATTTTGATAGAATATCCTGCATTTGGCGAAGACGGAATATTGTAAATTTTTCCAGGAATACAGTAATTGTCATTTTGGTAAGCGTTTGGAAACAATGATACAACCTCACCATTTGAATCTATACTAACTAACCTCACATACATAGGCTTACTAACAGTGAATCCAACTTGCAATGTTTCTCCAATGCGAAACTGTGTTTTATTTAATACAAGTGAAAGTTTGTTTTGATCTAGCGTAAAAGTTATCGGCGAAGTTTCAGTGGCAGTATTTGATGTTTTAGAGAGATTTTGCCGAAGTCGTCTTGCCTCGTTGGTTACGGGAACGTTTTCGTATAAAAGCAGATACAGATTCTCATCTAAAGCGGTAGTCGTATAGTTGTGTGCTTTTGAAAAATTAAGTAAGGAATTCTGGGTATGATCGTCCATTTGTCCATTTAGAAATACACTGTAGCCATGCAAATATAGCAACTCTTGCACCTTGGTGATTTTTTGCATTTGTGACATAGCTCGATATTCTTCCAGCATCTGTTCGATAACCATTTCGTCTCTAACAGCACTAGGAACTAATCTCCAGTAGGGAAGCTTCTGATAGCGACCAATTATTTGTATCATACTCAACTGAACCAACAGTCTAGTAGCCGCATGACGTCCTTGCACCTTAGTAATCTCACCTCGCGCCCCAAAAGTAGTACTCTTAACTGTGAAACCAATACTGTCTGATCGGGTAGCTTTATGAAGCTTGATGCCATTTACTGCTTGAATACGGGGAAATCCAGTATTTGTGATGACATTAATCATGTTGAAATCAAGTGTCATACTTGCAAGTGAGGACTTTGCTTGCTCATCGAAATTCACCCCGAATATTTCCTTTTTCTCAACTTCGAACTCAGTACTATCGCCTTTTGTTACCAGCCCTCTATCAAATTCAGTAATACCCCCAGTTATTGCAATAGTATGATTTAATTTATCTATTGATAAACCATGAGTGACTAAATTATGTATGAATTCTGGATGATATGGCATATAACTAATATTGCCACCTATAGCATTTAAAGTACTCTCAACCATTTTTGTTATGTCACGGGGGATCTCAGGAGGCCCAGCTACTACCGATGATGATATTCCTGTATGATCAGATATATCTTTGATCATGACTTTGACAGGTGAAGGACTATATATTGTACTCATTAAGCCCAATTGGGTGATTGCCTGCTGGTAAATTGTGGTTTTAGCTTCTGGTAGAGTTTGATCCAGACCGATGTCAGCGTTCTGGGGATTGATTGCACACCCAATGAGCGATATCGGTACCCATATACCACTAAATATGTAAAATAACCTCGCTTTAGTAATCATCTAATTCTTTCCTCTTTTCTGAGTGTTGCGCACCTATTAATATAATTTCAGATTATTTTTCACAGAGCGAGATGGCGCCTTTGTTATCGGGAATATTTATAATGGTTGCGTTTTCCAAATGAGAGCCCGGGCCAAAAGTTTGATTTCCGGAACCACCACAACCTGTATTAATCTTCCCCGTCTCGATCGCAGCCTTAGCTTTGCGCACGAGATAGGGAATATTGAAGCTTATATCCAATTTATCAGTAATGGGCTCATCTATTCGGATACCCCCATCAAATTCATTGGCACTCGAGTAATTACTCAAAACAAAAAATACTATTAATAGAGAAAATTTCTTTAACATGACCAACTTCCTTTTGAGGTATCAATCTTTTTGTTGGATTTAATTTGCCAGCTATTCATTTTCTTGCAATACTGGCCATGCAATCTTTTGTAATTGCTGATTGCACGGCCAATTCTCCTTGGCTCTTATTTAATATCGATTGAGCCGGTATTTGCTGTCGAGCCTTGTCCAAGTGCTATATTTGCAGAGTTAGTGGTCATTGCAGCATTAAAGATTGTTGAATCTTTTACATAAGCACCATTCTTGACACTGATTGAGCCTGTATTGGCCGTAGAATCCTTACCGAGCGCTATGTTGGCTGAGTTTGTGGTTATCGCAGCGTCGTAAAGGGTTGATTTTTCTATTTTTGTACCTTCAGCAGAAGCGACTCCTGATACGGTAACAAACAATGTTAATGCAATAACTGTATGAAATGTTTTCATGATGATAATTCTCCATTGATTAATTGAAATTAGTGAAGTCGTAAAATTTACTTTTTTATCTTCACAGGTGTCACTATATATTTCTTAATCAACAAAATTTGCGTACTAACGCACTGAAAGAGTGTGATCTACATCACTTCTATCAAGTGCGAAACTGGAGAATTTCCTATTTGGAAGGAAAATTATGAGAGAAAATTTAATGGACTATAGTAATGTTCAAGACAATTGAATCGAACTCAAATTTATGAGGATAGTAGATTGGACTAATATGAAGAAGAGATATAGGCTTTAACTTCCATTACCAAGCAGAGGGTAACTTTCTGTTGATAATTATTTTTTTCTTGTCTTTATCAGTTGTCAAATATCCTCCTTTATTTAAAGCACTAAATATTCTGCTTATACTCTCTCTGCGACAACCAATGCGAGCAGCAATTGATTGATTGGTTAGCGGATGCTCTATTGTACGCTTTCCATCTTTTTCAGGAGATGCCAGATCGTACAGCAATCTGACTAACCTACCATACACGTCCATTAATGCCATGCTTTGAGCAAGAGAATTAACTAATCTGATCCTATTGCATAGGAATGTAATGACATTGGTAACTATAGTCGGATTATTTTTCATTAATTCTTGGAAATCCGTTTTTCTTAGAATAGCAAAAAAACACTTTTCTAGTGTGACAACATTCGCTGATCTTGGATTGCCATCTAATAATGAAAGCTCTCCAAATATATCGCCCTTAATTAAGGTCGACAAAATAAACTCTTCACCCTCTTTATTCGAGACCATAACATTGACACTACCTTCCACAATAAAATACATAGAATCTGAAGTATCTCCTTCGCTAATAAGTAGCATATTTTTAGAAACGGTTTTTTTGATGGTTAAATTTTCGATCGAACTTAATTCATTCTCTTTCAATCCACAAAACAACTCGCTATTTCTCAGTAAATCAATAAATTTCATATTATATTTTCGGTAGTTGTACATCAATGTTTTTTCAGTATTGCGAACCGCAAATGAGAATTTATTGCCAAAACAAGCTTATGTGAAAATATTAACTTAATAGTGGAATAAAATCCGATAAAATTCAAGAAGACAGCATAACAAAATGGTGGAATATGTTTCTTTATAAGGATATAAGTGGAATAAGTTATTCAGTATTTTTCTTTATTTTGCTATTAACTATTTTGATTATTAATAGCAAAGAGCTCCAAGCATCGGAGTGTTTTTTAAAATTACAAAATAAGAAGAGCTCAGGAACAACAGTATTTAACAATAATTGCAGAAAGGAGAGCGAATTATCTTTAAACGCCCTTCTTGAGATTAAAGAAGATACAAGATTATGGTTGGAATCTAAAGTTATTCATAATAATACAGAAAATTATTGGTTGATTTGCCAGAATCGTGCTTCTGCTCCAATCAGAATAGTCGTAAATAGTGAAATTTTACCGTGGATTACTCCTGATTCAACTTCCAAATGCAATAGGTTAGCTAATCGCATGGAGTGCTTTGATACCAGCACAGAAAGAGAAACCTTGTTCTGCGCCACAGGAAAAATTACCAAAAAACCACCTGAAATAGAGCGCACAACTTCAGTTACTGTACGAAGTGAAACAAACAAGCCCTCACCAAACCATAATCACCATGATATTAATACATTAAAAACATTCTTCGAGCCCAGAATTAATCTTTGTCGGAACATCTTCCCTAATAGTAATTCGATTGAATTAACCCTTAGTATAAAAGCCTCTGGTGAAATTACTGATGTTATAGTTAAGAAAGAGAGTGGAATTCAGAGACAACTTGAAGATTGTGTCACTGAGGTAATTAAAGACTCGATTCTTTCAGTATCTGAAAAAGATACGCTAGCTTCTATCTCATTTGAGTAAACTGTGCGATCTTTACCGTTGATAGCTACTGATTGGCTTAAATATTTCATCATCATCTCCGCTCTATTTGGAATATCTATTGATTATCTTTTTGGTAACAAAATAGATTATTGGATTCATGACATCGCCTTGGTTTTTCAAGCTCGGACTGAGTGGAAATATACTGGCGTTGTCGCACTAGATGAAGGCGTCCCTATTGCAGTAAGTCGCAGACAGACCTTGCCTCTGTATGCTCGAGCTACTGAGCAATTAATTTCAGCAGGCGCCAAAGCAGTATATCTGGATGCTCGCCTGTCCAAAGAAAATGAAGCATTCATGCCATATGCTCTTTGTATCGAAAAGAATGGAGAAGTAAATTGGTCATTACCTCTATGCTTGCCTGAAAATAATCGATGTAAAACGAATAATAGTAAAGCTGGTGATGCTCCATTGAAAATGTCAATGAAAGCTTTCCCATTTTTTAGAATGGCACCTTTTATTGATGAGAATCAAGCAAATCTTCCTAATTTTCTGCTGTTTGGATGGGATGATGAGGGTCTTATTCCAGTCGCTGATCTCGTTGCCTTTGATAGGTTAACCACAAAAAATGCTGCTGTAGCGCGCTGGATGGACTTATCTATTAACCATGCAAACACAACGATGGCAAGCTTCATTAATCCTGATCGTGTAGCAAATATAATAAGTGAGCAAGCACAAGAGGATTGCGAAAAAGGCATTCCTTGCCAAAGAGTACGCTTTAGTTATCCCAAACAAGCATTCCAGTTTTCAACTAAGAGTCCCATGATCCCGGTCAGCGAATTGGCCAGTTGCGATCCCGAAACAGCGTTAATGGCTGCATCTATGTTTAAAGACCGCATAGCAATTTTGCAATTGACTACACTAACAGAATCAACCGATTCTATTATTACACCAATGACTACCGCACTAATGGGTCCAAATCTACTTACACCTGGAGCACAATACTTAGCTGATTCGATTGAGACGTTGTTAAATAATGATCATCCAGTCGAACCTAATATATATATCAAAATAATAATTTTTATGAGTATGGCTATTGTGGGTGTATTAGCCTCAGCTTATTTTAAACATCTCAGCTTAATTTGGGGTCTTGGTATCTTGCTCTTTGGAATGATGGTCAGTTTTTGTCTCTTCATTCCCGTTATCCAACTCTGGCCGGTTACCGCTTCTTTAATTACTTTTGCAACAGGTGTTTTGCTAACGCTTTCATTACATTTGTTAATAGGACTAAGTGAGAATAAGTTATTACAGCGATACATGCCGCAAAAAGTACATAATTTATTATTTTCTCTTAGACCTGATAGAACATTTACTAATAAGCATCAACTAGCAATAATTTTGATGAGTGATTTAAAGGGCTACACTACTATCACAAGCATACTTAAAGAACCAATACTCATTCTTAATCTAATGAATGATTATTTAGACCGGACAACTACCATTCTGCAGGATAAATATGAAGGATGGCTAGAAACATATGTTGGGGATATGGTTTTTTATTACTGGCCATATGAAAAAGCGAATGAAGAAAGCAGCTTTCAAAATGCTTTACTTGGTGCAATCAAATTAGCTGAATTACAAAAAGAATTCTTCAGCAACATCCCAGAAAGCTATAAAAATAGCTTTGATCCTGATCAGTTACATAATATGCAACAAACTATAAATGCAGGCATTGGATTATCTTGTGGATTAGTGGTAATGGGTGATCTTGGTCCGAAACAAGGCGTTAGGAAATTTGGCATTTTGGGTGATCCAGTGAATCTAGCTTCCAGGCTAGAAAGTCTGACGCGCTACTTTAATGCAGAGATAATTGTGACATCAGATTTTCTACCTACAATTTATAAATTACCTTTAATGACCCGTCGACTGGGGTATTTTCAAGTTAAAGGGAGTCAAGAAACCGTATTAATTTATGCACTAGGTACACCGGATGATCCGCGCTTTGAAAAAAATATCCTTATCTTGTGGGATTCCTGGTTATCTATTCTTGAGCAGAGTTCGACTATAGGTAATCTTCCGCCTCAACTAGAGATATTTAGAAAAGATTTTGAATCTTTTTCAAAGTGGTATATGTTAGGATTATATAATAATGGACGATGGTTATTGAGCGAGAAATAATTCAAATTAATTACCTCTTGCTACAGATATCTCTTTATGTCTTGGATGAAATAAAGTTTGTCTCGTTCATCGGATGCAGTGACCAGTGTCGGACAGGAAATTTTGGCATCCAATATAAGAAACCATGACACTCGATGCGCTTATGTCCGTGCAGTTTCCGATTTTATTCATTGGTGTCAAACCGAAGTTCAGCTTATCGCGTTAACTGATAGGGGTTAATTAATCCCATGATCGAACGCATTCCAGAAAACATTGCTTTGGTAAAACACCCATGCAGACACTGAAAGACAGCATTCCTTTGGCGTTAGCCAAACAACTGAATCAGACTTTGCCGACGTCTGTTTCGGCCTCAACTTAGTCGGCCTGTCTGTCAGATCAAATTTCGTTCAGGACAATTTGCGCTAATAAAATTAACGCTCTGACAAGTTAGTTAATGGTCTGCCTAGTTTAATTGTGTTGAATAGAAATCTGTTATGAAGCCAATTTCAACTTACTAATGAATAAATGTCACTTTCGACCCATTCCAGACATTCATCAGGCTTGCAGCATACTGCACTGCTGCCCTTCGAACCGTCTATTCAACTCTTGTAGCAATAATCGATGATTTCGTTAAATCCAACCTCTTCACGCGCTAGCCTTACCTCCAATTCGTTCAGGTGTGCGATGCTAGGCAATTCATCAGTTCCTGATATTTCAACTGAGAATTCGGCTTTGTAACCTTTGCCAACCCTCGAGAGCTCACTGCTGAACTGGTTCAAAATTTGGTCTCTTAGCAAGAGTTGGTTTCGTCGAAAGCGAATCAGTCGATGGCAATCAAAGAAGTCAGAGCGTTTTGACGAACCATAATTTCTACCGTTCCAGCCAGATCTTCGCGTGGCACGATACAAAGTGCGCTCTTGCGTATCTTTCCACACACGGAAATCGAAATGATTGGTTGGATTCGGGTTCTCGTATGTTGCCTGATGATGGAAACTAGTCATCCCAAATTGGTGTTCGTCAAGGACAGCCAAAGTTCTGTTCTGTGCGGATAGCATGCGCTTGATTGATATGGGCATGTCGAAGCGCATTACTTTGGCTGCCTCCAAGATACGTATTTCTCTCGGAAGTTCCTCGTCATCACGATCCCAGTGCCTTTTTCTGCGTTTGGGTACCCACTGAATATGCGCACCAAAGAGGCGTACAATGCCGACTGAACTGAATGAAGCTACGTGGACTTCTTCCTGTTCTTTATCATCGTGAAGGAAGTAGTACGCACTTCCAAACCAAATTAACGACTGAGCTATTTTCTCCACAAACTCACGTATTGTTTCGTCAACCAGATGTTGTGCGTATCTCGTCTTAACGTTGCCAAGTAGTTTTTGCAAAAGTTCGTCGTCATTTGACGCGATCTTGAATAGATTACCGCATTGACGGTTCACCGAATGGAACAATATAGAAAAATCCTTATTAAACATTCTTCGATTAAAATCTGACTGCTGCTGTTCACGTTTGATGAAGAGGCTGTCAACTAATCCAATTTTCACATCGCTCAAGTCGTGCCAGTGCGAAGGTTTAGCCCTAAAAATCTTCATTCTGTTTCTCTTCGTCATGTTCACGCAACCGGCGTTCAAGGGAGGTAATATGGTGGTCGATCTCAAAGTCAATTTGTTCGAGTTGTGGCACAACTTGTTTTGCAAAAAACAGATGAGACGCTTCCGAATGTGACCTTAGAAACTCCCTCACGATTTTATTTGGGTGCTTTTTCCCTTGTCCCAAACTCAATTGGTCCCCAAATCCATCGTGTCTCGCGCGGTGTTCGAACGACATTTTCCAGTTAATCCGAATTAGATCACGTGGCGATGCGCTCATGCTAAAGCTGTATGGATTTGAAAGGAGAACCATTCGTTTTAGGTATTGTTGCTTGTCGATAGCGTGCTCATCAATCCAAGTATTAAATTTGGCAAGGACACTCTCTGTCAACTTCTCATTGTCGAAGTATGCCCCATAAAGGATGGCAAAGCCTAAGACTGACGCTAAGTCATTGATCACCGTTGAAATAAGATGAAATCGGAACTCATCGTTTACGTCGAGAGAAGGGTCCGAAAACTTCGAGTTTGCCGCCAGAAACGCTAAGAATATGAACATAGGGAGAATCTTGTCCAACTTATTTTCATCGTTGTGTTCAAGCGCACTGATGCATGCTTCGGCCAGTTCGAAATAAATCTGGCCAAAATGATCCGGCAGTTCATCGCTGTGTTTCGGTTCGAAGATATGCTCGACCATAGCGATACTAGCGAGCATGGCAATTGCTGCTTCTCGCGCTGAAGCAAGCTGCTTAGATATCTCGACGAGATCGATCTTAGGCAGTATGTACTGCTTTTCGGTGTAGTGACTATACTCATGATACCGGCCCACAAGTTGGCCAAGTTCGTCAAACCAACGTGGAAGTTTCCAATGGCTATGTAAGCTTCCAAGAACAACCTGAGTCGCGGCCTTTGACATTTCTAGTTTTTTCAGTGAGACTGCAAAATCTGGAACCATCTTTTGGTAGAAGTCGCATACCGTAGGAAGGATTGTTGCATAGTGCTGTAACAGTTTTTGGACCGCCAACTGTTGGACGTATTTTGGCTTGGATAGGCGTTGTCCCTCGATCTCTTGCTCAAACTCAATGCGTTCAACGATGAAAGCGAGCTCCACTTGTAGGAAGACGGGTAGACGGCGCAGGGACTTCTCGCTCCACTCGTCCGTTTCAAAGAACTGTTTCAGCTCTCTCTCAAAGGTCATCATTCGACGTAGAGTTTCTAAGCAGAGATTGCTCCCCAGCGCAGCCCATGTGTCTGCTATGCCAATCTTTATTTTCGCGGTTTCATCATCCGCTACGGCGTCAGATGAAGCGAAAGTCTGTTCAATGATCTCCTTGAATCTTTTGAGCTCTTGCATGCCGATGTCGAACTGAAACTGTACTGCATACGCTGAAATACGGGTCGAGAAGCCACCGATAAGTTGCAACGCAAGATCGAAGTTACCGTCTTTAAATGCGAGCTCAATGTGACCTACCAATCTGTTCACGATCTCCTTTTCAAGCCATTGGTGATCGGGCTTTTCTTCAAATAGCGGCTGCTGGCTACTCGTTTCCAGCGCCATAGACGTGGCGGTATCACTCGCAAAAAACCACTGTTTGTGTGTTCTTCGTCTTGGAAACCAATAGCTGTCTTGGTCGATTGTGTGTTTCTGCTGTAAGTAGAGCAGCAGCAAGGCTGTATAGTCATCACTAAGCGCAGGCAGATTGTCTTCCAATCCATTCCTGTCTGCTTTGATACGATCGTCAATATAAGAGAGTTGCTCAAGAGCCTGTCGAGCCGCCCGCGAGTGATGGTTAGCTAAAGAGATTGAATTCCGAGGGTTTGCTGCACCTTCGATGTGGCGAACAATACTGGGGAGTATTTCAGTGCGAACCAGCAAATTGAGGTTAAAGAAATTGAACAGCCTCTGGCCCAACGGAAACAATGCCAAAGCGCTTAACAAAGTCAAAATTGTACCGGCAACATAAACTAACAGGCCGGGCTCGAATCCAAACAACGGCAAGGTCGTTGCTACTAAACAGAATATCGCTGCTATCACTAAAACCTGAGAATACACGCTGCCCACCTGCTCGTTGGTAAGCATTTGGATGATATCCCGGCGAAGTCTGGTGTAACCGGAACTCAGTATAATGCCAATTGTAGCGAAGTAGATCGAGAATATTGCAGTGAGCAGTTGGGCGTACAGCCTGAGCTGCTCTATGTTAATTTTTTTGTCGTCTGCGCTGAGTAGCGGGAGCCAAGACAGGTTACTTACGACATAACCCTCAACGAAATTTAACGCCGCCAAAACCAAAACGACCCCCAAAAGGCTTTTCACTCCCAACCATGCGAAAGAGCCTAAAATGCGGGCATTTACCTTTGCTTTGGTGACTGAGGCGCTCATCTTGTAAGCATTGCGCTCGAAGACAAAACCAATCTTTCCTAACCATGTTCGGCACTTCCAAAACCAAGACTTGGAACTCACCCAAATTTTCAGCCGATCAATCAAAATATGCTCACTCTCAATACTTACCACTCACATGTAGTTGGGTCGCAATTCTAATTGCGAGATTGTGAAACCAGGATCGCGTTGTGGTGTTACAGAATCTTCTACCGTTCGGAAGCCATTTTTGCTTCAAACCATACAGCGAAGGCACGATATCTAAATGACCACTTAAAGCTTGCTCGGCTGCTATACTGCACCCCCAGCGAACATCCGCCATTAGCCTGAAGCATTTATTAAATGCCAATTAGAGATGATGATATCTTTTACTAGAATCAAACCCAAGATAAGAATCAACGGTCTACCGATCTAATCGCGTGATTACGCCCTTAAGCCAACAATGCTGTAATTTTACGCTGAATCACTGCTTTGCATTTAGCTCCCTCCAACCATCGATAAACCTACCTGGAACTTTTGCCAAGTTCATGTCCAATTTTGGGAACAGTCCATCCCCGATCAATCAGCACTTTTAATTCACCAGCAACAGAACCAGGCTGTAAATTTGGATAATTAAAATCCTCAAGAGTTAGTTTTCTTTCATGGCAAACGCGTTGAAACAGCTTAATATAACGTTCCATCAATGAATAGCTAACCAATTGTCCCGATAAAATATTACTCAATGTTTTTTTGCTGATTTCAAATTCTCTGTAGATTCGATCTTTAGGTACGCCAAGACTCAGCAGCGTTTTTATAGGCACATCTAACTTTATTGTTAAATTTTCTGGTGCTTCGATTTGAAATATCTGCGCTTGTTCTTCTCCAATTAGAGTAGTTCCATTGGATTCCCCATCCTCAGTGTAGCTATACAGAGTCTGAGTTTCTTTACCGAAATACACAAGCGCTTCAACAATGACAGGCTGTTTTTGAAGTTGACCTATGCCATTGGGCGGATAAACTTTGTGTTCAGCATGAACAAAATTGTCATATTTAAAAGTTACCAGGTAACGCTATTACCTCAAACTTCGGGATTTTTTCAGCGTTTTCCTAAATAAACTTGGATTTTACGGCCCTCAAAAAAAGCCAGTCTCGATCTTGCATTGATGGATCAAGCCCCATAAGACTTGCATTGCTCATTTAAGACATATATAGTAGTGTATATGAAACAACATTCTATGGTACGTACACAGGTCTATCTATCCAAGGAACAAGAGCAAGCTCTCAAGTCCCTTGCCCTCACCTCTGGAACACGCCAAAGCGAGCTTATTCGTGAGGCAGTTGATTTACTGCTGTCAGAAAAAAATGCCTTGCAAGGCCAGTGGAAGCAAGCCTTACATGACATGAAAGGTATGTGGTCGGATGATGAAAACGCTGAGCAGCGTATGCAAGCCGTTCGCGAAGAGTTTGATCGTTAGAAATGGCACATTACCTCATAGATACCTGCATTTTAATTGATTTTTTCCGTGGCATTGAAAAGGCTGCGCAGTTTTTGGAAGGATTGGAGACCCCTCCTTTCCTATCGGCACTTACCGTTGCTGAACTATATGCAGGTGTTCGAGAAGGCAAGGAACGCACCTTGCTTGATAATCTGGTGCAGCATTTTCCTGTGATCCCTTTAAATGATGAAGCCGCCATTAAAGGCGGCCTATATCGGCGGCAGTATGGAAAAAGCCACGGTGTTGGAATTGTTGACGCGTTACTTGCTTCTTCTGCTGAATGCAAAAAACTTATACTCGCCACATGTAATGTAAAACATTTTCCTATGATGGAAAGTGTTTATTGTCCTTATTAAGGAAAGAAGAAAAAGTCGCACTTTACGGTTATGCGCGGGTAAGTACAGGCGATCGGGACTTGCTCTTACAACTTGATTCCTTAAAAAGGAAAGCTGTAATGAGAAAAATATCTTTGCCGATAAAATTTCTGGATCAACATCGCAGCGCGTTGGCCTTGATGCATGCCCATTTTAATTAAAGAAAGGAGATCCCCTCCTCGTCTGGAGGCTTGATCGTTCCATGCCTCATTTGGTAAGCCTCGTTGAAGAATTGCGACAGCGATGATGTATGGGCTTAGTTCTATCTGTGGACGGAGCTATTATACAATCATACAAGAGAATTTCCGCGTTTCCAACCATGTGCTAACATCCATCTTGGATAAAGCACGTTTTTCGACCAATTAACTACGAAGATTTCAATCTCGTCCAATGCATAGACTAATCAGTGGCGAGCTTCATCTTTATCCATCCCCACGCAAAAAAAAAGCAACTTGCTCATTAAAAACAATCCGATGGATATCCCGATCATGATCATCACCTGGTTCTCCATATGACTGTGCAGATCGTGGCTGAGTAGCAAAGTCCGCCAAAAAGCAAATAGGACAAGAACAGACTCGTTAAAGCAACGCAGCCTAATAAGGGTAATAGAAGCCACCATAACAAGAACAGAATTTGCCGTGCGACAAATTTGAACATGAGTGTAATTTTATTGGATTTCTTCTGCGTTTCCTTGCAATCGATACGCTGATTTTTACTGACTATCGATACAACTTTGTCTCGGTGCAGGTATACTACTTTTTCATGGATATTATCCATCATGTATTACCCCTCCATTGACGCCTTACCTGCGGAACCTGCTATCTGCCCTGCCACGTCGGAATGAATGGGTATTTGGGTTATTCTGCATAAAGGTACCAAAAGTCCCATAGGGATTTGTACATTGATTTGATGTTACAGCTTTTTGGCGTTTTTGGTTTTACCGAATTCATTGATGTTTTAGGCGGCTGATTTCAGGGGAAGAATTCCGACGGAATCTTTAAGTTTTTCATCTGAGAAATCGTACTCTCCGAGCATGTTGATATGTGCCCATGTCATAGGCGAGTGGCGCATGATGATTTGGCGTAGATTTTTTCTTTCTTCTTCATTGGGTGCTTTTTCAAGCTGATGAGCAAGATAGAGATAATTCCAGCAGATGATGCTGTTCTTAATGAGCCTGTTGCAGGCCTCGGCGATCTCTTGCTCTTCCTTTTCGACCTGCGTGAACTCTCGAGGGTTGCCAACGGCAACGGCGCGGGTGAATCGATTGGCCAGTTCAACCTTGTTGGGGTAGTTAGCACATAGCTGCAAAAACCGCCATCTTCGATGGACAGAACATTATAAGTCAATATAATCATTTCGTTAAGATTTCTTCGCTTTAGCCAATACTCTATAGACCGTAG
>Ga0209063_1000288_pt1 | contig 40340 bp, 49 predicted proteins | sample KloWWTmeKNB19Kit_FD_187177 | JGI IMG/M metagenome (GOLD analysis project Ga0209063, IMG submission 187177) | Active sludge microbial communities from Klosterneuburg, Austria, studying microevolution and ecology of nitrifiers - Klosterneuburg... | ecosystem: Engineered > WWTP > Aerobic digester >... | reverse complement strand
GCACCACTGCGATCACCAGAACGAGGTTGCTGGTTCCCCAAATGCCATAGGCCACGGTGCCGAGTGCTACGGTGAAGGCCGGAACCGCCCATGGGTTCCATCTGGCGGTGGGAGGCTCAGGTGGGTCGTCTGCTGCTGATCGGCTAGTTTTCGCGGTACTCACTTCGCTCGACTCGTGTGAAGCGGTCTTATTCGTGGTAACGAACAGGATCGGGTTCTTCACGTCCCTCGAAATGGCGGTGATCGGCTCCACGTTCTTTTCGGTTGCTGTAAAGGCGAGTGGGGTGGGTGTGATCGGTTGTCGGGCATTCGATCCGGGCGGTTCCACGTCGGTCCTCCATCCAAGATCCACGTGCCAGCCGGGCCGATGCATGCGTTTTTGAAAGGCACCATCACCGATCCGTTGACTTCCGGAACAGCCGCAGATCGAAATGGCGATCAATGCTGCAAGGAGCTTCTGATTCCCGAATGGTGTAGGGCGTTTGCGCATCGCGCCGATGAAGGTAGGGCTTGGGCCGAACAGGATCAGGCTCGGGTCAAGAACTGGAAAGCATCCCCATCGAAAAGGCCCAAGTCACTCATTTTCAGGTGGGGGATCACCAATAGGGCCATGAAGGAAAGCGTCATGTAAGGGGCGCTCATGGTGCAGCCGAGGTTCTTTGCAGCACGGTCCAAAGCGCCGTAATCCTCGGCCACGGAGTACGCGTCGGCATCACTCATGATCCCAGCCACTGGGAGTGGTAGACCTGTTCGATGATCGCCGTGGGCCAAACTGATCCCTCCGCGTTGTTCAACGATCATATTCACCGCCGCACAGAGATCTTCATCATTGGTTCCGACCGCAACGATGTTGTGACTGTCGTGGGCCACACAGCTGGCAATGGCACCCTGTTTCAGTCCGAGGTTGGTGATCCAGCCGACTGCGACGGGTGCATCAGCGTACCGGTTCACTACAGCGATCTTCAGGAGTCCACGGGCTGGGTCGGCTACGTGTTCGCCATCCTTCACCGAGGGGGACAGACGCAACTTCCCGGTGATCAACTGCCCGTCGTAGGGTTCGATCACCCACAGGTCCTCTCCAGTAGCAGGGGAATGGAAGTCACTTGGCTTCTTTGGACTGCAATTGAATTGGTTGGGTGTGGTGGCCGATACCCGTTCGATGAGGCTTCGGCCGTTCTCGGCCACCAGCCGACCTGCGATGTACGTCCGCTCCACTTGGAATTCCACCAGATCCTGAACGACGACGAGATCCGCTGGATCACCGACCCGCAGTTGACCAACGGGCAATTTGTAATGATCGATGGGATTGAGACAAGCGGCCTGCAGCACCTTGAAGACATCGATGCCTGCGGCCACGGCACGGGCACAGACCGTGTTGATGTGTCCAGCCACCAAGGCATCGGGGTGCTTGTCGTCACTACAGAGCATCATGCGCCGCCAGTGCGTATGCAGGAGGGGATGGAGCGCCTCGAAATTCTTGGCCGCGCTGCCTTCGCGGATCTGTACCCACATGCCGAAGTCGAGCTTGTCCTTGGCTTCTTCGACCGTGAAGCACTCGTGGTCCGTGCTCATTCCAGCCTTGATGTACCGTTCGGCCTGTTCGCCTCGCAGACCGGGGGCGTGCCCATCCACAGGCTTTCCGAGACGTTGGGCGTGGGAGATCTTCTGCAACACCTCGGTGTCGCCATTCAGCACCCCGGGGAAGTTCATCATTTCACTGAGGTAGAGTACTTCGGGGCGTTCCAGCAATCGGCCGACGGCTTCAGCATCGATGGAAGCGCCTGCTGTTTCGAAGGCGGTGGCGGGTACGCAACTGGGTGCACCAAAGAAGAAATGGAAGGGAACCTGCTTTCCATTGGCGATCATGTACTCCACACCGTCCACACCGAGCACGTTGGCGATCTCGTGCGGATCGCTAATGGTCGCCACCGTTCCATGGGTCACGGCGAGGCGTGCGAACTCGCTGGGGATCAGCATGGAACTCTCCACGTGGACGTGCGCGTCGATGAAGCCGGGCATCAGGTAGCCGGAAACTGGCTCTGGCTGGTCCTCGATCCCTACGATCCTGCCTTGCTCTATCCGCAGACGAACGGGGCGGATCCGCCGAGCGGGGATGTCTATGAGGTTACCGGTGAGTTCGATCGTTCCCATGTGGGCGAAGGTCGCACCTAGCGGCTATTGACGCTACGTTTCAGAAGTGAGAGGTCCAAAGCAATGTCGGATTCCTTCCATCACGGACCCAACCATTGGCCCTAAAGGAGAACGCAAGCGTGAGCAATGACAGCTAATTTCCGTCCCAACCTGCACGCTACATTCCATGATGAAGCGATCCGTGATCACCCTATCTTCCCTCATCGTGACGTACGCTCTGTTGGGAAGTGTTGTATTCACTGGTGTTTCGTTAAGTAGCAAATTGCTTGGACGGTGGCGTGTGGTGAAGGTCTTCGAGGCGGACATCAGCCGGGTGTTCCCGCCAATGACGATCGATCTGGATCGGTCCGGTCGAGTGACCGGACGTTCACATTGCGGGGTCTTCATCGGTAGTTGGTCCTCGGTCAACAACCAAGTGCGTTTCCAAGGCATGGTGCCTTCTGGCTGCAATTGCGGTGAATTCCGCAATGTGGAGCGGCGTTTCATACAGGCCATGGGTTCGACCCAAGGAACGCGGATGGAGAAGGAGGGGTTGATCCTGATGGACCACGGAAAGCCAGTAGCCTTATTAGTACCCCAGAGGACCTAGTGGTTACTACACTGGATCAGTTCCCGAACATTTCCTTCACCCGCTCGAAGAAGCCCTTGTCCTTCGCGGTGGGTTTGGGTTGGAAGCTGGCGCTGTCGCGCAACTCCTCCAATACGGCCTTCTCCTCCTTGCTCAGGTTGGTAGGTGTCCAAACGGCAACGTGAACGAACAGGTCGCCATGCCCATGGTGGTTCACGCTGGGAAGTCCCTTGCCCTTGAGCCGAAGGACGTGATTGCTTTGGGTCCCGGCCTCCACCTTCACCTTGGCCTTCCCGCTAACGATCGGCACTTCGACACTGGCTCCAAGGGCTGCATCGACCATGCTGATGAAGACCTCGTGATGCAGATTCCGGCCATCGCGGCGCAGGGAGGGGTGCATTTCCTCCTCGATCACAACGAGCAGGTCGCCAGGGATACCACCGGCTGGCGCTTCGTTGCCCATGCCGCTGATATTCAACTGCATCCCTTCTTCCACACCGGCCGGGATCTGGATCGGCACAACGACCTCCTCGCGGATCAGGCCATGTTCATCACTTCCGGGAGCTCGTTTGGTCACGGATCGACCGATACCTCCGCATGCCGGACAGGTGGTCACGGTCTGCATTTGGCCTAGGAAAGTGTTCTGGACGCGGCGTACTTGGCCATTGCCCCCACATGTGGAGCAGGTGCCGTATTCGCTGCCTTTCGCCCGTACCAACTTGGTCACTTTGATCTTCTTCTCCGCGCCGTTGGCCACATCCTCCAAACTCATCTTGAGCCGTACCCGCAAGTTGCTGCCTTTCACGGTGCGGCCTCCACGCTGTTGTCCGAAGCCGCCGAAACCTCCGCCTCCGAATCCCCCGCCGAAGATGTCGCCGAACTGGGAGAAGATGTCCTCCATGTTCATGCCGCCTCCTTGGAAGCCACCGCCACCAAAGCCACCGGGCGCGTTGTGTCCAAATCGGTCGAATTTGGCGCGCTTGTCCGGATCGCTCAGGATCTCGTACGCACCGGCCCCCTCCTTGAATTTCTCCTCGGCCGCATGGTCGCCCGGGTTCTTGTCGGGGTGGAATTTGATCGCGAGTTTGCGATAGGCCTTCTTGATGTCTTCCGCACTTGCGCTACGGGCTACACCAAGGACTTCATACGGGTCTCGTTTGCTCATCGGCTCGGACTACTGTTCGCTGGCGTACATGGGCGATGCACATGCTGCCCTTACTCGCCTACGACCACCTTGGCGTAGCGGATCACCTTGTCGTTCAACGTATAGCCATTCTCCACCACCTCCAAGACCTTGCCTTTCAAGTCGGGGGTAGGCGCAGGAGCCTTGGTGATGGCTTCGTGTTTATCGGTATCGAAGAACTCTCCTTTGGGGTCCGGCAATACCTTGAGTCCTTGTGCGGACAAGGTGCTTTGCAATTTCTGCTGGATCAAACGGAATCCTTCTCGCATTGCTGCAAGGTCCTGCACCGTATCGTTGTTGACCACCGCACGATCCAGATCGTCCAACACGGGAAGGATGGAACGCAAGGTGCTCTCCCCTCCAAATTGAAGCAACTCCAGTTTCTCCTTCGCGGTGCGTTTGCGGAAATTGTCGAATTCGGCGAACAGGCGCAGGTGCTTGTCGTGTGTGGCTTGATGCTCTGCACGAAGCAGGTCGAGTTCGGCCCGCAAGGTCTCCGATTCGGTCAATTGCGCTGACGGGGTGTCAGCACTGGCAGTTTCTGCGGTCCTTTCGGTGGCAGTTTCTTGCTCCTCGGTGGTATTCGTTTCGTTCTTCACGGTCTCGTTCTCCATGGTCGGATTCTGCTTTTCGGTACGTCGGAAGGGGTTCTTGAAGGCCATTTGGCTTGTAAACTCCGGCATTCCGGGGCATGCCAAGGTCAATTTCGGTGCCACGGTAGCGCTGCGGACAGGTTGTCAGAGGCCTTGAAAGACAAGGGGCTGCCTCGTTGTGAGACAGCCCCTCGTCTTTCCGGTGGAAGGATCAAAGGCTCTTCACATGCTTATCCAGTTCCTGATGCAGCGCCATGCCACGCAGGTTCTTGGCGATGATCACACCGTTCGGGTCCACTAAGAAGCTCATGGGGATGGAATTCACACCGTAGAGCTGGGCTCCTTTCGATTGCCAGAATCCGAGGTCGCTCACGTGGTACTTCCAGAGCAGGCCATCCTGCGCAATAGCGCCTTTCCATGCATCGCGGCTACGATCCAAACTCACGCTGTATACTTCGAAGCCCTTGGCATCCGAGAATTTGGCCTTGCTGTATTTCTTGTAGGCGGAAACCACGTTGGGGTTCTCCATGCGGCAAGGTCGGCACCAACTGGCCCAGAAGTCGATCAACACATACTTGCCCTTCAATTCGGAGAGCTTCAACACCTTGGTGCTATCGGGGTCCATGAAAGCCAATTCCGGTGCTTTATTCCCTATTCCGGTACCCACCTGTTCGCCTGCCGCATCGTTCGTGGGTGCAGGTTCAGCGCGGTTGGTGAAGCCATAAATGGCAAGCAGTGCAACAACTGTGATGGTGGCTATGCGTGTCTTGGACATGATCGTGCGGAATTCCATGGTGCAAAAGTAGAATGATCGGAGTTCCCTCTCCTTGCGAATAACGTGCCGGGATGGGGAGGCTATGGTCAGGTGTAGTTGGAGGGGTGCAGTAGGTAGTAGGCAGATAGAATGGGTCGGTGGTACGGGTGGTGATCGCTACTACCCGTGCCCACTGCTTCTCATCCCACCCGTTCGATCTGTGCGCCCAATGCGCGCAAACGCTTGTCGATGTTCTGGTATCCGCGGTCGATCTGTTCGATGTTGTCTATGGTGCTGGTCCCTTCGGCACTCAGCGCGGCGATCAGCAAGGAAACACCGGCGCGGATGTCGGGGCTGGTCATGCGAATGGCGCGTAGCGGACTTTGGAAGTCGTTCCCGATGACCAAGGCACGGTGGGGGTCGCAAAGCGTGATCTGGGCGCCCATTTCAATGAGTTTGTCCACGAAGAACAGGCGGCTCTCGAACATCTTCTGGTGTACCAACACGCTGCCTTTTGCCTGGATGGCCGTAACCAACACGATGCTGAGCAGGTCGGGTGTGAAGCCCGGCCACGGGGCATCGCTCACCGTCATGTTGCTGCCATCGATGAACTTGGTGATGGTATAGTGCTCTTGGGCGGGTACGTGTAGGTCTTCACCTTGTTGAACCACCGCGATGCCCAGTTTGCGGAACACGTCGGGGATCACTCCCAGATGTTGGATCCCCACGTTCTTGATGGTAATGGCGCTGCGGGTCATGGCGGCCATGCCGATGAAGGAGCCGATCTCGATCATGTCCGGTAACAGGGTGTGTTCAGTACCGCCAAGGGAATCCACCCCATCGATGTGGAGCAGGTTGCTTCCGATGCCCGAGATCTTTGCGCCCATGCGCACGAGCATGTCGCAGAGTTGTTGCAAATAGGGTTCGCAGGCGGCGTTGAAGATCGTGGTACGTCCTTCGGCTAGAACGGCGGCCATCACGATGTTGGCCGTCCCGGTCACGCTGGCTTCATCTAGTAGCATGTACGCCCCTTTCAGCCGTTTCGCTTCCGCTTTGAAGAAGCCCTCCTTGCTGTCGTACTTGATCTCCGCGCCGAGCTTCTCGAAACCGATGAAGTGAGTGTCGAGTCGCCTGCGTCCGATCTTGTCGCCACCCGGTGTTGGGATGTAGCCACGACCGAAGCGCGCCAGGGAAGGACCGACCACCATTACGCTGCCGCGCAAACCGCCACCAAGGGTCTTGAATTCCGGTTTCAGGAAGAACTCGATGTCCACATCCTTGGCAGTGAATCGGTAACTGCCGGTGCTGAGTGGTTCCACCTGAACGCCCATCTGCCGTAGCAGGTCGATCAACTTGTTCACGTCCACGATGTCCGGAACGTTATGGATGGTGACCGGTTCTGCGGTCAGCAGCACGGCGCAGAGGATCTGCAAGGCCTCGTTCTTGGCTCCTTGGGGGATCACTTCACCCTTCAGCCTTCGCCCACCGACGATCTTGAAACTTCCCATGATATGTGCCGAAGCCCTCGGCGAAGGTGTATGCTGCGAAGAAAAGGCCCAGAACGGAGCAATTGGGGGGCGGCAGACCTTCGGTTTCAACAGGAGGGTGTCACCTATTGCGGGTCATTGGCAGTCGGCAATGGGCGGGTGAACTCGGCAGGCGTAGGAGCAGGAGGCAAGGACTTGAGCTTAAGAGCCAATCCTCAACTCCCTCACGCCGAAGTCCAGCATCTGCGATACTGGGGGATGCGGGACGATCCTTGATCTTCAACTCGCCGGAGCGAAGGCGATCAATACCGCTTCTTCCGGTTGCGATTCCGCTTCTTTCCACCTCCGCTACCGCTGTTGTTGTAGCGTTTACGGGTATCCACTTCGTTCTTGGGGCCGTTCTGTTGGGTGCGTAAGAGGTCCGCCGTATGGGCCAACTGCACCTCTTCCTTCACCTTCAATTTACCCTTGCTCAATTCGCCGAGGTCTTTCAGGATCACGGGATCGGGCACGGTATCGCGGTTCCAAACGAGGAATTGCTTCTTCATCTGGTTGGCGATCAGTACGGTGTAGGCATCGCGCGTTTCGCCGGGTTCCATTTTCGTGCATTGCTCGATCATACGCTGCACCAACTTGCCATAGTGCCCGTATTTGATCTTCGTTTGAGGGTAGGCGACGCGCTTCGGCTTGCTCTCCAGATCCTCGGCAGTGGGCTTCGGAAAAGGACCATCCACATCCAGCTTGAATTCGCTCATGATGTAAAGGTGGTCCCAGAGTGTGCGCTCGAAATTGTCGCTGTTCCGCAACTGTGGGTTCAACCGACCGATCACTTGGATGATGGCCTTGGCCGTATGTGTCCGTTTGTCCCGGTCCTCCACGTCCATGCAATGCTCCACCATGCGCTGTACATGGCGTCCGTATTCCGGAATGATCAAATGGGGGCGGCTGGTGTTGTAGTCGAAAGCGGCTATGCTCATCGGGAGCGATCTATCAGTATGCGGTGGGTGAGCTGGAACGCTGTGCAACAGGTGCTGGCCCGCTCAGGTGTGCTCAAATGTAAGTGATGTGATCCAACCGACGGATCAACCGCCGTTCTGGTAGGTGTCCACCCAGGCCGGGTCCTGCATATCACGCAGCAGACGGAAGGCATCCTTCCCGAAGTAAGGGCCGTGCCACTGATCGTATTGTGCGGGTCGGTAGAACTGGAGGATGACCTGCTGGCGATCACTGGGGCGGAATTCCTCGCTGGCCCAACCCGTGCCTTCCTGTGCGCCCATGCCATTCTTGTAGCGCAATTTCCAAATGTCCTTCAGCGGCAAGCAGTCGAGGTTGGCATCGATCATTCCATTGGCAGCCCAGACCCCACAATCACGGATCCCGTACGTGTCAAAGAGGTCGATGCTCTCCAAGTTGGCCTTGCTTTCCATCAAGCCGCTTGCCTGCAACACGAAGAAATCACTCCGCATGGGGATGCTTCCTAGGACCACCCCGTCCTTCACGTTGTAGATGAACAATGCGTGCAATCCGCCTTGCGCCGTTGGGTTCAAGCTGAAGCCGAACTCATACGTGGCTTGGCCCTTGGACTCGGGAATAGCCAAGAGAAAGGTCATTGGGAGCCATAGGGCGGACCAGCGCATGGTCCGGTTGAACGTGGGTCCGGTGCGGATAGTTCGTCGATGGCTTGTGGATCAGCCCTCCACGACCGTCAGCTTCGCGAAGCGCAAAAGCAGTTGTTTCTGTCCCACCGATGGGAAGAACACCGTGGCCTTCAGGTCGGGTGCGTTGCCTTCCACCTTCAACACCTTGCCCTTTCCGAAGCGTTCGTGCCCCACGGTCATCCCTTCTTGGAGTTCCGGCAGTTCAGCACCGAGCGTTCGCGTTGCCTCCATTGGTTTGCCAGCGTTGGAGATCCGTTTCAGGTTTCCCGGCTTTGGCGTTGGCTCGCGTGTTTCCTTCCGGCGGTCGAACGGTACTCCCTTGGCCACCGGTGCAGTGCGTTCCCTTCCATGGACCGGTTTGGATGTTCCGCGTTCGTCCGCAGGTCGGTCCGCGGACCGCGGTTGGCGCGCCCATGGCGGCGTTCCAGTTCGTTCGTAGTGGCCGCTGGTGAAGGCACCGCGTTCGTTCTGCGCCGGCATTTCCAAGTATTTCGGATCGATCTCATCGATGAAACGGCTGGGTTCGCTGGCGGTGAGATTGCCCCATTTGTAGCGGCTCACCGCGTAGCTCAAGGTGGCCTGTTCCTCTGCACGGGTAATGGCCACGTAGAACAGCCGACGTTCCTCCTCCAGATCGGCGCGGCTTTGCACGGCCATTAGATTCGGGAGGAGGTCTTCTTCCATGCCCACTACATGCACATGCGGGAATTCCAGCCCCTTTGCGCTATGGATCGTCATCAGACTCACGCGGTCGTTATCGTTCGGGTCGGTGTTGTCCGCGTCGGTGAGTAGGGCCACATCGATCAGGAAATCGCTTAAGGTGCGGGGCATGTCGGTGCCTTCCGTATCGCGGTCACTGAATTCCTTCATTCCACCAAGGAGCTCCTGGATGTTCTCATAGCGGCTCACGCCTTCGGGCGTCTTGTCTACGAAGTGGTCCTTGAGGATCCCGCTCTTTTGCGCAATATGCTCGCCAAGCGCGTGTGCGGTGTGCGTGTCCAGCATGGTCTGGAAACTCTGGATCATCAGCACGAAATCCGCCACTGCCTTACGCGTGCCACTGTGGAATCCGAGTTCGCCGAGGTGTTCCTGCACCGTATCCCACAAGGACTTTCCGAGCTGGTTGGCCATCACGATGATCTTGTCCAAGGTGGTCTGTCCGATGCCGCGTGTAGGGTAGTTGATCACGCGTTTCAGGGCCTCCTCATCGCGTGGGTTGCACACCAGGCGGAAGTAGCTGATCAGGTCCTTGATCTCCTTGCGCTGGTAGAAGCTCAACCCGCCATAGATGCGGTACGGGATATTCAGCTTGCGCAGCGATTCCTCCATGCTGCGGCTTTGTGCGTTGGTGCGGTACAGGATCGCGAAGCCCTTGTTCGGCACCTGCTTCTGCATCTTGGTCTCGAAGATGCTGTGCGCCACGAAAGCGCCTTCCTCGTTGTCCGTGAGTGAGCGATGTACCCGGATCTTCTCGCCTTCCGTGTTCTCGGTCCAGATGGTCTTCTTGATCTGGTCCTTGTTCTTGTCGATCACTGAATTCGCTGCACCCACGATGGTCTTCGTGCTGCGGTAGTTCTGCTCCAGCTTGAAGATCCTGTGGTCCGGATAGTCGTTGCGGAAGTTGAGGATGTTCTGGATGTTCGCACCGCGGAAGCTGTAGATGCTTTGGCTATCGTCGCCCACTACCGTGACATTCTCGTGGCGCGCGGCCAGGGTCTTCACGATGTTGTACTGGGCCATGTTCGTGTCCTGGTACTCATCCACCAAGAGGTACTGGAAGCGGCTCTGGTACTTCAGCATCACGTCCGGATGGTCTCTGAAAAGGATGTTCGTGTTGAAGAGCAGGTCGTCGAAATCCATGGCCCCGGCACGGAAACACTTCTCCGCATAGGCCTTGTAGATCTTGCCCATGTGCTCGCGTCCGACCGCCGCATCACCGGCCATCAACTCGGTATTGGCCAAGTATTCGAGCGGACCGATCAAATTGTTCTTCGCAATACTGATGCGACCGTGTACCTGATTGGGCTTGTACAACTTGTCGTCGAGCTTCCATTCCTTCAACACCCCTTTGATCACACTTCGGCTATCGTCGGTATCGTAGATCGTGAAATCCTTCGGGTAGCCGATCTTGTCCGCTTCGGCGCGCAGGATCCGGGCGAACACACTGTGGAAGGTGCCCATCCAGAGGTTTCGTGCCTCGGTGCTGAGTTCCGGGATCTCGGCCAATAGCTTGGCGATCCGTTCCTTCATCTCCTTCGCTGCCTTGTTAGTGAAGGTGAGGGCGAGGATGCGGAAGGGGTCCACACCCTTGGTCATCAGATGTGCGATACGTACCGTAAGCACCTTGGTCTTGCCGCTGCCCGCCCCAGCGATCACCATGGTGGGGCCATTGATGGCTTCTACGGCAGCAAGCTGGGCGGGATTTAGGCCTTTCAAATGGTCCATCGAAGCGGCGAAGTTAGCCCTGACCATGTGGGCCGACCCTTTGGAATATCAACAGCACGGTCGATCTTGTATTGTCCTACTGAGCCCTGCTGGAGGATGTCCTCTGGTTGCCCTTTGTACATACTGCGTTGGAATTGCAGCTCAAGGCTTTTAAGAGTTCACGGTGAGTCGCGTAGGTGCATGGAGCCTGCATCTATGGGTGGCCCTTGAACACGGAATGTGCTCCGGTAGTACAAAGTGGTATTCGGCCTCGTGGTCTTCACGATTACGCAAGCTTCCTCAGGATCTTCTTCTGTAATGAGCCTGCCGTTTCGTTCCAGACAAAAGGAGTTCACCACTCGCCACCGCCACCGCCAGATCCCTACTTGCCGTAGCGGTGGAAAGCTCGGGGAAGGTGTTCAGGTAATCCTTCCTTTGGAATGACCGGTCAGGTGCGCGCATCAGGAAGAGTGCGATGCGGTCGGCTCCCGAGCGCACCGGGTCGGGTTCGGCCAACAACTCGACCAGTGCCTCATCGATCCGCTCCAAGAGGTAGGCGATGAAGTCACCGCAATCTCCGCGCCGGTCGGCATACTCCAAGGCCGCATAGTAGGCCGGTTGGGTCCGGTGAATGAAGGCTTCCACGGGCAGGTAAGCGAATACCGGCCAATAGGCCATCAACATGCGCTTTTGCCACAACCGAGCAAGGCGACCATTCCCCGCTGTGAAGGGGCGGAGGTAGACCAGACCGAAATGGAGCACACAACTGGTCAGCAGCGGAGGGAAGTCATCCTCCTCCGCATACCGCAGCAATTCCTGCACATTCACGGGCAGGTCATGGGCACTTGCGGTGCGCAAAGGTTCGGGGTCACCATAGAGCACATCCATCGGTCCGGTGCGGAAATGACCCGCATCCAGCGCCGATCCGTGCATCAGAACGCCGTGGGCGTGTCGCAGGTCATGTTCCACGAAGGGGTCCAGTTCCGCGAGTAAGGCATAGGCACGGTGGGTATTCACGGCTTCCAAAGCAGCCGAGCCGGCCGGGGCAGCGGCATGCGCATCCACCAACTCGGCCACAGGCAAGGTGTCCAAGGTGCTACCCTCGATGGCCAAGGTGCTGTGGACGACGCTCACGTGGTAGGCCTTTTCAAGGTCGACCGCTGGTTTGTGCAGGTGCCGTGCGTGTACCTCGCCAAGCCGGTGATGGATCGTCGCAAGCAGGTTCAGCATGCGGGGGCTGATCGAGTAGTAGGTGAGACTAGCTACATCCATGAAATAATATCAAATGATGCTAACAAAGATACATTTTCCAGCCATCGAACCCATGGACGGGTTGGTGGAGATGGGGCTTTCTACCTGCGCGGATCGGTGCTTTCGAGCGCAATGACTCCGGTATATCTGCTTGGATCTAAGCAATTTAGAGTATTGAGTGCGGCAAACCCGGATCCAACGGGCGATCCAGAATGAGGCGTGGTTGCTAGAAATTTCCTTCAACACCAGTTGGTTGGAAAGTGGTTCCTCTTACCTTTGCAGCCCGTTTTTCACCTAGGAATAGGTGCATCAACCTGAAAGTCAAGACGAAAGGACCTCATGCCAACCATCCAACAGCTCATCCGCAAGGGACGCCAGACGCCGGTGTACAAGAGCAAGTCCATTGCCCTGAAGTCGTGCCCACAGCGTCGCGGCGTGTGTACCAAGGTGTATACCACCACCCCGAAAAAGCCGAATTCGGCGCTTCGAAAGGTGGCCAAAGTGCGCTTGGTGAACGGCTACGAGGTGATCGCCTACATCGGCGGAGAAGGTCATAACCTACAGGAACACAGCATCGTTCTGGTACGCGGCGGTCGTGTAAAGGACCTGCCCGGTGTGAAATACCACATCGTTCGTGGTGTTCTGGACACCTCAGGTGTGGAAGGCCGCAACCAGCGTCGCAGCAAGTATGGCACCAAGCGCCCGAAGGCCGGCGCAGCCAAGAAATAAGAACCTGTCACGAGTAAGCACCCATGCGCAAAAAGACAGTCAAACACACCATCCTCCCCGACCCGAAGTTCGGTGATGTGCAGGTGACCAAGTTCGTGAACAACTTGATGTACGACGGCAAGAAGAGCAAGTCCTTGGACATCTTCTACAACGCCATCGACATCGTTGCTGAAAAGAGCGGCGAGGACGGTCTGGAGACCTTCCGGAAAGCCCTCACGAATGTGACCCCACAAGTGGAAGTACGCAGTCGCCGTGTAGGTGGTGCCAACTTCCAGATCCCTCAGGCAGTTCGTGAGGATCGCAAGAAGAGTTTGGCCATGAAGTGGCTGATCGGGTATGCACGCAACCGCAATGAGCGGAGTATGGCCAACAAACTGGCCAACGAGATCCTGGCCGCTTCGAAAGAGGAAGGCGGAGCGTTCAAGAAGAAGGAGGAGATCCACAAGATGGCTGAGGCCAACAAGGCATTCAGTCACTTCCGCTTCTGATCAACGCAGGTTAGAGAACGAGCAAAATGGCCAAGAGGGACCTCAAATACACGCGCAACATCGGCATCATGGCGCACATCGATGCCGGGAAGACCACCACTTCCGAGCGCATCCTGTACTACACGGGTCTTGTACACAAGATCGGTGAAGTACACGACGGTGCTGCTACCATGGACTGGATGGCACAGGAGCAGGAGCGTGGCATCACGATCACCTCCGCAGCTACCACCACCAGCTGGAAATACCGCGACAATACCTATAAGATCAACCTGATCGATACGCCTGGCCACGTGGACTTTACCGTAGAGGTAGAGCGCAGTTTGCGTGTGTTGGACGGTGCCGTTGCCTTGTTCTGCGCTGTTGGTGGCGTTGAGCCTCAGAGCGAGACGGTGTGGCGTCAAGCCAACAAGTACAAGGTGCCACGCATCGGATTCGTCAACAAGATGGACCGCAGTGGTGCGGACTTTTTCAACGTGGTGAAGCAGATCCGTGAACGTCTTGGTGCGAATCCGGTCCCTTTGCAAGTGCCGATCGGTGCGGAAGCCGATTTCAAAGGTGTTGTTGATCTGATCAACAACCGCGGTATGGTTTGGAACGAAGAGGACCAAGGCATGACCTGGAGCGAAGTTCCGATCCCGGCCGATCTTGTGGAAACGGTGAAGGAATGGCGCGACAAGCTCATCGAAGCGGTTGCCGAGAGCGACGACCAATTGATGGAGAAGTATTTCGCTGATCCGGATAGCTTGACCGAGGAAGAGGTGATGGCAGCGATCCGCAAGAGCGCGATCAACATGAGCATCACACCGATCCTTTGTGGTAGTGCGTTCAAGAACAAGGGTGTGCAGACCATGCTTGATGCGGTGATGGCCTACTTGCCTAGCCCAATGGACATTGACGCGGTAACCGGCATCGATCCCCGCACAGACGCTGAGGTATTGCGTCGCCCCGACCCTGATGAGCCCTTCGCAGGTCTCGCGTTCAAGATCGCCACGGATCCCTTTGTTGGCCGCTTGGCCTTCTTCCGTGCTTACAGCGGCGTGTTGAACGCTGGGAGCTACGTGCTGAATACCCGGAGCGACAAGAAGGAGCGGATCAGCCGCATCTTCCAGATGCACTCCAACAAACAGAACGCCGTGGATCAGATCGCAGCGGGAGACATCGGTGCAGCGGTCGGTTTCAAGGACATTCGCACGGGCGATACGCTGTGTGCAGAAGAGCATCCGATCATTCTGGAAAGCATGAGCTTCCCAGAGCCGGTGATCGGGGTCGCTGTTGAACCGAAGACCCAGGCTGATCTGGACAAGATGGGTGCGGCATTGGCGAAACTCGCCGAGGAGGATCCGACCTTCAAGGTACACACCGACGAAGAGACCGGCCAGACCGTTATCAGCGGTATGGGCGAACTGCATTTGGAGATCCTCGTGGACCGCATGAAGCGCGAGTTCAAGGTGGAGTGCAATCAGGGTGCCCCTCAAGTGAAGTACAAGGAAGCCATCAGCGGCACCGTGGAGCACCGCGAATTGTACAAGAAGCAGACCGGTGGTCGCGGGAAGTTCGCGGACATCCACGTGCGCATCGAACCACAGACCGATCCTGAGAAAACGGGCTTGGAGTTCATCGACGAGATCAAGGGTGGATCCATCCCGAAGGAATTCATCGGACCTGTTCAAAAGGGCTTCGAAGGATCCTTGAAGAACGGTGTCTTGGCCGGCTATCCCATGGAGAGCTTGAAGGTTACCCTGTACGATGGATCGTTCCACAACGTGGATTCCGATGCATTGAGCTTCGAGATCTGCGCGAGAGCGGCCTTCCGTACAGCGATCCCTAAGTGTAAACCGGTATTGCTCGAACCGATCATGAAGATCGAAGTGATCACACCGGAAGAGAACATGGGCGATATCGTTGGCGACCTCAACCGTCGCCGTGGCACCATCGTGGGCATGGAGGATCGTGCAGGCGCGAAAGCCATCAAAGGCACCGTGCCATTGAGCGAGATGTTCGGATATGTGACCTCGTTGCGTACGCTCTCCAGCGGACGTGCGAGTAGCACCATGGAATTCAGTCATTACGTACCTGCACCCAACAACGTGACCGAAGCCGTTTTGGCCAAGGTGCGTGGAAAGGTTTCAGCATAACCCCGCGAATAAGCGATGACCCAAAAGATCAGGATCAAGCTGCGGTCGTACGATCATAACCTCGTCGACAAGAGCGCCGAGAAGATCGTAAAGACGGTGAAGAGCACGGGCGCTGTCGTCAGCGGTCCCATTCCACTGCCGACGCATAAGCGCATGTTCACAGTGCTCCGCTCGCCGCACGTCAACAAAACGGCGCGCGAGCAGTTCCAACTGTGCAGTTACAAACGCATCATGGACATCTACAGCTCGTCTTCCAAGACGATCGATGCCCTGATGAAGCTGGAACTCCCCAGCGGCGTGGACGTGGAGATCAAGGTCTGACCGATAGCACTACAGAGCCATGAGCGGACTAATAGGAAAGAAGATCGGCATGACCAGCCTGTTCGATGCGAACGGGAGCATGGTCGCATGCACGGTGATCGAGGCGGAGCCCAATGTGGTGAGCCACGTGAAGACCGTGGAGAAGGACGGCTACAAGGCCGTGCAACTCTCGGCCATTGAGCGACCCGAGAAGAACACGCCAGCAGCGGCCAAGGGCCACTTCAAGAAGGCGGGTACGACACCTAAGCGCGAGTCGCACGAATTCAAGGAATTCGGAGAGGATCTGAAACTTGGCGATACCGTGGGTGTGGACCTCTTCATGGAGGGTGGATTCGTGACCGTTACCGGACACAGCAAGGGTAAAGGCTTCCAAGGCGTTGTGAAGCGTCATGGTTTCAGCGGTGTGGGTGAAGCCACACACGGTCAGCATGACCGTAGCCGTGCCCCCGGTTCACTGGGCGGTAGCTCGTATCCGAGCCGTGTGTTCAAGGGCCTCCGTATGGCCGGTCGCATGGGTGGGAACAAAGTGACCACGGAGAACTTACGTGTGGTGAAGATCGATGCTGAAAAGAACCTGTTGTTGCTCAAGGGTACCGTTCCAGGTCCCAAGGGTAGCATCGTGATCATCTGGAAATAAGATGGAACTCGAGATCCACGGAAAGGACGGCAAGTCCACCGGCAAAAAGGCCAAACTGAACGACGCGGTGTTCGCGATCGAGCCGAACGACCATGCCATTTGGTTGGACGTGAAGCAACATCTTGCGAACAAACGCCAGGGTACTTCCAAGACCCTCGAAAAAAGCGAGATGAGCGGCAGCACCAGGAAGTTGCATCGCCAGAAGGGTACTGGTGGTAGCCGTAAAGGTTCCATCAAGAGCCCACTGTTCAAAGGTGGTGCACGCGTGTTCGGCCCCAAGCCGCGAGACTACCACTTCAAACTGAACAAGAAAGTGAAGGACTTGGCCCGCCGCAGCGCTTTGACCTACAAGGCGAAGGACGGTACGTTGAAGGTGATCGACACCGTATCGATGTCCGCACCGAAGACCAGTGAATTCGCCGCCCTCCTGAAGGCATTTGAACTGAGCGCTCGCAAGAGCATCCTCGTTGTGCCGAGCAAGGACGACAACATCGTGCTCAGCGCCCGCAACCTACAGAACACACGTGTGGTGGTGGCCAGCGAGTTGAATACCTACGACATTATGAACGCCAAGGGTCTGTTGATCGTGAAGGACGCGATCGCACCGTTGGAAACCATCCTTACCAAGTAAGTCATGAGCCAAATCCTCATCCGACCGATCGTCACTGAGAAGATGACGGCTCAAGGCGAGAAAGAAGGCCGTTACGGCTTCATGGTCGCCAAAACGAGCAACAAGGTCCAGATCAAACAGGCCGTGGAAAAGGAGTACAACGTCACGGTGACGGGAGTACGCACCATGATCTGCATTGGCAAGGACCGCACGCGGTACACCAAGAGCGTCATTCTGAAAGGTCGCACACAGAGCTACAAGAAGGCTATTGTGACCGTGAAGGAAGGCGAGTCGATCGATCTCTACACAAGCATTTGACCCGGTAGCAGAACCAGTCATGGGCATACGTAAACTCAATCCGGTAACCCCCGGCACCCGTCACAAGGTGATCACGGACTTCGAAGGCATCACCACGCGTGTGCCGGAGAAATCCTTGACAACAGGCACCAACAAGAGTGGTGGCCGTAACCATTCAGGCAAGATGACCATGCGCTACATCGGCGGTGGTCACAAACAGAGCTATCGTGAGATCGACCTGAAGCGCGACAAGTATGGCATTCCTGCTGTTGTGAAGACGATCGAGTACGATCCGAACCGGACGGCACGCATCGCCTTGCTGTTCTATGCAGATGGTGAGAAGCGGTACATGTTGGCACCGAATGGCTTGAAGGTGGGTCAAGAAGTGCTCAGCGGCCGCAGCGGTGTGGCTCCGGAAGTGGGCAACACGCTACCACTCAGCGAGATCCCGCTCGGTACCGTGGTACACAACATCGAATTGCAACCCGGCAAGGGTGGATCCATCGCACGCAGCGCGGGCACCTTCGCACAGCTAAGCGCCCGTGAAGGGAAGTATGCTACGCTGAAGATGCCGAGCGGCGAATTGCGGATGATATTGGTAGCCTGTTTGGCGACCATCGGCACCGTTGGCAACAGCGAGCACATGCTCCAGAAGAGTGGTAAAGCTGGCCGTAGCCGTTGGCAAGGACGTCGTCCACGGACACGTCCGGTGGCCATGAACCCTGTCGATCACCCAATGGGTGGTGGCGAGGGTCGTGCATCCGGTGGCCACCCACGGAGCCGCAAGGGCCTCTTGGCGAAGGGCAAGAAGACCCGCGCACCGAAGAACCGCAGCAATCGTTTCATCCTCGAACGTATCAACGCCAAGAAAGGCGCCTAGTCCTCGCATAGCTCATGAGCCGTTCACTCAAGAAACCGCCGTACATCCACTATAAGCTGAACAAGCGTATAGGTGAGGCACAGACCTCCGGCAAGAAGAACGTGATCAAGACCTGGTCACGTGCAAGTACCATCGCACCTGAATTCGTCGGGTTGACGATCGCAGTACACAATGGCAACAAGTTCATCCCGGTCTACGTGACCGAGAACATGGTGGGCCACAAGTTGGGCGAATTCGCTCCGACCCGTACCTACCGTGGCCACTCTGGTAACAAGAAGAACTAAGTAGACCATGGGAGCTCGTAAGAAAATAGCAGCAGACGCGCGGAAGGAGGCCATGAAGACGGTGGCCATCGCACAACTCCGCAACGTACCCACCAGCCCGCGTCGCATGCGTCAGGTGGCCGATCTGATCCGTGGTGTGGAAGTGGAGAAGGCGTTGGGTATCCTGCGTTTCAGCACACGCCACAGCAGCCGCGATCTGGAGAAACTCCTAGTGAGCGCGATGCACAACTGGTCCGCTAAGAACGAAGGCGCACGTGCCGAGGAAGCAGGACTGGTGGTGAAAAGCATTCAAGTGAACGAGGCACGTGGCCTGAAGCGCATGCTTCCAGCACCGCAAGGCCGCGCCTACCGCATGAAGAAGCGGAGCAACCACGTCACCATCATCGTCGATTCCGTGAATCAAGCCTAAGTCGAGAACAACCAACCATGGGACAGAAAGTACATCCGATCGGTTACCGCCTAGGCTTCGTCAAGGGCTGGGACAGCAACTGGTTCGGCGGCAACAAATACGCCGACAAATTGGTGGAGGACGAGCAGATCCGTGCCTATTTGATGGCCCGCCTGAAGAAGGCGAGTGTCGCCAAGATCGTCATCGAGCGCACCTTGAAGCTGGTGACCGTTACCATCAACACGGCCCGCCCGGGTGTCATTATCGGAAAAGGTGGAGCCGAAGTGGACAAGTTGCGGGAGGAGCTCAAGAAGCTCACCGGCAAGGACGTTCAGATCAACATCTTCGAGATCAAGCGTCCAGAACTGGATGCTCGTTTGGTGGCCGATAGCATCGCGCGTCAACTCGAGGGTCGGATCAGCTTCCGTCGCGCCATGAAGATGGCCGTAGCGAGCACCATGCGCATGGGTGCAGAGGGCATCAAGCTACAAGTATCGGGTCGTTTGAACGGTGCGGAGATCGCAAGGACAGAGAAGTATCGCGATGGCCGTGTGCCACTGCACACCTTACGCGCCGATATCGATTTTGCCATCACTGAAGCGCACACCAAAATGGGACGCATCGGTATCAAGTGCTGGATCATGCGCGGCGAGGTCTATGGAAAGAAGGACTTGAGCCCGAACCAAGGTCAGGCGAAAGGTGGACCAGGTGGCCCCCGCATGGGTGGCGATCGTCCGGACCGTCGCGGCGGTGATCGTCGTGGTCCAGGTGGAGACCGCCGTGGAGGCGGACGTGGGGGGGATTTCCGTGGCGGGGATCGTCGCGGTGCTAACACTCGAAACAGCTAAGAGCCATGTTGCAACCGAAGCGCAGCAAGCGCCGCAATATGCACAAGGGCCGAATGAAAGGGCAGGCCCAACGCGGACACCGTGTAGCCCTTGGATCCTTCGGACTGAAGGCCATGGAGAGCGTTTGGCTCACCGGTCGTCAGATCGAATCCGCTCGTGTGGCACTTACGCGTTACATGAAGCGTGAAGGCCAAGTGTGGATCAAGGTATTCCCGGACAAGCCAGTGACCAGCAAACCTGCAGAGGTGCGTATGGGTAAGGGCAAGGGTTCCTTGGACCATTGGGTGGCCGTGTGCCATGCCGGACGGATCATCTTCGAGATCGATGGTGTATCAACCGAGATCGCCAAGGAAGCACTGCGCCTTGCGGCACAGAAGCTCCCGATCCCGACCAAGTTCGTGACCCGTGAGGACTACGACGGCCAATAAGAAAGAGCCATGAAGAAGAAAGGAACCGAATTGAAGGACCTCACGGTCGCCGAATTGAGCGATAAGCTCAATGAGGGGCGTTCGTCGCTTACCAAGCTGCGTTTCGCACATACCGTGAGCCCGATCGAAAGTCCAGTGCAGCTGCGCTCCAAGCGCAAAGAGGTGGCACGCATCCTCACCGAGTTGCGCAAGCGTGAACTTGTAAACACGACCAAGAAATGAGCACCACCCCGAACACACCGGCCACAGCAGTGGATCGGAACCTCCGCAAGGAGCGTATCGGCATCGTCACGAGCGACAAGATGAACAAGAGCATCGTGGTGACCGTGGAGCGTCGCATGATGCACCCGAAGTACCGGAAGTTCGTGAAGAAGTCCAGTACGTTCATGGCGCATGATGAGAAAGGGGAAGCCCATATCGGCGATACCGTTCGCATCAGCGAAACACGCCCCCTCAGCAAATTGAAGCGTTGGCGCGTGGTGGAGATCGTTGAACGTGCCAAGTAATACCGAAAGCAAGCGATGATCCAGCAAGAATCACGGCTCAATGTAGCCGACAACAGCGGAGCCAAGGAGGTGCTTTGCATCCGGGTGCTCGGTGGCACAGCACGTCGCTATGCCCGCATCGGCGACACCATCGTGGTGACGATCAAGGCAGCCCTGCCCAATGGAGGTACCAAGAAAGGGACCGTTCACAAGGCCGTGGTGGTTCGCACGAAGAAGGAGACCCGCCGCAAGGACGGGAGCTATATCCGCTTCGACGACAACGCCGTGGTGCTGCTCGATGCGGCCGGTGAAATGAAAGGCACGCGCATCTTCGGCCCAGTGGCCAAAGAGCTTCGCGAAAAGAAGTTCATGAAGATCATCTCCCTGGCCCCCGAAGTACTCTGAGCCATGCAGAAGAAGACACACATCAAGAAAGGCGACCTCGTGAAGGTGCTCGCCGGTGAGGACCGCGCCAAGCAAGGTCGTGTACTCGACGTGGACCGCGACCGTATGCGGGCTATCGTTGAGGGCCTCAACATCAATAAGAAACACACCAAGCCTACCACGGCAAACCCGCAAGGGGGCATCGTGGACAAGGAAGGTCCCATCCATCTGAGCAACCTGATGCTCATTGATGCGAAGACCGGAACACCGGGTCGTGTTGGTCGAAAGGTCAACAAGGAAGGCGTTCTGGAGCGCTATGTGAAGACCACGAAAAAGGCAGCCAAGTAAGAAGTCATGAGCTACGTACCCCGGCTTCGCGCCAAATACAAGAACGAGTTGGCCCCGAAACTCCAAAAGGAGTTCGGATACACCAGCTGCATGCAGGTGCCACGCATCAGCAAGATCAGCTTGAACCAAGGTCTCGGAAGTGCCGTTGGCGACAAGAAGATCGTGGAGCATGCCATTGTGGAGATGACCAGCATCGCCGGTCAGAAGGCCGTGCAAACGATATCCCGCAAGGACATCAGTAACTTCAAACTGCGGAAGGGCATGCCCATCGGCGCACGGGTGACCTTGCGCGGTGATCGGATGTTCGAATTCCTCGATCGCTTGATCGCAGTGAGCCTACCACGTACCCGTGACTTCCGCGGCGTTCCAGCCAAGGGCTTCGATGGAAGGGGCAACTTCACGATGGGTGTGAAAGAGCAGATCATCTTCCCGGAGATCGACATCGACAAGGTGACCAAACTCCAGGGTATGGATATCACGATCGTGACCACAGCGAATACCGATGCAGAAGCCAAAGCCTTGTTGACGGCCTTTGGATTCCCATTCGCAGACAAGGACAAGAAATAGTAGGGGGTGACGACGAACCCACAATAACGATAGAACGATGGCCAAGGAATCAATGAAAGCCCGTGAGCGCAAGCGCGCTAAGATGGTGGAGAAGTACGCCGCCAAACGGGCGAAGCTGAAAGCCGCTGGGGATTGGGAAGGCTTGCAAAAGCTCCCGGTCAATGGCAGCAAGGTGCGCATGCACAACCGGTGCCAATTGACCGGTCGTCCACGCGGCTACATGCGTTTGTTCGGTATCTCACGTAACGTGTTCCGGAGCATGGCCTTGGAAGGCAAGATCCCCGGTGTCACCAAAGGCAGCTGGTAAGAAAGCAGGGAAAGGTTCCGGATGGAGTCCGGAAAGACAACCCAACAAAAGATAAAGACCATGACGACCGACCCGATCGCCGATTACTTGACCCGCCTGCGCAACGCTATACAAGCGCGCAAGAAGGTCGTGGAGGTGCCAGCCAGCAACCTGAAGAAGGACATCACCCGGATCCTTTACGACAAGGGATACATCTTGTCTTGGAAGTCCGAGGATGACGGCAAACAAGGGCTGATCAAGATCGCCTTGAAGTACAACCAACAAACGCGCAAGAGCGCCATTAAGGAACTTACCCGTGTGAGCTCCCCAGGCCTGCGCAAATACGCCCACGCCGGTGACTTACCGCGCGTGCTGAACGGCCTCGGCGTGGCCATCATCTCCACCAGCCATGGTGTGGTCACCGACAAGGAGGCACGCACCTTGAACGTGGGAGGTGAAGTCTTGTGTTACATCAGCTAAGCCAGAGAAAGAAGATGTCACGCATTGGAAAAGCACCGATCGAAGTCCCCAAAGGGGTCGAGGTCAATATCAGCAACAAGAACCTGGTGACCGTGAAAGGTCCGAAGGGAACTTTGGAGCAGGCTGTTGATCCCGATATCACCTTGAAACAGGAAGGCACCGAGATCACCTTGGTACGTCCTAGTGATGCGAAACCGCACCGCGCCAAGCACGGTCTGTACCGGGCACTCATCGCGAACATGGTGAAGGGAGTGGCCGAAGGCTTCGTGATCGAGCAGGAATTGGTGGGTGTGGGTTACCGCGCCACCACGAAGGGTCAACAATTGAACTTGGCCCTCGGTTTCTCGCACACCATAACGATCGACCTTCCCCCGCAGATCAAGGTGGCAGCAGCCCAAGAGAAGGGGAAGAACCCGATCATCCGTCTGGAATCGGCAGACAAACAACTCATCGGCCAAGTGGCCGCCAAATTGCGCAGCTTGCGCAAACCGGAGCCGTACAAAGGCAAGGGTGTGCGCTTCGTGGGCGAAGTGGTGCGTCGCAAAGCAGGTAAAGCAGCCGGTAAATAAGTACGACCATGGCATTCGACAGGATCAACCGCCGACTGAAGATCAAGCAACGCGTGCGCAAAACGGTGCATGGCACCCAGGCACGTCCGCGCCTCTCGGTCTATCGCAGCAACACGGGCATGTACGCCCAACTCATCGACGACGAAGCAGGCCGCACCTTAGCGAGCGCTTCGTCCTTGAAGGACAAGAAGGCTTCGGGCATCCCGAAGTTGGAACAAGCCAAGATCGTTGGTCTGGCCATTGCCGAAAAGGCGAAGGCGGCAGGCATCGAATTGGTCGTGTTCGACCGCAACGGATACCTCTATCATGGTCGGGTGAAAGCCTTGGCCGACGCCGCCCGCGAAGGAGGCCTCAATTTCTGATCATACCCTACACATGTCTGAGACGAACACGAAAAAGGTCAAGAGCAGCGACCTCGAGCTGAAGGATAAGCTGGTCGCACTCAACCGAGTGACCAAGGTGACCAAAGGCGGTCGCACCTTCACCTTCTCTGCCATTGTTGTGGTAGGGAACGAGAACGGTGTCGTGGGCCATGGTCTGGGTAAGGCCAAGGAGGTGCAAGAGGCGATCGCCAAAGGCATAGACGATGCGAAGAAGAACTTGGTGAAAGTGCCCGTTCTGAAAGGCACCATCCCACATTCTCAAGAGGGCAAGTATGCAGGTGCACAAGTGTTCTTGAAGCCTGCAGCGCACGGTACCGGTGTTATCGCTGGTGGTGCAATGCGCGCTGTATTGGAGAGCGTTGGGATCACCGATGTATTGGCAAAGAGCAAGGGAAGCAGCAACCCGCACAACGTGGTGAAGGCCACGATCGAAGCGCTCCAAAGCCTGCGTGATGCCAATGCGGTGAGCATGCAACGGGGAATTAAACTGGAACGCGTATTCAACGGATAAACCGATCCGTCGATCCGTCGACGGAATTGCACATGAGCAAGTTGACCATTATACAGACACGCAGCCAGATCAAGTGCCCGAAGCGTCAAAAGGATACCCTGAAGGCGCTGGGATTGGGCCGGATCGGGAAGACCGCTGTCGTGGACGGAACGCCGCAAGTACGCGGCATGGTGGAGAAGGTCCACCATCTGGTGAAAGTGACCGAGGCCTGAACCCTATAGTACAGAGCATACCATGGATTTGAGCAAATTGAAGCCCGCAGAAGGGGCCACGAAGAAGGAGAAGCGCATTGGTCGAGGCCAAGGCAGCGGTCGTGGAGGTACGTCCACCAAGGGCCATAAAGGCCAGAAGGCCCAAGCCGGCTACAACCACAAACGCGGATTCGAAGGTGGCCAGACCACCCTCACCCGCCGGTTGCCCAAGTTCGGCTTCACCAACCCTACCCGTGTGGAATTCAAGGGCATCAACTTGGATGCCATCCAAGCCTTGGCGGAGAGCAAGAACCTGAAGGTGATCAGCCCTGAGGTACTCTATGCCAACGGCTTGATCGCTAAGAACGACAAGCTGAAGGTCTTGGGTCGCGGTGAGGTGAAGGGTGCGTTGGAGATCACGGCCCATGCGTTCAGTGCAACGGCCAAGGCTGCGATCGAAGCGAAAGGAGGAAAAGCGGAAACCATCGTTACCGTAGTTGAGAAGGCATGAAGAATCTGATCGATACCATCAAGAACATCTGGCGCATCGAGGAGTTGCGTAGCCGCATCCTCATCACGCTGGGTCTGCTGCTGGTGTATCGCATCGGTAGTTTCATCGTGCTTCCAGGTGTGGACAGTGCCCGCCTCGCGGCCTCCGGTGCATCCGGCGGCGGCGGTATCGTGGAGATCCTGTCCATCTTCACAGGTGGAGCGTTCACCCGTGCATCCATCTTCGCGTTGGGGATCATGCCGTACATCTCGGCATCCATCGTAATGCAGTTGGCCGGGATTGCAGTTCCTACGGTGCAGAAGATGCAACGTGAGGAAAGCGGGCGACGCAAGATCAACCAGTGGACGCGCTATTTGACCATTCTGATCTGTGTGTTCCAAGCACCTAGCTACATCTACGCCACCATCGATGCAGGAGCGCGACCGGAAGGTCAGTTCTGGTTGTTCACCAGCATCGTGATCCTCACCTGTTCCACCCTCTTTGTGATGTGGTTGGGTGAGCGGATCACAGAGCGTGGACTGGGCAACGGTATTTCCTTGATCATCATGATCGGTATCCTCGCACAATTCCCGCAGTCCTTCGCACAGGAAGTGGTGGGTCGCATGGGTCCTGGTGGTGGTGGCTTGGTCCTGCTGCTGGTCGAAGTGGTCATCTGGGTGCTCATCATCGCGGGTTGCATCCTATTGGTACAAGGCACACGAAGGATACCGGTGCAGTTCGCCAAGCGTGTGCAAGGCAACAAGCAGTATGGCGGTGTACGCAACTACATTCCGTTGAAGGTGAACGCGGCCGGTGTCATGCCGATCATCTTCGCACAGGCCATCGTGCTCGTGCCGATGTACGCGGCGCAAGCCTTCGAAACGCCACCCAATTGGTTGGTGGGCATTGCGAATAGCCAAGGTCCATTCTACAATTTCAGCCTGTTCCTGATGGTGGTGTTGTTCACGTATTTCTACACGGCGATCACCGTGAATCCGAACCAGTTGGCAGATGACATGAAGCGCAACGGTGGATTCATCCCAGGGGTGAAGCCGGGCAAGAGCACTGCATCGCACATCGATGAATTGCTCTCACGGATCACGCTACCGGGCGCGATCTTCTTGGGTTTCGTAGCGATACTGCCAGCCTTCGCCGGTATGATGGGCATCAAGCAGGGCTTCGCGCAGTTCTTCGGTGGAACATCGTTGTTGATCATGGTGGGTGTGTTGTTGGACACGCTGCAGCAGATCGAAAGTCATTTGTTGATGCGACACTACGATGGATTGATGAAGACGGGTCGGATCAAAGGAAGATCAGGAGGACAGGCCTTCGGGATGGCTGGATAGATCATGGGTAAGTCCGTGATCATTCTGAGCGATGACGAAGTCGCTGTGTTGAAGGAGAGTTCTTTACTTGTTGGCAGGACCTTGGCTGAAGTGGCACGCCACATCGCGCCCGGAGTCACCACTCAGAAACTCGACGCGATCGCGGAAGAGTTCATTCTGGACAATGGCGCGATACCGGGATTCAAAGGCTTGTATGGTTGCCCGTCCACCTTGCTCATCAGTGTTGATGATCAAGTGGTACACGGCTTGCCCGGTGATCGGGCTTTGCAGGAGGGCAACGTTGCGAGCGTGGATTGTGGCGTGTTGATGAACGGTTTTTACGGCGATAGCGCCTACACCTTTTGTGTGGGTGAAGTCGCACCGGAAGTGAAGAAGTTGTTGCGCGTTACGCAGGAGTGCTTGGAGCTCGGGATCGCACAAGCGGTAGAGAACAACCGCACAGGCGATATCGGGTTCGCGATCCAGCAGCATGCCGAATCCAATGGTTACGGTGTGGTGCGGGAACTGGTGGGACACGGCTTGGGCCGGAAACTCCACGAAGCACCGGAAGTACCGAATTACGGTCGACGTGGTCACGGAGTGCGGTTGCGCAGCGGCATGGCCTTGGCGATCGAACCCATGATCAACATGGGCGTGAAGGAGGTGAAGCAGATGAGTGATGGTTGGACCGTCACTACCCGCGACGGAAAGCCCAGCGCCCACTTCGAACACGACGTAGTGGTGCGAGCCGGTAAAGCAGAGGTCCTATCAACGTTCAAGTACATTGAAGATGTGCTGGAACAGAAAGGTGAATTGGTGAAATGGTGACATCGACCGCAGGGTCGATACGAGATAGGAAGAAAGGAAAGGAATGAGCAAAACAGGGACCATAGAGCAGGACGGCGTCATCAAAGAGGCGTTGAGCAATGCCATGTTCCGTGTGGAGTTGGAGAATGGTCACGTGATCGTCGCCCACATCTCGGGCAAGATGCGGATGCACTACATCCGGATCCTGCCAGGAGACAAGGTGAAGGTGGAGATGAGTCCGTACGACCTGAGCAAAGGGCGCATCACATTCCGTTACAAGAGTTAAGCACACAGAAGATCATGAAGGTCAGGGCCTCCCTCAAACCACGCTCCGCGGACTGCAAGATCGTCCGCCGCAAAGGGCGTCTGTACATCATCAACAAGAAGAACCCGAAGTTCAAGCAACGTCAGGGTTGATAAACGCACGAGCATGGCACGTATAGCAGGCATAGACCTACCAAAGAGCAAACGCGGGGCGATCGGCCTCACGTACATCTATGGCATCGGCCGCAGCACCGCCCTTTCCATTCTGGAGAAGGCGGAAGTGGATCCGGAGACCAAGGTGGAGGAATGGACCGATGACGAGCAGGCGCGCATTCGCCAGTACATCTCTGACACCGTGAAGGTGGAGGGTGCGCTGCGTAGCGAGGTGCAATTAAGCATCAAGCGCCTAATGGACATCGGTTGCTACCGTGGGCAACGGCACCGCGCGGGTCTTCCCGTGCGTGGTCAGCGTACCCGTACCAACAGCCGTACCCGTAAGGGCAAGCGGAAAACGGTGGCGAACAAGAAAAAGGTGACCAAGTAAGAGATCGTAAGGGTGCGAGCGATCGCCCTCAAACACCAGATCACATGGCAAAGCAAGAAGGTAAAGGCGGCGCAGCCGGCAAGAAGAAAAAGAAGAGCGTGGTAGTGGAGGCCTTCGGGCAAGCCCACATCCAGGCCACGTTCAATAACCTGATCATCAGCCTCACCAACAACAAGGGCGAGGTGATCAGCTGGTCCTCTTCGGGCAAGAACGGATTCCGCGGAAGCAAGAAGAATACCCCATACGCAGGCCAATTGAGCGCCGAGGAAGCAGCACGCGAGGCACACGAGTTGGGCTTGCGCAAGGTGAAGGTCTTCGTGAAAGGCCCCGGTGGTGGACGCGAAAGCGCTATCCGCGCACTGCACAACAGCGGTGTGGAGGTGACCGAGATCGTGGACATCACCCCGATGCCGCACAACGGCTGCCGCCCACCGAAGAAACGCCGCGTTTGATCGAACAAATACCGTAGGGACCGAATATTTCGAGTTCCGTTGTTGGTGCGCAGAACGCACCCAAATCAAGAAGAAGAATGGCACGTTATACAGGACCCAAGACCCGGATCGCTCGCAGATTCAAGGAAGCGATCTTCGGCCCGGACAAGTGGATGGAGCGCAAGCCCCACGCACCCGGACAACATGGACCCAATGCTCGCCGACGCAAGAAGGAGAGCGAATACAACCTGCAATTGCAGGAGAAGCAGAAGGCCAAGTACATGTATGGCATCCTCGAGCGCCAGTTCGAGAAGATGTACCACTTGGCTGCCAGCAAACGCGGCATCACCGGTGCGGTGTTGCTGCAATTGTGCGAGGCGCGATTGGACAATACGGTGTACCGCTTGGGCATCGCACCCACACGTCGTGCAGCACGCCAGTTGGTGAGTCATGGCCACATCACAGTGGATGAGCAAGTGGTGACCATAGCGAGCTATTCACTACGCGCCGGACAGACCATCGCCGTTCGTGAGCGGAGCCGCTCGTTGGAGGCCATCACCAACAGTGTTTCGGTGAACAGTCACCGTTACGACTGGTTGGAATGGAACCCATCACAAATGGCCGGAAAGATGATCGCGCTGCCTGAGCGTGCGCAGATCCCGGAGAATATCCGCGAGCAATTGATCGTGGAATTGTACAGCAAGTAAGCCTTTAGGGCGAGAACAGCAGCAGAAGAGGATCAACGGTATACCGGTCTTCAGCGAACGAAGGAAGGAGCCAACAACGAACAACGAACAAACAGAAGAAATGCCCATTCTCGAATTCCAGCGTCCCGACAAGGTCACGATGATCGAATCCGACGACACGAGCGGATCCTTCGAATTCCGACCACTCGAGCCAGGTTACGGGATAACCATCGGCAATGCCTTGCGCCGGATCTTGTTGAGCAGCCTCGAAGGACATGCCATCACCACCGTACGGATCGATGGTGTGGACCACGAGTTCAGCACCGTCAAAGGCGTGATCGAGGATATGACCGAGATCGTCCTCAACCTCAAGCAGGTGCGCTTCCGCCGTCAATTGGATGATGTGAGCACCGAGAAGGTGTCCTTCACCGTGACCGGCAAGGACACCTTCACTGCCGGGGACATCGGCAAACACACCACCGGGTTCCAGGTATTGAATCCTGAATTGGTGATCGCCCACATGGAGAGCAACGTGAAACTACACGTTGAACTCACGATCGGGAAAGGCCGTGGTTATGTGCCCGCCGACGAGAACAAAGCGGATGGAGCGCCCATCGGGACCATCGCCATTGACTCGATCTTCACACCGATCAAGAATGTGAAGTACAACGTGGAGAATACCCGCGTTGAGGAGAAGACCGACTACGAGAAACTCACCATCGAGGTGGTTTCCGACGGAAGCATTACGCCGAAGAACGCCTTGCAGGAAGCGGCCAAGATCCTCATCCACCATTTCATGCTGTTCAGCGATGAGCGCATCACCTTGGATGTGGAAGAGCGTGCGACGGAAACCGAGGAATTCGATGAGACGAGCTTGCACATGCGCCAACTCCTGAAGACCAAGTTGGTGGACATGGACTTGAGCGTACGTGCCCTGAATTGCCTGAAAGCTGCGGACATCGAGACACTCGGTGATCTGGTGGCCTTCAACAAGAACGACCTCTTGAAATTCCGGAACTTCGGTAAGAAGAGCCTGACCGAATTGGAGGACCTGGTGGAGAACAAGGGCCTGAGCTTCGGGATGAACGTGGCGAAATACAAGCTAGACAAGGAATAATGTACGGGCGCGAGAACTCGCGCCCCAACGGAAGAAGCCATGAGACACGGAAACAAGAACAACGCACTCGGCCGCAAAAAGGCCCACCGCGACTCGCTACTGAGCAACTTGGCGATCTCCTTGATCGATCACAAGCGCATCGAGACCACCTTGGCCAAAGCGAAAGCGCTGCGTCTGTATGTGGAGCCTTTGATCACCAAGAGCAAGGAGGATACCACGCATAGCCGACGAATGGTCTTCAGTGAGCTTCAGAACAAAGAGGCTACTGCAGCTCTCTTTCGTGATGTGGCCCCGAAGATCGCGAGCCGTCCAGGAGGGTACACGCGCATCATCAAGCTGGGCAACCGTTTGGGCGATGCCGCCGAAATGGCCATGATCGAGCTGGTGGATTTCAATACGACCTACACCAAGGAGACTTCCACCGGTGCCGCGAAGAAGACCCGCCGTACGCGCCGTACCAGCGCGAAGACGACCGCGCCGAAGGACGATGCCCCTGCGGCCGATGCGCCAGAGGAGCCGAAGGCGGAGTGATCCGCCGGTACAAGATCCGGAATGACAAGAGGCGCTGCAAGGCGCCTCTTGTCATTCCGGGCCGAAGGTCGGGGCAACGGCCCCGTTGAGCTTCTTGGATCGTGAGGTCCCCACGGTGGCAAGAACGAACACCCACGGCAAAAGCGGTACCATGAAGCGCCCACTCCATTCGGCATGCGTCAGTCCGATGAAAACCACGTAGGGGATCAGAATTGAAACAAGGAGTTGGACCAGCGGTTCGCGTCGAGCTCGCCATGCTCCGAGCAGTGCCAACGGGTAGAGCAACATCCAACCGGTATTGATGGCGTTGTGGAACGCCGAATAGTGCGGGCGTGTCAATGTGATTAAAGCGACCATGCGTTGGAACGTGATCTTGCACCATGCCGTGATCCCCACTTGGCCCAAGAGCGATCTTTGGGCATCGGCGATCGTGTGCTCTTGAAAGACGTTGTTCTGAACGCCACCTACTCCGGCGATCACCTGGCCTTGAGCGATGGGCAAGAGTTGTGCATGCTCCACCTTCGGAACAGCGATAACGACAACGATCACCGCAGCGCTTCCGAGCAACACGACCGCTGAACGCATCCGTGGACTCCATGTGTCCATGAGCCTCCAGAGCAAAACGGGGACCACGAAGAATATCCCTACCGGTCTGGCGAACAGGGTGACCGCTCCGAGGAAGACCAGGATAGGGTCGCGATACGGAATTCGCGCGGCACGTTCCATGAAAAGGACCGAGAGGCAAGTGAAGAAGTACTCCGTGTACAGGGCCAACGCCCACGTCTGGATCAGTGGGCTAAGCAGGAACAGGACCATTGTCATACTTCCTGTTCGCGGATCCTTGGTGGTTCGTTCCGCAAGTCGCGAAAGTGCGAACGCGGCCGCAATGCCAAGGATGATCTGCGCAACGATGGCCAGCTCTGGAGCACCGATCGCCAGGAATGGCAGCAGGAAAACGACGTACGAAGCATACTTCACGTAGTTGCCGAAGAGATCATGGAAGTCCCCGTGAAGTACCTGCTCTGCACAGCCGATGTATTTCAACGCTTCCTTGTCCGCGAGGATGCCGTGGTGCAGGTACAAGCCGAGGAGCAATACCGCGTGCAGGCCGAGTGTCACCACGCGGAATGCGGGACTGGAAAGCCAATGGGTCAGAGGGTTCACGCGTGCGATGACCAAATGTAGGCCGCGTGTTATCAACAGGTGTGGACGATCTCGTGGAAGTATCCCGGCACCCCTGGGTATCTTTGCGCACCCTACCGACCCGTCCGACCCGCATGCTTGTATGCCAGCGCCCCGAGGCCCTTCTACTGCTCGCCGATGGAACACTTTTCCGAGGCCGGGCGATCGGCGCTCTGGGCATCACCACAGGGGAGATCTGCTTCAATACCGGGATGACGGGCTATCAGGAGATCTTCACGGATCCCAGTTATACCGGCCAGATCATGACGATGGCCAGTCCGCACATCGGAAACTACGGGGTGAAGTCGGGCGAAGAGGAAGGCCCGAAGATCAGCATCGCTGGCTTGGTGGTGAAGAAATTCAGCGAGGTGTGGAGCCGAAGTGGTGGTGATGGGTCGTTGGATGATCTCCTCTTAGCACAAGGGGTCGTTGGCATCAGTGATGTGGATACGCGTAAGCTGGTTCGGCACATCCGGGATCGGGGTGCACAGAATGCCATCATCAGTTCTATGGAGATGGATGTGGAGGTCTTGAAGAAGGCATTGGCCGCAGCGCCCGACATGGCAGGGTTGGAACTCTCTAGCCGAGTGACCACGAAGAAGGCCTACACGGTCGGGGCGGAACATGCACCTTATCGGGTGGCCTTGATCGACTTCGGCGTGAAGCGCAACATCGAACGGTGCCTCGTGGAACGCGCTTGTCAGGTAAAGGTGTTTCCACTAACCACACCCTTCGTGGAGATCATGAAATGGGATCCGCACGGCATCATGCTCAGCAATGGCCCGGGCGATCCAAGTGCCATGCCAAAGAGCGTTGGCTTGGTGAAGGAGGTGCTCGCTGCCGGGTTGCCGGTCTTCGGCATTTGCTTGGGCCACCAGTTGATCGCAGAGAGCCTTGGCATGCGAACGGAAAAGATGCACCACGGCCACCGTGGGATCAACCACCCCATCAAGGACCTGACGACCGGGCAGGACGAGGTGACCTCCCAGAACCACGGCTTCGTGGTTCGCCGCAACGATGCGGAGGCGAAGAAGGGTGTCGAGATCACGCACGTGCATTTGAACGATGGGAGCGTTGCCGGTTTCCGGTTGAAGGACCGGCAGGTATTCTGCGTGCAATACCATCCCGAAGCCGGTCCCGGCCCTTTGGATAGCAGATACCTCTTCGACCGGTTCGTAGCGAACATGAAAGCCCATATTCCCGTAAGAACCGCCCGAACCCAGAACGCCTAAATCGAATTGTTGCAATGAGTTTGATCGCCAAGATCCACGCCAGGGAGATCCTTGATTCACGCGGAAATCCCACCATCGAAGTGGATGTTTGGACGGATTCCGGACACATGGGCCGGGCTGCCGTTCCGAGCGGTGCAAGCACCGGTGCGCATGAAGCCGCCGAACTGCGCGATGGCGACAAGAAGCGCTATATGGGCAAAGGCGTGAGCAAAGCCGTTCTGAACGTGAACGGCACCTTGAACAATGAACTGAACGGCGCACTGATCACCGAACAAGCGATGATCGACAAGGCCTTGATCGCATTGGATGGAACACCGAACAAATCGAATCTGGGGGCGAACGCGATCCTCGGCGTGAGCTTGGCGGTTGCCAAAGCGGCAACCAGTGAAGCCGGTCTTCCACTCTACCGGTATGTGGGCGGCGTGAATGCCAACGTCCTGCCCGTTCCGTTGATGAACATCCTGAACGGCGGTGCGCACGCGGACAACAAAGTGGACGTGCAGGAATTCATGATCATGCCGGTAGGTGCCAAGCATTTCGCCGAAGGTCTGCGCATGGGTGCCGAGGTGTTCCACCAGTTGAAGTCCGTGTTGAAGAAGAAGGGGTTGAGCACCAATGTCGGCGATGAAGGCGGTTTCGCGCCCGACCTCCCTAGCAATGAAGATGCCTTGAAACTCGTGATGCAAGCGATCGAACAAGCCGGGTTCAAACCGGGAGAAGATATCGTACTCGCATTGGATTGCGCCAGCACCGAGTTCTACGATACCAAGAAGAAGCGCTATACGCTGGAAAGCACCGGCGATAGTTTGACGAGCGATGAAATGGTGGCCATGTGGGCCGACTGGGCCAAGCGCTATCCCATCGTGAGCATCGAGGATGGTATGTCCGAAGACGATTGGGATGGCTGGAAGAAATTGACCGAGACCATCGGGGACAAGGTGCAATTGGTAGGCGATGATCTCTTCGTCACCAATACGAAGCGCCTATCAGAAGGGATCGATAGGAACATCGCGAACAGCATCCTCGTGAAGGTGAATCAGATCGGTACGCTCACAGAGACCATGGAGGCGGTGGAAATGGCGCATCGCGCAGGCTACACCAGCATCATGAGCCACCGGAGCGGAGAGACGGAGGACAACACCATCGCCGATCTCGCTGTTGCGATGAACTGTGGGATGATCAAGACCGGAAGTGCATCACGTAGCGATCGCATCGCGAAGTACAACCAACTGCTACGGATCGAAGAGCAATTGGGTGCTGCTGCGGTCTATCCCGGTCGTGGTTTGCGCTACGTGGGTTGATCGTTCACTGGCTCAGTTCGATGTACTGATCCAGCAGGGTCTGTTCCAAGGCCTTGCCGTTCGTAAGCTGCTCATTCTTTTGTACAATGGTCGCTGTTCCACTCTCTTGTAATAGCAGACCGGAAAGGTTGTCGAATACTTGTACGCCGGAGGGGTCGGCTATCCCGAATCCATCATCGAATGTCCAGAAGGCGAAGTGGGGCACCGTGGTATCGAAGAGGTCCGCACCCCACGATGAACGGAACGGGGCAAGCCCCAATTGACCCATGAGCGTCTTGGGCAGGTCCACATGACAGCCGAAGGTCGTGTTCTGGATTCCATGGTATTTCGCATCCAGTGCACCGCCCGTGAACAACAATGGAATGTGATGCCGCTCGGCCATGTGGCTCGCCCGGTCGTATGGAAGGTAGTGGCCGTGATCCGCCACCACCACGATCAGCGTGTTCCTGTACCACGGCTGCTGCTTGCATCGATCGAGGAATGCGCCAAGTGTTCGGTCCGTGTAGTGGACGCTGTTGCGGTATTGTTGCGATGGATCCTTTCCGGGAAATCCCTCATCGATCGGAACGTCGAACGGCTCGTGGCTGGTGCTGGTCATCAACACATGGAAGAAAGGCGTAGCCGCGTTTTCAGCTTCCCGTAGGTGGAATTCGAACAGTTCTTCGTCGTACGCTCCCCATCGCGTTCGGTTCTTGATCGGGAACGAATTCTCATCGTGTACATGATCGAAGCCCATGGCCTCCAAATATGCGCGCGTATTCGCGAAGGCCACATCGCCAGCGTAGAAATAAGTAGAGTGGTAGCCTGCTGAGTCCAACACATTGGTGAAGCTCGGTAGTCGATCGAACTTTCCGTATTGGCGGATGATCGTGGTCTTCGGTTGGGACGGAAAGCCACTGATGATGGCGCACAATCCCTGTTCGGTCCGAAACCCGGTAGAGTAGAAGTTCCTGAAGAGGATGCCATCCTGCGCAGCGCGATCGAAGCCTGGCGTGACACCCGTATCTCCACCGAGAACGCCCACCACATCGGCCGTCCAACTTTCCAGCAACACCAGAATGATGTTCGGCTGTTCGGTCGTCAAGACACTACGCGGTGGCTCAAGTGTGCGTGGATACAACGCACTGGATCGCTCTTTTGCCTCTTCTGCGGACAAGAACATGTAGGGGTTCGATCCGATCTCCGGTGGTTCCGCAAGCAGCACGATGAAATTCCACGTGCCGTTCAGCGCACCTAGGTTCAGGATCGGATGTGCACTGTGGTAGCTCCAACTGCGATCAATGGGGTAGGGCTGGGTGCCTCCACGCATACCCACGATCAGCACAATGGGTAGCAACAAGGCGAGCGACCATCGCAGCCAGCCCTTTTCAATGTGGTAAGGCTGTGCATGATCGATCCGAAAGAGCACCAGAAAGGCGATCGCGATCTCGGCCAGCAAGATCACGATCAACTGGCCAACGGGTGCGCCGGCGGCTGCAGCCAGCGCTTCTTCCGGATAGATCAAATAGGAGATGGCCTTGTGATTGACCTTGGTTCCCCATGCCGTGAAGAGGCCGATGTCACAGACATGGATGATGCACGAAAGCACCACGAATACCGCCGTGATCGGCCGAAGCACCTTGCGCAGTCCGGGAATCTCGCGGAACTTCAGAACGATGGTGCAAAGCGCCACAGGTAGGATCAAGTAACATGCTGTTGCGATGTCCATGGGCAACCCATGGAGAAAGGCTTGTCGAATGTCAATTGATCCGATCCCGACCAAGCGTTGGGCATCGAAGAATAGAAATACGGACTCTTGGATCAAGAAGAGCGAGATCCAGAACAGGAGCAGTGAAACGAGTAAGCGTAGTAGTGCGCTCATTCTCAATGAATGCCTTATTGGTCAGCGGTGGATCAAGATCGGATCACCTTGTGATCAATGGCCGATCACGATGGATCGGGTAGGACCTTGGTTCCCCCGGTCATCGATGAACTGTAGGACGTAGGATCCGGACACCAGCCCGAGAACGTCGATCCGGGTGCTGCGACCTTGCACGATGGCGCTGGCCACTTCACGGCCAGTGTTGTCCAGCATGCGGATGCGCCCCTTGACCACATCCTTGTCGAAACGGATGTTGATGTGGTCCGTCGCTGGGTTCGGATGAATGGTCCATTGATCATTATTCGGATCGGACTCAACCAAACCAACCGCACTCCTACGCCAAGCCAACACATATTCGCCAACGCGCAGGCTATCCGTGTCCATGCGTCCGTACTTGTCTGTTGGGCTACCGAACGTGGTCACGCGATCGGACCAGAACACCCAAGGATCCGTAGGCGTTGCGCGGAATAGCAACACCAGACTGTCCTCGTGGAAGGCGACCCCTTCGTGATCCTGCATCAGTCCCACATCGAGGTTCCCCGAGGTGGTGTTCCGGCCATCGAAGAAGATCCGACCAATAAAGCGTGAAGCATCGGTCCAGTTTCCGGAAACGCGCCAATAGCGGTCCGGTGAGATCACGTAGGCGAACGGATCCTCCACGGTGCCTTCATCCGCTGCGACCCAGTATTGCTCCAGTCTCACGATCACGGGATCACCGGCGAACTGTGGTCGCACCTCCAAATTGGCGAGGCTGGAAAAGAATATCGAGGTGGTGGAGATCGTATCCGTTTCGCCGGTCATGGCCAAGGAGAGTTTGTCGTCATCATTCAACCAGACCCAAGCCGGCTCGAATGGGACCGTGAGCGAGACCGCAGAGCTGGCACCGCCCACCAACACGGTATCCCGAAAAACGTTGGCTGGATCCGCTCCGATCACCGCGATCGTGATCGGTACGTGGTGGTATGCCGCAGCTGGTCCGCGTTGTTTCTGGCCGATGGTCAGATCCACGGACCATGCATCGTTGATCGGTGTAATGGTCTGTGCATCGATCTCGAAGGCCGTCCAGCCCGGTTGCTGGATCCAATCCGTGAAGAAATCCGTAAGGTCCACACCGGTCGCCATGGAGAGGTGATCCCGGAGCAATTCGGTGTTCACCGGCTGAAAGGCGTAGGTCGTCAAGAAGCTCGTAAGACCTGCACTGAATGCTTCGTCGCCGATGTAAGCGCGCAAGGAATGCAGCACGTCTGCGCCCTTGTTGTAGGAGTGTTCGCCGTAGGTCCACGCTTGTGGTACCTCGTTGAGTGCCCACCAACCTTCGTCCATCAGGTGTGCGCGATGCACCATGTTCCGGTGGTTCAGTCGCACGGTGGACATGTAGCGTTGGCGACCGTACACATCTTCCAAGAAGAGGTAGCTGAGGTATTCCGCGAAGCCCTCGTTGATGTACATCTCCTCGGCGCGATCGCAGGTAACGAGATTCCCGAACCAGTGATGGGCCAATTCATGCGCCATGACATCTTCATTCTGCAAAGTGCCGTTGGCAATGGAACGTGGATAATGGATGCTCGTGGCATGCTCCATCGCTCCGATGTTCGTGAGGACATAGCCAACGCGCTCCCAACGGTAGGGTCCGAAAAGTGCCTCGAAATGATCGAAGGAATCCTGTAGGTGCGTGAACGAGGCTTTCATGTTGGCCGTATCATTCGCGGCTGCGATCAATTCCACGGGTATGGCGTTGCCAGCAGTGCTGACCAAGGTATCCCGCGCCACCGCGAGGTTCGCGGCCGCAACAGAAGCGAGGTACGCTGGCATGGTCTCGGCGATCCGCCAATGGCTTACAACGGTATCGCCACCCAGTGGAATGTGTTCGATCAAGGATCCGTTGCAATAGGCAAGGCGGCCACCTGCGGTCTTGATCAGGAATTCGTAGGTGCTGCGCTCGGTGAAATTGTCCAGGCATGGGAACCAACTGCGCCCATAGGAATGCGGAATGCTTTCGAAGGCTACGCCGAGGTTGTACGTCATACCAGAAGAAGTGTAGAAGCCGCCGAATCCACTGGGGTCCACTGCCGGGTCGCCGCGGTAGTGGACCGAAATGGTGATCGTGTCGGCGGTGCCGATCGGCTCGGGGAAGGCCACCTCCAGAACTTCGCCGGATTGGGAGTGGGGCAGGAGTCCGCCCGCATTCGTCACGGAATCAACGACGAGGGCGAGCAGGTCCAGATGGAATTGGTCGATGCCCTCCGCGCGTGGCACGGCAGTGATGTCACAACGGCCCGCGATCAGGTTCCCAAGGGTCAGATCCAACGTGATCCGCTGGTGCAGGATGTCCATCGGGGCGAGATCGCGATCCGCCTTTGGCTGAAGGAACGAACGATGGAGCTGCTTGCTCGATCGGCAATCGACTTGCCCGTTCGTGGTTTGCGGGGTAAGAGCAGCAAGTGAATAGATGATCAGCGCACTGAACGCTTGAAGGACGGATCGAACCATGGTCGAAAATAGGACGTGGGGGCCAATGAGGCATTCCCTTTTCAGGATCCCTACATTTGGTACACCTGTTGGGATCCCAATGATCGAACCCGGAACATGAAACCGAGCACCGAATTACATGACCTTATCAAGTCCTTGACGAAGTCCGAGAAGCGCTTCTTCAAGTTGCATTCGTCGCTTCAATCCGGCGACAAGAACTACTTGCGGATCTTCGATGCGATCGATAAGCAGAAGGCGTACGACGAGGACGCGATCAAGAAAGTATTCGCCAAGGAGACCTTCATCAAACACCTGCCGTCGGAGAAGAATCACTTGTACAAATTGATCTTGAAATCCTTGCGTGCCTACCATTCGGAGAGTTCGGTAAGTGGGATATTGAAACAGGAGATCAAGAACATCGAGATCCTCTACCAAAAAGCACTTTATGTGGAGTGCAACAAACTGCTGCACCGGGCCAAACGCGTTGCGAAGGAGAATGAACGATTCTATTACTGGTTCGAATTGCTCAACTGGGAGAAGATGCTCTTGGAGGAGGCCTACGAATCCGGAGAATTCACCAAGGATCTGGATGCGCTGATCGAGGAGGAGAGGGACGTGATCGAGAAGCTACGGAACTTGGCGGCCTACCACATCCTGTACAGCAAGATCAACTATGTGTTCCGCAGCGGTGGGTATGTGCGCACCGATGAGGAGCATGCGATGGTCGAGGAGATCAGCGAGCATCAGCTGATCAAAGGGAAGAACACGGCTTTATCATGGAGGGCCGCGACGATCTGTTATTACACCCAAGGGTTCTGTCAATGGGCAAAGCGCGATTGGGCGACCAGCTTGGTGAAATTCGCTCGGGTGAAACAGATCCTGGATGAACATCCATTGATCAAGGCCGACCTGCCCAAGAGGTATATCAAGGCCTTGCACTACATCATCAACGCGCAGATCGAACTGTTGGACCTGAAGAATGCCAGAGCGAACATCAAATACATGCGCGAGTTGCCAGGAACCCCCGGATTCCAAGGTCAGAACATCGATGCTCAGGTGTTCGTAGCGAGTTTCGTGAGCGAGTTGCGGCTCTTGGATCGGGCGGGAGAGCACGTCAAAGCCATGGCCTTGGCCGATCCCATCCTAGCGGGCATGGAAGAACTGGGCGATCGGTTGCATAAGGAGCATGAGCTGGAGTTCTATTTCACATTGGCAAGGGTACACTTTGGTGGCGGCGAGATGAACAAGGCATTGTTCTGGTTGAACAAGGTGCTGAACGACAACGAGCCCACCCTGCGCCAAGACATCTTCACGTACGCTCGGTTGTTCAATCTGGTCATCCACTACGAACTCGGCAACTTTGATCTATTGGAGTACATCGTACGTTCCACGCAACGCTTCCTCAGCAAACGCCATCGTGCCGAACAGATGGAGAATATCTTGATGGATCATGTCAAGAAGTTGGCGCGCACCACGGATCCAGTTTCGAAGCGGGAACTATTCCAAACCATGCATGATCAATTCATGCCGCTGCTGAGTGACCCGAACGAAAGCCTTGTTCTGAAATACTTCGATGTGTTGGCCTGGGTGGTTTCTCACTTGGAGGACACCACCTTCAGCGCAGTTGTGAAAAGCAGGGCAACTGAACGACCCTGAATCGGTCAGGGTTTTGAGCGAACATCGGCCATCCCTTCCACTCCGGTGACCTTGAACTCGGTGCGCCGGTTGGCCTGATGGTCCTCTTCGGAGCAGTGTACGCCATTGCTGCACGTGTTCACCAGT
>Ga0209063_1000287_pt1 | contig 40408 bp, 29 predicted proteins | sample KloWWTmeKNB19Kit_FD_187177 | JGI IMG/M metagenome (GOLD analysis project Ga0209063, IMG submission 187177) | Active sludge microbial communities from Klosterneuburg, Austria, studying microevolution and ecology of nitrifiers - Klosterneuburg... | ecosystem: Engineered > WWTP > Aerobic digester >... | reverse complement strand
TATTTTTGCCCACGGTATATTTTGTTTGTGTCGTAACTACAAAATAAACCAAAGGGGTGCATTTTTCAAACAAAAAAATAGCACCCCTATTTTATGCCCTTAATTTTGAGTTTGCCGGACAGTAATAACTTTTTATAGAGGCTATTGACATAAAAGCACTTTTTCATTTTTGGCTTGTTAATTCTAAATAAGCTCAAAAAAAAAGCCCTGCTTGCCTTTGGGCAAACAGGGATATTCTTTGTTGGTGACCCCTCAGGGACTCGAACCCTGGGCCTACTGATTAAGAGTCAGTAGCTCTACCAACTGAGCTAAGGAGTCGTTTAAAAATGCGAATTTATGGATTTGCAGTGGAATCTTTGGCAACAAAATCTATAGTCATTTTGGTCTGGCCGCAATGCAACATAGAGTTGCCATATTTCGGATCTTTAGTTCCTAAATATGGATTCACCACTTCTTCGGTTTTGCTTAACCAGTTTGCAGGCTGGTCATCACCAAAAGCCATTGGGCATTCCTGCCAATATACCTTATCATTATCGTATTTCACCGTAATCAACAGAAACTGAAGGTTTTCTGACAGGTCTCTAAAAGCCCTTCTTCTCTCCTCCCAGTTTACAGCACCCCCAATGACCGAGGCATTATTTTTTGCATTATCCCATGGGAGCATAGCGGTCTGATAAATAATGGTATCCACTTTTAAATCAGCAGCCCTAAATTCATTCAAACTCTTTTGCAACTCAACAATTTTTGTATTCACAACAGCAGTATCCCAGTTCACAAATCCATTAGCTAACGCATAATAATTCTCAAGAATCGCAATCATAGAAATATTGAATGCCTCACTATGTTTACTCACAGCAAGTGGCACAGGTTTTACCTTTTCCACTTTCTCTGCTTTAAAATAATTTTTATAAATAAACCAGGCCGCAATGGCCAAAATCAGCAGTATTAATAATTTCTTCATGGGTTTCAAAGATAAGGATTGTTATAAGTTTCTTCTATTAGCAAATGTATTCATTAAATTTGCCGCTTCAAAACAATGGAAAAAAATTATGTTGGCAGGACTACAGAATGTAACATTTGAATTTGGCGCGAGAGTTATTGTAAAGGAAGCTACATGGCATATACAGCCAAATGAGCGCATTGGACTAATCGGGTACAACGGAACAGGGAAATCGACTTTATTAAAATTACTGACTGGGGGCTTCTCGCCTTCTGCAGGCACAGTAGAAAAAGGCAGGGAAACCTCTATAGGTTATTTACATCAGGATTTGTTGAGCTTCGATACCAATGAAACCATCTTACAGGTTGCGCTGGGAGCCTTTGAAAAAATTCTTCAATTAGAAAAAGAAATAGAGGCGTTAGGTATTGAATTAGAGAAAACCGGGGATGAAAAAACCCTTCATGAATACTCAGACAAACTGCATGAAATGGACACCCTGGGCGGTTATAATATCCACCATATTACCGAGGAGGTATTGCAGGGACTGGGCTTTAACAATGCAGATCTGCATAGACCTTATAAAGAATTCAGTGGAGGCTGGAGAATGCGAGTGTTGCTGGCAAAAATGATATTGGCAAAACCAGATTTATTATTACTGGATGAACCTACCAACCACCTAGATCTGCCGTCCATCGAGTGGCTGGAAAAATACCTGCAACATTATCAGGGTGCGGTGGTGATTGTGAGTCACGATAAATATTTTCTGAACAGGATGGTGACAAAAGTGGTAGAACTTTACCAACGAGAATTGCATATTTATAATGGCAACTATGAGTTTTACGAAACCGAAAAAGCCATTAGAATTGAGATGCAACTAAAAGCATTTGAAAACCAGCAGGATTATATACGGCAAAATGAGCGACTTGTGGAACGATTTAGGGCAAAAGCCAGCAAAGCGGCTATGGCTCAGAGTATCATGAAAAAACTGGATAAGCTGGAACGAATTGAAGATGTGAGCGTGGAAAGGCCAAATATTAAGATCAATTTTCGGGTGGATAAAGTACCGGGGAAAGTGTTGGTAGAATTAAAAGACATATCAAAAAAATTTGGCGACAATATTATTCTGGAAAATACTAGTGCCGAAATTGACCGGGGGGATAAAATTGCCCTTATTGGTGCCAATGGAAAGGGAAAATCCACTCTGCTCAGAATCATTGCAGGTCAGGAACCCATTGTTGGTGAAAGAAAATGGGGACACAATGTAGAAGAAAGTTTTTATGCCCAGCATCAGTTGGAATCTTTAAATCTGAATAACACCATTGTAGATGAACTAAAGGAATGTCGCAGTCAGATGACTGAGTTGGAACTAAGAAGTTTGCTGGGATGCTTTTTATTTAGTGGGGACGATGCCGACAAAAAAATAAAAGTGCTGAGTGGAGGCGAAAAAGCAAGAGTAGCCCTAGCCAAAACCATCATTGGAAAAGGAAACTTTCTGATGTTGGATGAGCCTACCAACCACTTGGATATGCATAGTTGTGACCTGCTGATTGAAGCACTCAAAAAATATGAAGGCAGTCTGGTACTAGTAAGTCACGACAGGTATTTTGTGGCCAAGACCGCCAATAAGATTTGGGAAATAGTAGATAACAAAATCAAAGAGTTCAAAGGAACCTTTGAAGAATGGGTGGCCTGGAATGAGCGCATGGCCAAACAAAATGTGGTGAATAAAAAAGAAGCTACCAAACAACCCACTGTGATAAAGGAGGAAAAAAAACCCGAACCAGCACCTACAAAACTACCCATAAACAAGGAACACAAAAAAGAATTGCAAAAACATCAAAGGCAATTTCAACAGACAGAGGAAGCATTAAACAAAAGCAAAGACAAGCTGAAGTCCTTAGAACAAAAAATGGCCGATCCAACCATTTATGCTGATAAGCAAAAGTTTCTGGAAGCTGAACAAGCCTATAAAAAAGAGAGTCAGGAGAATATCAAACTTGAACAACAATATGAAAGCATTTTTTCACTTTTGATGGAACTTGAATCAAATCAATAATTCCAAATACCAAAATGCAATGTACTTTACAAAAAACAGTGAACTCTAGCTTGAACTACCCATAATTTCTTGTTTTGAGGTGAATGTCAAGTGCATAAAAAATTAAATTTTTTTATATATCATAATTCATATTCGATTATATTCGTTATCTAAAATTTTTTAAATTCAAAAACAAAATCGGCATGAAAAAAATCCTGACATTAATTGCATTCGTTGCATTCACGTTCACACTACCTTCCTGCAAAGGACCAAGCGATACTGATCTAAAAACCGCTGTGGAAACGGCCTTGCAAGCCAATCCTGATCTTTCAGGAGCTATGGTAGAGGTAAAAGATGGAGTAGCTACTATCACTGGAGAGCTGAAAGATGCTGCTACTCAGGCTGCCATTGAAGCAGCTGTAAAAGGAGTAAAAGGAATTAAGAGCGTAACCAATAGTTCTACCATCGCTCCTCCTCCAGCTCCGGTAGAGATTTCTGCAGATGATGCCTTAACTACCGCTGTAAGAGATGCCATCAAAGATAATGCAGGTATCAGTGCTGTAGTAGCAGATGGTGTAGTAACCTTAAGTGGTGAAATCAAAAAAGCAGATCTTCCGGGTTTGGTACAAAAAGTTCAAGCTTTAAAACCTAAAAAAGTAGAAACAAAAGACATCAAAACTAAATAATCTAACCTAGTAAAATTTAAATAAAATGGCATTACAAGATAAATACAAAGCATTAATAGATGCAGCGACTGCCGCAGGTGTAGCGGACCTACAAGTTCGGGAACAGGACAATGTATTGTACATTGATGGAGATGCTCCTTCTGGAGCTGTAAAAGACCAACTTTGGGATATTTACGGACAAATAGATACCAATTTTGCAAGTGCTGATTTAGTACTTAATGTGAACGCAAGAGCAGAAGCTGGCACACAGGTAAAAGTTATCACAGAATCATCCAACCTCAATATCAGAAAAGGACCAGGTACCGACCAACCAATTGTAGGCAAGGCGGCAAAAGATGAAATCATCACGCTTATTAGCAAGGCCAATGAACAATGGTGGAGCGTGCGAACCAACGATGGTGAAGAAGGATATGCTTATTCCCATTACTTAGAGCCATTGGCATAAGTCATTCTAAAGAATTAATCCAAAGCCCTGCAACAAAGTTGTGGGGCTTTTTTTTCGAATTAAAAATTTCGGCAGACAAATGAAATCACTTTTTAGTATTTTGTATGTTTGAACCTAAAGCAGCAATATGTCCTCAAAAATAAAATGTCCATCCTGTAGCTCTGAGTTCGAACCCAATGAGGCGATCAGAGAAGAAATAGAAAAAGAGCTGAGAGCAAAGGTTTCTGACTGGCAGAAAAAGAAAAACGAAGAGCATCTGGCAGAAATGCAAAAACAAGAAATGGAGTGGACCCAAAAACTACAGGCTGAAAAGGTCTCGCTGGAAAAGCTTCTGGAAGAGAAACTGCGCAAAAGCATTAGTGGTGATTTTGAAAACAGATTAAACTTGTTGCAAAAAGCCAATAATGAAAATGAAGAAAGATTAAAACAATCCAGAATTCGGGAAGCGGAATTTTTAAAACAACAACAAGACCTGAAAAACAAAGAGGCCGAACTGGAACTCACTCTTCAAAAAAAACTGAGTGAAGAAAGAGAAAAACTTTCTGAACAGCTACGCAAAATAGAGGCTGAAAAATCGGCCCAGAAAGAAACAGAATATCAGCTAAAACTTCGCGAACTGGAAAAGCAACTGGAAGACCAGAAAAAACTGGCAGACGAAATGAAACGTAAGGCAGAACAGGGTTCTATGCAGTTGCAGGGCGAAAGTCAGGAGCTGGCGCTTGAGGAACTATTGAATGCCTCCTTCCCATTTGACAAGATTGAAGAAGTGGCCAAGGGCATGCGTGGTGCTGATTGTATTCAGATAGTCAGAAATAACTTGGGTAATGAGTGTGGCCGTATTATCTGGGAAAGTAAACGTGCTGAAAATTTTGGTGGAGAATGGATCGAAAAACTAAAAACCGATATGCGTGCTTCCCGTGCCGATGTGGCCATTCTGGTCACTCGGCGATTTCCAAAAGAAATGGATCGTTTTGGGGAAAAGGACGGTGTTTGGATCTGCACTTTTGCAGAAGTAAGAGCTGTTGCCGCCGTGTTGAGAGATCGAATCATAAAAGTTTATCAGGCACACAAAAAACAGGAAAACAGGGGTGATAAAATGCAAATGATTTATGATTATGTGACCGGCAACGAATTCAAAGAACAACTAAAAGCGGTGGTGGAAGGATTTACGTCCATGCGTGAATCAATCAATCAGGAACGTATTCAGATGGAAAAGCTTTGGAAATCCAGAGAAAAACATCTGGATAAAATATTATTGAATGCCACCCACATCACGGGATCCATAGAAGGAATCAGCGGATTAGAAAACAGTAGCATGTACATGCTGGACGATGAAGAGGAATGACACCTCGTATAAGTCAGCGTATCCACCATGTAGGCAAGTCTGGCTAAGTATTTCAGGTAAAAAAAAATCAACCGTCCTCTACAATCAATTTCATCATGCGCATCATCTCTCTGGTACCTTCTATCACCGAACTACTGTATGCTCTGGGATTGGAACACGAAGTGTCAGGCATTACTAAATTTTGTGTTCATCCGAAAAAATGGTTTCAAACCAAAGAGCGCATTGGAGGACCTAAAACCCTGAACATAGAAAAAATCCAATCATTGCACCCAGAGCTGGTCATTGCCGGGAAAGAAGAAAATATAAAAAAACAGGTGGAAGCAATCGAACAGTTTTGCAAAGTTCATCTTACGGATGTGGTTAGTTTTGAAGATGCGATCGACATGATTGAGGTCATTGGAACGCTTACGGGCAAAACAAAACAGGCCGTAGAGATCTCTGGCAAAATAAAATTGGCCTTTGAACAGTTGAAAACATCATCCCCAAAAAAGGCGGTGTACTTTATTTGGAAGGATCCCTGGATGGTAGCCGGTGGAGATACTTTTATCAATGCGATGATGCACAAGGCTGGATATATCAACTTGTTTGCAGACCAAACAAGATATCCTTCACCTACGCTGGACAGGTTGATCGAAATGAAACCGCCCTACCTTTTGCTTTCGAGTGAGCCCTACCCTTTTCATCAAAAACATGCTCAGCAATTAAAGTCGTTTTTCCCCGAATCAGAAATTGTATTAGTGGATGGTGAAATGTTCAGTTGGTATGGCAGCAGAATGATCAATGCAGCCGACTACTTTAATACGCTGTCATAATCCCTCATCAATATCCTTAAAAAGTTATTCTTATTACCTGGTTATCTTTGCCAAAATTCAGTATCAGGTAATGAAAGATTTTTTAAAGAGTATAGAATTAGATGTACTTTCTTCTACCCCCAAATACATGCAACTAGCCCAGTCGGTTATCAGGGCCATTGCAACGGGTGTTATCAAACAGCAGGACATCATGCCATCGATCAATGAAATGAGTTTTGAATTTGATATCTCCAGAGATACCGCAGAAAAGTCTTATAAATACCTGAAAAAAATGGGTGTTCTTGGATCTGTGCCCGGCAAAGGATATTTTGTAAAGGATGCCAATGTAAAGGATGATATTAAAGTATTTTTACTTTTCAACAAACTAAGCACTCATAAGAAAATCATTTATGATGCATTTGTAAAAACACTGGGTCCAAATGCTGTCATCGATTTCTATATTTACAACAACGACTTCAACTTTTTCAAACGCCTTTTGTCCAATGCCGGAAAACATTACACTCATTTTGTCATTATTGCTCATTTCCTGGAAAGTGGAGAAAATGCCTATGAAATACTCAATACCATTCCAAAGGAAAAACTGATTTTGCTTGACAAAGTAGTACCTGGCGTAGGCGGAGAAGTGAGTGCCGTTTATGAAAATTTTGAAAAAGATATTTATGGTGCTTTGGAAGCTGCCCTTGAAAGTTTAAAAAAATATCACAGACTAAACATTCTGGTTCCTTCTTATACTTATTTCCCAGACGAAATCACCAAAGGCTTTAAAAAATTTTGCCATCAATATGCGTTTGAAGCATCTGTGATTCATGAAATTCAGAAAAAAGAAGTAGAGAAAAGCAATGTATATATCAGCCTGATGGAAGATGATCTGGTCATGTTGATAGAAAAAATAAAGGATTCGGAATTGGAGATTGGTAAAGATCTTGGTGTTATCAGCTATAATGAAACGCCATTAAAAAAGTTGATTCTTCAGGGTATTACGACCATTTCTACCGATTTTGAAGCGATGGGCAGGGAAGCTGCTCAACTCATTCTGGATGGCAAGCAAAAGAAAATTGAAATTCCGTTTCATCTAAAACTCAGACCTTCGCTTTAAACCATTTATAGATTCTATGCAAATAACTGAAGCGTCGTATATTAAAAGCAGTGCCAATTACACCCAGTGTCCTGCAGCAGACAAGCCTGAATATGCTTTTATTGGCAGAAGCAATGTAGGCAAATCATCACTCATCAACATGCTTTGCAATAAGAAAGCACTGGCCAAAACTTCTTCCGCTCCGGGGAAAACACAATTAATCAACCATTTCCTGATCAATGCCGGCGCAAAAAACCATTCTACAAAGAAAAAAGAAGAATGGTACCTAGTAGATTTACCCGGATATGGATATGCAAAAGTTTCGCAAAAGCAACGCAAAAGCTGGAGCAAAATGATAGAAGACTATATATTGCAGCGTGAAAATCTGGGAACGCTTTTTGCATTGATAGACAGCCGCCACGAACCCCAGCAAATTGATCTGGAATTTATCAATCAACTGGGCGAATGGCAGGTTCCTTTTACCATAGTATTTACAAAAGCCGACAAGAACAAACCTGGTGCCACGGACAGAAATGTGCAGAGCTTTCTTGATAAACTACACGAGTTTTGGGATGAGCTGCCACCAGCCTTTGTTACTTCGGCTGTAAAAGCAAACGGAAGGGACGAGCTATTGACTTTTATCAGCGATCTGAATAAAGATTTTGTGGCACAAAAAAGTAAGATCAGGAAAAAAGATTGAGCTTGAATTTTTTGGAAATTTCATTCTTCAATTGCAAGAACATTTTAATACTAAAATTTTTATTTCAATACATCTCATGACCAATTTCAGAATACTGAAACCTTTTCAACCAGCAATTTCATTCGCAAGTATATTACTGGTGCTGATGGCTTTCTCAGGAACAAGCTCCTGCGTAAAAAACACACCTTTCAAAGATCCCTTTAGTGTTCCATCTTCTTATCATTTTGAGAGTACGGATTCCTCTGCCAAGGCAAAAGTGATTATGATGAAGGCTATGGAAAACTATTTGTCAACGGCCAATTCAGGTGTTTTGGATACTCTACTCATTGATTCCTTATGGCAAAACAAAAACAATTCTTTTACACCAACCATGGCACCAGATTTTCTCTATTCCGCAGCCATCCTAAACAATATGAAAACCATCGGCCTAATGGGGTCCACGAATAGTGTGAACGAGCTCATGATTTTTGCTGATTCTTTATATATCGCCAGCAAGTCTTACTCTATAAATGCCACCAATGGTACTGCTGGATTCCTGCAATCCGGTGCGTCCAAATATCTGGTTAGCAGATCAGGTAGAGCGTATAAAGAAATATGGGCGAATGCCATGATCGGAGGATTGGCTATGAGCAATGTTTCCAGTTTGTTTATGGGTGCCAATGGCATCGACCCATTGAATTTAGCTTACGATTTCATGGGTCTTCCTCGTGGTTATGATCCCGGCACCAATTATGATACCCCACCGGTTAAAGCAGACAGACCATTGGGAATCGCTTCCCTGTTTGCTATTACCGACACAGGAAAACAAATGGCTGCAAAAATTTATGAAGAGTTCAGAAGGGCGGGAGCCGCTCTAAAAGCAGGCAATTCCGATATTGCTGGTGGCTCCATGGTTCTTATCAGAGACTATACCGATAAAGCCATTGCTGCTGCTCTGATTAGCTATTTAGACAATGTAAAAAAATCATCAGACAAAGGCATTCAATTACACAATCTTTCAATGGCTTATGGGCTGGTGTGGGCAATGCAATTCAGGTTGGTGCAGGGTGCATTGACCAACCAGGATTACAATGCCCTTAGAGTAGTCATGGATACCAATTTTTATACCCTGATTCAGGAATCTGGTTTCACAAAAATAAATCAAGTACGTAATGCATTTGCCAATGCGTATGGATTGTAGAAGAAGACCTTGGTTCTAAAAGGATGAAGGATAGTTGATGTCAAAGGCATCCCAGTTCCGGACAAGGCACAACTATCCATTCTCCCTTGCACCCAATTGCTCCAGCATTTCCACCACTTTTTCTCTTTTAAGAATCAGGAACCCCAACCGATCCTTGCTAATACCTTCCTTAAGTTGATAACTAAAGGTCAGGGCATCGTTGGTTACAATGGTTTCAAAATGCCGAAAAGCGATGGTGGATTGATCTTTTAGTTCTTCGCCTAATTCATACAAATGAGTAGATAGAATAAACAGGGAGGATTTCACCTTTATCAGGCCTTGGATCACCGAAAGTGAACAGCGCATAGCATCTTCCACGTTAGTCCCTTTAAATAATTCATCAATCAGTACCAGCCATTTTTTTCCGTCGGCAATTTTTTGCACTGTACTTTTTATGCGTTGCACTTCGTTGAAGAAATAGCTTTCTCCTTTAGCAATATTATCCACCACATTGATATTGCTGATCAGTCCATCAAACAAACTCAAATTCATACCTACAGCCGGAACGCCCATGCCGATATGGGCCAGAAAAACGGCTGCACCCACCGACTTGATGAGTGTACTTTTTCCTGCCATATTTGCACCGGTTAAAAAAAGAAAATTATGCTGTGGACTCATTTGTAGGTTGTAGGGCACTGGTTTGTCCAGCAACAAATGGTATAAGCCTTTGGCTTCAAAATAGGGATTATCCGTTTGTACAAACGCAGGAAAATGCAAATCAAATTTTTTCACTGCAAAAGCCATCGAATACCAGGCATCCAGACGACTGTAAATTTCCATCAGCTCCTGAACTTCTATTTTGTAACTGCCTCTTACATTGGAAGCAAAGTATAATATTTTATGCTGTGGTATCGGCAAGCCCCTCTCTGTTTCAGCCATTTGTTTGAAAGGCTCTATCAAGGAAATCAGATGACTGATTCTATCGATATGTATTCTAAATTTTTCCGGCAAATCCACATCCTGAAGGATGGAAGCAATCTTGTTTAACCCACGGAAAAAATCAGTAAAATGGCCAACTGAAAATTTTGCCATCGAATAGTCGGCACTGTGCAACAGTCGGTACATAAACGCATCCACCGCCGAAGGATTGTCGCCAATAGTGTCTAGTGCATAATCCAGAAACTTGGTCATCACCAACATGGTTCCATTTGATATCTCATCGGGCCAGGCATCCACATGATCTAATAGTTTCTTTAGAATAGTCTGCGTGCCTTGGATCTTGTCAATATCACTATACGGGTTAGAGAAATAATGTCGCAACCATTCTCTTCCTCCTTCGGTGCGCGTAAAGTTCAGCCGATGAAATATAGAAAAGTTTTCTTCCTGATGAAAGATGGAAATATCGTTAAATGATACATGATCTATTTGCATACAGTTTCTTTACAAACAATAAAGATTTTTGCCTGGTCAAAGAAGAAATCATCATAAGAGGCGATACCCACCCCAATCAACCAATCAACTTATCAAATATTCAACCACCCAATCACCCCCTCTCAAACAGCATCCGTCCCCCCTTTACAGACTCATCCCATTGTCCGTTTCCATAAACTAAATGGCCATTAATAAACGTGTGTGAGATGGAGGCAGGAAAGGAAAAAGGATCGCCGTTTTCTCCAGCCTGTTCAAAAGGACTCCAGCCACATTTATATAAAATATTCTCCTTGGAAACGGTATAGCCTTTCTTAGGATCCACTATCACCAAATCCGCAAAATACCCTTCGCGGATATAGCCTCTTTCTTTTATAGAAAAACAATCAGCTACGGCATGGCTCATTTTGGCCACTATTTTTTCCAAAGATATTTTTCCAATGCTATGATAATACAACATCAGCGGCAGCGCATGTTGCACCAGTGGCAACCCAGCATGAGCTTTCAGGTAAGGCTCATTTTTCTCTTCAAAGGTATGAGGCGCATGATCGGTAGCAATCACATCCAATCTATCATCCAGCAAGGCTTCCCAGAGCGCCGCCTTGTTTTGTGCTGCTTTGATAGCCGGATTGCATTTGATGAAATTTCCCTGACGGGTATAATCATCTGCCGTAAAATGCAAATGATGCACACACACTTCTGAAGTAATTCTTTTTTTGATCAGTGGAATTTCATTGGTAAACAACTCCAACTCTTTTGCAGTACTGATATGCAGAATATGCAGCCTTGTATTATGCTTTTTGGCAAGCGCAACAGCAAAGGAGGAGGAAGCATAACAACCTGCTTCATTTCGTATGATGGGATGATCCGCCGCCGTTAGTTCTCGACCGGAATCGATGGCTTTTTGCAAATTGGCCTTAATGATTTTTTCATCTTCGCAATGGGTGGCCACCAGCATTTCGCTTTCTCCAAAAATTTTGCCCAACACATCCGGATTGTCCACCAAAAGATTGCCGGTGCTGCTTCCCATAAACACTTTGATACCGCAAATCCGATCTTTGAATTTGTTGGCAGCCAGAGATTCGTCTGCATTAGTATTATTGGTGCCAATATAAAACGAATAGTTTGCCAGCGAAGTCTGCGAAGCAATTTGATACTTGTCTTCCAGCAATGGCAGCGTAAAAGCAGGAGGCATCGTATTGGGCATTTCCATAAAGCTGGTAACACCGCCAGCAACCGCCGCTTTACTTTCGGTGTAAATATTGGCTTTATGGGTCAAGCCCGGTTCGCGAAAATGCACCTGACCATCAATGGCACCAGGCAACAAATACTTTCCTTCTCCATCTATTTCCAGGGCATTGCCCAAGTTGGCAATCTGGTTATCGACTCTGTCTATTCGACCATTTTTTAGTAAAACATCTTTGGTTTGAATTTCTCCTTCGTTTACTATCTGGATATTTTTTAAAAGATATATTTGCATGCTTATTAATTTGTGCTGTTGATACTATTGATTATTGTAATATTGAATGAACGCTGTTCCGTAAAAATCATTGCAATACTAAATAATTATTTGCATGATTTTTTTGAATGGTTCAATTTCACAAAGGCGTAAAAAATAATAACTTACTTTTAGAAAACCTTATCCTCATACTATGCAATTTAGGAAATACCTGTTTTTATCTGGCTTTGCTCTTTCTTCGGCTTTTACCTACGCTCAAACCACTTATTTGCCTTTGGGAGACAAGCAGGAAATATTGTTGGACAGACTGGAGATAAAAGCGCAAAAAGACTCGGTGTTTAATTTTTCCAAAACCAAACCCTATAGTCGCGAAGCTTATGTGGAAGAAGTGCGCAGAATGCTGGACAATACCGATTCCGCATTGGACAATGTAACCAACGAAGATGTGTATTATATGGAAAGCCTAGTGAAGAATAATATTGCCTGGCTGCCCGAAAACATGCGCGATGATTATTACATGAGCAAAAAGCGAATTGGCAATACCTTTTACCAATATCCTGCAGGTCTGTTTGAAACACATTCCAAAGACTTTGACCTTGTCATCAATCCCATGCTGAATATAGGTATGATGAAAGAGGACAATAATGGGCAAAAACTTTTTTATAATTCCAGAGGTATATCCGTGCGTGGTCGCATTGCGAAGAGAGTGGGGTTTAATGCATCAATTACTGATAACCAAGAAAGATACCCGGAATATGTGCAGGAGTGGACTAACAAATGGCAGGCCATTCCAGGGCAGGGTTATTATAAAGCGTTTAAAGCCCCCGGCGGGGTGGATTATTTTGATGGCAGAGGGTATATCAGTTTTGGTGTATCAAAATACATTGATGTGGCTTTTGGTTACGATAAAAATTTTATAGGTAACGGCCAGCGTAGTCTTTTTCTGAGCGACTTTAGCAATAATATGCTGTTCCTAAAATTGAATACCCGTATCTGGAAATTCAATTACCAGAACCTGTTTATGGAACTCACCAATAATTACGATCACTTTGGACCAGATAAACTATTGGATCGTAAGTATGCTGCCATACACCATCTGGATATCAACATTGGGAAGTCGATGAATATCGGACTTTTTGAAGGAGTTATTTTTGGGCGCAAGAATCATTTTGATTTTGGCTATATGGTTCCGGTGATTTTTTACCGTTCAGTGGAGAGAAACAATGGCAGTCCGGATAATGCATTGGTGGGCATGGATTTCAAAGCCAATATTGCCCGCACCGCTCAAGTTTACGGGCAGTTGATTTTAGATGAATTTAAACTTTCCGAGCTCACCAGCAACAAGCGATGGTGGGCCAATAAGTTTGGATATCAGGTTGGAGCCAAATATATTGATGCCTTTAAGATCAAAAATCTAGATCTGCAACTGGAACTAAATCATGTGCGGCCATTCACCTACTCTCATAGCGATTCGGTATCCAACTATACACACTATAATCAGCCTTTAGCGCATCCGCTTGGTGCCAATTTCAACGAATGGATTGGCGTGCTTCGCTATCGTCCTATTCCAAAATTGCTGGTAGAAGGAAGAGCAATGTATTATATGCAAGGCAAAGACAGTACCAGTACGGTTAATTTTGGCAGCAATATATTTTTACCCTACGATCTATATCGAAATGGAGAATATGGATTTGATGTAGGTTCCGGCTGGAAAACAAGAACCTCCATGCTGAGTCTTTTGATCAGCTATGAAATAAAAGAAAATCTGTTTTTAGAAGCCAATGGTTTTATCAGAAATCAAAAAGCTGTGACGTCCCCCGCCTTGACAGGAAAATCAAAATCTACTGTTTTCGGACTTGGACTTAGATGGAACATGTCGAGAAGGGATTTGTTTTTTTAGGGAGCGTTTGTAAACTAAGCAGCACACACTATTAGTTCACAATAGTTGTCTGTTTTATTTAATGGATCTTTTCAATTCTTCACAAAAGCCAATGACCTGCTGGCATTGTTCTTTAGTAAACATCCCAAAATGAGTCAATTCCAGGGGCAGGTTCATTTTTTGGGACAGCCAGTCGTAAGCGGCTTGCTGTTTCTGAAAATGTATTTTTTCTTTCCACAAAGGGTCAAAACTTTGATGACCCTGGTTCTTATGTTTGCGCAACTCCACATCGGCTAGGCGTCCTAAGGAAGTAATATTATCGGCATAAGTGCCTACGTAATGATCTCTGTTTTGGGTACATTGATAATAGTATTTGTCAAGAAACTTGGGTCTTGGCAGTTCATTCACCAGGTTCGGATAAATAACATCGCCCTCAACAAGTTTCGTTTCGCAATGGCAATAGGGGCAAATGGCACCACTTATTATTTTTTTTTGGTCTTGGGGCATTGGGAGGGTAACTGCATTTTGATTTAATGGCGGCTTTTTTCGATCTGTTTAATGTTATCGGCACGCCCTTTTTGATTGTATATTATTTGTTTGTTCATTTTGTCTGTCGAGTTGTGTATGTTTTGTTGTTCGATTTTGCAAATGTGCCACTAAAAGCGTTGGTATTAGTATTTTAATTGTTTTAAAAATTCCTTTAGAGATATTGTCGTTATGTTTAGTCCTTTTGCTTTAATCTGTAAACCATTGTCAGATGTCAGCAATATTGGGTTCTCGTCTTTGTATTTCAAGGTCACTGATAAAATGAAATTGTCTGGGGATTTTTTGTTGAAGTCCTTTGGAAGCAAAGTCAAATCTGCTGTGTTCATTTTAATTCCACGCTTTTCTATACTTTCGTTTATTTGTCTCAATGCTTTTTGAACATTTTTTTTTTGTTCATCAGTCAATGAAATTTTCAAATAGTCCAATTCATCAATGACTTTTGCAGATAAACCAATTTGATATTGCGTATCAATTTTTGAAATGATGTCGGGATAATCAACAAAAACGTTTGTGTCTATGATGTAAATGTTTTCCTTGTCCTTGCTAATTTCCTTTTTAGGTTTTTCAAACTTTGAAAGGTCTATTTTCCCAAGAACTTTTAAGCCCACTTTGTTTTCTGATTCCTTTTCAATGTTTTCGGTAGTTGTTGAAATTTGACTTTGGAAAATAATTTCCTTTGTTTTTTGTAGATATGTCTTTACTTTCTCATTAATATGAGGATAAAAGGAGTTAATGTTTTCATCTGAAATGATAAGTGTACATAGTTTAGCTCTTGAAGTTGCCACATTAAAGCGATTTACTTGTAATGCAAATGGAATGCTCTCAGTTGGAATAAAGAAAATTGTGAAGTCAGTTGTTAATCCCTGAATTCTGTCAATGGTTTCAATCAAAACATTTTCGGTATCAGCACATTTTGAATAAATTTCTTTTTGTAAAAACCGTACTGAATCTCTATTGAAAGCCAGCACTGCAATTTCTGTTTTTCTGTTAAACTGTTTTAGTTGAATAACTAATTCAATAATGAATTGAGAACATTCTTTCGAAGGAATTTTACCGTCTGGAAGTTGAAACTTTTTTAAAGTTGTTCCGCCATTATTTTGAAATGACTTATCCAGCAATGGAAAGTTTAAAAAGTTCAAAGGCAATTCTGCACTTGATTTACTTTTCAATTGTCCTGAATAAAATGAGTTGGTTGCATCAACACTATTCTGAGTTAGTCGGTAAGAATCGGTAAGGATATATTGTTTGGAAGTTGGCAGAAAGAAACTGATTGCTTTCAATCCGCAAATCATCCAATGAAAATTATTTGTGTCTTCGGGTGCATACTCTTTGTGAAAGATTGGTTCAAGTTGTTTGATGTCGCCAATGATGATACACTTCTTTCCAAGTTTCCTTGCCAAAGCGATGGTTGATAAAAATGCCTGACTTGCTTCTTCAATAATTATGTAATCAAAGTGAGTGTCCTCGATTGCCTTTGCAGCAATTTGGCTCATGACGTAATAAGTAGCCAAAAGCATTTGAGGTTGTTGTTGGCTTAAACTTTTAAATGCTTTGATGCCCTTTATTTTCTTGTTCCTACTTTCATCAGCCGTCAATGCGGACTTAAATATTTTTCCTTCACTCAAACCCGTTTTCAAATTTTCCTTTTCTGCCAACTCAATCAATGCACGGTTTGTCAAGGCTGTTACAAGAATTCTGTATTCGGTTTTTAAGAATGCACTGCAAAGTTGTGCCATCAAAAATGTTTTGCCCGTTCCTGGCGGTCCCTGTATAATTATTATTTCTTTTTCAATCAGGTCAGTTTGAATTTGGGTTACAATACTTTCATCAACTATCAAAGGTTGTGGATTCCAATTTACTTGTCCAATTTCTAAATTTAAAATCTCATTTGTGTCCTGTTTGGTTTCCTTCAGAAAATCATGAAGGTTCATAAGATAATTTAACGGAGGGTCAGTAGGGGCTAAGAAAACCAAAGCATCCTTCTGATATTTCGGAATATCTTCAGTTTTCACTCCCGACAATCCAACAATTGTAAGGTCTTTCTCATAGGTAAAAAAGACTGTCTTAGATTCAAATTGTGTTGCAACCTTAGTTCTTAAACTCTCATAAGTCATTCCTCCCCAATTCTTCACATTGTCGTTTTGTATTTCCGAAACGAAGCATTGTAGGTTTTCATTTTTTCTTGGTGGGAAGCAAATTTTGTGGTCAAACTTTACAATCAGATTTCCTCTTGCTTCATCAAATCCTTGGAAGCGGCATAAGTAAAGTTGATGTTCAATAAACATTTTTGCCGCTTGCTTTTTGAGCAATTTACTAAACTCATTTGTCTGATAAATAAGTTCTGACTGAATAAGTTCAATATGTTTTAGGTGATGCAATTTATTCATGGCTTTCAGTATTCAATATTTTCAAAAATGCTAAATTATCATTGGTTTGTTTTTCTCTATCAACAATTAGAAAATGAAAATTCGCTTTCTTTTGGTTGTACTCACAAAGATTAAGGATATCTTCTTCACTCGGTTTGCCCTGATATAGCATTAAATAGTTATTATAGAGTTCTATTATGTCCGAAGGTGAGTTATAAATTCTTATATCATCTGTTCCAAAGTCAATAGCCATTTTGAACTCATTATCTCTCATTTCCAATAGTTCACTAGGATGTATGTATGCAAAGGAACCTCTTGCACTGTGAATGAAAAATTTGGTTTCACCGTCTTCAATTTTATTAAATCCCCAAGTTTTGTTATAATTCAATCCAAGTTTTTTACACAATTTCAATTTTGCAAGTAGATTAAATGTTTTTCGCTTTTCTTCTGGTTGGTTTCTAAAGTCGGCTAAAATTGATTTTAATTCTTGTACTTTTTCCCCATCATAAATATCTTCTACCTCCAATAAACTATCAATGAATTGCTCAGCCTCTTTTCTAAATTTATTTTCGTTTTCTTGAATTTTATATAGCCATTTTTCGGGAATGTCGTATGTCTTATTTAGCTCTTGAATTATTTCAATTTCTGTTTCATCAAAAATATACCGATGAAATATTTTCTCTGTTACCTTTCCTTGTTGCAAGACACATTTGAATAAATACTTTCTAATCACACTTTTCTTAGAAGCCAATTCATCAGTAAAGTATATTTTAGAATTTGCGTCAAGAAACTTTCGGTCTCTTTTCCAAATCAGCGAACCATGTTTAATCGTATCATATAAATTATCACATTCAATGTAGTTCTGTTTTCCTATGAAAGTTTTCAGTTGCTCTGAAACTGTTGAATAACGGGCTTCCCCGTTTGCAATGACAAATGCAACATACTCTGCTCTTGAATTAAATTTGGTTTTTATTTCATTTTCTGCATTTGAATTTTCCGTTGCTGCATATCTTGTTTTGTAATCCGACACGGAAATTTTCGTTACACCAACTTTTGAGAAAACAATATTAAAATCAGAATGTAGTATGTTGTTAGGGTGTTGGCTTATAATTTCCGCATCTTGGGAAAAGTAAATTTCGGTATTTGGTAACCAATTGTAAGTTGTGTTTGGTAGTTTTATTCCAACAATGCTTTCAGGAGTGATTTGATTTCTTTGAATGATGTTAACTATCTTCAAACTGATTACTTCATTCTGCGTAAGTCCGTTTGATTTCTTTAGCAATGCAAGACATTGGTTAATGCTCAACTCTTGATTGATTCCTATTAGCTGTTCAAGTGTTACGGTTCTATTGTCATTCGTAAAATGTTTTGAAAAGTCAATCAACGGAATCAAACTTTTGTCATCAACATAAGTTTCTAAAGTTTTAGAAAATAGTTCTGTGGGCTTCTTGAAAATATTATCCGAAACTTCAATTGTATTGTTTGTCTTGATTGTGCTTAGAATATTACTTGAGCTAAATTGCTTTAAGTGGATATCAGAATCAGTAATGAACTTCCAAAATTTTGAAATGTATTTTTTGTTTGTAAGTAGTAGGGAAGGATAAAAACTAAATGTCGTTGGTGTAATATTTATGAAACAAAAATTATTGTGAACTCCAGACTTGATTAGGAAATCTTTGGAAATTGTGTTTGCTAAATAAGAAGGCGAAAGAAATCTAAATTGACTTTGAATTTCGCTATCGCTTTGCAGTTCCAATTCGGGTGTGTAATCCGTTGAGAAATGAATCTCATTCGGTGTTATCCAAACATTTTGACTTGAAGTTTGCAATTTGATTTTTGCAAACTTGTTTGCAAAATCAAAAGTGATTGGAACTTCTGCATTTTGATTTGCTTGCAAACGCAAATCAAAATCCTTCATAATTGCAAAATGATTTGTCTGAAATGAATCTTGATTGGAAATAAAATAGTCAACCTTATAGTTGAAAATAATTTGCTCACTATTGAGGTCTTTACACCCTATAAAAGAAAAGAATTGTTTCCATTCGGAAACAAAAGTTTGATTGGGTTGGTATTCGCTACTGATTTGATTTTTCAAAATTATACTTACCATAATATTATTTATCCTCTCGTCTGCTGAATAGTGTTCTGATAGGATACATTGATTGGCTATAAAATATGCTTCGGCACATTTGAGTTTAAGTGTTTGTTGGATTGTTGTCTTTTGAATTTCGGTTAATTGTTTTTCAGGTTTTTCTTTGTTGGTTTTCCAGTATTTGAATATTTCAATACATGCTTTAAAATGTAATGAATCATCAAGGATGGGTAGTTGCGTTACAAGTTCTGTTATAACATCTTTCAATCCGCTTTTGGCTCTTGAGGATTTAAGAATTTCATTCCATTTCTTAATGTCAGGTCTTTTGGCAGAACTGAATTTGCTTTCAATGAAAAATTTACATGTTAGATTCAGTGTTGCAATGATTGTTTCTACTTCATCTTCCTTAGCAAATTCTTTGGGAACATAGGCAGATGAAACGGTTTTGATATTTAAAACACCCTCTTGAATGGGTTTGCATAGAATGAAAAGCTGAGACAAAGATTTTTTTATTTCATCATCTTCTTTTAATACAACCCAATTGTCGTATATGAAATTCCAAACATTGAAAATGTTGTTTTCATTTGTCAATAATGAATTTATGGATTTAAGATTGTCTTTGTAAAACTGACTTGCATTAAATGGCTTAAATTTCAACTCAATATTCTCCTTGTCCAGAAATTCTTTTACAGTCAAATCTACTTTGTTGTTTGCGAAGAAATCAACCTCAACTGGAATTGTGTTGAATAAGTCAGCAGCTTTAAATAGTTCTCCTGTTGCAGATAAAACTATTTTTTCAGAATTAAGCAATGCTTTCAATTCGACATTATCAGTGTTAAACAAATGTTGTATTAGCTTGAAATTATTTGAAGGTAATTTTAGCCAATCTTGAAAATTCTGTTTTTGAATATCAGATTTAAGTGCTTCAATGGAATAAATGTTGCTTTCTAGCTTATAATCCGTCAGAAGTGTTTTTATTTTTGAAATCCCTTCTCCAACATCATTGTGAATTAGCTTCTCTGTTCTACCAGTTAGTAGTTCAAAATCTAAATTCAGCAATTCAACAATTCGTGTTTCATCTACTAAAATGTTTGATAGTGGTTCTAACTTGGCTGATTGATTTGGAATAAATGAAATAGCTCCTTCCCCAAATACTACATTGTCAAAACCAATTTTAAAATATTGAAAATACGAACTCCATTTTTCATTGCTTTTTAGAATTGCTTCAATGGATTTGAAAGAAGGAATAAGATGGATAACTGAATAACAAAACTTCCTTTCTCTCTTTGTGTCGGAAACTGTTGCTTTAATGAATTGAATAAAATATTTACCTGATTCAATTAAAAGAAACTCATTCCATTTGTTGTTGATTAAGCCTTCTCTTTCTCCGTCTGGTATAAAATCAGTGTTTATTAAGAATCCAAGATTCAAGTTAATTGATAGCGGTAGGTAGTTAAATAATTTCGCATCATTTACTAATGATATATGTCCACTCTTAATTATTGCTGCAAATGATATTTTACAGGAACTTAAGTCAGAGAATTTACTTGGGACTTCCTCATTTCCTTCACTTATCTGTGTGTTTAGATAGTCTGTGATATCTTGATTAACTGCAACATCAAATTGCTTAAGCCACCATTTGTTTTCATTTCTATCGCAAAATATTTTCTTGCCGTTTGCTAGAAATACATTAACCTTATTTACATTTCTTAGAAACAATAGAATTCTTTCATCTGAGAATAGTTCAAGTGTTTCAGAATACTCTAATAATATTTCATTTGGTTTTCTTGGTTTTAGTGCTATTGCAACATTCGAATTTAAAAAGCGATTGTTATTTCTCAGAGAAACTTCTAAATCTTTTATTTCAGTCCAAATTGGCATTAGTTGCCAAGGATATTCAGCATGGTGGTAGGCTTTTTCAAAACGAAATGAATATTTTCCTGATTTTAGATAAACGAATTCATTTGCTTTGAAGACTGATTTGAAACCAATTCCTTTGAAACCAATTTTGTTTAATTCATCTACCTTATCTTCCGCATTTACTGCACAAAGAGAATACACATTATTGAAGTTAAATTCAGAACCTGAATGTGTAAAAAGTAAATACTTATCTGTGATATAAAAATTCACAGTTACTTTTTCATTAGGTAATGGATAATCATCTGCGTTTTGAAGAAGTTCGTAAATGAAAGTTTCATTTCGTTTGTTGATTTGGTAGGTTATTGTTTTTACGGATTTTAAAATGTCTTGACTGTTTGCGGTGTTTGCCTCACTATATTTTTTAAAAACTAGTTCCGAAAATTCCTTTTCATTCGGTGAATACAGTTCAAATTTACAATCTTTATTAAATTCAAGTAAAAACTCACTATTGTGAAATGATCGAATATTTTGAGGAATTACTTTAGCTGTGATTCTATAATATGTATTTGTTTTTAAATCAAAGTTAGACTTGTTTAATATTTGAACTTTTACAAAGTTTCTATCATCTATATTACTTTTTAAATTTAGAACTGGAGAATAGTCAATATTTCTTATGTTGTCAAATAATGTGAGTTTTGTAAACTTCTTGAATTTACCTATAAAAGTTAATGAATCAACCCTAAATGAATTGAATACTTCTTCATCTGTTTTTAGATTCCAAAATCCAGGCATATACTCAAATTGTTTTTGAAAAAAAATAATATCAAAAATCTGTTTTGATTTATTCGTTTAAATTTTACTATTCCTTTGTCTTGTATATTCATTTGTCAATCTTTATTACATTGTTAAAAAAAATATTAGATTAATAAAATATCAAGCTTTAGCATTAAAATTGTTTCTTTTAAAATTCTAAGCTCCCTTTTCGTTTTGCTCTTTACAAAAACCATTAGCACCTATTTTTACAATAATCAATAAAATCGCAGGTATAGGGCTTGTTACATTGTGGGCCTATAGCAATTACAGGTTCATTGCTTATTAGCACATTTTTAAATCGTTTCACTTTTTCGGTGGTATCTGGTAGGTAATTCTCCAATTCTTCTTTTAAATTTTTTATAGTCCATCTACGGTCATCTGCCTCTGAACGGAGAATCACATTAAATGTATTTAACGCTTCTTTGAAACGGGTTTTGGCCACTAAAAATTGAATATATAAATCTTCTATAATGGCTTCGTTTAATTTGGTGCTATGCTTGATCTCATAAATATCAATAAGCCCGTCATTGTTTTTTATCAAAATATCGCACATCACCAACACTTCATTTTCGATTAAGGTGGCTTCGTAAATAATTCTTCGCTCTGGGGTGTTCAATAAATACTGGGTGTATGAATTAAAATAGGCAAAGTTTCCAACAGCCTCTTTTACATTCACGCCTCCAGGGAACTCAGTTTCCCTGACAATATGCTCAAATGAATGACCTTGATCGAATAATTTTTGTGTTTCTTTACTAACCGGCGTTTTTTCGTTTTTCTTATGCTTGTCTAAATAAAGAAACTTGACACATTGGTTGCCTTTAACAAAAGAGCTCTTTGTCAATTTCCAGTTTTCAAATCTTAATATGGTTGTGCCACTTTTGATCCTATTTGAAGTAGCTTCAATTTTATCTACCAATTCACTGGCCATTGTTGTTGGCATTCTATCCCCTCGGTAATTTCGAAGTTGTGCTAAAGCTTTTGAATAATTTTGGAAAGCACAATCATAATCTCCAATCTCATAGGCCAGTTCGCCCAATTTGATGGCATTAAAGACAAAATAATTTATATAATCACTCATATACTACTCCTTGTAAAATTCATGGCATACTTACCGTTCTGCCATGCTATTCTATAAAAAATTTAATAAAAACATCCAACATAGTTATGCGCTGGTCACAATGGGTTCCCAATAAATATTAGGATTAACTTGATCCTTTTAAATTTTGGAAGGCAGCTTATTTGGTTCGCAAAAGCTTGTTTGATTCTAATTTATGACATGTCCAATGTTTAATTTTTTCTGACCTAAAATAGGACTTAATTTTTGTATTCAAAAATATTAATGCACCAGTTATAAAACAAAGTGTTTATTGATGAATTTGTTCTCAACAACACCGAAATGGGCTATTAAGGTAACAAGGGTGGCAAAAGAAAAAGACAGGCATTATTTTATTTGCACAAAACTGGTCTGTTTACTCATCACCTCTTCCTTACAGTATTATTAAACTATCCCCATCAAAATATCAGATAAAAAAAAGTTGCCAACCCTCGTTGACAACTTTCAAAAACTAAAAACAAAGCGCTTACTGTCCCATTGTTTTCCCGCCTTCGCCTGTACGACTATTTTCGTCTTCGGCACCGGTTTTGCGTTGTCTGGCGGCTTTTATTTGTGCACTACCAAAACGATAGGTGAAATTCAGTTTAAACTGTTGTGCTTCCCAGGCTGCTCTTATTCTGGTTTCGGTACCGGCATAGTTGGCAGTACCCTTAAAGCGCATGGTTCTGAAAATGTCGCTGGCACTAGCTTTCAGCGTTCCCCTGCCTTTGAGGATTGATTTCTGCAATCCCAGATCTACAAAACCCAGGGACTTTCCTTTGAACATACCTTCCCAAACAAATGGAGAAAGATAGAGTGTACTTAACTCAGCAGTCCAGGTTTTGGCGAACTTGTAAGAACTCTGGGTAAACAAAGTGGTATTGAAATTGCTGGCCTTGATGTCTCTTCCACCCCCACCAAAGTTGGCTTTATAGGTGGAATAATTAGAACTCAAATTTGCAAATACGGTTAATGATTTATAGATAAAAGGATAACTTATGTTTAGCCCCCAAATCTGTTGTGTAGCCAGGTTTTTTGTAATCTGAAATGCCTTGCTGCCTTCGGTGGTATCCATTATTTGAGCAAACAAATCCTTAATATAACTATAGTTTACTTTGGTATTCAGTTTGTATTTGTAGGTATGCGTAAGCCCGATACTATTGGTGTATTGAGGCGTTAAAAAAGGATTTCCCTGCTGATAAGTATAGTCATTCAATAAGAATCTGAATGGGTTAAGATTACTGTAATTAGGCCGGTCGATCCGTCGACTATAAGTGAGGCTCCATTGGCTCATTGGATTTTTGTTGAAGGTAAAAGCAGCACTTGGGAACAAATCGGTATAAGATCTTTTTACTGTGGAATCTGGTGAAACTGGACTTGTGGAAATACCTTCGGAATTGGTATTTTCGCCCCTCAACCCCACTTGCACCATCAGACCTTTATATTGTCTGTTATAGTTTACATATAGTGCATTTACATTTTCGGTATAGTTGAAATCATTTGCATTTTTCTTGTCCCAGGTTTCAGTATTTCCTGTTACATTGAATCTATTGAATTTATTGAAAGTTTCCACAAACCCAACCTTACCACCATAGCTCAGTTTTCCTTTTAAGAAGTTGTGCTCATAATCTGCCTTAACCGAATAAATATTAATATCAGTGGGTGTGATCATTCGGTAAATATTTCGGGACAGTTCGGTCTGATGATCACCAGAATAATAAATATTGGGGATGAACTGGTTGGTGGCGTTTTCGTATCGACCATAATCCAAGTCTATATTCAATTGCCTGCCAGCGGTATCGGCATACTTATAATTTGCGTTTGCATTATAGTTATTCCGTTGACTTTCTATCACTGAGTTTGCCTCCAGAATACGAGAAGGCATGGAAGCACCACGGGGCGTAATTGTCATTGGACCTGAAGAGTGGTTGTCCATATCCATCAAACTTCCATTGAACATGATGCCTATAGTATGTTTACTATTTATATAATAGTCTGCACCGGCCTTAAAGTTATGGCTGGTTCTGCCAGCTTTGATGGTCGAATTTTGATCGAAAATAGTGTCAGCCATGGCTCTGTATAACCCAAGTTCGGTATGGTAATTTCCATCACTGAAATTATAGTTCCCAAAATAGTTTGCCTTTTTTGATCGGTGGTTCAGACTAATGCCGGCATTGTATTTTCCATACTTACCCACGTTGTACCCGGCAGTGAGGGTACCATTGGTGCCGAGTGCTTTGTCCTTTTTCAGGCGAATGTTTATAATCCCCGCATTCCCTGAAGCTTCATACTTTGCCGATGGATTTGTAATCAGCTCTATACTTTCGATACTGGAAGACTGAAGAGAGCGAAGGAAATTCGCTAAGTCAGCTCCAGTCAATGGGCTGGGTCTGCCATCGATATAAACAGCCACACCTGTCTTTCCGGCCATACTGATATTGTCATCCTTATCGATCATCACGCCAGGCGAGCGTCTTAATAACTCCAGCCCGTCATTGCCTGTTGCATTGATGGTGCCTTCCACATTCACGATCATTTTATCAGCCTTCACTTCTATCAATGGTTTTTTTGCTGTCACTACCACTCCTGCAAGCTCAGTAGTAGCCTTCCTAAGCTGAAGGGCATCCATTGTATGGTCATTACCATTATAATTCATAGGCGCACTATAGGATTTGCCAAACCCAACAGATGTAGCCATGATGATGTAATTGCCCGACGTTATATTTTCAAACCGATAGGCACCTTTTTTGTCGGTAGCATTTAGTTTTAGTATAGAAGAATCTCTGGCATTGAGCAAAGACACCGTAGCGGCATTCAAAAGGTTATTGTCTGCATCCTTTATTGTGCCAGATATACCCTGAGCAAACAATGCAGATTGCAGAAAAACAAAAAAGAAAACAAAAGCGAAAAGTCTCATAAATAAATTTTTTGGAATCGAAGAATAAGACGCAAACATATTTCCCGAATGGTTTAATAAAAATGCATTTCCGATGAATGGATAAATCGGAAGGGTAAGCGGTGATAGAAATCGGTAAAAGGTTTTGCTGGTTTTGAAAATAATCGTCCATCACCCAGCACACTGTTTAATTGCCACCACTATTCACCCTACTTTTTTCTTCATCTGAACTGCTGGAACGTCGTCTGTCAGGAGCATTATTTTGTTTTCCAAACCTATACGTAAACGTGATGTTGAATCTTCTGCTATCTCTTATATTTTTGATATCGGTGTCCACAATAGCATACCGGGCATATCCCCCAAACTGTTGTGTGGCAAATACATCGCGCACACCAATTTTAAGGGTTGCCTTTTTATTAAACAACTGGCGAGACAAAGCGGTATTGACAGCCCCCATAGGATTTATCACAATCAACCCTTCATTGTTCCTGCTGGCATACCAACCGCTTAGTTCATAACTCCAATGCTTTGCAAAACTTACCATGGAGGTTAGATTGCCGGTAAATGCTGTAATACTTTGACTTAATGGATAGTTGTTGATTCCATCATTGTACAATCCCTTGTAATGATTATTAAACACATTTCCATACAGGTTGAGCCTCCACCATTTGGTTAGGGGAAAATTGGCAGAAGTAGCCAACCCAATCTGCTTCATCTTGCTAAAATTTTCATTGGTCTGAAAAGTGATTGCACCTTCCTGTTTCAACAATTGGGTAATAATATCAGAAGTAACAGTATAGTTAAAGGTGGTAGTCAAAAAGCGGTTAAAAGTATGGCTCATCTCCACATTGTTCGTAAACTGAGGCTTTAGGTAAGGATTCCCTTTTCCAAAAGTGAGTGAGTCCAGAAAAAAGATAAACGGATTCAGGTTGTCATAGTCGGGTCGGGTGATGCGCCGACTGTAAGACAGTGCTAATTGATGATGGTCATTGACATTATAAGTGACCCCAACAGTTGGGAAAAGGTTTGTGTAGTTTCTTTTGAAAATCTCGTGCATAGTTTTCTGATCACCTTTTGAAGAGGTATTCTCCAGCCGTAGCCCACCAGAAAGTTCCCATTTTTGAATAGTGGTAGAAAGGGTGGAATAGGCAGCCTGAATATTTTCTTTATACACAAAATGATTAGTTCTGGAAAGATCCTCTATCCATCCCGATCCATTATCACGCTCATACTGAACCCTGTTGTCGGTGGACACTGTACTAAGTTTTATACCTGCTCCCCATTTCCAAGATTTGGCAATCATTTGGGAGTAATCGGCTTTTGCACTGTAGATAAAAATTTCAGAGGGACTATTTCCTTTTAGCAATACAGTATTCCCAATCTGAGTACCCGATTGGTTTTGAATGCTGGTTTTCAAATTAGAACTTCCACTATTATCATAATATGCCTGATCCAGGTCCACAGACAATTCTCTCCCGGCACTATCAAACTTGTGTACATAGTTTAGATTAGATAGTATATTGCTAAAACGTCTTGAATTCTTTCCACTGGACAATAATTGATAGTCGAACGCATTGGTTTCATCAAAAACATCTGAAAAGCCATGCTGCTTTTCATTCCACTTACCAAGATTGCCAGACACCACTACGCCTAAGATATCTTTATCCGAGAAGGTATAATCCACACCCATCTTCATATTGTTGTAGTTCCCAAAACTTCGCCGATTTGTTTCCTGAACCGAAGTCCCTAAAAACTCTTTGGTACCAGGTTCTGTCAATTTTCTATTAATATTCATTTGTCCCTTACCATCAAAATGGACACCCGTGAATCCTCCAAAAAAATTAAACTTACCTCTGTGATAATTCAGGTTAAATGCACCATTCCAACGAGGATAATAGCCTTGTTCGTAACCAGCACTGGCGGAACCATTCAATCCTTTTGCCATCCCTTTTTTTGTTTTGATATTGATGACCCCTGCATTTCCTGCTGCATCATACTTAGCCGGAGGCGTTGTCATGATTTCTATTTGATCCAAACCACTACTTTGCATACTTTTTAGATAGGTAGCCAACTGACCACTGCTCATGTAGGTAGGCTTCCCATCTATCAATATCAGTACCCCCAATTTACCTTTCAGACTAACATTCCCTTCCTGATCCACTTCAACTCCTGGAGATTTCTCCAGCAGTTCCAACACATTCAAGCCAGCATTGGTGGGCGATGCATCAACATTTATTAAAGTGATACCGGCCTTTACAACCACGGGTGGTTTTTTAGCAGTAACCGTTACACCAGTCAATTCCTTTTCTTTCTTTTCCAACACAACCGTATGCTCCGTTGACTTAGTCGTATCATAATGAAAAACATTGGTATAGACAGAATTGTATCCAATACTTGAAACAGTCAACAAATAATCGCCAGAAGAAATATCTGAAAACCGAAATCCTCCTTTGTAATTAGCGACCCCTTCCTTTACAAAGCTTGAATCCGTCGCATCAATCAACAAAACAGATGCATTGGGAAGCGGCTTTGCATCTTTGGAAAGAACTACCCCGGAAATTCCTTGAGCATAGGACAATTGTGCCATCATCACCAAAACAAAAAGAATATCTAATTTTTTCATATAATACTTCATTGAATGCAGACAAAACTATCCTAAGGGCTATTGGATGGAAAGCAGAGAGCGGCGAATGGAATATTTTGACCTCTCAGTGAAGTATTTTTCTACTTCAATGGCAAAAAGAAAAGCAGATATCTCTACAATTACATGAATCGATGCCAACTTGTGTTTAAATTTTTTTCAGGAGTTTAAGTGAATATTAGCTGGTTTTACCCCATATTTGTACTTCAAATTAAATAATTGCATAGCTATGAGTTATCCTGATGCACTTCGTTATACCAAGGATCATGAATGGATTCTGATGGAAGGTAATATTGCTACTATTGGCATTACCGATTTTGCCCAAAGAGAATTGGGAGATATCGTATTTGTTGAAGTAGAAACGGTTGGAAATAGTTTAGATGCCAATGAGGTTTTTGGTACAGTGGAAGCGGTTAAAACCGTGTCGGACCTGTATTTGCCGGTAAGCGGAACAATCAATGAACTAAATCCTGCCTTAGCCAATGCTCCTGAATTAGTAAATACGGATCCCTATGGAGAAGGCTGGATGATAAAAATGACTGTGAATAATTTGGCTGATGTAGCAGAACTTTTAGATGCTTCAGGATATGAAGCACTGGTTGGATAAAATACATAATTAAGAATTTATACTTATTTTGAACAGTTTTATAAAAAGTTTTTGGCCGACCATTTTGTGGTCGGCCATTATTTTTTTATTATTGATCATTCCTGGAAACGATCTGCCTGGAGGATCAGGATTTTTAGAGATCCCAAATGTTGACAAACTAATACATTTTTTAATCTTTGGGGTATGGGTTTCTCTTTGTTGTCTGGGAATAATCAGATTCAATACTAATTCAAATCATATAATTCTCTTTTTTTTTATTGCATTTTTGGGTCTACTTTTTGGTTATGGAATGGAGCTTTTTCAAAAACACTTTGTTCCGAACAGAAGCTATGACGTGTATGATATTTGGGCAGACGGGCTGGGATCCTTTGCTGGCTTAACTTTCAGCCTACTCATATATAGAAAAAAATAGACCCCTGTAGAAACAAGGGTCGCAACCAAAACTAACTGCTTATGAGAAAATTGACTAACTTAATGTGTTATGCATTATTAACGCACAACTAATATACTTATTATTTGAAAGAGACTAAAATATTTTTTAAAAATAAGCACATTCCTCTTTGGCTAATTCATCATAAATCATGCCATAAAAAGACAAATATTTCTATTTAAAGAAGCCCTGGATTAATCCAGCCAATGCATTTCCCCCTCCCTGCTGCTGATTTTGCTGGGCTTGTTGTGTCAGATTACCTAAAATATTGGATATATCCGGAGCAGCACTGGATCCACCACCACCATTTCCAGTAAATTGGTTTAACAAACCCTGAAAGTCAAATCCTGCTCCACCCTGATTGGATTGACTATTATTACGGTCTCCTGTAAAAGCGGAAATGAGGTCAGTAAGATTGAATCCGCTATTGGCAGGATCATTGCTTTGGGTCCTATTAATAAGATTATTCATAACGGCCGGAATAATGTTATTGGAAATGCCATTGGCCACGGCCGGGCTCAGGTTCATTTTTCTAACCAGATTGTTTGCCAAATGTCCAACCATCATACTAACAATTGGGTTACTCATAATGCTACTCTGGCCCTGATTTTGTCCACTACCCGTAAACATGGAAACAATACTTTGCAGTCCTCCACCACTAATTACATTTTGCAACCCACCGGTGATGGTTTTGGCGGCTTCCGCCATGACAGCATTATTATCAGTATTAGGCACATCGTTATTGTCCACCACAGATTGCTGACCACTTTGTTTTACAAGCTCTAAAATTTGTTCAAGCATAATTACACTATTTTATTTTTTAGTTGAATTGAATACAGAAAATAAATGTATAGATAATAACCTAATTCTGCAAATTATATATATAATGATTTACAACTATGTGAACTGAATATTAGTTTATCTTGTTTCTTCGCTCATTCTGCCACCACCTGAAGCCAATGATTCCAATGGCCGAAAGCGGAATAAAGGCAAGGTAAATGATACCAGTATTTAGTCCTCTGGCTGGCCCCTCGCCTAATTGTTGAGCAGTTTTGGTACAAATCGAACATTGTGCCATTACATGTATATTAGCCAAAAATAGTAAAAACAATATGGTGATTCTCTTATTCATTCCTTTATTGATATTTCATTGTTTTAGGAACCTATCACTCCAAAAACAAAATTATTAGGTAGATATATTAAAATTGAGCTTTTCACGTGTGTAAAGATACTGGTTAAAAAAGGAAGAACCAGTTCCTAAATTCATTCCGAGTTTTAGCAAATGTATTTAGCGTGTAGGAATTCCCATAGAATATTTTATTCTGCCTAGGTATATTTAGTGAATGAAAAATTTCTTGTAGGTTTGATTCTTTCTGACTGTATTTTTATGAATACAGCATTACAATATATTTTTAACGAAAAAAACAAAGATAGTTTTCTATATTTAATACCAATTTATCCCTTATTCAAACTCTTCGGTATCCCGGTGATGACGCAATATAAATACAGTTTTCTGGTAGTAATAATTCATCTTCTAATCTTGCAGGTGGCATTTTCATTGGGTGGATGCCAGGAAAATAGCACCAACGACAGACTACGTCTTGGGTTAGTTGGCAATATCCGAACGCTTAAGGAAATCTCTTACGATGCAATGGATACCCTTGGAACTATCTCTCCGGGAAAAAGATCTAGGCCTTCCTGGAAAAAAGATACCTACCGGGTGTTCAACATTGATGGCAATCTGATTCAGGAAATACAGTACAAAACAGACGGGGAGGTTAGAAACAAAATTTATAATAAATTCCATTCGATGGAGAATAAAGTGGAGGAATTCACTTTCAAGCCTGACAATATACTGTTGTATAAACGAATCGCCTACTACACTCAGGCAGGCAAACCAATAGAAAAGTTTCTGTACGGAGCTGATGATAGTCTTTTATCAAAATGGATTTATAAATACAATGACCAGGGATACAAAATAGAAGAAAATCAATATTTCCCCCCAAATGAAAAGCCTAGCATCCGGACTCTATTTAAATACAACTCGAAGGGAAATAAAGTAGTTGAGGAGATGTTTAACCCAGAAGGAGGGCTAATAGCCAGGTGGATTTCGAAGTACAATAGTAAAAATTTACCGGCTGAGGAAAGCTATTTTTATTCAGATGGGAGTCTGAATTCTAAGGAAAACTATAGCTATGAGTTTGATAAAAATGGCAATTGGGTTCGCCAAATCATAAAGGAAGGTGGGACACCCAGGTATATAATAATTCGGGAAATTGTTTATTACGATAATTAATATCACACTAATAAACAACTTCCCGAATAAGAATCAAAAATTCCAAAATAAGGTACACAACTTCTTATGCTTCCGCTGCCATTTTCTTGGCTTGTCTGTTTCTTTCAATTTCGTCCAAAATCACCTTTCTCATTCTGATAAAATTAGGGGTAACCTCAATGCACTCATCCTGCTGAATATATTCCATACACTCTTCCAGCGTCAACAACGTTTTTGGAGCAATACGGGTAGCATCATCACTTCCGCTGGCACGGTGGTTGGTTAGTTTCTTTTCTTCTGTTGCATTCACTACCAAATCGCCCGGTTTAATATTTTCAGCCAAAATCTGACCAGTATATACTTCCTCCCCTGGATCTACAAAGAAGGTACCACGGTCTTGCAATTTGTCAATAGAATATCCGGTAGTTCTACCTTGATTTTTAGAAATCAACACCCCATTGTTTCTACCTGGGATAGCACCTTTCCAGGGCTGGTAATCATTGAAACGATGTGCCATTACTGCTTCACCTGTAGTAGCTGTAAGCATTTGTGTACGCAAGCCAATCAATCCGCGGGAAGGAATATCAAATTCCAAATGTTGCATCTCTCCTTTGGTTTCCATTACCAGCATTTCGCCTTTCTTGCGGGTAACTAAGTCAATTACCTTACTCGCAAACTCTTCAGGTACATCCACCACTAAGGTTTCAAAAGGTTCGTATTTTTTGCCATCAATTTCTTTTACCAAAACCTGCGGTTGACCCACGGTAAGCTCATACCCTTCACGACGCATGGTTTCTATCAAAACACCCAGGTGCAAAATACCACGGCCATACACTAGGAAACTTTCTCCACCTTCGCTTTCTTCTACACGAAGAGCCAGATTTTTTTCAGTTTCCTTTTCTAATCTGTCTCTTAAATGTCGGCTAGTAACAAACTTTCCGTCCTTACCATAGAATGGCGAATTGTTGATGCCAAACAGCATGTTCATGGTAGGTTCATCCACACTAATCACCGGCAATGACTCAGGATTTTCCACATCGGCAATTGTATCTCCAATATTAAAATCTTCGATTCCCACCACAGCACAAAGATCGCCAGCCAATACTTCACTCACTTTTTTCTTACCCATTCCTTCAAAAACGTACAGCTCTTTCACACGCATTTTCTTAACTGCCCCATCGGCCTGTACTAAAGCAATTTGCTGATTTTCTTTGATAGAACCGCGTCCTACTTTTCCAATGGCAATACGCCCCAGGAAGGAAGAATAGTCCAAAGAGGTAATCTGCATTTGCAATGTACCTTGATGTACGTGAGGATGTGGTACATATTTAATAATACCATCTAACAATGGATCAATATTATCAATCTCTGTTAAAGATTCATTGAACCATCCATTTTTACCTGACCCATAGTAGGTAGGGAAATCCAGTTGTTCTTCAGTAGCATCCAAATGAAAAAACAAATCGAAAACAGCATCATGCACTTCGTCAGGACGGCAGTTGGGTTTGTCCACTTTATTGATAACCACAATTGGTTTTAATCCAAGTGCCAAAGCTTTCTGCAGTACAAAACGAGTTTGAGGCATAGGTCCTTCAAAAGCATCTACCAACAGAACTACACCATCAGCCATTTTCAAAACACGCTCCACTTCTCCGCCAAAATCGGCGTGCCCGGGAGTATCTATTACATTAATTTTTACATCCTTGTAAGTTACGGCTGCGTTTTTACTAAAAATGGTGATCCCTCTTTCGCGCTCCAAATCATTGTTATCCATGATTAATTCGCCTGTATCCTGATTGTCGCGAAATACTTTTGTGGCGTGTAAGATCTTATCTACCAGGGTAGTTTTACCGTGGTCAACGTGTGCTATGATAGCTATATTTCTTAAATTCATTTGCGATATTAAGATGTAGAAAGTGGCAATTTGAAAATGGGTAATTCCTCACCAAACTTTCTAAAAAGTGGGCAAAGGTACAGGAAAAACTTTCCAGATATGGAAAAAGGAGGAAAAAATAGTGAATCTGGCTTTAAATTATAGACTCATTTCAATTTTTAAAACCCGAAAAAGGTGTAGGGGCAGACTTATTTGGGATAATCTTTTGACAAGACTTCATTTATTTTCAACCAAAAGGGCCTTGATTTTTATTGGCACAATCCATGCCTTAGGGCATATACCGCCAACCCCACTCTTGTTTTCAAATTCAGTTTTTCGAACAGAGCATTTCGGTAGCCTTCCACCGTGCGAGGACTACAATACATTTTTTCTGCCATTTCTTTGTAGCTCATTTCGGAGCATACATATTTAAAAAACTCCAGCTCCTTTTCGGTAATAAGGAGGCCAAACCCTGCCCAGCCAAATCACCATGGAAACGGAGAGTCAATACCAGGTTAGGAAGCTTGGTGAAAATGGCCAAATGGTGAATTCATGTCTATTAAAAAGTTTAGTGGATTCCATCTATCTGGATACAACAAAACCATCAGGTAAAAAACATAAGAAAGCAAAAGAAGAATCTATTATTTCCGAACCCAATGCAGAAACCACACAAAACGAACAACCCAAAGAAAAAGCATGGAAACTAACGGGCGCTTTTGGCATCAACCTCAGCAATATCATGGACTTCAATAACCCCTACAATGCCGATAAGAGAAGCCTGTCCTTGAACACTTCTTTGGATCTAATGGCCACTTATGGAAAGGCAACCAACAAACTAAAAATGAGTCATGAACTGCACTATATTTTTGGCGTGCAAAAGGAAGGTCTTTCATCGTGCTACTGTACAAAACAATTTAAGTGGCAATTTTTGGGAACCTCATTTCAATCAAAACATGATGATTACTTATACAAAATCTTTCTAAAGAATAAAAGGAAATAGCTCCCCTCCTGTAAATGCTGCCAACGATTTGAAAATAGATTATATCCAGTTGGTCACTTCATTTTGTAAGAATGTCGGATGGGCCAAAAAATGTTTCAGTCAAAAACAAACCCGGCGATATCAAATTTTTTGATTTGTGTTCCTGCAATTAGGTAAACCAATGTCAAATATAAATTTCAGAGAGGCAGCCAATTTAGGAAGGCTGCCTTTTTATTATGTCAAGATATTTATTATAAAGGTTTTGATAAATTTGACATTGATATTTTTCTATAAACAAATCCATTATTCAAAACATAAAAATTAAATCGCACTCATGCAAACAAAACAATTATTAGACGAACTAACCACATTAACCTTACAACATCTGGAAGCTGTCAAGGAATTTCAACAGCAGTCGGATGAAACATTGAACCAAAAAACCAATCTGCAAAGCTGGAATGCGGTGGAGTGCATCGAGCACCTGAACAGGTATGGAAAATTTTATTTACCCGAAATCAATGAAAGAATTAAAGCATCTAAAACACCCCCCTCACCTGAATTTAAAACCGGTTGGTTAGGAAATTATTTTGCCAAAAGTATGCTGCCAAAGGAAAAGCTGAACAAGATGAAAACCTTTGCCCCAATGAACCCCATCACCTCAGAAGTAAAAAGAAATGTGTTGGATGTTTTTGAACAACAATTAAAAACCATGCTCACCCTGTTACAAGATGCCGAAAAAGTAAACCTCACCAAAGTGAAAACAAGCATCAGCATCAGTCCTTTTGTAAAACTAAGATTAGGCGACACTTTCCGGGTGGTCATCTATCACAATGAAAGACATATCCAACAAGCCAAAAGAGCTATGGCCGGGCAGTAAAAGTGTATTAAGATGTAGTTTGTAGAAGGAAAATGATTCACATTTCTTCACACTTTTTTAAAATCATGAGCACTAGTTTGAAATTATTTTCGCACACAATCGTTTCAATTTCTTTGTATTTATTATCTTGCTTTAACTAACAGGAGTTAGGGTAAATTCGCACTTCTATTTTTACAAACTAAATTGTAAACAGCATGAATAAAACGATTATTGCAGGCGTTGGAAAATATATTCCTGAAAAAGTGGTTACCAACCTCGACCTTATTCAGGTTATGGATACAACCGATGAATGGATTCAGGAAAGAACTGGTATAAAAGAAAGAAGGCACGCTAAAAGGTTTGAGGAAACCACCGCAACCATTGGTGCCAAAGCAGCGGAGATGGCAATAAAGAATGCTGGCATCAGTAAGGATGATGTTGACTTTATTGTTTTTGCCACCTTAAGCCCTGACTATTATTTTCCAGGTTGTGGTGTTTTGGTTCAACGTTTACTAAATCTTAAAGAGATTGGAGCATTGGACATTCGCAACCAGTGCAGTGGTTTTATTTATGGAATGAGTGTTGCCGACCAATTCATTAAAACAGGAATGTATAAGAACATCTTGGTTATTGGTTCCGAAATTCATTCTTATGCTTTGGACTACAGTACCCGCGGCAGAAACGTTTCCGTGATTTTTGGTGATGGAGCTGGCGCTGTGTTATTGCAAGCTTCCCCTTCATCTGATCGAGGTATATTAAGCACTCATTTACACAGTGATGGTAGCAATGCCGAAATTTTGAGTATGCCCAATCCAGGTTTTCATGCCGGTGCCCACAACCAAAAATGGAAACCACAGGTAGATGAAACCAATCCTTATGCCAACCTGTTTATTAACCAGGCTTTGGTGGACAGCGAAGACCATTTCCCCTATATGGATGGTCAGTCCGTATTTAAAAAAGCAGTTGTCAAAATGCCTGAAGTAATCCATGAGGCGCTTACAAAAAATGGTTTTCAGGAATCAGACATTGATATGCTCATTACACATCAGGCCAATTTGCGCATCTCGCAATACATGCAACAGAAATTAGGGCTAAGCGATAAACAGGTTTTCAATAATATTCAATACTATGGCAACACTACTGCAGCTTCGGTTCCTATAGCACTTTGTGAAGCCTGGGAACATGGAAGGATTAAGGAAGGCGACCTGGTGTGCCTTGCTGCTTTTGGAAGTGGGTTTACCTGGGGTAGTGTATTAATGAAATGGTGAGGAAAATTGTCAAATATCATCTCCTCGCTTCAATTAGGTATTGCATAACTATTTTTTACAATCTACATTTACTTCATAAAAATCTGGAAAGCCATTGGCAGACTAGTTTTCGGATTAAAATGAATTTCATAAGTGTATTTTCTTCTTTCCATATTAGCGGTGTGGCGGCTTACACATTTGTTAGCCAAAGAAGATGGTCCATTTGATATCATATTTGCAATCCGAAAAAAAGCTGGAGAACGTTTTTGGGGTAGGCTGATGGATTGCTTTTATTGCCTGAGTATTTGGATTTCGCTCCCATTTGGCATCTGGTTAGGAAATAGCTGGTGGGAAAAACTATTGTTTTGGATGGCCATTTCAGGAGCCGCCTGTTTGCTTGAAAAATTTACAGACAAAACACCTCCTCAAATTCCTTTTTATAAAGAAGACTAATCTGTAACCCAATCTAAATCTACCAATATGTGCAACTGTGAAAACCATAGAAAAAAATATACCAGCCATTTCCACTTCGACGAAATGCCTGTAAATAACTCAAATAGGCCAGCAAGAAAATCGACAATTTTTGAATATACTGGCAAAACAGGTTTGAGTGTGCGAGGCAGTATTACCGGCAATATGTATCGTTTCAATTTTACCGGAGATAAGGTTATCATAGATGCAAAAGATGCAGACTTTATGACCGCAATTCCTAACCTGAAAAAACATGCCTGATTTGTCTGCATCCCTTGATTTAGCTATTGTCAGGGATAAAGTGTCAACGTATCTTTGAATAGTAAATGTCAGAAAGGCTTAGTCATATCTAATATCAAAAATTGAACCCGAAAGTACTTTCAATAACCCAACAAAAAACCCTTTCCAATCCCTAAACTATTTCTGACCTGGCTCTTGAACAGTAGCCCACATCAAGGAAAAATAATTCGAAAAAACTGTCCTTTAATCAGGTTGTATTCAGGCAACCACAAAACTTTTAAAAAAATGCCAAAAGATGTAAAAGGATTGCGCTTCAATGTGCAATTTGACGAAAAACCTAAAGAAGAAAATCTCACCTATCAGGTAATTGTTTTTGACAGCAATAAGAAATTGTTGATGCAGCAACCAGTACTTGGACATAGTTTTATCATTCCTACCGAAACCAACCCGATCTCTTTAAGAGGAACACGTATCTTTCTAGCTCCTTTTGATCAATCGAGAAACAATAATTTTGATTTTGAAAGTTTATCACAGGGTATTGGTTACGAAGTAAATATTTCTACTAAGATATCAACTACCTTGCCTACCAGCATCACTATTCCTATAGATATCTGGCGTTGGTGGTGGTTCTGCAAATGCAAAGTAAAGGGACATGTGTACAATCTTTGCGAAGGAGTATATCAGCCGGTGTACAAAGCAAGGGTGCGCATTTGTGAAGTGGATCCAATAATCTGGTATATCCAAAAACTACCAGATCTGGAAATACTCAAACTCCGTGATGATATCATTAGGAACATAAAAGACTGGCGTTTGCCTAATCCGCCAATTCCAGACCCACCTCCTTTTGTTATCAATCGTATCAGAACCCCCACAACCACTTCCATTATCAGGGATTCCATTAGCACCTCTCTTAATAGACCTTCCATTCCACAAATAACCGGTACCTCGCTATTGCCAGTTTCCATTTCCACTTCCAGAGTTGAAATAGAATTGCCCAAAGAAAAAATAGCTTCCTTTTATTCGGCATCTGCTTACTTAATCAAGGATTACCTGATCAGTAATATCAAATTCTTGTATCCGTTTTGGTGCCGCCTTTTCCCCTGGTTCCTTCGCTGCGATGAAGTAGCAGTGGTAGAAACCAATCAACTTGGATGGTTTGAAGCCGATATAAAATATTTCTGCTTTGGGGATCGTCCAGATTTATACTTCCGGGTGGAATATTTTATAAATGGAAATTGGACCACCGTGTACAACCCTGGTATGCGCTGCCATACCCGATGGGATTATCAATGCAATACAGAAGTAAATTTATACTTGAACGACCCCAGAATACCCTGTCCTATCGAACAACCAAACCTTGGAGATAAGGACATTTTTGTGTACTCTATTGGGAACAATGTAAGTGTAACCAAAGTGCATCAAGATGGTGGATTAGTTGGACAAACCATGACCAATACTCCTTTTGAAGAAGGCAGCCCGTTTGGTGGAAGTATTGAACCTCGTGTATATTTTGGAAATTACTTTGCAGATGCTATCGACGGTGGTAATAATTATTTTTATAAATGGTCATTCCGCCGCGAAGGTGAAGCAGCCTGGAAAACCATAACTGGAGATACTTTCAGACACTATGTACAACTTACTCCTGATGGCCCGATTTTTCCACCCTATAAAATAGGTCCAAACATCAACAGTTTGTATCAGATACTCCGGTTTCATTTACCAGCAAGCGAAGGCGGCAATGACCTTTGGGTAATGGATAGCAGAACAGATACGGCAAGTACCAAGTTCAATACCATGCAGCTGGACCTTGACAATAATGACCTCATTGATCCTTTTACAGCTACGGATGGGGTGTATGAATTAAAAATGGAGGTTTATAAATATGTGGCTGGAGTGCCCACCAGAGTAAACCTGACCGCCGAAGGAATGCGGATACTTGTACCCCTTAGCTCTTTAAGTTCCCCATTTGGCGATATCACCATTTTGCCTGAAACTAATCCACTTATCTTGAGCAAATATGAGTATCGCGAAGGAGGAAATTTGTTTGGATTTACTATGAAAATTTTCATCGATAATAATATCCCAATCCTATCATTAAGTGATGTAGAATTAAGCAATGCAGACGGTACCACAGGTGTTGCCGGTGCTTGTGGATTTATTGAATTCAAAGACCGGTTTTCCAGCTTAATTAATTTTAATTTTCATGCTTCGCAGGAAAACAATTTTGCTACCTTTGGATTCGGAATCAGCAAGGGAAATGGAAGTACGGATAGTTTTGGTGCCGGAGACAGAGTAGGAGTGGCAGCCACACCATTGATTCATAATGGTACAACAACTGTTGCTACTATTACTGGAATTCCGGGCAATTATCAGGTGTCGCTCAATCCGGATACACTACTTGGAATTTGTGATAAAGCGGCTTTCACACAAAGTGTTTCAATACATCCATTGGTTCAGGACGGATATAGCAGACTATATGGAAATTGGGGACTGTCCACCGCCTTTGCTTTAGAACAAAGTATCAATTCCTAGCCTTAAGTTTCACTTAAGCATACACAACTGTTCAAATTACAGTTGACACGCAGCAGAAAAGTTATTTTTTTCTGCTGCTTTTTTTTATTCCAATATGCAAGGCTCCAATAGAAAAGTCCCTTTAAATTGAAAATAGTCGTTGCTGGCACTTCCGTAAACAGGTAGACTCTCCTTCAAAGGATCAATCCAAATCAGCGATACAATCAGCGCAAATCCACGGGAAATATTTTCTCCCGTAAATAGCTCAGACAGTACAACGCAGATACACGCAGATAGAAATAAAAAGATCAGCACAAATCAGCGAGAAATATTTTCTCCCGCAGATAGACGCAAAGAATACACCGCAGATACACACAGTTAGAAATAAAAAGATCAGCGCAAATCAGCGATACAATCAGCGCAAATCAGCAGGAAATATTTTCTCCCGCAGATGGCACAGAGAATACACCGCAGATATTCGCTGATAAGGAAGTAGAAGAGCATCAGAAAAATATAGAATTATCATTAGCGTTTTGATATTACTCGAAGATACTCAATTGATTATGATTTAGTTCTTTGAAATATTGTTTTTGAGTTGGCTGAAACAGTTGATTTATGGACATTCTTTCAAAAATGGATATGCTTAAAA
>Ga0209063_1000285_pt1 | contig 40716 bp, 50 predicted proteins | sample KloWWTmeKNB19Kit_FD_187177 | JGI IMG/M metagenome (GOLD analysis project Ga0209063, IMG submission 187177) | Active sludge microbial communities from Klosterneuburg, Austria, studying microevolution and ecology of nitrifiers - Klosterneuburg... | ecosystem: Engineered > WWTP > Aerobic digester >... | reverse complement strand
CAAAACAATAGCTCTTTACTTGTCTTTCAGACCCCGTCAGTACTCTTTAAAAACGGATTTTTCTGAATCGTGTTTTAGGGGGTCAATTTAAATCGGACAACGGGGGTCAATTTGACCGGTTTTTACACTTTTGGTTTAATTATACCTTGTTCGGGTCCCAGCGTAGAGATATTTAAGTTTGAGCTGTCAGCTTGAACAGCGAACACCTGCCCTCTACTCGCTTTCATTTTCTCGTCATGCTCGTCTTGCAATTTTTGAGGATTTTGAATGGCAATTATTTTATCCAACATCTGGTCGAGCTGACCTAGCTCTGGATCTTCACCTCCTTGCATTTGACTCATCATGCCAGATAGATTTTCAATTTCCGGGTTCGAGGATGGGGAAGGACTGGACTCTGCTTCTCTTCTGGGCAAAGACTCTCTTGAAATTTCTTTTTGAATTCTTGAAAGCCTATCGTAAACCTGGTCTGCAGAACTGGTAGAACGGTTTTTATTGTTCAATTGACCAGCGCCATACATACGCTCTGCCAGCTCAGCATCAGAAACGCCCTCCATGGATTCAGCTTCCTCTTCTTCATCCAACCCAAACAATAGTCGGTCGCTTTTTAACTTCGACTTTAACTTGGCGGAGTCTTTTTCGGCTTGCTCGTAATACTTGAGCTTATTCCAGTTACTGTCTTTGGGAGCCGCTGCCGAGGGTAAATTAAGATTCATTCCAGAAGCAATAGCGTTACCTGTTGTATTGGCTCTTGCATTTCCAACGATTCCTAATGACCACATAAAAAATATTACAAAAGGAATCACCAATACGGGAGCAACTAATAATAACTTCCTGGTCTTTAAAAATTTTGCTGATCTCTGTTCACTTTTCATAACTTAAATTTAAAAACTTGTGTAATCGCTGAAAGCTATCAAGCAGGCCGGGGTTTGTACGCTTGAATTGCTCTAGCATTTGTGCACTACTATCGGAGCTTTGCATGCTTTCAATTTGTTTTACGATTTTATTTATTAAAGTAGTATCTGAAGCTCTCACCACATTACTATCGATAGAAATGGCATGCCTGGGTATCTGGATTTGAATATTACTTTTTCGTGTTCCATAGCTTGCAAAGGAGTTCGATATTGTATAGTAGATTGACACGCCAAATACTGAACAAAATATGACAAGACCATAGGTTAGCTGCCGGGGAGAAAACTTCGCGCACCGCTTGTTTAGGTAATTGGCACATTTTCGATGCATGACATCTACCCGAGATCGGATCCTTTCCAGAAGTGAATGGATTACCAATGTTTTTTCCTTAATTTTTTTTCTCATCGCTCGCTCACTTTTATGTCATTATTTTCAATGATTTCCCAGCGCTCAATCAAAAAGCCATGCGTATTATTGTCGCTTTGAACAAGACCCGTCCTAATCTGTCCTCCTGTTAAAATGGAACGGGTAAGTAGAGATGTGGGCCGGGTAATAAACTGCTTGCCTTTACAGGTAAAACGATAGGGACTACGGCTCATATCCACTTCTATACTTTCAATTTCTATTGACTGCGAAATATTGCCTGAAATCAGGTTGTTGTAAAAACCGGCTTCTTTCATGTTCTGATAAATTCGTCTGGCTGATCCATCAGCCATATACAAAGCTTTAGTGATCTGCTGTTGTATTGCCTTTTCATCGGGCGACAGTGTAAAAAATAATGTGTGGAAGGTTCGGATATGATCCCTGATTTCTACCGGTAAATTTCTTTTTTCGGCAACGGCCTCAACCAGCTTGCCATTAACAAGGACGTAAACTTTACCACTATTAACAGTCAGTACCTTTGTAGTACGGTATATTATAAATCCACTGAGTAGTACGCAACCAATTACCACCACCATTGTAAATAGTCGCACATGACGGAAAGCTGTGTCAATATTTTGCATTTTTTTAAACATCACTTATTACCTTTTACTTTATCGTGTAAATGCTCGGAACTGCCTTTGTCCTTTGAAGTATAGCCCTGGTATATATTGTATGGCGCCTTAGCCAGGTTGCCAGCTCCGGTTACAGCTCTTGCGGTTGCTGCACCGGCTGCGGATCCCACAGCCGCACCTGCGGCCATTGCAGAACCGGTTGTCCTGCCGGTAAGAGAGTCCCCACCGCCTACCCAAAGGATTTGGTTAGCGATAGAAGGAACAGAGAAATAACCCAAAATGCCAATGATGAGAAAGATCATATATCCCATATCCGTCCTTGAGAAAAATGTATCACCCTGCTCTGTCACCTGGGCGATATCAATTTTTAGCATTTGCTCCTGAATTTTACCGATGACTGCTCCAAACAGGTTGGCAATGGGTAGCCATAGGAACACATTGATATACCTGGCAAGCCAATGTTTTAAAGTATGTCCAAAACCATCAAAAACAGACAGCCCGAAAGCCAAAGGCCCCAGGATGGCCATAATTAGCAGGTTGAACGTTCGCATGGTATTGATGGCAAGAGAAGCAGCCGCAAATAATAATTGTAAAACCTCCGCTATTACTTCCTTAATTCCATTCCTGAAATTGTAGCCGGCCTTTGCCATAGCAAAACGGATATCATTACCGATTGAGTCCATCCATCCTTCATCATCAGAGTCTTCCCCTGGATGCATATACTTATACCATCTGTCACGATCACCTTCGCCGGAAGGACCTACATATATTTGGTATAGCTCAGATTTTTGAATGGCTTCTTCTTTTTGTTTTAAGAGTACTTCTATGGCGGCGTCTGACTGGGTGACCATGTTTTTAGTGCCGCTTACGGTAGGCTGCATGACTCCGTTTATCAGGCCAATAACAGATGGAAAAACGGCCACTGCAAAGCCAATAATAAATGGTTTAAAAAGCGGGTAAAAGTCAATAGATTCTGTGCGGGAAATATGACCCCAAACCCTCGCCGCGATATACCACAAGGCGGCGAATCCGGCAATGCCCCGACCTACTCCAATGAGCTCGCCACATAAGGGAAGCATTTCTGCATATAGTTGATCAAGTACCGAATGAAAACTCTGCAGATCATCGGCCCATCCTCCGACTGTTTGTGCCTGGCTCATTAAAGGCAATAACATTCCCACTACTGCAAGCGTACTTGCAGCTCCAACCCTCCCAATCATATTTGTTATTTATATAAGTTCTGTAAAACCTTTACATCTCCTGATTCCTTTTCCCTCTGTATCCTTAAGATTTCCGTTTGCTTATTAAAAACGCTTAGAAAATGATATTTGTCTGAAATATCTTCATAGATGGCGTCAATAGCTTTAAGCCTTTCCTCGTCTGACATCCGAAGTTTACCTGAAGAGATAACCACTGCTAAGTCATCAAGATTGGCAAGGCTTTCCTTAGTTAGCTTTGCATAGACTCCCGATATATAATCTAGTTCTTGTACCGAAAATTGTCCACTGGATCTGAACTTTTGGAGTGCGGCTTTATAGCCGTTTATGATTTTTAGCTCATAATTAATAATATCACCTACACGCTTGTACTTCTTCACTGCCGGACTGACCTCCATTAACCCGTCCAAAAAGACCTGATGCAACTTGAAGTTTCCTTCTGCTATGTTTTTGACTGTGCCATATCCTTTAACCAGGATATCATAACCTGATTTCATATCAGATAGAATTTTTCGGAATTGGTTTAGCTTTTCGATATTTAATGCCAGCTGCGCGAGCTCGGTAGCCTGTGCAAACCCCTTGCCCCCAATACATAAAAACAGCACTACAATCAACAACCACTTTTTCATATCATTATGTTTATCTGTATAATTCTTTCAAGACTTTGACATCTTTTGCTTCCTGCTTTTTCTGAATCTCTAATTTTCGAATATCCTGTCCGAACTTCTTAACAAGCTCAAATAGTTCTGATGCTCTAAATAAAATTTGTTCCACTCTGCGGAGTCGCTCATCATCTGTCATTTTATAACTATGGTCAAGCACTTGTTCAAGCTCGGTATATAAATTATTCAAAGTTTTTTGGGAGCGGTTTAAAAGATTTTCTGAAAATTCTTTTTCAGATAGCTCAAGGAGATCCGACTTCCTTGTAAAATCTCGTATACCAGCGATCTGTTTTTCAAAAGCACTATGTGCATTTAAAATATTCAGTGCTTGAGCTTTTACTTTTGGATGTACTGATATTTGTCCATCAAAGTTAGCTTTGTCAAGTTCGAGGTGTCCGCCCTTGAATTTGCCAATTGCATTCAATCCTCCATCTACCACTTTGTAGCCCTGCTTAATATAAGCTGCGTACACTTTAAGTGATGCGATTTGCTGAATGAGATATTGAGTTTGTGTTTGCTTTTGGGTAAAAAATCCAACGACACCCTGTGCCTCCGATAGTTTACTCAAAATGATTGCAATTACAGACAAAATAATTTTGCTTACTTTATTGAAGTCCATACATCTGTTTTAATACGTTAACTTCCTGGAGATCACTAGCTCTTTGTAGCGTTAGCTTTATATTATGCTGGTTAAAAAGTCTTAGGTCGGAAAGGATCCTGTCCATCCTGTCTGCAGCAGAGCCGATCAATTCAAGCCTTTTTCCATCTGTCATAGTTAAATCATGATCTCTTATAAGGCTGAGCAACTGATCTAGGGTTTGTACACTTTCATTTAGCATGCCGGTATATACCTTTGTCATATAGGTGATTTCTTTTTGAGAAAAGTGTTTGTCCTTTTTAAAAAGATCAAACGCACGCCTATATTCTGATACAATCCGCACCTGCTTTTCCATAAGTAATCGTACGCGCTGGTAATTATTGATGTGACCTTTAATCTTGGACAACTCTTCATAATACTTTTGGTACTGCTCCTTATTTTTCTTTGTCCAGTCTGAAATTTCTTCGAGCTTCAACTTCGACAGTGTGTTTTCCAGCGTCTTTTGTGCGTTTTGTAGCCAAACAGTTTTGTTCTGCAACTTTTGCACGGCCAGGTCCATGGCGCGAATGACCTTCTTCATAGCTGCCTGAACAACTACCCATACAATTGCATGGCTTTGTTGTGTAGGTGCTACTACCAATATAAGGCTCAGTACTGCGATGATCCATAAATTTTTAACTCGTTTCATAACTATATTTATTTGGCTCGTTTATATTCCAGGTTCCCCATTAGGACCAGGCCTTTGTCCTGTGAAAACACTAAAACTTTCCCTTGCTTTTCTTCCCGGATAATATTATGTGCTTCATCATAGGAACCAGTCCAGGTCCTGTTTTGAATTTCGACAGGGGGTATTTTTCCTCGCCCTTTAATCGTTCGCTGAAAGCGAGATCTTTTCTCAACCTGGTATACGCTTCTATTAAGTGCACGAATAAATATGGTGTCATCACCTATTGCATATTCGTGATTGATGGCTCGAATGAAAGTGCCTTCTACGCTCTTCTCCTTAGTGAGACAGGTCGTGAATGGTAATAACAATAGAATACCAAAAAATCTAATCATTGTTTTTTATTTTCAACTCAAGGGCCAGGCGCTTAATGCCTTGTTCAATACTGTTGTATCTTTCTGCATACTCCTGCACCTTTACTTTTTCCCTTTCTTCGGTTGTGTATGCCAGGTATTCCTCAGGACTTACTTCCGTGCGATAGACTTTAGAAAGAATGCCTCCCAGGGAGATAAATACTTCTTTATACTTGAGATTGGGATCATTGGCTTTATTTACAGATAATACCAAAGCTTTTTCTTTTTCAGTAAGGCCAAGTAATTCCTGAATTTGATCGAACTTATTCTGATACTTAGACTGGTCCAACAGGATCTTACAATCACTATTATTAATAATAGCCTGCTTAACCACTGGTGAAGAAGTGATATCCTCTACTTCCTGGGTGACAACGATGGCTTCTCCAAAGAACTTACGTACTGTTTTAAACAGATACTTTATGTATGCAGCAAAGCCCTCACGCATTAGTGCTTTCCAGGCCTCTTCAATCAAAATCATCTTCCGAATACCTTTCAGCTTGCGCATTTTGGAGATAAATACCTCCATAATTATGAGCGTGACAACAGGAAATAAAATGCTGTCTTTAATATTATCCAGTTCGAATACAATAAAGCGCTGCTGTAGTAGGTCCAGGTTCTTATCTGCATTTAATAGGAAATCAAACTCACCTCCTTTATAATAAGGTCGAAGTACAAATAGGAAATTGTCTACATCAAAGTGGCGTTCTTTAACCTTATCCTTGCTAAGCACTTCCAGGAAATCTGTTTGGAGATATTCATAGAAAGAATTAAAGCAGGGGAATATATTTTTGTCCTCTTCCAGAGCGTCAAAATATCCTTGCAAGGCATTAGAAAGCGCTACATATTCACTGCGTGAAAAGTTCTCGTCATCTTTTTTCCAAAGAGCTAAAAGGAGGGTTTTTATACTTTCCTTTTTTTCAATATCCAGGCTGTCACCTTCACCGATGTAAAACGGATTGAACCGGATGGGATCGGTCTCTGAATAGGTGAAATAATATCCATCAACCAGGTCGCATAATCCTTTGTAACTATGTCCCACATCAACGAGCACGATATGTGCACCATTTTCGTAATAACTCCTCACCATGTGGTTAGTGAAGAACGATTTTCCGGATCCAGATTTTTTGTGCCGGGCTATTCAGCTAAGAATAGCCCGGCAACAAGAAGGCCCCAAAATGAATTTGTTTCTGTTAGTACATATACCTTGTTGTATCGGCTCGTCGCTGATATCGGCATGAACTGGCCGGCCTGTTAACCTGTCTCCAAGCCGAAGCCCCATTTCACTTTCAGAATTACGGTAATTGGTTTCCAGGTTCAAAAAACAGCAAGCTTGCTCACAGAATGTGTCAAATGTGTCATTCATGGGGAAGTCCGCGCTATTACCCGGAATGCCTGCCCACCATATCTGCGCTGCTCCGGCTGTTTCTATCTTTACAGCTGCCTCCATTTGCGCCAGCGAGGATGTAACCTTGTTTTTAATATCTTTTAGCTCATCTGGCTGGTCTGTCCAAACCAGTATATTAAAATGGGCCTTAACCGGAAGCCTTTGTTCACTTACGCATTCATTCAAAAAATCACCCACTGCATCCCGGGCAATAGCATTCTCCCTGGAGTAAGCTGCCAGTGATTGTAATCTCAATCGCTTACTTTCCAGCTTCTTCATCGTCTTAGAAGCATCCCCTATAAAAATGTACTGGTTATATACATGGTTGCAGGGTAGCAATAGACCTAAGGTGGAAGCAAATCCAACAGAAAATTTAGTACGGTCGGTAGAATATTTATCATAATTGATTCGCGATCCACATATTGATGGTAAATCTGTTACGTCAGATAGCGTATACAGCCTGCAATGCTTATCTCCGATACGTAGCTCATCTTTTATCTGCAGGTCCTTTACCTGTAAGTGGTTGGGTTCTTCGGACAAAGTACAATAACGTTCAACCAGTCCAACTTTCAGTTTATGGCTGGTGATATCTGCTGATTTAAGTCGCTCTAACTTGACACCTGAATCAGTAAGTATCCGTGCAAACTGTCCTGCGCTGTCTTCGAAATCGAGCAGGGCATTTTTACTTCTGGTTTGCTCGGGCACAATAGAGGGCCGAAGCAAGTTTGAAAATACTGAGCTCGCTGGTTTCCTGCCGGCAGGCATCTTGCTAAGAGTGATGTAACAATCATGTTTTAGGTAAGGCCTGCCGTTAAAGAATTCATCGCTACTTGCCGAAAGAAACCCCATGTTTCTGTTTGGCACTTCGGCCTGGAAGCTGGTCTGCACAAAGTAATCCTGTTTATGGAAGACCGTTTCTTTCGGCAGGACTTTTAAAGCTTTAATAAAGCCCTGGTGCAACGCTTCATAATTTTCATCCGATTGTGTAAATACTTCGGGAAGCAACACTTTAAATACAATTGAAATATCTCCTTGTTTACTTACGATGCAATCATGCTCCACATCCATAATGGGTAGCAGATCGCGTAACCACTTTTCCATACACACCATTTTTCACTATTCACAAAAGGTGGTTGCCCACAATTACTTTATAAAAATTTCTCGACTGTTATTTTTTATTAAAGTCGGTATCTGACGTTTTCCAATCTTTTTCATAAGTCCATGTTCACCATACTTATGGCTCATGCGGTATACCTTTTTGAATAATACTCCTCCCGCGCTAAAGATGATACCTAGGCAAATGAACGTATTGATGCCACAGATATATAGAATAGCAAAGGTGATCAGTAGGATTGCCAATCCTCCGCCCAGATACCATATATATTGAGCCTTCAATCCTTTGAACATCACCGGTTGGTTAACACCTCTGTTGATTTGATAAACACTTGCCATGACAAAGGATTTTAAAGGCCAAAAAAGGATCTGAGCACGGTAGCTACTATTACCAGGAAAATGCAACTACCAAACCAACTGGCAGCTACCTGTCCTGTCTGAGGATCTCCTGCACTCCAACGTTGATAAACGCGAACTGCCCCAATCAATCCTAACACGGCACCTACCGCATACATAAGGTTAATACCTACGTCGAAATATTGACGTACCAGACTGTTGGCTTCTTCAATGCCTGCCGATCCGTCCTGGGCATTGGCATAAAGGCTTACTGTTGTCAGGAATGCCCATAGCAATCCCTTTGAACTTTTGCCGCCGAAGCGACCCACACCACACATATTCATACTCACAAAAAATTTCAAAACTTCTCTCCCCAGGTTCCCCTCTCCATTTTAATGGGTGAGCTTGTCATCCAAAGGAGAGGGGCGGTCCGTTAGGACTCCTTGGGAGGGATCAGTACCTGCCGTTGGTTTGCAGTCTTCGGGAGACGATCAGTAACCAAAGAGGCAAATTTGCCGGCAGGAATCAGATGGCCTCCATACCCTTACCCAATCCCACCTTATCTAATGCCTGCGATGGGTAGGAGGCCGTATCTTTGGGCTATGTCCATATCTTTTCGAGCTCTTGATCACTCAGTACTATTCCTAACCTGTGATCAGCTTCTTGTTCAAAATGGTTCGATAACGAAATTTGGAAGGCGGTACCCTTTACTTCCGGATACCTTTTAACTCTGAGTTGCAGTTCTTCAATTAGCTTGCCCTTATTAATGGGGGCATTGGTGATATTGCTGAGGACAGCTTTACAGTCTTGCATTAAATCATGAACCTGGTCATACAGCTGGACTTGTTGATCCTGGCTTGCAAAGGAAGAATTATCAATTGTGTCATTTGATAAATCTTCATCGGATTTTTTAATACGGCTGGCCAGCTTCAAAACCTCCTGCCGGTAACACACTGCCAGCACAGCCGCATAATAAATTATCAGAAATAGAATTGTATAAATAAAAAGTTCATTCCAGGTAATTAAGCTTTGCATACGTTTTACTTTATATAGTTGTTGTCCGTATTTATATAGCAAATAAACACTCTGGAGAAAGCCATTTCAAGTACAAAAAAGTTGTACCTTGGTTGTACCCGTTGTAAAAGAGTGGCTTAGCGCCTTGAAATTTCTAATAATTTTTTATAGCCTCAACCATCTGACCTAATACGGCTACGGTTGACTCCTTATCCTTAATCTCGGCGCTATAAGATTTACTGCGCATAGAGCTATACGAAAGTTGTTGTCTTTCACTGGAAGTAAAAAACGGTGAAAGTGTTCTGAATAGGTTATTCAACGATTTTGTTATAATTACCCCTTGGTCATAGGCTGCCCGTAGAATCAAGCCTAATTGATCTACAGAAAGATTGGTACGTATTTTAAAATCGGCTTCCAATTTGTTACCTGGAAGTGCTGTGCTTCCGGGAACGAAACTCGGGAATCGCTGATCCAAATAGTCGATAAGATCAATCACGATATTTTTGATATTTAAAAGGAATGAATGTAAAAAAGGAAGATTATAGATTTCTTTTGATTCATATTCTTCGCAAATCTTGAGTAATAAAGATAATATTGTGGTGTAGTTTTTCACGTGCAACCTGGTTGTTGACTCTTTTTTTAGACGCATAAGCGACCTGGCGAGCCTTTCTTTTGTCACCAGGCTTTGCTCTAAAGCTGACGTGTGGAGCTGTTCAAGGTGGTTAGCATCAAGTTTTATGGCTTTAGTCGGTTCCATAGTGACATTTATTAGTTGTTCATAGAATTTGAATATATAACCCATAGTCATTCATTAAGTGAATAATAGTGGTACGAATACGCTGGCGTGTTTTAGAGGTATTATAGTATCAAAATTTTTGAAAACAGGTGTTTTGGTCAACCGGATAAATCTGTTTTTTGAGGATGTTGTTTAGTATGACAGCATTGCGGTTGGCGCCTAGCCCAAGATCGGGTGCATTAAACCCATGCGAGTGTAATTCCATATTTTGAACAAAAACGCGGTTACCCTGGTCTATAGAATAATTACGATTTACTAAAAAAGTGCCGTTGTTATCGAACTGAATCAAATTTTTCAAGGGTGTGAGGATGCTTGGCAGACCAGACTCGTAGCCGGTGGCAAGGACAACGAAGTCAGCATTTACAGCGTAATTTTCTTTTAGTGCCGAGTGATAAAATTGCAGGCTGTATTCTTTTGGGTAATATTTTTCGATGCTTTTTAATTCTGAATGAGTACGGATCATAACATTATATTTTTCCCCTTCAATAAATAACTCGTATAATTTATTGTAGATGGCATCTATCAATTGGTGATTTATTCCTTTGTATAGAGAAAACTGCTGGCGCAGCAATTGAATCTTTATATTAGGATCAAGGCCATAGAAAAAGTCAATGTAATCCGGGGAAGTCATTTCGTAATTGAGCTTGGAGTGCTCCATCGCATAGAAGCGGTCGGATCGGGTAATCCAGTTGAGTTGTGTAATGGATAGATCAACTGAGCTTATCAGGTCGTAAAGTATCTCTGCAGCACTCTGCCCCGAGCCGATTATGGTGATTTTTTTAGAGTTAGTCATTCTTTCCTTGTGGTAGGTATAGGCGGAAGAGTGAATGATATTCGAATCTACTGAGCCACGAATATTTTGGGGAATATGGGGCGAAGATCCTATACCTACAACAACATGCCTTGCACATATGACCTGAGTGGGTTCTTTACCATTTTTTTTCACAAGAATCTCAAAAAGGTCATCTTTTTCATTATAAAGGATGTCTTTAACGTGGTGGTTGAATAATAGGCTATCGAGTTTACTGGAAACCCACTTGCAATACCTGTTATACTCTGTTCGGCTGATATACCCGCTGTCATATATACCGAATTGTAATAGGCGGTTTTGGTCTCTGAGGAAATTTAGATAGGAAAACTTGCTGGAGGGGTCAGCAAGAGTAACTAGGTCGGCGAGGTAAGGCACCTGTAAAGTCGTTCCGGGAATCATCATTCCTTCGTGCCAGGAGAATACGGACTTTTGTTCCAGGAAAATACAAGATAGGTCAGCGATAGGATGGCTAAGTGCTGCAAGTCCTAAATTAAAAGGGCCTATTCCAACTCCGGCCAGGTCATAAATAGTATTACGATTCATCAGTTTTGTTTTTTGATCGGGTAAGATGATTTACTAAAAGCATGGTTAGTGTATTAACGGTGATAATCATGATAATAGATTGGATATTGTTCAATGTCTCGTATCCGGTTATGGAAAGAAGCCACATGACAATGATCCATTGTAACAGGTATATCCTGGTTATATGCGCGCTACACCAGCTGAAAAAATTAAGTGGCGTTGTTGTTTTGATTCTGTTTGTAGCTATGTCCAGAATACTAATAAATATTAATGTAGTGCCTGCATGTAGTAGGGTGCCGCCGGGCCCGGATCTGAAAAAGGTCAGCTGGTATTCCGGCGGCTCGTAATGTTCTATATAAAGGCCGGTCAGGCAGAGAATAGCTCCCGTTATAAAAAGGTACCGACTGCTAAGCGTATAGCGCTTTACACCAAAACCGTAAATCATTCCTAATAACGGATGAAAGATCCAGGGTAATACGGGGAAGTATGCCTTAGGTGGACATCCTCCTGCCAAATCAAGTAAAGCGTTCAAGAAGAGGTTGTTCGTGTCACCTTTGTTCCAAAGTAGTGGGCTTAATATTAAGGTTGCGAGGGCTAATAGGATGCTGATTAATGGCGCATACCTTGTTTTTCGGATTATCCCACAGATAAAATAGGCTACAGCAGCAAAATGAAGGATATCATTGATGAGAAGTAACCGGTAAACGATCAAATCATCATTCGTAATATGATTACTGCTATAAAATTGTTTAGGTAGAAGATCGAGGGTATAAGGGATTACAAATTTGCCGGCATTCAGCAAATAACCCACCAGCAGTAGCAGGAGGCTTCTTTTGAATATGTAGGAGGATTTTTTTTCACTCGATAACGCGATGAATAGTCCCATAAGAAACATAAATAAATGAGCTCCCGGGTACTCTGCAAAAAATGACATAAAGTGTCCAAGTAGGCCAGATTTAACTTGTGGTGTGCTGTATACCATTACACAGTGAATAGGGGCGATAAGGAACACAATAACTCCCCGTGCAAGAGCAATGCTCCTGCTTTGCATTGAAGTAAGCATATGAAAAGTTTAGAGGATGGAAGGCGGTTGTTACTTAACCATGTTTGCGTAGGAAATCTTCGTGGGTATATTGATAGAGGTTAGCTACTTTATAAGACATCTTAATTGGTCCGATGAAACTAAAACCTACTTTTTGAACCAACTTATTGGCTTTTTCATTGGCAGCGTCGGGTTCGCCTATAATGCGGGGGATGCCTAAGGAGAACATAAATGCCAGCGCAGTAATCATCACTTGGGATGTTAACCCCTTAACAGGTAGCGTATTGGGTGCCATCAGTAGATGAATTCCATGATCGTTTTCTTTATAGTCGTAGAGGTTTTTAACCTCGTCAAAAAGAACATCGTAATAATCTATTTGTGCAACAGGTGTATTATTCAAAAATGCTACAAGAGAATAGGCTTTTCCGGATTGCATTAATTTTTCATAAAATGTATATAGCTCCGCAATACTTCCTGCCATTTGCCAAAACGCTTTGGCATAAGTCATATTAACCCATTTATGAATGGTTTTGATATCCCTGGAAAGATGAAGCGGTTTGAGAATGATCTCTGTTTCAGCAAATTTCCTGCGAAAAAGTATTATTTCTTTTGTGAGATCAGTAGGGAACGGATAGCCGGAAAATGAAGATTTGAATTGCATAGATAGGGCTTTAAAAAAGACGTTTATTTAATTTTTTTTAATTTCAGAGTGCAATCTAGCCCGTTGCAGGCCCTCTAAACAAGTCCATATAGTGGGGAAACCTGTCCAAAAAGTAGGGTTTTAAGTTGTGAGTGATCAGTTTACCATATTAGGCACTACTAATGAAGAGATTAAACCCAGCAAAGCGCTGGCCTCAGTTGCAAAAGTTCCGCGATTTAAATTCGCTGAGAGCTATGGCGCTGTGGGAGACTTTGGGGTTATGCACTTTCAAAAACTGACGCTTAACTGGCTGACTATTTGGTATAGCCATTACCTGATGAAGCATCCCACCTTGATAAGATCTCGTATAGAACAGCCTATTTTGGAGGGGCATATCACCCTTAAAAAACACATGGCCCAGTCACTTGGAAAATCTACAAACACATTGCTGGATAGTGGAGAGTTCAATGTTACTCATACGCCATTTGTTGAAAACAAAGCTTATTTCGATAGCCATGGAGAGTATGTAACCTTTGATATTCATCCCAGTGATCTTTTTCTACATAATCTGTCATATGATTTTTCTGAACTCGCCCGTTTTTTGGAGGCGAGGGAAACAGAAAAAGAAAAGGCGATTAGTCTTTTAAAGCATCGCAGCTTTCTAAGCCCGGATATGGAGGTGCTGGTAAAGAAAATTATTTATCACCAGAGCAGTCCTGAATCTACCAGGTCGTATACAGAAGCCCTTTCCATGGAGCTTTTTATACTTTTTTTGATACGTTCAAGAAATGCCAGGAACGATATCTCGTCACCTCGCAGTAAGCATACAGACGCAATGCTGCATTTGCGTGAAGTCCTCAAACAGCAAGCCGAAGAATATGATTTCGAAGACCGGTATGATTCGGATATGGATCTTGCTCAAAGGGTGGGTCTGTCTTTGTATCAGATGAAAATAGCTTTCAGGGAAACCTTTGGTATGCCACCCTATCAAATGTTGATGGATTTACGTTTCAAAAGAGCTAAACAATATTTATTAGATACCAACCTGGACATGCTGGAAATTGCTCTTAAAATCGGATATCAAAGCCGCGAGGCCTTTATCAAAGCTTACAAAAAAAGATTTGGAGTGACCCCAATGATATACCGGAAAAAAAATTAAAACTAACCGAAAACCTACTTTTTGGACTTGTTTTTGCATTTGATGATAGAGTACATTCGTGCCAGATAACTGATATGTTGGTTGTAGCTTCCTAAAGCCAACATAATAATAAGCCCTTAACACCACATACTATGAGCTCCAGGCCAGCTTTAACCAATTTATTTTTATATGTCCTTATATTTTACTGCTATTATGAGGGACTTTATAAAATATCAGGCTTTTCAGGGTACCAATTTTGGCTATCCCATGCACCAATCATTAAGCAATGGACAACATTCTTATCGTATGTAGTACCCTCGCTACATTTACTATTTGCATTCGGTCTATGGTGGTCTAAAAGTAGAAAAATTACGCTGATCTCGATATTGTTGGCACAAGTTGTTTTTATAGCCTACGTGGCTTTTGTGTTTTACGGCACTTCGCTTCTTTTTTGGCCCTATGATGTCGTCTTCGCTTCCCGTAATTGGTTTTATAAATTCTTGGAGTGCCTTGCTGTAGCCTGGCTTGCTTATCTCTGCTTGTTGCAACATAATAAAAGCTTTTATTTCGAAATAAAGAGCCCCTATGAAAACAGGGCTATTGCTGAACACCCTTTAAAAAAGTAAGCATAATTTTAAATCCCATGAATTATGAAAAAGTTATCATCCTTCTTTATGTTGGCTGGCCTTTTAATGGTCACCCTGTTTGTATTCGCGAGCGGTCCCAGGTTTGCCTCACTTGAATTATATGCAGATCTGGGAAGCGGTAACTATCAACAGATCAGCGATCCGGGACAATCTTTTCCTGAATTGACGACATCCAATGCCGGTTCACCAACCCAGAGCACGATCAGTGACAGGTCTGGTGCTACATACCCTTTGGTACACGGAGCGTCGAAACAGCCGGTTTATTCTATCAATACTTGGTAGAGGTCCACAATTCACAGTCGAATGCCCTCTTTAATGAGGGCATTTTTAGTATCCCTCATTTTGAGTTAAACTAGGATTAGATCTTAGTTCGGCTCCCGGTATAGGATATAATGAGTCGGTGGATTGCCAACCGGATCCTTTTGTCTCTGCCAGAACCTGGCCCGCTAATCCCCACCGCTTCAAATCTAACCATCGGTGCCCCCATTCTGCAAAAAGCTCATGCCTTCTTTCCTTGATAATTGCTTTCATAATTCCATCGCCGGAAGATTCCATTGATAGCAATGGAATGCCTGCACGTTGCCTGATCTTATTAATATCGGATACCGCATTGGCCAATTTATTTTGATGCATATACGCTTCTGCCCTTATCAGGTATTGCTCTGCCAATCTAAAAACCATGTAGTACTCAGTGGCGGTACCATTGGGTGCAATTTGTGCGGGTCCTGCTTTATATTTTCCAGGTAAAAAGTACATGGTGCCATTTACACTATATAGCGTACTGTCTATCCATTTAGTTTTTCTTAAATCCTGGGGGTCCATACTTTCCCGCAACGAAGGAGAAATCCATGCTGCAGGTAGGGTTGTGCCGTTTAGTACCCGTGGTATCAAAAAGTAAGCTTCCCGGGTTATATTAAAGCTTGGAGATAACGAACTATTTTGTTGCAGCTGCCATATTGCTTCAGAACTATTTTTTTTAAATACCTGGTCAATCGATGAAAGTGCAAATTGAGGATCGGTAATGATCCTGCTGGCCATCTGTTCTGCGGCTGTCCAGTCTTTTCTAAATAGATAAACTCTGGACAGCAAAGCCAATGCAGCAGCCTTATTAGGTGTGATGCGCTGTCCTTTACCTACAGAATAATCGGCAGGCAGGGCTTCCACAGCATTTTTAAGGTCTTCCGTTAGCGCGTCATAAATATCCTTCGTATCCTGTCTGGGAAGTGAATTTGTATTTCTCCAATTGGAAGTTGTTACCATAGGTACCGCACCATATAGATTTACTAAATAGAAATAGGCAAAAGCTCTCAGGAATTTAGCTTCCCCTATTAGTTCTTTTCTAACAGAATCTCGAAGGGAAGGACTTCTTTCGAGGTTCTCAATGACAGCGCAAGAAGTGTAAACCGTTTTGTATGCCCTTGACCAGAAATTAGTTAGATTCAGGTTATTATCGCTGCCGATTTCATTACTTAAGAACTCCGCCCAGGATGCATTGCCGGCAGGATTTACGCTCAGTTCGTCTGCGCTGAGACCGCAAAATATACTTGTAGAGTAACTGGCATAACTATCGTTGACATTAATCATTTGGGAATAGATACCAGCCACAGCGGAGGCGGCTTCGCTTTCGGTAGCAAAAACCTGCAATGTAGTGATACTATTTACTGGTGGTGGAATATCAATAAGCTTCCTACATGAAAAGCTTAAGTACATCAGACTAAGGATCAAAAAGTCTAAGAAACTGATTCGGATTTTCATAATCGTAGTTTTAAAGGTTTAGTCGGATTCCTGCTGTTATAGTTCTGGGTCTGGGGGGCGAGGTTATACTTTGTATTTCAGGATCCAGTCCGTCATACCCTGAAATAACAAACAAGTTTTGCGCTCTTAAATAGATACTGGCCTCCCGGAACCCTAATTTTTGCAGACCTGCCTCACCCAGTTGAAAATTAAGCTGTAGATTTTGCAGCCTGATAAAGGAGGCATCTGTATATATTCCATCAGAATTTCGGAAAAATTGCGAATAACTAGTATTGCCGTTAGGGTTGGTGCTGAATTTGGGTACCGGTGTAATGTCACCTTCTTTCTGCCACCTTTGCATGACATATACGGGTTGATTTCGGATATCGCCAGGATAGGTGGCATCCGAAAGTACGCTCAGGCCGATCTGCTTTTTAAAATAAAGTAAAAAGCTTAACTGCCAGTTTTTATAACTGATTGTGTTGGTTAGACCCCCGAAAAATTTAGGGGTGCGATCAATAATGTAGCGATCGTCTTTGGTTTTTAACGTGAAATCGATATCTGTTTTACCATTGCCATTAAGATCTTCAAAATAATAGTTACCTGTTAATGGGTCGACTCCTTTGCTTTTTAACACACGCGCTATTTGCAGCGGCCTGCCTATTTCATACAAGCTGTAGAAGGGCGACTGGGAGAAATTCGGATAAGAGATTAGCCGGTTTCTATTGATGCTGATATTGCCGTTAACCGACCAATTGAATTTTGGCGTGACAATGACTTTTGCCGAGACTATAAACTCCCATCCTTTATTTTCCACGTTTGCCGGACTGTTAGTTAATACTGAAGCAAAACCCGTATGCAATGGTGTTGGAAGGGGCACGAGCTGGTTGTCACACCTGTTCCTGTACCAGGATGCCTCAAAATTTAACCGGTCCTTAAAAAAGCCCAAAGCAATCCCCAATTCAGTTTTGTGATTTACCTGCCATTGTATAAGAGAATCCAGGTGATTTTGCGGTAGGAGGATGGGGCTCCCATTGTAGGATAGATTGGTATTACCAAATATCCACCTGCTTAAAAATTGGTAGTTTCCAATTTGATCACCCCCGGTTGTACCAAAGCTGCCTCTAAGTTTACCAAAGCTTAAAAACTTCAAATTGTCTTTTATAAGATTTTCTTCCGTAAAGATCCAGGCGGCGCCAGCAGATCCAAAGTCGCCAAATTGACGACCTGGACCAAATTTGGAAGATCCGTCTCTGCGTGCATTTAAATTGAGCAGGTATTTATCTTTCCAGTTATAACTTACCCGGCCAAAAACTGCTGCGTATTTATAGAGTGCCATATCATTGCCGGCAATTTGCACCGGAGCATTACTCACCGAATTTAGAAGTGCATCATTAGTATATCCTGTTCCTTGAGCTGCTGAAGATGAAGTGCGATTATTTTGATAGGACGCCCCAATAAGGGCGGTTAGCTTTCCTTTTGAGACAAAGGCATTATACTCGGCTTGTGGTTCTACGATCCAATTACTTACATCTGAGGCTCCAAATATGTTGGAGCCAGTGTTGGTATAGCGTGGATTACGTGATGCTATTGGAGTGAGGGATGTTTGCTTACCTTGTATGTTACTGTATCCAAGATTGGTACGTATTACGAGTCCTTTAGTTATTTCAAAACGAAAGTTTAGGCTATTATTAAACATGTTGGTTTTAGAGATATAGGTTTCCAGTAAACTGCCAAAAGTAAACTTATTATCCAAGGGCATCCAGCCGATATAGTTCAGGTCACCTGCCTCATTCCAAATATCCGGGGCATTGGGCGGCAGGTTCATGATATAGGGCATATGTTTCAAATCAACCTTTGATAAGGTATAAAACGACGACAACCCCAGGCTGAACTTTCTATTGGCTGAGCTATGGTTTAGGTTTACGGACATTCCTCCCCGCTGATTAGCGCCACTGTATGTTGAAAGGTCTTGCAAGTGCTGGTATTCCCCGGAAATTCGAAATGTGGTTAACGTATTGCCTCCGGATACTACAGCGTTCACATCAGAAAACCTGCCGCCTTTCATTAAAAAGCGTTGCCAGTTGGTATACCGGGTGGTATCCCAAATGGTAAGGTCAGCAGCCGTCTCCGCATTTATTGGTAAACCGTCATTTTGCAGTGCTTCCCGCCTCATAGCTATATACTGTTGGGTATTCAGAAAATCATATGTTTTAATAACTTGCGTTATACCCGTATTCGCACTTATATCGACATTGGTTTTACCACTTTTACCACGCTTGGTGGTAATTAGTATAACACCGTTGGAAGCTCTTGACCCGTAAATAGCAGTTGCGTCGGCATCTTTTAATACTTCAATACTTTCAATGTCATTCGGATTTATGCTAAATAGCGGGCTTTGCCCGTTTGCCGGGCCGTTAAACCCGGCCTGGTTGACACCAGCAGATCCGCTAGCATAGCTATCCTGGGCCTTTAAGTCCTGGATAGTGAGCGGTACACCATCAATGACATATAGAGGGTCTGATGAAAAACCTGTATTAATAAGATTGCGCCCCCGCAGCTCTACCTTTACTACACCACTGGCAAAACCGCTGGTATTGTTTACATCAGCGCCGGGTATAAGCCCCTGTAAAACATTTAGCACGTTCATAGTGGGTTGTTTGGCAATATCGGCTGCCGTTACTTTTGAGATATTCCCCGTTCGTAAGCGATCGCTGGTAATGCCGTACGCCTGCACTACTACTTTATCCAGTTCACTAACGGCTCCATGCAAGGTGATATTAAGTTGCTCATTATTGTTAACTGTTATGATTTTAGGAGTATAACCAATAAGCGTAACACGCAATTGGTCTTTTAGAGACACGTTGCTAAGCGTGAATTGGCCCTTAGAATTACTAATGGTGCCTTTGTTGGATTTTACAATAGTAATACTGGCATTAGCCAGTGGTTCAGCGGCTTCATTACGTACTATCCCTGAAAGGGTGATTGTTGGTTGATCTTGGCTAAAGCATAACTGGCATAGTATCGCCATTACGCCCAGGAGCGTTAATTTTTTCATTTCTTACAAGTGCAGAACGTTAGTAATCGGGTTAAAACAGTGCCGTTAGGCGGGCTGCACCCATGAGAAAGAAGTGCACCCGCCGCCCGGCAATTGTATTTACACTACTGCGGCTGGCGTGGCTTGCAGGCGTAAATAGATACAGCTTTAGCCCTGTAACTTTTTACGGGTGAAAATGAAGGGTAATATGGTGTTAGTTTACGCATCTAAGTAGACAGATGCGTTTTTGCTTAATGTGGTAATGGGACATGCCCTTTTATTAGAGCAATAAGGCCGAAGATTACCGCTTCTGCACGCGGGCACGGTCAAGAGCCCACCTCCGTAAGGAGGCTGTCTGTCAGATTAAGTAATCCCAGCCTTATTGCTGCAATATACAACAAGGACTGGGAGTTTTACTTAAATCATCGACAGACACTTAATTTGACCGTTTCGCGTGTCAAACGACTAAGCAAAAACCTGTTTATAGTTTTATCCTAAACAAATATAGAAATACATTTCCAATTAGACAAATATTTGCCTATTCAGAAATTTCATTTTTCTGTCAGTTTGTTTATGCAATATTTGGCTGATACAGAAAAAGAAAAAATTGGCGAGTTGGTTAAAGAAATTTTAATCAAATTAAATATTACACAAGCTGAAATAGCGGAAGCGTTGGGAATCTCGGCTGGAACAATTAAAAATATTCTTAAAGGTAGGGCTGCAACTTTTGATATTATTATAAAAGTTCTTCGCTTTTTTGGAGTTCCTCTACCTTTGACGAAGGAATACAAACTCCCGATAGAGCCTGAACTTCGTCGAAAGGTTAAGGAATATCATAAGAAGTACAAAATAGTGGATGAACATAAACTGTTGGACAAACAACCTAAGCTCTTAATAGCAATTACCGACCGATTAATTCCTGAGGGTTTCTTGAAAAAGCCGAAGATGTCTGGAGAGATAGCGGATATTCTGAAAGAGGAATACGGCATAGAAACTAATAGCTCGGTTTTATCTAAAGAATTACAAAAGGCCATTGAATTGGGGTTCATAAGTGTTATTGATGAAAACGTAAAGCGTTTTCAATATCAACAGACAAAGTAGTCACTTTTCAAGCCAATACAAAGGTTTCGCACTACTTGTTTTGAATAAAGATTTCCAGATGGTTTGTTGACATTCTACTTATGACTGATATGTTTGGAGCAAGTTGCATTAATCAACACCAGATTTTAAGTACTTTTAAAGTAGATATAAAAGGATGTTTATTAGCTTCTTTAAAAGATTGCCATGAGGACTTTTGAGTTAGATATTAACCTGGAGAGCATCACCACCCATCAAGATCTTGTTTCTGTTTTGACTAAAACCTTCTTAGCAGAGCCAGGAGATAAAGTGAGGATGAAAATCAATTTAACCCATGGAAGCAAGATGTTATTTTCTGATCTGTTGACCCTGATTGCGTCAGCAATTTTTCATTTAAGGAAAAACGAAGTAGACGTAGAAGGGGTGGTAGTGTGTGATGCTATCGATCGACGTGTTCAATATGCGAGTAGGATAGATTTTTTCAAGCATTTGGGAGTTGAGTATAAGGAATCGTTCAACAGATCCGCAAGCACTGGAAGGTTTGTAGAAATAACCCCGTATAACGGGGATAATTTCAAAGAGGTAAACGATAAGATATGTAAGGTGGTGATCGCTAACGCATCGGTAGCTATAGAAGTGCAACAAATGCTTGACTACTGCCTTTCTGAAATTATGGATAACGTACTGAACCATGCAGCCTATCCGGCAGTATACAAAGGTGAAGGCTGTTGCTGTGCACAGTTATTCCCTTCAAAAAATGAAATTAGACTTATCATTTGCGATACCGGAGTAGGTATTCATACTACTTTAACAAGCCCTCCGGAATCACAGTTTAAAAACATGGATGAAAAAGATGCTTTAAGCCGTTGTGTAGAATATGGAGTAACAAATGGTGGGGGATTAGGCTTTGGGTTATATGCAACCTCAGAATTTATTAAACATAATAATGGAGAAATGATTGTGTACTCCGGAAATCATTTTTGCCGGGTAACGGATGGGAGAGTGTCGGTTTCGGAAGGAGATTTTTGGCAGGGTACCTTTGTTTATATGCGTATAAACACTAAGAATATCGTTGATTACAAACAAATTATGCCTGAAGGACATACCTTGCCAGATGATTATGAGTTTATGCTGGGGCAAAGATTTGGTGTCAATGATGACTTGTGGTAACTTTGCGTATCATATATGATACTTCAATTAGGAAATATTGGATCCCATTTAGGTGCCCGGGTGCATGGTGCTGAAGTTCGCGCGTCAATAATCGAAGCATTAAAAACAGGCGAAGAAAAAATTGTTTTCGATTTAAGTAATGTGAAATCTATTTCTAACTCATTCGCCGATGAATGCTTTGCCAAATTGGTTATGTTTTTTCCTTTTGAAGAAGTTAAAGCAAAAACCACGTTCATTAATGCTGCTCCCTTTATCAGATCTGTAATAGCAGATGCCTTTAAAGCCCGCCTTTGGCAAACTGTATAATAGCTTCCCAGTCTCGTCCCAAATCTTTAATCGTTCCTTTATTAGTAGGTGTCTTATGGTTTATGTACTTCTATTGTTGAATCGTAAAATATTCAATGATTGAGAAACATAGTTTTACGAGATGCAAAAAAAATGTTTTCATATATTTTTTATGTTATATTTGTGGTGCTATAACGTAGAAAATGAACACCAGTGCAACCTATCAGGAGTTTAAATACAAAGCATCTGAATTAAAAAGATATATAGAGGCTGTGGGGTTGTTTAGTATATTATTGAACAACGGAGAAATTGTGCATTACAAACCGGAGTGTTCCACCGATTTTAGAAAATGGTTAAGCCCTAATAATATTACGGATGTTAAGAATAGTGAAGATTAAACGCATTTAGGATTTAAAGTGTTTTTCATAGGTTAGCAACGGCCGGTTCTTTTTAGGGCTGGCCTTTTGTTTATTGCTGTGCTGAATCTTACTTATCTGTGTAAAGTGTGTTGGATTTCGTTCTCTTCAATCGTATAGTGCCTATAAATACATTATTCTTAATAAAGTGTCGCTATTATTTGCGAACGCTTTTTCCATCGCTGTTTGATAAGTGTTTGCGTTAATGAGGTTTACAGAATCTTTAGTGATGTGTTGGATATGGATGGTCTTTGTGGATGATTGGGTATTATCATGGTGGAGGTGATCAATGTATAAACAGCAAGTTGGTGTTAGCGGGTAGAAGAAATAAAACGGTTCTTTATATGCTCCAAAAGATAACAATTGGTTATTCATTAACTGGGTAAAGCCGGGATTATCTGATGTTATAAATTGGTAGCCTCGAGGAGCACGTCTTTTAAACTCTAACTTCAAATGGCCGAAGTTTGGGGGAGCCTACACATGGAACATGAATAATTTAAATTTCATTAAAAGTTTGGCCACATCTTTCATAACTGTATCTTCTTCATCTATGAAAATTTTCAAATACATGTCAGACTGCTTGTCTTCACTGGCTGTTTGCTCATTTACAAAATCAGTAAAGTAAGCTTCCGGATCAATGTCATCCAATTCTCTTGATAAGGGAAAGGTCTGTTCCACAAGTCTTCGAAATTTGTCTGATTGGATATAATTTTTGTAGCCCTCAATTATTTCCTTACGATAAATGGGGCCTCTTCTTTTAAAAGTCATTAATATTTCAATAAAGTATTCTGCCTCATGCCTACTAACTACAACGCTGTTTAAAGCAGCATGTGTAAGCTTTTTCAAAAGCTTTGAATACAGATTTTCCTGTCTTTTAAAAGCATTGAGCTCAATGTGATTAACATTTTTAACATCCCTTTGATATACACTGTCAAGAGAGGATAATTTGAAGTAGTACGGCTTATAGCAGATCTTGCTAATGGATTTGATGGATATTTTCGAATAGTCTTTGGATAATTGAAACAGTTCCGTTTTACTGTTGGCAAACTCTTTCAAATAAACCTTTGGTATAAAATGATGTTTTTTTGGTGCGTTCATGGCTGATATTCTATTAAATTAATTATCGGATGAGTTGGGGACGCCTCTTTCTGGTAGGAGGCGAACGCCCTCAGCAAAAATGATCAGACAGTCCAGTCTCATATATATGTCGTCCACAATAATATTGTAACTGGCAACCTCATCTGATTCCAGTTCAGAAAAAGAATCATCTAAAAATGAACTTAAGCTTATGGACATCCCTATGGATGGGGTATAGGGTACTTCGAATGTTTTATTACGAAGATATTTGCGGACCTTTTTCCATAATTCATTATTGTCTGTAAAAGCTAAATCTAAAAGCCATTCGGTATCGAAGGAGATCGGTGTCATAGTACTGCTTTTTAGCAAAATAAGGAATTAATATTATTCTTCAAATCGGTTTAAATAGTTAACTCATAAGAGGCTAATGTTAGCTTTAGCACGTTTCAGCTACAATAAATTAAAGTATTGGTACGCTTGTTGTTTTTAACCAGTTGAGTAAACCTGACGCCCATGAAACAGATGAAAATCCCTGCAGCGATGCAAATTGATATTGATTTTGAGCAGGACGATCTTTCTAAAGCAGTCAAAGATCTGCATCCTGTTTTATGGCATGATGGACAGGGCTACTGTTGTCTTTTAGGTCCCGATCCGCAGGAGGGTATACTGGGTTGTGGTATGACAAAGGAAGAAGCCCTTTCAGATTGGGAAATCAACCTGCGCGAAAGAGTACAGACTGCCGGTGCCGATGACGAAGTAGGCCAGTACGTCATTGATACGCTGAAAATTTCAAAAAAGGATGTATGGTAAAGCGCTCTGAAGATCCCATGCCTGAGCACGCCAACCCGATGCTTTGTACACTGGTTCGGGAGGTCCCTGAGTTGGAGGATTACCTCTATGAAATAAAATGGGACGGGTACAGGATCATTGCTTACCTCCAGAAAGGCAAAGTGCGCCTGGCTTCACGCAGTGGATTAGATTATACCCGAAAATACCCACCGATAGAAAAAGCCCTGAAATCATTGAAGCATGATGTGGTAATTGATGGAGAAGTGGTAGTTTTTAATGAAGAAGGCAAGCCAGATTTTGATGCCCTTCAAAAATATAACGGCCACGGTACATCTATTAGTTATTGCGTATTTGACCTGCTATGGATGGATGGCAAAAGTCTGAAAGATTTACCGCTTACCGAGAGAAAGGAGTTGTTGAAAGTGCTAATTAAAGATCACCCTGTGCTAAAGTTCAGCGAAAGCTTTGCAGATGGTAAGAAGTTGTATGAGCAGGTTTTGGAGCAAAATCTGGAGGGTATCGTTGCCAAGCAAAAAGATAGCGAGTATATAGAGGGCAGCAGGGGCAATGAATGGTTAAAGATACCGACGCGTAAAAGACAGGAGTTTGTGATCGGTGGCTGGGCGGAGTCTGAAAACGGTCGCTCCTTTAGAAGCCTGCTCTTCGGGGCCTATGAAAAAGGTAAGCTGCATTGGATAGGCAGGAGTGGGGGTGGGTATAAAGAAAAGGAGATGCCGGGAATTTTAAAGTCGCTTAAAGCGATCGAGGTGGACGAGTCCCCGTTTGTGAACAAGATCCTGGATACCAAAGGCGCGAAAATGCATTATGTTAAACCGGAGCTGGTGGCAAACTTTGAATTTGCCACCTGGACAAAGACCGGAAGAATACGGAAACCGGCCACATTTTTGAGTTTTAGAAAAGATAAAAAGCCAAAAGATGTTGTTCGGGAAGTGCCAAAAGCTGCAGAGGTAGTAGAACTGCAGGTGGAAGCCGCCGAACCACCAAAGAAAAAAGCGACAAGGTGGGGTCGGATTAAGAAGGCTAAATATTTAAATGCCGACAGCAATTGGAAAAAAGTAGACGAACTTCTTTCGGATAAAGAGCCAACTGACTTTGAGCTGGATAATTGTACGATTCAACTCCACGACGTAGATCGGGAGCTTTGGACAGATATTGCAAAGGGTGATCTGATACTGTATTATAACCAGGTGGCAGATTATATCTTACCGCATATTAAAGATCGGCCTCAGTCTTTAAATTTAAAACTGAGCACGGCGGGCGGACCGACCATCTTCATAAAAGATATGGAAAACCGCGAGCCGGAATGTGCAGATATTTTCACCGATAAAAGACGTGTTGCAAAGGCGGGTAAGCGTAAGCAAATTGATTACCTGGTTTGTAATAACCTGGAAACTTTACTCTTTATGGTTGATATGGGTTGCGTGGATATCAATACCTGGGCCTCACGTGTTCAATCGCCCGAAATGCTGGATTACATCTGGTTGGACCTGGATCCGACGGTCGATGTTTCAAAGAAAGGATCAGAGCAGAAGGGATTTGTAAAAGCAGTAGAAGTGGCCCTGGCTACAAGGGAAGTGCTGAAGAAGCATAAGCTTACCTCATTTGTTAAAACCTCCGGTAAAACGGGGATGCATATTTATATCCCCTGTTCGAACTTTAACTTTAAGCAGGCACGTGCTATTGCGAATCACCTTGCTGATGAAATTCATCCACTGGTTAAAGGTATCGCCACACGCAGCGAATCTATTAACCAGCGTGGCGACAAAGTCTATATTGACGCCAACCAAAATGATTATGCCGACACACTCGCAGCCCCTTGTTCCATAAGGCCTTATCATGAACCCCTGGTAAGTACTCCTTTGGATTGGCGGGAAGTTAAGCTCTCGCTGGATCGATACAAATTCAATAAGGATACGATCTTCAAAAGGCTAGAAAAGAAAGGAGATCTTTTTGCCGGAGTTTTGGATTCTGCCATAGCTGAAAAGAATAGCCAAATTTTGGTAAAGCTCTCTAAGCAGTTGCTTTGAATATCAGCCTAGCATTCCTGGTAAATCCGCGGGAGAATAGTTCACGGATTTAAGCACCTTATGATCCCCTTTTCTATATACCAAAAACAGTTCTCCTTCTTGTTGGAAGTAAGATTCACAATTGTGGTACTCTTTATAAAATTGAATGGTTTGCTCGGCTTCTTCGATGCTTTTACAAGCTTTACTCATGTTGGACCTGTGTACCTCGTTAAAGAGCTCCTTAAATTTTTCTGCCAGGCCGAATTCAAGTATCGCACCGGATAAAACGTATTGTAGGTCGCAAAGGGCGTCTGCAATGTCAGTAATACTACCGTTATCAATACCTTCCTGTAACTCTTTGAGTTCTTCCGAAATTAATTCAACCCTTAATTTACACCTTTCCTTGGATGGTATCTGCGGAGTTGGTAAAATCGGATGTTTAAAAGTTTCATGAAATTCAGCTACAGCATTTAATGGAGTGGGATCAAGCATACTAGTAAATTTAATTTGCTAAAATAGGGGATAAATCTATTAGCCGAAAAATCTGCCTTTTTCTGTGGCCTTAAAAAAACTAATTATTGCATAATTTTTAGAGTCTAAAGAGTGCTCTTGCACAGTCTTTGTTAAGATACTGATATTACCAACCCTTAAAAACTTAAAGTTATGGCAGATGATAAAACAAAAAACGACGCAAGGGATCGCAACCAGGTAGCTGGAGGCGAGGATTACGAAGTGGATTATATTGCTAAAAAACATGGTGTAACCAGAGAGCAAGTTGAAGAAGCCATTAAGGCAGTCGGAAACGAGCGTGATAAAGTGGAAGAGTATTTGACCAGCAATAAGAGTTGATGTTTGTCGTTTAGGTAATTTCTTTGGTCTTTTCCGGAACATTAGAATGTCCCCGTTCAGGAAAGGCAGTTAGCTTCTTGTATACCTTTGTACAGGAAGCTTTTTTATGTGTAAAATGAGCGATTCATTACACTGATCAGAGAACTTTAAGCATAATAGGCCTCTATAACCTCACCGCAAACTTTGGCAAGTTCAGTTTCTCCAACCTTTAACTGCTCCCAAAGTTGTGTATCAGGATTATGAAACAGTTCCACCGGCGGCTGTTTGTCTATCGTTGCATAAAAACGTGCGGTTCCAGCTTCATCGAGCCCTGATTGAATGATTACTTTATGCGATTGGTCATCGACCTTTATTTTCCCTCCAAAGATGATTTCTTTATCCATACAAATTAATACTGTTTCCTAACAGGTGCAAATAGGCTGCCAGTCTATTAAAAATTTAAACATAAATAGTAAATTGTACCTTGGTTTCAAGCATTATCGATGAGTGGTCTGTTTAACGATCTTGAGAATAGCTTCACCTTTGAAGTACATGGCGTAAGTCTGACCTGCGAGCGGGTGGATCTCCCGCGCGTAGTAGCTTACAGGGTCGTTTTCAGCAGCAAGCGCGATCCAATTGTCATTACCCAGGCAAAAAGCCCGGACAATAGTAAATTTTGGACTTCGATCCCGGAAGGCAGGCAAAAGGAGGCAGAAGGAGTGGGGAGGCTTATCGATGAATATTTAAAAAATAAGAAGCAATAGTATGTGCTATTACAATGGTCAAAAGGTAACGAAGGCAGAATTTATCCGTTTAAAGCAGCTGGAGAAAAAGCTGGCAAAGTATAATTTTTTAAACCGTAATACGATTAATGGGTTTGATTTTGGTAATAGTGCAGTATTGGTGCCAACGAAAGATGAAAAGGGGAATGACGACTTTGAACTCGTTGAAATGGAGTGGGGTTTTATACCGGATCCGCTGAGCTGGCCATTCTGGGAAACAAGAAAACAGGTTTTTGAAGGCCGTTATCCGCACAAAGATCACCGTGGCAACTTCGTGGATGGTTTGAACTTTTTAAATGCGATTTCTGAAGAAATTTTATATAAAGGGAAAGTATATCGCCAGGCTGCTTTGCATCGCAGGTGCCTGTTTTTATCCTCTGGCTTTTACGAGTGGCGACATGTTTTTCACAAAAATAAGCGCACTGGTGAACCTAAGAAAACCGCAATAAAATATCCCTACCGTATTATGCTAAAAGACCGGGAGTACTTTTGGCTGGCAGGGATCTGGCAACAGTGGGATGACGCTGAGACCGGTGAAGTGGTCAATACTTGCTCAATTGTAACCACCCAGGCAAATGAAGTAATGGCTGAGATCCATAATGTCAAGAAGAGACAGCCCACTATGCTTTCTGACGATTTAGCGTATGAATGGGTATTCGGCAATTTAAATGAACAGGATATCCAGCAAATTGCTTCCTGGCAAATGCCCTATGAAGAATTAACCTATTATACCCTGGCCAAGGACTTCCTAAACTCTAATGATCCACTCAAAAAATATTTCTATCATGACCTTCCTCCTTTGAACGTTCCAGGTGGTGATTTAAATGAGCAGGAAGAAGGACAATTGCAGTTATTTTAGCCATGTGAATAACCTTGCGTTTTGCATTTGGAATATTAAATTTTAGGATCTTTTCTATTGATTTTCAATCGATTTTAAATCGTTGTGGATGGATGCGCATTTTCAAATTTGGAAATGTGAAAATATTTAGTACAACTTTGCTAAATAAATTAGTAATTAATTACAGCACCATCCGCTCATGCATATCAACTGCAAAACATATTATAGCTTCCGTTACGGGACGTTTTCAACGGCGGAATTAGTGAACCAGGCAGTTGATAAAGGGGCGACATCACTGGCTTTAACCAATATCAATAACACTTACGACTGCTGGGAGTTTGTGAAATTGTGTAGGGAGCAATCAGTTCAACCTATTGTAGGAACTGAGATTCGTAATGGTGATCAGTTTTTGTATTTGCTGATTGCAAAGAACAATGAGGGGCTGAAGGTAATTAATGACTTTTTGTCGGAGCACTTGATCCATGAAAAGGAATTTCCCTCCAGCTTCCCCGAATCCTTTAGCGCAAACATATTCGTGATTTACCCTTTAGGTTGTAGAAACCCGGAAGAGCTATTACCCCACGAAAGATTAGGCGTCAAAGCAACCCAGCTCCACCAGTTAACCCGTTTTGATTACCGCGACCAGGAACATAAGATGGTCATTTTACAGCCGGTTAGCTTCCAGAATAAGACCTATCACTCTTTGCATCGTTTGATGCGCTCTATCGATAAAAATATTTTACTCTCGCAGTTAAAGGTTGATGAACAGGCTACCGAGGATGAAGTATTTTATACGCCGGCCAATCTCCTAGCCAAGTTCAAGTCCCATCCAAAGATCGTAATGAACACGTATAAGCTGATGGATGAGTGTACTATCGAAATGGAGTTCTACCAGGACAAGACGAAGCGAACCTATAGCGGCAGTAAGGAAGATGACCGCATACTGTTGGAGAAGCTGGCGCTCGATGGCTTCAAACAACGATACGGGCTGAAAAATAAAGAAGCTTTTGCCCGGTTGGAAAAAGAACTCAAGATCATTAATAACCTGGGCTTTAATAGTTATTTCCTCATTAACTGGGATATGGTGCGATACGCGCAAGGACGTGGCTTTTACCATGTAGGAAGAGGGAGCGGAGCCAATTCTGTGGTAGCTTACTGTTTGTATATTACAGATGTGGATCCTATCGAGTTAAACCTTTACTTCGAACGCTTCTTAAATCCCCATCGGACTTCTCCACCCGATTTTGATATCGATTTTTCCTGGACAGACCGCGACGAGGTAATGGATTATGTGTTTAAACGTTATGGCAAAGATTATGTAGCATTACTGGGTTCCGTTTCTACCTTTAAGCACGATGCCATTATCCAGCAGCTCGGGAAGGTCTTTGGACTTCCCCCGGATGAGATCAAGACCTTACAAAGGTCGGGCAAGCCAACAGATCAGATGCAGAAGCTAATCCTCCAGTATGGGAGGTTACTTTATGGTTTCCCGAATATCATGAGCCTACATCCCTGTGGTATGCTCGTATCTGAAAAGCCCATTACCAATTATGCAGCGCTGTTTATGCCACCCAAGGGTTTTCAGACGACGCAGATGGATATGTTTAGCGCAGAAGATATCGGCCTGAATAAATTTGATGTACTCAGCCAGCGGGGGCTGGGCCATATCAAAGAGTGCATCAATATTATCCGGCAGAATAAAGGCATCTCCGTAAACATCCATGATATTGCTTCCTTTAAAAAAGACGAGCGCATTAAAGCGATGATTCGTAATGCGAACACCATTGGATGTTTTTATATAGAGTCCCCAGCCATGCGCGGGCTATTAAAGAAGTTACGTTGTGATGATTATTTGACGCTGGTAGCGGCTTCATCCATCATCCGGCCAGGCGTAGCCGAGAGTGGTATGATGCGGGAATATATTTCCCGCTATCATAACCGCGAAGCAATTAAATACCCACACCCTTTATTTGAAGAGCACCTGTCCGAAACTTTCGGTGTAATGGTCTACCAGGAGGATGTGATCAAAATTGCTCATTACTTCGCAGGCCTAGACTTAGGCGAGGCAGATATCCTGCGCCGTGCTATGAGCGGTAAGTATCGCTCAATGAATGAGTTTAATATGATCCGCCAGCGCTTTATGGATAGTTGTGCTACTATAGGTCATCCCAAAGAACTGGCAGAGGAAGTATGGCGGCAAATGCAAAGCTTCGCTGGCTATAGCTTTAATAAGGCACATAGCGCCAGCTTCGCCGTGGAAAGTTATCAAAGTCTTTACCTGAAGACCTATTATCCTAAAGAGTTTATGGTGGCCGTAATTAATAACTTTGGCGGCTTTTACTCTCGCGAACTTTACTTTTTGGAACTGCTCAAATGGGGCGGTAATATCCACCCGCCTTGTATAAACGAGAGCGATTTCTACACGAATATCAACGGCGATACTGTTTACGTTGGCTTTATTCATATCAAAGGGTTGCAGGAAAAATTGATTGATAAAATATTGGATGACCGTAAAGCTCGGGGATTATACCTGCACCTGCAGGAATTTATTGAAAGAGTCAATCCCGGCCTCGAGCAATTGAACACCCTGATCAGTATTGGTGCCTTTGCCTTTACCGGTAAGTCCAAAAAGCGGCTGCTATGGGAAGCCAATTTTCTTCAAAAGAAAACGGAAAAAGTAGCCGAAGGCGTGCAAAATTTGTTTGAATCAACACCGGTTACCTTTGAACTTCCAACGCTCACCGATTTACCCATTGATGACCTTTACGACCAGATGGAAATCCTCGGCTTCCCATTAGTACATCCCTTTGGAATGGTCGATGAAGACCCAAAGAAATATGTAGCGGCCAGTGAACTCAAAGATCATGTCGGCAAACAGGTCACCGTGTTGGCTTATTTCATTACGCGCAAGCACGTGACGACGAAGCGCAAGGACCAGATGTTCTTCGGCACCTTCGTGGACAGCAAGCTGGATTGGATTGATACGGTTCATTTCCCGGATGTGGCCGCAAAGTATCCTTTTGATACAACCGGGTTTTATAAGATTACTGGCAAAGTGGTAGAAGACTTTGGGGCCTATAGCGTTGAGGTGAACGTTATGAAGATGGAGAACTTTAAAGAGCGCACCTATGCTAACCTATAATCGACATATCGCCCACCTCGATATGGATACATTTTTCGTATCGGTAGAGCACCTGCGTAACCCTAAGCTGATCGGCAAGCCCATATTGATTGGGGGCAACAACGCGCGTGGGGTGGTAGCGTCTTGTAGTTATGAAGCCCGCAAATTTGGTATTCATAGTGCGATGCCCATGAAAACCGCGCTGCGTTTGTGTAAACATGCTATCGTCGTAAAAAGCGATTTTGAAGCTTATTCTAAATACTCTAAACTGGTGACCGATGTGATCCAGGACACGGTTCCAGTCTATGAAAAAGCCAGCATCGATGAATTTTACATCGACCTCTCCGGGATGGATAAGTACTTTGGTTGCATGAAATTCACGGACGAGCTAAAGTCGAAAATACGAAAGGAGAGTGGTCTGCCGATTACCTATGGCCTCGCCAGCAATAAAGTGGTAAGCAAAGTTGCTACCAACGAGGTGAAACCCAATGGCCAGATTGAAATACCTTTCGGCAATGAAAAGGGCTTCCTGGCGCCACTCAGCATTATGAAAATACCCGGCGTAGGAAAAGAGACCGGTTATAAGTTGTTGAAGATGGGCGTGGAAACCGTACAGGTCTTAAGTGAAATACCCATCGAATATTTGCAAAACCTGATGGGCAAATCCGGAACCGATTTGTGGCGCAAAGCCAACGGTATCGATGATTCGCCCGTGATTCCTTACCGCGAACAAAAATCCATCTCAACCGAAAATACCTTCCAGCAGGATACTATTGATCTGAACTTCCTGAATGCCGAGCTTACTCGCATGACTGAATCAATTGCCTATGAATTACGAACCCAAAATAAACTCACCGGTTGCATCACCGTAAAAATACGCTACACCGATTTTCAAACCTATACCAAACAAAGATCCATTCCTTACACCAATGCAGACGGCACACTTCTAAAGGAAGTTAAATCCCTGTTCACCCAACTTTATGAACGCCGCCAACTGATCCGTCTCATTGGCGTCCGCTTCACCCACCTGATCCCTGGCTGCCATCAAATAGACCTCTTCCAGGATACCCAGGAGGATATCGCACTTTACCAGGCGATAGATAGTATAAAGAAGAGGTTTGGCGAAAAACTTTTGATGAATGCTGGAGGGAAATTCCAGCAGATAAGGATTCACTAAAGAGACCTTTCATTCCATTCCTTTTCTCATTCTGAAAGTGATTTGCAACCAATTTTCTTTTTGGGCTTTCTCATTGAAGATTTACAGCCGCCAGCAATGGTAGACCAATATTTTATCGCCATTTACAGGCGCATTTTCCCCATCCACAAAAGCCACGGGCAATTATCCCCTAAAGAAATCGGGCAAAAAGCCGAAAGCGAAGTTAGAGCCAACGCACCGACCAAAAGCTTGCCGACATAAACACTAGTCCCTCCCACACCTGCCATCTTTTATTTCTTTTCCTTTTGGTGCGCTACCCACGCGTGCTCAAGGGAGATGCTTTCTTTTTTTCCCTTTTTTCTTTTAGGTAATAATCAAAATTTAAAACACATGAATAAACAACACAAAGCAAAATTGATGAGGCTTTCCTGGCAGATTCAAAGACGGCGGAAATCAAACCGCGCAAAATCTCTGGTCAGTGCCTGGGCAATTTATTTAAATGAGGATTTAACCGTTTTTCATTTGATCCGTAAACATAGTCACCAACATTACGAAAACAAAATTGAAAATAATAATCTAAAACTTTTTTAATCAATAATTAATCACCTACTAAATTTTAAAGTCATGCAAACAGTAATCGGACGCGTAGTAAACAATGCAGAAATTAGAGAGACAAAAGACGGTCGTAAACTGGTAGCTTTTCAGTTGCTCAAAATGATCGTTTTAAAATTAAAGGCTCAAATGAAGTAAAACAGTTAACCAACTATTTTAATTGTTCGTATTGGTTGAGCACCGGTATAGCCGAGCATCTTAAAAAAGGAATGCTAGTGGAAGCTGTAGGACGCATTGGTTTAAATGCCTGGAAAAATGCCGATGGCGAAGCGCGCGCCAGTCTCACCCTTCATGTGCAAAATGTTCAATTGCATGGAAAAGCCGGAATCACCACACAAGGCACGCAACGATCTGAGACATGCGGCACAGAAAGCAATCAAAAGGAAGATTCACCCTTTTAAATGCTTACTCCTTTCCGCTCCGGGAGGATAAACAAAGGAGCGGATTTTACCTGATTTTTTAATGACCTAATCTTTTTTTATGAAACACAATTTTGAACAGAGAAAACAGAACAGAATTGAATTTGCTCAGGCACAGGCGCAGAAAAACAGGAAACGATCCGATGATTTATATCAACAGGCCTCGAAGATGTCCGCTGTAATTCCCTTTGGGCAGCCTATACTGGTTGGGCATCATTCTGAGAAATCAGACAGGAATTATAGGAATAGAATACATAACACTTTTGGAAAAGCATTCGAGGCAATGGATAAAGCCGATTACTATGAAAATAAAGCTGAATCCATCGAGTCTAATACAGCTATTTTTTCAGATGATCCTGAAGCCCTCCAAAAACTCAAAGAGAAATTGATTTCGCTTCAATCTTCGCAGAATTTTATGAAGGCAGCAAATAAATGTATTCGCAGCAAAGACAAGGAAGCATTTTTGAAATTGCCCTATGCTACCGAAGCTTTATGGGATGAGGTAAATAAAGTGGGAGTAATGGGCAATAAAGGTTTTGCTGGGTTTGAACTCCGAAACAATAATGCCAATATAGTCAGGATTAAAAACAGGATTGCTTTGCTCGAAAAATTTGCTGACCAGCCGGCTTCAGAATTTGAAATCAACGGGGTTAGACTGGTTGGCAATACTAAGGCTAATCGCGTACAGTTATTCTTTAATGATATTCCGTCTCCCGAAATTAGAAAACGCCTGAAGCAAAGCGGGTTCCGTTGGTGCCGTTCGGAGCAGGCATGGCAACGGCACTTAACTCCTTTGTCAATAAACATTGCGAAACAGATTTTACAAAACCTATAAATAATTCAGGATGCAAACGATAAATAAACACGCAACGGATATTTTTTTAAACCTGATTGGTCAACTGGGGGATACCTCTTTTATCTGCTTTCAGTCAGCTAACGGGCCTCCTCTCTTTTTGGAATACTATGGAGCGTTACAATCAGGTTTCGGTGATGGTCGCGTTTGCAGCCTCATGCAGACGAAAATGAAAGGCAATGAAGCTATAAGAGAGCCTGAAATATTTTTTCTTGTTTTTACTGATGATCCCGCTAATATATTTCAAGGAATCTGTCCTTATTCTTACCAAATGGATTCCGCTGGTATCCATGAACGAAGTATGGTGTTTCGGCCTCAGGGACATCTGGAACTAAACCTGAGCCTGCAACAGCGTCACGTTCAACTTGCAAATGACTGGTTAGTTCAAATTAATCAGCAAGAGTTTGTGTTATTGACTAAAAAAATTATTTAAGTATCACTAATTAAAATTTATAATCATGCAAAGTTTAGACGAAGAGGCAACAGCAATTTTTTTGGAACTCATCGGGAAATTAAAAGGTGGGCAATACATACAATTGGAAGCCGGGCGTTATATGCCATTGTATTTCGAATGTGTCGGCCATATGGTCAGTGGAGAAGGTGAATCGAACATATACAGTATGATGCATAGTTTTCTTGAAGAGGGCGACCTGATGCGCCATCCGGAAATGTGCTTTTTGCACTTCTATAAGAATGGGACTCAAATTAGTGGGATTGTTCCTTACAGCTATAGTTTAGATTCCTTAGGGCTTTATGAAGAAAGCGTTGTTTTCCATTCATGGCATCAGGTAGAAGTAAATGCCCCATTACATTCGAAGCATGTGAGGTTCGCTAATCAATGGCTTAAAAATATCAAAGAACAAGGTTATTTATTATAGGTGTTAATCTAAAAACATATCGATATGCAACTCAATGAAAATTTATTTTATGATCAGGTGGCTGAAGTCGAACTGGTTTATAGATCTAAGGTTAATCCATCTGATCGCATAAAGGTGCTGACCTCAGATCATTTTGCAAAGTTATTTCGAAGTATTTGGAATCCTGATAGTATGGAATTACTGGAAGAAGCAAAGGTCATCTATTTAAATCGGGGTAATAGGGTGCTGGGTGCTTTTGCTTTATCAAGGGGAGGTTTAAGTAATACGGTTGTCGATGTAAAGCTGGTAATATTGGCAGGCCTTCGTTTACACTGTTCTTACATTTGTTTATGCCATAATCATCCCTCAGGAAGCAATAAGCCGAGTAAGAATGACGAATATCTGACCAACCAGATAAATATGGCAGCCGGTTTTTTTAATATAAAATTGCTGGATCATATCATACTTACTAAAGACGGATACCTTTCCATGTCAGATGAAGGGTTAATCTAGTAAGTTTTTTCTTAAAAGGGACACCACCGGGGTGTGGTGTTTTCCCGTGCCCGGACTTCTTTTTACAGGCACAAAAAAAGAAGCAAAAATGCTGATGCCGGAAGGTCTGTTTGGGACAGCATATTGGGAATATGTTTTTGTTAACACTACAACTTTAATCATAGATATGAACTTTTGGGAATTTGAGGATGATCATTCGCGCGGCTATTATTTGCCGCCCAAAAAACTTTCTTTTAGACCAAAAAGATTTGAGCTTTTAAGTTATATTCTCCTGTTTTTGGCAACATTCCTAAAGGTTTTGTGCATGACCATATCGGTTGGTATTCGGCTGATTATCCGGGCTATTTTAAAACTGGTTTCTGGAAAGAAAAACTCCGATCCCTTGTCCTAACCTAAGGAATCGGAGTTAGCCGAATAATCTATTTACCAGTCGTGTGTAAGCTGGTAAGCTTTTTATTCATTTCAGAGAGACCTGCTTTCTCTAGTAGTTCCAGGCTAACCTGGTCTAAACCTTGCTTACTGTCATTTCCAGCTGCTTTTAATAAGAGTGCTAAAGGATCTCCTGCTTCTACCAATAACCCTTTTTGAATGACATTAACCAGTAATAAGACTCCTTTCCTCGAAATCCTTAAATCAAGCTTTACAACGTCATTCATGCCCGGTGTACTGAGCAGTGTTTCATAAAGTAATCCTACTTCTTTTTCACTTAACATACTTCACATTTTTTAGGTTTTACAAATTGATTTTTCTACAGGTGAAATTACTTTGACCTGCCCAGATATGTTTGGATTTACCTTGTCGTTATACGGTCAGGTTGATTTTTATCAAAACGTAGCACATAGCTTTGCCTTGTCAAAGAAATTGTGAACCTGAAAATGTGAGTTATGACGATTAAAGAAGCCAAAGAGCTTGACATGGTATCCTACCTGTCAATAGCTGGTATGGAACCAGCCAAAGTAAAGGGAAACGATTACTGGTATTATTCCCCTTTTCGTACCGAAAAGACCCCATCGTTTAAAGTTGAAAGAAAACTAAACCGATGGTTTGATTTTGGAGAGGGAAGGGGTGGTAGTATTATCGATTTTATTTTATCCGTCGAACGAATTCCTATCCCGGAGATCTTAAAGAAATTAGCGTCTCTTGATATTACCAGAGTGAGCCAGGCTCCAACGCAGGAAAAGAGTGCTCCCATTGAGATACTGTCTGCGATATCGATTACCACTCCAGCCCTGATTAATTACTACCGGTCACGTAGAATATCTACCGAAATAGCCAATCAATATTTATCGGAGGTGACCTATCTGAACAAGGGTAGATCTTACTACGCTTTGGGTTTTAAAAACGACATAGGGGGCTATGAATTACGCAACCCTTACTACAAGGGAAGCAGTCAGCCTAAAGCTCCTACATTATTCAAAAATCAATCAGATTATCTGGCAGTCTTTGAAGGTGCATTTGACTTCCTTTCGTTCCTTACGATTACCGAAAGCCAGGAACAAATTTCGCGCGATCATCTGGTCTTAAATTCAACATCTTTTTTTGAACAGCAACTGCCATTAATGCAGACCTACAATAAGGTGTATCTCTTCCTGGATAACGATCCTACGGGAGATAAGTGGACCGCTAAAGCCGTAGCCTTAAATCCTCAAAAATTTGTCGACGAGCGGCCCTTATACCAAGGGTACAAAGATGTTAATGACTGGCATCAACATCTCGGTTTGCAGCCAACAGCAAACCGGCCGCTTCGCTAAAAGTGGTATACCGCCCACGTTTTGACCGCTATTAGTTAAAGAAGCCTGCTGCGTCCTTGCGGACACCTCGCAGGCCGGAAGTCGCCTGCCTGACCCGCGACTGGCAAGGTGTACCAAAAGTTGCACTTTTGGACCTTGCCCTCTACTCGGAGCTCGTTGCGGGTTTTAGGGACCGTGTATTTTTTATTATTCCGCTGTAGGTACTTCAGCGGATAATTGTGTAAACCTGCGTAAATGAAAATGTGATGAGTGAGCAAACAATTAGCCCCAAAAAATGGATAACGATCCGCGTAAAGCCGGATGAGTATATAGCGATCTACAAGCTATTTAAAGAGACCACCAATAAGAAGTTGAGCCAGTATGTGCGTAAAGTATTACTACAAAAACCCGTCGTTATCCTGTATAGAGATGCATCTTCTGATGAAATTTTGTCAGCCTTAAACCAGCTTTCCAGGGAGCTGTCTGCTATCGGCAATAACTTTAATCAGACGGTTCATAAACTTCATACTTTAGACCATGTTCAGGATATAAAAATATGGGCAGAGATGACTGAATCCGGTCGCCAAAATCTCCTGAGAAAAGTCGATGAAATCCGTCAATCCTTAAACGAAATCAGACAGCAATGCGCCCACAGATAACCTTCCCTACGAGTCTTTCTCGGGCGCTCAACTATCACGAAAAGAAAGTGCAAAAGGGTACAGCTAAATTGCTGCATGCTCATAATTTCTTTAGATCTCCTGAAACGCTCTCGTTTGGGGACAAGAAAGGCCGTTTTCAGAATTTGATGGACCTGAATGATCGGGCCAAAACGAAGCTGATTCATATCTCACTCAACTTTCATCCATCAGAAAAAGAAAGGCTTATCAAGGAGTTTTATATGGATGTAGCGGATAAGTATATGGATAAGATCGGGATGGGGAACCAGCCTTACCTGGTATATCAACATGAGGATGCTGGTCATCCTCATATTCATGTCATTGCGCCGCTAATAAAGAGTGATGGTAAGAGAATTGCTACTCATAATATAGCCCGGAATTTATCAGAACCAGCCCGAAAGGAAATTGAACAGGAGTTTGGGCTGATTCCTGCTGATAAAAAGGATCGGGGAAAAGAATATTCCCCTGAACAATTGGCCGTATCACCTCAGAGAGTTTTGACGGGTAAGTCCGAGGTGCAGCGTTCTATTACTAATGTGCTGGATCATGTATTGGAGAAATATAAGTATACATCTCTTAATGAGTTGAACGCGGTACTCAAATTGTATAACGTAAAAGCAGATAATGGGGTAGAGGGTGGCCGGATCCATTCCTTCAAAGGATTAAACTATGTAGTAATTGATAGCGATGGTAAAGCTTTAACGAAACCCATAAAGGCCAGCTCTTTCCATAACAGGCCAACATTAGCCTTCATCGAAAAGAAAGCTCAAGCAAATATCAAGCTACGGGAACCCCACAAACAAAAATTGAAAACCGCCATTGAATGGAGTTTTCGGTCTAAGCCACAATCTATTAATGAGCTGGCAACGGGATTGAAGAAAGAGCAGGTGAGTCTTGTAGTCAGGAGAAGTACAAAAGGGCAGGTTTATGGATTGACCTATATTGACCATAGATACAAAACGGTATTCAACGGAAGTGATCTGGGTAAGGAGTACGCCGCCAAAAAAATACTGGAACGGTTGAATCTAGAAACCCAACAGAATCAACATATCGCTCAAAAGCTGGACAAGGAACTGAAAAGCCCCGGAGTTCAGGAAAAATCAAAAGAACAAATATCCGAAAAGCAACCCGCCAGAGCCGACGAAAAGATCATTGAACAGGTGGTCGATCCTTATGCTGGTACCGGCGATCCCTTTAATAAGGAGCTACTGAATGAAAAGAATCGAAAAAGAAAAAAAGGACTGGATTGGGGAATGGATTTATAACTGTCGGAGACAGTCTGATTTTTAAAGTTAAAAATAGTGTAGATGACAATGAAGACGAATGAAAATGAAATGGGGTTAAAGAAGATCATGGATATGACCCGGCTGATCAGTGTAGCAATACTATTGTTGCATTTCTATGATAGCTGTTATAGTTTTTTTAGGTTATTGGGATGGACACACACTATTAGCGACCAGGCGTTGAACAATATTCATAAAACAGGTTTGTTTAATGAATTTCATAAATCAAAATTACTGGCGCTGGTATTTTTGATACTGTCCTTGTTAGGCGTAAAAGCCAAAAAAGCTGAAGCGTTTAATTACCGGCTTTGCACAGCATATATCGTAACAGGTTTGTTACTTTATTTTATTAGTGCTTTTATATTTATGATGCCAGCCAATGCGGCTACTATTACGATGGGCTATATTGGAAAAACCAGTTAAATTGACCCCCTAAAACCGGAACAAACTGACCCCCATCCGCCGATTTAAATTGACCCCTGTTCACCGGAGCAAATTGACCCCCTGAAAATCATTTAAAGCACTATTGTTTTT